>Ga0208612_1000049_pt1 | contig 84680 bp, 96 predicted proteins | sample AntDryMetagUQ889_FD_188089 | JGI IMG/M metagenome (GOLD analysis project Ga0208612, IMG submission 188089) | Polar desert microbial communities from Antarctic Dry Valleys - UQ889 (SPAdes) | ecosystem: Environmental > Terrestrial > Soil > Desert | place: Antarctic Dry Valleys | collected 2008-12-31 | reverse complement strand
GGAGCGCGACCCTGATCCCTCCATGCCAACCTCCCGCACTCCAGACATCGTGACCTCCTCGGTCTAATCACGTGTCCGGACGGAAGCGGGGGCGCGGGAGCCCATGCCCTTCCTGAAGCAGAGTAAACATCAGTGCGCTCTTCGCCGGATCTCAGCGAAAGAGATCTCGCTCGGGCGGGATGACGAGATCGCGCCCGGTGCCGTTCCCGCCCGCCTCATAGCCGCGCACGACCGCAGCCGGAACTCCGCGCGCCTTGCCCCAGCACGCACTCCGCAGCCCTGCGGGGGAAGCACGTCAAGCTTCGCGCTCTTCCGCAAGGGATATCAGGAGAAGGCGCGGTTGACGCGAAAGAGCGCCTCGCCCTCGACGACGACGAGAAGACCTTCCTCGCCGCGGCTCGTCGTCTGCTCCGGGAAGTACGCCGAGGCGAACTCGAACCTCTTGCCGCCCTCGTCGAACCGGCCGCCCCAGAGGACGAACGCCTCGTAGCCGAGCCCGCCGGCCTTCTGCAGCGGCTCGAGCGATATCACTGCTCATTCTCTACTTCTCGCGAACCGCTCCGACGAAGCGCATGCGGAAGCGTTACGGCCTCGAGCAGTTGCTTTGAGAGGACGTTGAGCAAGGCCGCCTCTACGGCACGGCCGGGATCGTCGATCCGTCGTCGGCGGTGTGAGTCAGGTGCCTAGAGCAGGATCTCGGTCGCTGTACGCGGGTCGCAGCCGCGCGCGACGAGATCGACTGCGTCGTGCAGGTCAGCGTCGAGCGCGGCTGCGAGCTTCTCGGCGAGCGGAAGCGGATAGCCCGCCTCCATCAGCACGTGCAGACGCCAGGACTCAACTTTCGCCCGTTCGTTCTGCCGGTCGATGAGTTCTGTCGCGTCAGCCATTGTGGGTCGAGTGTTCGTGCTGCACTAGACGAACCCTGCGCTGAAAGGTTGGCCTTGTACAGGGGTAGGTTTTGACCCTCCCCGGCCAGGAACTAGCTCGGCCGCAGGCCGGCGTGCACGTCGTCGATGCGGCGCGAGAGCTCTTCCAACCGGGCCTCCAGAACCGCCCGCTCCGCCTCCGCTTCCGCAGCCACCGCCCCCAGTACGCGGCGGAGCTCGGCGTCGGCGAGCGCGATCCTGCGCTCAGCCGATTCCGTCAGTTGCTCGTGCTGGCGCTCGAAGGCCGTCTGGGCTTGGCGCAGCCGCGCCTCGAGCCGTTGCTGGCCACTGTCGCCTAGATGTGAGAGGCGCTCCGCGACCATCGCCTCGGCCTGGCGCATGAGCGTCTCGACCCCACGGTCGAGCTCGCGCGACAGCCGTGTCGCGGCCTCCTCGCGCGCGCCGCGCAAGGCGGTGTCGAACTGCTGCACGGCCGCCTCGGCGTAGCGCTCACCCTCGCGCGCGACGACGCGCTGCAGCTTCTCGACCTGTCGCCGCTCGACGTCCGCGAACGCCGCCTCGATCCGCGCCACCGCCTCCGCCTCGCTCCGGCCGATTTGCTCGGAGAGCGCGTGCTCGCGCTTCCGCAGCCGCTCGGAGATCTCTTCGATCACGCGGCGGCGCTCGTTCGTGTGCGTTTCGAGCTCGTTCAGCGCCCCCGCCACCGCCGCTTGTGCAGAGCGCTCGAGCTCCTCGCGCAGCCGCAGCACCGAGGCGCGCTGGTCGTCCGTGGTCGAGACGAGCTCCGCGGCCTCCGCCTCGATCCGCGTCTCCGCTTCCGTGATCAGCTGCCGCTGGCGCTGCTCCAGCTTCGCCACCTGGCCGGAGAGACCATGCTGCGCGCGGTCGACGTCGTCCGACCAGGCGCGCACCCGCTCGTCGACCCGCCGTTCGACGGCGGCCAGCGCCTGGGCTAGTTCCTCGGCGGCTTTACGCTCCTGCTCGATGAGCGCCGCTCGACGCTGCTCGGCAAGCTTCCGCTCCTCCTCGGCAAGGAGCGAGAGCGAGTCGGCGCGTGTACGTGCGATCCAGCGCTGGAGCTCTTCGGTACTCGCTGCCTTCTCCTCCTCGATCACCGAGCGGATCTGGGCACGCGCCCGGTCGAGCGTCGCGTCCGCCTCGCGGCTCCGGCGCGTCGTGCGGGCGACGAAGGCCGCTCCAGCCTGCGCCAGTGCCGCGGCCACCAGTCCGGTCGCCGCCAGGGCCAGCTCGCGCTCCGTCTGGAACCCCCATGCCACCCAGCCGCAGGCGGCTGCGAGGAGGAAGAGGACCGCTGTCCACGCCAGGGCGCGGGGGGTGCCGCGAGCCGCGGCGGCGAGCGCGAGCGACGCGGCCGCCACGACCACTGCGACCGCGAAGGCTCCCTGCAGCGCGACCTCGAGCACCGTGCCATGGTAGTCGGGCATGCTGCGGGAGTGACGCTCGCGGAGGAGCTGGCCGGGATCGCAGCGATCGCAACGTCTCGCGTCGGAGCGAGCGAGCGGGTGGTCGCCGTGCTGCCGACGGAGGCGCACCCGGGGCGCCGCGTGTACCTCTGCGCCTTCGGCGGCGAGGGGGAATCCCCTGAGAGCTGGCTGGCCGTGGATGCCGCCGGCGAGCCGGTCCCGGAGCGGCAGACGGTCCGTGATGCCATCTCGATCGCGGCGATGTGCGAGCTCGCGGAAGAGACGGCAGCGGGCGGTGATCTCGACGAGCTGCGGAGCCGGCTCGTGGCCGTGCGGATGACCGAGAACCCACCGGGGATCGACGAGGCGGAAGCCGCGGTCGCGGAGCTGCAGGGCGTCCTCGGGGCGCCGCCGCAGCTGGCGACGGCGGCACGGCTCGACCAGATCGGTGCGGCGACGAGGCGGCTCGAGCTCGCTCTCGGGGGGCCGCTACAGGGCTCGCCCTTCGCCGAGGCGATGAAGGGCGCTGCGTCAGTCGTGGAGCTGCTCACGGAGGACGTGGAGGGCTCGTATCGGGCCGAGCTGCGCTAGGCGCCGATCATCTACCCTTGCACGGATGGAAGGCAGCTTCGGCTTCCCGTTCGGCGGCGATCCCGACGACCTGCTCCGCGGGATCCAGGAGTTCGCGGCAAAGCAGGCCGAGACGGTGCAGGAGGCTCAGCGCGAGCAGTTCGCCACGCTCACCCTGTCTACCGCCGTCGAGCTGACAGCAGCGGCGCTCAAGCAGATGCAGGTGACCGGCGGCGTCGACGAGCAGGCGGTCGCGCTCCGGGACGCCATGCGCGTCCTCTTCCCCGAGGCGGTCGCGCTCGTCAGCGCGGCACGCCAGGGTTTCATGCGCGAACGCTAGCGCTCGCCCCTGGCCGGCCGGCTCCCGGCGGGCGGAGCCCGCCTCCGCCGGCCTCGCGTGCCTGAGCGCACGCGGCTCTCCGGGTCTGGCCATGACGGCCTATCCCCTCCGGCCGCGCACACCCAGCCACGCGCCAGGAACGAGCGCTCCCCGGGGTCGCGATAGGGTCCCGCCCCTGGCCGGCCGGCTCCCGGGGGCGGAGCCCGCCTCCGCCGGCCTCGCGTGTCTGACACCCAGCCACGCGCCAGGAACGAGCGTTCCCCGGGGGTCGCGATAGGGTCCCGCCCGGTGGCCCTGCTCGACCGCGCGATTGTTCGCCTCCTGCCGGCCGTTCCCAGGCCGCTCATGCAGAAGCTCTCGGCGCGCTACATCGCAGGACCCTCGCTCGACGATGCCCGGCGCGTGGTCTCCGGGCTCAACGCCGAGGGCAAGTTGGCGACGGTCGACGTCCTCGGAGAGGAGATCACCCAGGCCTCAGAGGCCGAGGCGATCGCGGATGAGTACGTCGCCGCCCTCGACGCCTTCGAGCAAGACGCGCTCGATGCCAATGTCAGCGTCAAGCCGACGGGGCTCGGGCTGAAGCTCGACTACGACCTCTGCAAGCGCAACGTCGAGCGGGTGATCGCCGCCGCCGAGCCCACGAACCGCTTCGTTCGGATCGACATGGAGGACTCGTCCACGACGGATGACACCCTTCACCTCTTCCGGGAGCTCCGCGAGGCGGGGCACCGTCGTGTCGGCCCCGTCCTCCAGGCCTCGCTGAAGCGAACGGTGGCAGACGCGGAGTCACTCGCGGGAGCAAGCGTGCGCCTGTGCAAGGGCATCTACATCGAGCCGGATTCGATTCAGTTTCGGGACGACGAGGCGGTCCGGATCAACTTCGTCCGCGCGCTCGAGGCACTCCTCGACGGCGGGTGTTACGCAGCCGTCGCCACGCACGACGAGTGGCTGGTGGAGCGGGCGCTCCGGCTGGTCAGCGAGCGGGGGCTCGCGCCGGGCGAATACGAGTTCCAGATGCTGCTCGGTGTCCGACCTGAGCTGGGTGACCGGCTCGTGGAGGCCGGGCATCGGCTGCGGATCTACGTTCCCTACGGGCGCAAGTGGTACGAGTACTCGCTGCGGCGCCTCCAGGAGAACCCGAAGGTGGCCGGCTACATCGCGTCCGACACGCTCGGGCGGCTCGTTCCAGGCAGTCGGTAGGCGCTTACGGGGGCGGGGGACCCGGCGCGACGTCGTCTTCCTCGACGACGGTCGTGGCGCGGCGGCGCGGTGCGGCTTCACGGACGACGGGGCCGCCTTCGACATAGGTCGCCCGGCGGCGGAAGCCGCCCCAGCTCGACCAGAAGATCATCGAGAGCACGAGCCCCAACAGGCCGACGATGAGCAGAATTACGCCGATCGCATTCACGTCGAGGCCCTCGGCCTCGGCCGTGACCCCCCACGTGAGGATGGCGCCTACGGCAATGAGCAGGATGCTGACAGAGATGCCCACGTTCCTGGTGCTCCCCTCGGTCGGTGTTTTTTAAGCCTTCTCGGCGGCGAGCACGACGTGCCCCGGGATGCGGCCGTCTCGGGCTGGCCATTCTTCGACGCCCCGCAGCTCGAGTCCTGCCGCCGCGACCGCGCCCACGAGCTCGCCCAGGCCGACGTGCTCGAAGTAGTCGCCGCGCCAGCGCTCGAAGGCGTCGAGGCAGGCCGCAGCCGGATGCCCGTCGTGCAGGAGCAGGACGCCTCCGGGTCGGAGCGCCTTCGCGACGCCGGCGGCCCACGCGTTCGGCTCGCGCAGGCGCCGCAGTGACCCCGATCCTAGGTAGACGAGGTCCCAGTGTCGAAGCAGGAGCTCCGGCGGCAGCGCGTGGGCCTCGGCGTGCACCCAGGGGATGTTCGGGGCACGCCGGCGGGCCCGCTCGAGTGCCGCTTCGTCCTCGTCGACGCCGGTGACGAAGGCGCCGAGGTCGACGAGCTCGAGCGTCTCGCGCCCCGAGCCGCAGAGAAGGTGGAGCACATGAACGCCGGCGATGCCCTCGAGCCGCTCGCGGATCCGGGATGGCATCCGCGGGGTCGCGAGGACGTCTTCGGAAGTGCTGTGAGCCTCGTCGAAGGCGCGGCGGTTGTGATCCGTGGGCTCCACGACTAGCTAGGCGAGCAGCGACGAGCCACCGTCGACGACGATTGTCTGGCCGCGGATCATGTCCGCCTCTTCTGAGCAGAGGAAGGCCACGGCGCCCGCGACGTCCTCCGGCGTGACGAGCCGACCGACGGGGTTCTGCGCGCCCACCTCGAGCATCCGCTCGCGGTTCGGGAAGTGCTCGAGCGCGCCCGTCTCGACGACGCCCGCAGACACCGCGTTGACCCGGATCCCGTGCGGCGCCAGCTCGACGGCGAGGTAGCGGACGAGCGCCTCCAGTGCCGCCTTGGAGGTTCCGACGAGCGTGTAGTTCTCGAGTACCCGCTGGGCGCCGAGGCTCGAGATGCCGACGATCGTGCTGCCGCGGGGCATCCTCGGTGCGGCCACACGCGCGAGCGCGAGAAAGGCGCGCGCGTTTGCGTTCAGCGTCCAGTCCCAGTGCTTGTCCTCGGTCTCGAGCGCGGGCCTGATCACGCCCGTGGCCGCGTTGTGGACGAGGACGTCGAGCGGGCCGAGCGCCCGCACCGCGTCCAGCACGCGCTCCGAGGAGATGTTCCCCCGCACGAGCACCGGCTCAGCTCCGAGCGCGCGCAGCTCCTCGGCCGTCGCTTCGGCGGCGCTGTCCGAACGCAGGTAGCCGATCGCGACGCGCGTAGCGCCGAGCGCCGCGAGGCGCAGCGAGATCGCCTTGCCGATCCCCCGCGAGCCTCCCGTCACGAAGACGGAAGCGCTCCGGACGCTCATGAGCGCGGCGGCAGCGGCTCGTAGGCGGGCGCGGAACTCGGGATCGTCTCCCAGCCGGGGCGCGTGCGCGCCTCCTTCGGGCCGTCCTCGGCCTTCGAGGACGCGTATCCGAGCCGGTCGAGCAGCTGCAGCTTCTCCTCCGCGTACCGCCGTACCTCGTGCTCGGGCGGCAGATCCTGGATCAGCTCGCGCAGCCGTGCGCGCAGCTGGTAGGCGAAGTGAGGCGTGGCCGGCCCGACGAGGGCGTCCACGTCTCGGATCGTCGGCTCGATCATCGGTGGAAAACCTATCGCTAGTGTCGCGGGCGTGCGTCCCGTCCACATGATGCTGCTCCTCACCGTCGTCCTCTGGGCGCTCAACCTCACCCTCACCCGGTACATCCTCCAGCACGGGTTCGAGCCGCTCTCCTACGCCGTCGTCCGGTACGGCCTTGCCTCCCTGATCTTCCTCGCGATCGCGCTTCTGGCCGAGCGAGCGCTCAGGATCGCGCGTAGCGACATCGGTCTCGCCGCCGTTGCGGCCCTCTTCCTGTGGTTGAACCAGCTGGCGTTCGTCTACGCCCTCGACACGACGAGCGCCTCGACAATCGCGTTGATTCTCGGCGCGACGCCGGCTTTCGCAGCGCTGATCGGCCTCGCTCTCGGGCTCGAGCGGATGTCGGGCCGCTTCTGGGCGGCGTCACTCGTCTCCTTCGCCGGTGTCGGACTGGTCGCCGCCGGCGCGGGCGGCGGCGTCACCGCCACCCGGACGGGCGTCGCCCTCGGCGTGGCCACCGCGGCGACGTGGGCCGGTTACTCCGTCGCGATCGCGCCGCTGATGGCCCGGTACAGCGCTTCGCGGATCAGTGCGGTGGTGCTGCCGGCCGCCTGGGTCGCCATCGCCGCCACGGGCGGGTCGCAGGCCGCGGGGCAGGACTACGGCGTCTCGGCATGGGTGTGGGCGCTCCTCGTCTTCGCGACGCTGGGGCCGCTCGTGCTGACGAACATCCTCTGGTTCCGCGCGCTCCACGGCATCGGCCCCTCCCGGGCGACGCTGATCGCGAACCTGCAGCCCTTCGTCGCAGCGGTCTTTGCGCTGGTGCTCCTCTCCGAGCAGATGACGGCGCTCCAGGTCGCGGGCGGCGGCCTGATCGGCGGCGGCATCCTGCTGGCGAAGCGCCGTCAGGCCCAGGCGGCTCCGGCGACAGCCGAGTAACATCAGCGTATGGCCGAGCGCGATTTCATGCCCCTCGACGGGTGGGATCACCTCGAGCTCTGGGTCGGGAACGCGAAGCAGGCGGCGTACTGGTACGAGCACGCCTTCGGCTTCACGCGCACCGCCTACGCGGGTCCGGAGACCGGCGTTCGAGATCGCGCCTCCTACGTCCTCGAGCAGGGGGAGATCCGCCTTGTGCTCACGAGCGGGTTGCGCGGCGACAGCGAGGTCGTCCGCTTCACGGCGGCGCATGGCGACGCCGCGAAGGACATCGCGCTCCAGGTTCCGGACGCGCGGCAGGCCTACCGGGAAGCCGTCCAGCGCGGCGCTCGCGGCATCTCCGAGCCGCGCTGGGCCGAGGACGAGCACGGAAAGGTCGAGCTCGCGACGATCGCGACCTACGGAGAGGTCGTCCACACCTTCGTGAACCGGTCCGACTACACCGGCCCCTACCTCCCGGGGTACGTCTCGCTCTCGCCGAATGGCGCGCCCGGTCCCGGCGTCGGGCTCGTTGCCATCGACCACGTCGTCGGGAACGTCGAGCTCGGGCGCATGAACCATTGGGTCGAGTTCTACGAGCGCGCGTTCGGGATGACGAACATCGTCCACTTCGGCGACGACCAGATCCAGACCGAATACTCGGCCCTGATGAGCAAGGTGATGGCGGACGGGGCCGGCAAGATCAAGTTCCCGATCAACGAGCCGGCCGAGGGGAAGCGCAAGAGCCAGATCGAGGAGTACCTGGAGTTCAACGGGTCACCGGGTGTACAGCACATCGCGCTGCAGTCCACGGACATCGTCCGCACGATCGAGGCGCTGAAGGAGCGCGGCGTCCTCTTCCTCGACACGCCCGAGACGTACTACGAGGACGTCGAGGCCCGCGTCGGGGCGATCGCCGAGGACTACTCCGACCTGGAGCGGCTGCGCATTCTCGCCGACCGCGACGACGACGGCTACCTGTTGCAGATCTTCACGAAGACGGCGCAGGACCGGCCGACGCTCTTCTTCGAGGTGATCGAGCGCCACGGCGCGACCACCTTCGGCGAGGGCAACTTCAAGGCGCTCTTCGAGTCGATCGAGCGCGAGCAGGCACTGCGCGGCAACCTCTAGCGTGGTTTCGAGTCGGGCAACAGAGGACAGAGTGGCGCCATGGGCTTAGGGGCAATCCTCCTCGTCGTCGGAATCGTGCTCGCAGTCACCGGCCGTGTCTTTCTCGGGCTGATCCTGATCATCCTGGGCCTGCTCCTCGGCGGCTTTCGCCGGGGCCGCTGGTACTAGACCGGCTCGAGCTGCTGCAGGCGCCCGCGCGGCAGGGCGCGACGCTGCACGCGACCGAGCACCGGCCCTGGCCCCTGCCCGAGGAGCAGTGGCTGATGGCGCAGACGTGGGAGCAGCTCCTGTTCGCGCACTGGCGCGTTCCGATCGACTGGCTGCGCGACCACCTCCCGCCCGAGCTCGAGGTGGAGAGTTACGAGGGGCAGGCGTGGCTCGGCATCACGCCGTTCCGCGTCACGAACCTTCGTTTTCGCGGCCTGCCGCCGCTGCCGCGGCTCTCGTCGTTCCTCGAGCTGAACTGCCGCACCTACGTGAGCCACGACGGGGAGAAGCCGGGAATCTGGTTCTTGAGCCTCGACGCCTCCAGCCGCCTGGCGGTCGAGGCGGCGCGAAGGCTCTACAAGCTTCCCTACTTTCGGGCCTGCATCGAGGGCCCGCCGCGCTACCGCTGCTCGAGAATCGGGCCTGAGCGCCCCCACGTGTGGGAGTCGACCTACCGTCCGGCGGGCGCGGTCACGTTGGCCGAGCCGGGGACGCTCGAGCATTTCCTGACCGAGCGCTACTGCCTCTACACGGTCGACGAGGCTGGGGTCCTGTGCCGCGCGGAGATCCACCATCTACCGTGGCCGCTGCAGCCGGCCGAGGCGGGGATCGACCTGAACACGATGCCTCCGGACGGTCTGGAGACGCACGGTGAGGCGCTTCTGCACTACTCGGAGCGGCAGGATGTCCTCATCTGGCCGCTGGAACCGTGTCCGACCGAGTCAAGCTCAGGATCTTGATACCTTTACTCCATGACGCGGCGTAAGGGGTATACGCGGCTCTCCGCGAAAAATCAGGTCACCATCCCGTTGGAGGTCGTCCGCGCTGCTGGCGCCAGTGCCGGAGACGAGTTCAAGGTGGTACAGGAGGACGGGCGGATCGTCTTGGAGCCCGAGAAGTCGCTCGGCGAGCGGAGGCTCGAGGCGATCGAGAAGTACGCAGGTTGCTTCACAGGCCTCTATCCACCGAATTACCTCGAGGATCTCCGGAACGAGTGGGAACGGTAGTCCTCGACGCGAGCGTCCTGATCGGCTGGTTCGATGCGAACGACCCGCATCACGCGACAGCCACGGCGGCACTCAAGAACGAACGCGAGCACGTGCTCCGACTTCCGGCGTCGGCGTACGCCGAAGCACTGGTACGCCACTCGGCAGCGGGCTCGGTCGAGGCGGCGCGTCAGCGGATCGCGGACGTCGGTATCACGGTCGATCCCGTCGACGTCCAGGGCGCGGAGGCTGCAGCCGCGATTCGCGCTCGTCATCCTTCGCTTCGTCTGCCTGACGCACTCGTGCTCGGCCACGCCGAGGCGATCGGCGCCGACGTCGTCCTGACGACGGACCGCCGCTGGAAGCGCGTCAGCCCACGCGTGCAGGTCGTTTAGTTTTCCCCCATGACCCCGCAGCGCCGCACGGCGCTCGCGTCGGTCGCCGCGGCGGCCGTGCTCGTCGCGCTCAAGCTCGTCACCGGGCTCGCCAGCGGCAGCCTCGGGCTCGTCTCCGAGGCGCTCCATTCAGGCACGGACCTCGTCGCTGCGCTGCTCACCTTCTTCGCGATCGGCGTGGCCGGACGCCCGGCCGACGAGGGGCACCAGTACGGGCACGGCAAGGCCGAGCACCTCGCGGCGCTCGCCGAGGCCGCCGTGCTCGCGCTCGTCAGCGTCGCAGTAGCGGCGTTCGCGGTTGCGCGGCTCGCGGGGTGGCTCCAGACCGAGGTCGAGACGGCGTGGTGGACGTTCGTGGTCGTCGGAGTCGTGATCGCGATCGACCTGGGGCGAACGCTCGCGTCCTATCGGGCGGCGCGGCGGTACGCGAGCGAGGCCCTGCTCTCGAACGCGCTCCATTTTGGCACCGACCTCGTCGGAACGCTCGCCGTTCTCGCGGGCCTCGCGGCGGCCGCGGCCGGCTACCCGCAGGGCGACTCGCTCGCTGCGCTCTTCGTCGCGGGGCTCGTCGTGCTTGCCGCCGGACGGCTGATCCGCCGCAACGTCGACGTCTTGATGGACCGCGCTCCGGCGGCCGCCGAAGAGGCGGTACGCCAGGCGATCGGGGCGATGCTGCCGTCGGTCGACCTATCGCGGCTCCGGTTGCGACAAGCCGGCGGCCGCACGTTTGCCGATGTCGTGATCACGGTCTCGCCGGGAGAAGGGGTGGGCCAGGGCCATGCGTTGGCCGACCGTGTCGAGGAAGCCGTCGAGCGCGTGCTGCCCGGCAGCGACGTCGTTGTCCACGTGGAGCCGCAGGCGGGGGAGGCCGAGCTCCGCGAGCGTGCCCACGCCGCTGCGATCTCGGTTCCACGTGTGCGGGAGATCCACAACCTGAGCCTCGTCACGGTTGCCGGGTCGTCAGAGCTCTCGCTCCACCTCAAGCTTCCAGGCGACCTGTTGCTTCAGGAGGCGCACGAGATTGCCGAGCAGGTCGAGCGGACGATCCGGCTGGCCGTGCCGGAGGTGAGCTCGGTGCAGACGCACCTCGAGCCGTTCGCCGAGCCGAGTGACGCCGTCGAGCTGGAGCCGAGCGAAGTCGAGCGGATCGTGCGTGCGGTCGCAGGCGTCCCCCCGCGCGCGGTGCGCGTGCTGCGAACAGCCGAGGGCCTCGTTGCCTTCGTGACGCTCGGACTCGACCCGGAGGGCACGCTAGCCGAGGCGCACGCCCGGGCGAGCGAGGTGGAGGCCCGCCTACGTCGCGAGCATCCCGAGATCGCGAACGTGATCGTCCACACCGAGCCGTAGAGAGGCGGCGCGGCTCCGCTCATTCGTCACGCCCCTCGGCCAACCGCAGGGTCTCGACATCGATCAGATCCTGATCGCGACCGGTGGCACGCTTGAGCATGATCAGGTCATCCCGGCTCGCGACGAGAAACGAGAGCTTCTCCTCGTCGGCTTCGACGATGCGTGCTCGTTCTCGAAGCAGGTGCCAGGGCTGCTCGGCCAGGGGGACGCCGTCGAGGGTCTGAAGGATGTCGAGCTTGCCGAGGTCGGTCTGCAAGAACCAGCTTCCGCCGGCGATCAGGCTCTCGAGATCGAAGGGCGGAAGCTCGTCGATTCGCAGGTCGCCGAGATCGCGGGGCTCGGCATGGAGCTCCCCGAGAGCCCGCCAGAGCCGCGCGAGGTTCGGCGGTGCGGGGTCCGGCACGATGTCGACGTCGTCGGTGCCGCGCGGATGTCCATGGAACGCGAGCGAGAAGCCGCCGATCAGGATGAAATCGACCGCGTGCGCCCGCAGGAGCCGCAGGAGCTCGAAGAAGCGCAGCGGGGGCCTGGGTTCTGCACCAAGCGCCGCCAACCGCGTCTGTGCATAGCTCAGCTCTGCTGCGGTCCGAAGTCGCTCCACAGGATTCGTTTCCGTGTAGGTGCGGCGAAGCTCGGCCGGGGACTGGTTCGGCCTGAACTTCCGGCGCAGTCGACCTTGCTCGCGCAGGCGGCCGAGCGCCGCTGCAATGACGCCGGACCTCATCCCTCCGCGGCGCAGATCGGTCACTTCTTCGAGCAGGTCGAGGACTGCGTCGGTCTCGAGCTGGGATCGTCCGGCGCCCGGCCTGCGCAGCGTGGGGATCTCGCCCTTGGCCACCCACTTGTCGAGCGCTCTCACGCTGACGCCGAGCGCCTGGGCCGCCGGAAGCTTCGGAACCGAGTCGTCGAGCTCCAGCCGCAGCTCGCGCGCGACGCGCCACACCCGATCCCGAGCCGGTGGCTCGAGAGCGGCTGCGACCTGGCGCAACTCGACGATCTGGCGTAGGCGCGCGCTTGGTGTTCGCTGCCGCTTGCCCATCTCCAGAGGTTAGCAGCGAGTTCTTGTTTTCGTATCTCTTTCGATAACCATCCCTTTTGACGACCCACTGGACACGAGTCATATGCACGAATGGCGGCCGAGACGGGATCCGCGCGGCGTCTTCCGCACGCCGGCGTCGCTCCGGCTCGACCGGCGCTTTGGCTACCTCGACACGGAGGTGCCGCTGAAGGAGGCCGCGCTGGCGGTGCGATCCGAGGCCGGGGCTCGTGCGGCGACAGCGGGACGCCCTACCGCACGGCGGTCAGCACCGCGTCCCACGCAAGCTCGGAGGCGACGATGCCGAGGCCGAGGCTCTCGAGCTGCGCGTTCTCGACCTCGTTCGTCGTGACGGCGTAGAGCACGTCGCCGTCGGCAAGCGCGTGGAAGGGGTGGATCGCTCGCGCCATCGACGCGTGCACCTGGCGGCCGAGCGTCGTCAGCTCGCGCCGGTCGAGACGCTGGTTCGTCACCACCACCGTCAGCGTCGTGTTCCCGGGCAGCGGCCGAATCGGGGCCCCGGTCGCGAGGCGCGCCTCGACTCCCGGGACGAGCGCACGCCGCTCTCCCGTGACCGCGTCGAGATGCCCGCGGACGACCGCCCCGTCGCGGTCGACGATCGCGCCGACCGCGTTCAGGACGGTGAAGACGGCGATCCGCGTCTCGCCGACCTGCCGGAAGGCGCCGCCCTGGCCGGCGGGCTCGCCCTCCTCGTGGGCGAACGTCTTGCCGACGGTCGCGGAGCGCCCTGCCCCGCGCGGCCCGAGCGGGAAGATCCCCGGGCGCGCTGCGCGCAGGGCAGCCCGCCCGAGTGCCTTGTCGGGATAGACGCCGTTGTCGCGCAGGCCCCAGTCGAAGATGATCGCCCCGGCGACGAGCGGGATGTCGAGCCAGCCCGTGGCATGCCCGCGGCGCTCGAAGATCTCGGCTGCGACGCCGGTCGCGGCCTCGAGCCCGTAGAGCGAGCCGCCGGCGAGGCAGATCGCGTGCACCCACTCGTAGCTGCCGAGCGTGCCGGGCGACCCTCCGCGGACGTCCGTTGCGCAGGCGACACCGTCCGGGAGAAACGAGAACACCGTGCAGCCTGTCGGGCCTTCGTCGTACTCGGCGCAGCCGATCTCGAGTCCGGGGAAGTCGAAGTCGAGCTCGGGCAGAGCGAAGGCAGTCCGCGGCGTCAGCTCGGCGTTGTCGTTCGAGAGCCGCGCCACGACGGCGAGTCTAGACTTCGACCCCCGTGAGAGGTGTTCGGATCATCCTTCTGGCGGCTCTCGCCGCGGTGGCGGGATTCAACTCGCCCGGCGGCTCGAGCGCCCCCGGTCAGGTGAACGCGATCGACCGGACGCTCCTATGCGCGACGGTTCCGAGCGGGGGCGTCCGCCAGGTCGAGGTGCGCGCGAACGCGGGCTTCCGGCAGGGAGGACGATGGAACACGCTGCCCTTCGCGGTCGTCGCGAGCGGCGGCGTCAGGAGCGTCGCGAACCTGCTCGACGACTCACTGGCCTGGGTCGCCGCGGGCAAGTACGACCACAACGCGAACCTGAGCCCGAGCGACGGCCTCGTCCTGACGAACGCGACGCGCTTCGGCACGTGGGCGCTCAACCGCACCGCGTGCCAGCCCGCGCAGGCGCGCGTCCCGTTGTCTGCCAAGGGCCTGCGCGAGGCTGCTCCGGACGCGCTCGGCGTCAGCTTCGACTGCACGACCTCCCGCCGCGTGCTCGTCCGCGTGCGCATGGTGGCGTCCGCAAAGCCCACGCGCTACCCCGAGCAGGGTTTCGAGAAGACGAAGGCGTCACTGCAGCAGGGCTTGCTCGCCGTGCGGACGCGGGCCGGGAAGCAGCTCGCGTTCGCGTCGGTCTCCGACTCCGGCAAGACGCGTCTCGCCGTCGCAGCGAGCTGCCGCGAGGACTGATGAGAGCGTTCGTCACATCTGCTGCGATAGTGCTCCTTGGAGCTTCTCTCGTAGCGAGTGGCGAAAGCGCGCCGGCCGCGCCCACGCGCGTGATCGACCGGACGTTCAGCTGTACGACCATCGTTCAGGCGGGTGTCCGGCAGCTCTACGTGTCCGGGAGCGAGGCGGTGCCGGAGCTGGACGACCTGAGGTCGCTGTCTCATGCCAGCGTTGTCTCTGGAAGCTACCCGCACGGCCCGAGACTGATCTCCGTGTCTGCAGGTCGAACGACTCCGGCGGGCTACGACCGCTTCCTGCCGTTCTACGTCGACGGTGCGTACTGCACGCCCAGCACCGCCCGCGTTTGGCTCTCCACACGCGGACTCGCCGGAGGGGCGACCGGTCAGCTGGGGGAGCGCCTCAAGTGCTATCCGACGCGGAAGATCCTCCTCCGCGCACGCGTGCGGTTCCTGACGCCGACGTCGCTCCGCCGCAACCAGGGCTCCGCTCTCCTGACGACGCGCGCGAAGGTCGCGGAGGGTCAGTTCGCGCTCGCGAGCCTGGGAGGAAAGCCACTCGCATATGCTTCGGTGTCCGAGTCGGGCAAGACGCGACTCTTCGCCGTCGGCGGTTGCGTGGACGACTAGCCATCGCGCGGGATAAATCCGCCGAGCTCAGACGTAGTAGCAGCGAGTGCAACGTCATCCCGACCATGAGCTGATCTCCCTCGCCCGCGGAGGCTCCCGTGACGCTGCCGGGGCGCTCTTCGATCGCTACTGGGTCTTCGCCTGGCGCGCGGCGTACGCCGTGACGATGAATCGCACGCTCGCCGACGACGCGGCCCAGGAGGCGATCCAACGAGCGTTCGGGAGTCTCGAGCGTTTCGACACGACCCGGCCGTTCGGCCCCTGGTTGAAGCGGATCACGATCAACTGCGCAGTCGACGAGCTGCGACGGACTGGACGCCCGCCGGGGTTCGATATCACGCTGCCGCCCCTGGAGGAGTGGGCGGTGCGAGATGCTTCCGAAGAGGGCCTCGATCTGTGGGCTGTGGTGGATGCTGTCGTCGCGTTACCACCAGCGAAGCGCGTTGTGCTTGTCCTTCGCTATTGGCTCGACCTGCCGCTCGAGGAGATCGCGGGCTTGCTTGGTCTGCCGGTGGGGACCGTCGCCTCGCGGCACAGCCGGGCGCTTGCGGAGCTTCGGGTGAGCTTGTCGGAGGAGAACCATGCCATCTGAGCTCGAACGGCTCCTACGCCAGGCCCGCGAAACGCTTCCGGAGCCTGACCCGGCCGTGACCCGCCGGGCTCGTGAGATTGCGCTCGACGCCGGTCGTAGACGGCCACGGCGGCTCCCGCTTAAGGTCGGAGTCGCGCTTCTCGGTGCGTGCGCCCTCGGCGTCCTCTTGGGAGCAACAACCGTTTCCAGCGGTCGGGCTGCTCCCGCGGCCGTAGGATTCGGTTTCCTCCCTGAGCCGGGTTGGAACGTCCTGCAGACCGGCAGGCTACCCACCCCCGCCCGGCCCGCACTAGCGATCGGGGCGAACATTCTTCTGAGTCCCGAGGACGGCGCCGATGAGCTTCCCTACGCAACATTGCTCGCGCTGCCGCCGCGAGGGGTCGTGATCGTCGTGGGCTCCGTCGGGCCGCGCGACGAGCCGGACGCGGTGTTCCCGAAGCGGCGGCTGCCGCTCCGCCTCCGTGACGCGGCTCCCCAAATCGATTGGGGCGTCCAGGTCCGGCCCGCTCGCCCGCTGGGCCAGTACCAGTTGCGCGCGACGGTGAACGGACAGACGGTTGACGTGCAGATTTATTTCGGCACTGAGCAGCCTCGACCCGACGTGCTCGCCGCGGCGCAGCGACAACTCGACCGGCTCGTCGTCGGCGTCGGGTCACCACTCGAGCGAGTCGTCGAGCGGGCGCAACCGCTTAGACGTCCGGCGAACACTGCAGCCGGAGCCGCTGCGGGAAGCGTTATCGACCGTACGTTCCTCTGCACTCCCTCATACGGACGCGCGACAGTTGTGTCCAGCCCGCGCGGCACGCCTGAGGTGCTGGGAGCCAGATTCACCTCGTCGGGTTACGGCCGAGTCACGTCAGGATCGAACGCAGACCCGCTCTCCGACCTCGTAGCGGTCGCGCAGCCTGGGTTCCGGAACTCGTCGACACGCTTTCCTGGTTCCGTGTACGCGAGCGCGCGCCGCTGCGTTGCCTCGCGCGCAGCCGTTTCTCTGACGCGTACAGGCCTTCCCGGCCCGCCAGTCGCTTACCGGACCCAGGCTGACTGCACCGTCCGCGCAAAGGTCCTCGTACGCGTGCGCGTCATCCTTGCGAGGTCTGCGACGTGGCGCCGACTCGGAGGCCCCGGCGGCGTGTACAACGGCGCAGTGCCCGGTCCGGTCGTCGAGGCGGAACTCGCCATGAGGGACTCGTCGACCGGGAGGCCGCTCGCTCTGGTCAAGCTCACCCGCACTGGCCAGACGCAGCTTTGGACATCGCCGCCGTGCCTCTGACGTGACCGCGGCGCCAGGCCGGTAGCGGCAGCCGATTTGAAAGGGGATACCAACTAATGAACTGTGACCAGCGAACCCGCGTATCGACCAAGGATCGATCAGCGTGGCGAGCGTGAGAGATGGCAACGGCGGCGGCCTGCCGCGCGCGTCCGAGATCGCGGCCCGGTTTCTCGCGAACATCGAGACCGTCGTGCGCGGCAAGACCGACGAGATCAAGCTCGTCCTGACAGCGCTCGTCTCCGGCGGGCACGTGCTGCTCGAGGACGTGCCCGGCACCGCGAAGACCGTGCTCGCGCGCGCGATCGCCGGCAGCGTCGAGGACGCGACGAACCAGCGGATCCAGTGCACGCCCGACCTGCAGCCGACCGACGTCACCGGCCTCTCCGTCTTCGACCAGAAGGAGCGCGACTTCGAGTTCCGGCCCGGGCCGGTCTTCGCGAACGTCGTCCTCGTGGACGAGATCAACCGCGCGATGCCGAAGACGCAGTCGGCCCTCCTCGAGGCGATGGCCGAGCAGCAGGTGACGATCGACGGCGTCACCCGGACGCTGCCCGACCCGTTCCTCGTGCTCGCGACCGAGAATCCGATCGAGCAGGAGGGGACGTTCCCACTCCCCGAAGCTCAGCTCGACCGCTTCTTCCTCCGCACCGCGCTCGGCTATCCGAGCGAGGACGACGAGCTCGAGATCGTCGAGGCTCAGCGGCACGCGCATCCGCTCACGACGCTGCGTCCGGTCGTCGACCTCGGTGCCGTGCGAACGCTCCGCCGGGCGGTCGAGGACGTCTACGTCGACGACGCCATCCGGCGCTGGACGATCCGGCTCGTGCGCGCGACGCGCGAGTTCGACGGCGTCGCGATCGGCGCCTCCGTCCGCGGCAGCCTCGCGCTCGAGCGGGCGGTGCGGGGATGGGCGTTGCTCGACGGTCGCGCCTACGTCACGCCGGTCGACGTCGAGCGCCTCTTCCTGCCAGTCGTGATGCACCGGATCGTCTTCACGCCCAGCTTCGTCGCGACCGCGCGCGAGATCGGCTGGGACGCCGCGTCGGCTGCGTTCCGCGAGGGGTGCCTTCAACTCGCCCCGCGGCCGGGCGCCGACCTCGAGCCGGACGCTGCGCGAGTGGCGGCGGCATGAGAGCGGCACTCCTCGCGTGGGCCGTGGTGGCCGCGGGCGCGCTCTCGACCGCGCATGCCGCCACCGACGCTCCGGCGCCGTCTCGCATCATCGATCGGACGCTGCTGTGCAGAATGACCGGCGTTGGCTATCCCGATACGGTGCGCACTCTGACGGTTGGGTCTGCGACGCAGAACCCCACGACGAGCGAGTTCCCGGCGTCGATCAACGTCTCCAACGGCGCTGCTGGGTCCGGCACAAGCGTCCAGATCGGGACGGGGATCGACGATCAGGCCTACAAGAGCGTTCTGTTGTACAGCCGGACGACCTGCTCCCCGTCGAAGCTGCGCGTTCCGCTCTCACGGAGGTCGCTGCGCGGAGGTGCCGTGCCGTTCTACGCGGGCTACGACTGCGATGTCGAAGCACGCGTTCTGATCCGCGTCCAGGCGATCTTCGAGCGCCCGCCTCGAGTCGTCCGAGGCGCGACGCAGGGTGACCTCGTCTACGGGTATCTCGCCGTCGCGAGCTTCCCGGGCCGGCGACCCATCGCCTTCGCCTCGCTGAACGGCAAAAGCGAGCAGACGAGGGTCTTCGTCGCACCTTCCCGCTGCACCGAAGACTGAGTGGCCGCGACCTTTCCGCTGATCCCGCGGCGCCGGGTGCTCGGGCTCGCGTTCGGCGGCCTGCACAGCGCCCGGCGCGGCCACGGCTCCGACGTCGCCGCGTCGCGGCCGTACCGGCCCGGGGACGACGTCGGCAAGATCGACTGGTCGGCTTCCGCGCGGCTCTCGCTCGCCCGCGGCACGGATGAGTTCATCGTCCGCGAGCACTTCGCGGAGGAGGCGCCACGTGTCGTCGTGCTCTCCGACCGGCGCCCATCGATGTCGGTGTTCGGCGAGGAGTGGCCGTGGCTGCGCAAGCCGGAGGCGATCCGGCAGTCCGTGCGGCTGATCGGCGACAGCGCGGTGGCGGCGCGCGGCCTGCTCGGCTACTTCGACGAGGGCGAGGAGGCGCCGTTCTGGCACCCGCCGCGAAGTGAGGGGGAGCTCGGCCGGCTCGATCTCGAGCGGCCGTTCGGCGCGCCCGACGACACGCTCGTCCATGGTCTGCGGTATCTGATCGAGCAGCGCCGCGACCTTCCCGCCGGCACGTTCCTCTTCGTTCTCTCCGACTTCCTCGTGCAACCGGAGCGCGACGATTGGCTGTGGGCGCTCGAGCGCCGCTGGGAGATCGTCCCGGTCGTGATCCAGGACCCGATCTGGGAGCAGAGCTTTCCGGACGTGGCCGGCATGGTGATTCCGTTCGAGCAGGCCGGCCTCGTGCGCCTGTCGGCAGCCGAGGTCGCGCAGCGCCGGGAGAGCAACGAGGAGCGCCGGCGCGACCTCCTCTACGACCTGCGCGCGCTCGATCTCGATCCGGTGCTCGTCTCCTCGCACGAGCCGCGGGACGTGCTGTTCTCGTTCCTCTCCTGGGCCGACCAGCGGCTCTTCACCCGAGGTCGAGCGTGAGCGTCCGCCCCGTCGCAACGATCGTGCTGCTCTCTCTCCTCGCGGCCGGCTGTGGTGGTGGCAGCGAGGGCAACGGCCCCCCTCCGGGCCGCTTCATCGCGACGAGTCGTGCGCTCACCCCGACCGCGCACCTCTTCGCCGACCCCGTCGCCGTGCGGATCGACGTCGTCCTGAACCGCAAGCGGCTCGATCCCGATCGCGTGCGGCTGCGGGTCGATTTCCTGCCGTACCGGATCGTGGGCGGTATCTCGCGTTCGCGTCAGGACTTCACCAGATTCACGCGCCTGACCTACCGGCTGCAGCTGCGCTGCCTCACCGTCCAGTGCGTCCCGAGCCGCCTGCAGAGCGTCCTCGGCTCGCAGGAAGGGCGCGGCGAGCGGCGCACGTTCCGCTTCAAGCCGGCTCGTGTTCTCTACGACGACCCGAATGGACGGATCCGCCACTTGCGGCGCATCTGGTGGCCGCCGCTCGACGCGATCTCGAGGCTCAGCGCCGAGAACACCGCCGTGCCGGCGATCGGCTCGAGTCCCGGCGCCGAGTTCCGGGCGACGATCACGCCCGTCCTCGAGCCCTCGTATCGGATGCCCGCGTCGCTCCTCGGCGGGCTGCTCCTCACCGGAGCCGCGGCCCTGCTCGTGCTGCCGGCCGGCCTCGTTGCCCGCGAGATCCGGCGCCGACGTCCGGAACCGGAGGAGGAGCCGGAGCTGCCGCCGCTCGAGCGCGAGCTCCTGCTGGTCGAGTGGGCGCGCGACCGTGGCGACGCCGAGGAGCAGCGGGAGGCGCTCGAGGTGCTCGCGTTCGAGCTCGACGCAGCCGGCAAAGGGTCCCATGCCGCCGCCGTCCGCGCCGTCGCGTGGTCGCCGGAGCCGCCTCCGACCCGACGCGTGTCCGAGCTGATCGAGTCCGTCAGGAAGTTCGATGACGCTTCCGCTTAGAGCGCGGCACCCGATCCCCACCACGGAGCCTGGACAGCTGCGACGGGCGGTGCGCCGGACGGCAATCGTTCGCGTCGCGCTCGCCCTCGTCCTGTGCGGCGTGCTCACCCTCGCCTTCCTCGAGGCCCGCAGCACGGATCCGCGCCGGGCGCCGCTCGTTCCCTCCGGCACGACGGGGATGCTCGTGCTCGACCTGTCCGCGAGTGTCTACGAGGACGCCTTCGGCCAGACGATCCGCAAGCTCGCCCGCGCGGGCGAGCGAACGGGGGTCGTCGCCTTCTCGGACGCCGGCTACGAGCTGCTGCCGCCCGGCACGCCCGCGCGCGAGCTCTTGCCGCTGCTTCGCTTCTTCAACCCCGAGGCAGCCAGCTCGACCGGCGCCCTGCCCGTCGACCCATGGCAGGACTTCCGTGCCGGTACGCAGATCTCCCAGGGGCTGATCGTCGCCCACGAGGCGCTGATCCGGGAGCGCGCCGAGAGCGGCTCGATCGTCCTGGTCAGCGACCTCGAGATCCTGCCGGACGAGGTCATCAGGCTGAGTGAGGTGGTGGCCGATCTCCGGCGTGACGGCGTCCGACTTCGCATCGTCCCGCTCTTCCCGACGCCGGAGAAGTACGCGCGGATCCGGCAGATCGTGGGCGAGTCGTCGTTCCTGCGCGAGTCGGAGGCCGCCTCGCCGGTGGCCGCGCCGGAAGCACGCAGCCTCGCGCACGCCGTGCCGTGGACGTTCGTGCTCCTGGGCGGCCTGCTCGTCCTGCTCCTCGCGCTCAACGAGGGCCTGCTCTCCCGCCTGGAGCTGCGCCCGTGAAGACCCGAGTGTGGGCCATCCGGATCGCCGCGATCCTCGCGGTTCCGGCCGCGATCGCCCTGGCGCTGCTCGCCGTCGACGTGTTACGCGTGCCGCGGGAGGTTGCCGCCGACGACGTTCGCTTCCAGGCCGCTCCCCGCCTGCCGCGAACGCTGTGGCGGGACATCGGCTTCCTGCCGGGGAGCCCCGGTGCACGTCTGCTCGGTGCCGGGGACGACGTCCGGTCGCGCCAGACGGTCGCGCTCTTCGCGCAGGTCGATCCGGCCAAGGTCCGCATCTCGACGACGGAGCAGGAAGCGCTGCGCGGCCGCGCGCAGTTCGAGGTGACGCTGCGAAGTCGCGAGGACGCGGGCGACCCGCGGCGGCGAGCGCAGCACCTCAACCTCCTCGGCGTCCTGACGATGAGCCGGTTCAGCACCTCCGGGACGGAGGTGGCGCAGATCCTCGCCAGAGGGATCGGCGCCTTCCAGAGCGCGATCGAGGTGGATCCCGAGTCGAACGACGCCAAGCGCAACCTCGAGATCCTGCTGCGACGCCCGGATGCGGCCGTGCTGCCGCCGAACGACCCGAGCCAGGGCGGCGCCCAGGGCCGCGTGTCCGGCCGTGGCCGCTCCGGCAGCGGCTACTGACCTATGGCGCTCACGTTCCTGACCCCGCTCGGAGCCGCCTTCGCGCTCACCGCGCTGCTGCCGCTCGCGATCTTCCTCGTGCGCGAGCGGCGCGCACGCAGGATCCGCCGGGCGCTCGGCCTCCGCCACCCGTCGCACGTCTCCCGCCTGCCGCTCGTCGTCGTACTCGCCGCCGTCCCAACACTCTTCGCCCTCGCGGCCATGCAGCCCGTGATCGAGACGACGCGGACCGTGCACGAGCGAACCGACGCCGAGGTCTTCGTCGTCGTCGACATTTCGCGCTCGATGCTCGCCGCGGCCGGGCCGGACGCTCCGACCCGCCTCGAGCGCGCCCGGCTCGAGGCGGAGAGGCTGCGTGTGCGCTTCCCGCAGGTGCCGATCGGGATCCTCTCGATGACGGACCGGATCCTGCCGCACCTCTTCCCGACGACGGATCGCCGGGTCTTCGCTGCCACGCTCGAGCAGGCAATCGGCATCGAGCGGCCGCCTCCGGTGCTCTTCTACTCCACGCGGGCGACGTCCCTCGATTCTCTAGCGGGGATCCCGACGCGGGAGTACTTCTCGCCCTCCGCTCGCAAGCGGCTCCTGATCGTCCTCACCGATGGGGAGTCGCGTCCGCTCGAGGGGAAGCTGGCGAGGGCCTTTTCGCGGCGGTCGCGGATCGAGACCCTGCTCGTCCACTACTGGAGCGCGGACGAGCGCATCTACGAGACGGGTGTCGCCGAGCGGGGCTACCGGCCGGATCGAGTGAGCAGAGACGTGCTCGATCGCGTTGCCTCCCTCGTCGACGGGCGAGTCTTCTCCGAGACCGAGACGGACGCCTTGGAGGACGCCGCAGTCAGGGCGCTCGGCACGGGGGCGACGAGGAAGCGCGTGATCGAGGGCGAGCGCCGCGCCCTGATGCCCTACGCGACGCTGGCGGTGCTCCTGCCGCTCGGCTTCGTGCTGCTTCGCCGTAATCTCTGACGCCCGTGCGCCTCTGCATGTTCACTCCGCGCGACCGCGACCTCGAGCGCGGCTGGCCCGGCCGCATCGAGGGCGACCGGGTGATCCAGCTCGCGGCGCAGACGCTGCAGTCCTTTTTCAGCGGCGGCTCGCAGGCGCGCGAGCACGACGAGTTCCGGCTCGACGAGGTGCGGCTGCTCGCGCCGGTGCTGCACCCGCCTGCTGTGCGCGACTTCTACGCCTTCGAGCAGCACGTGCGGACGGCGCGGGCATCGCGGGGCCTCGAGATGCCGCCCGAGTGGTACGAGCAGCCGGTGTTCTACTTCTCCAACCCCGCTGCGATCTTCGGCCCGGAGGACGAGATTCGCTATCCGGAAGGCACCGAGGAGCTCGACTACGAGCTCGAGGTCGCCGCGATTGTCGGCGCGGCCGGGCAGATCGGCGGCTTCACGATCATGAACGACTGGTCGGCACGGGACCTGCAGCGGGCAGAGATGAAGGTGGGGCTCGGTCCGGCGAAGGGGAAAGACTTCGCGACGTCACTCGGGCCGGTGGTGGTCACGGTCGACGAGTTTCCCGGCGACGAGGCGGAGATGGTGGCGCGCGTCAACGGCGAGCAGCGCTCGCGGGGCAACCTGCGTGACCTCTACCACTCCTGGGAACGGATCCGCGACCACGCCGCCCGGAACACCGTGCTGCGCCCGGGCGACGTGCTCGGCTCCGGCACGGTCGGGACCGGCTGCATTCTCGAGCTGGGCGACGGGCGCTGGCTCCGCCCGGGCGATGCCGTCGAGCTCGAAGTGGAGGGGATCGGCGTGCTGGCCAACAAGGTAGTCGTGGTAGGATCGGACATGTGATCTGCATGTGATATAGTGGTACGCATGGGACACATCCAGATCCGGAACGTTCCACCCGCGCTCCACCGAACGCTGAAGGCGCGCGCGGCGCTCGCGGGGCGTTCGCTCTCCGAGTACCTCCTGGAGGATTTACGCGAGCGGGCCGCGGCGCCGACGACCGAGGAGATCCTGCAGCGGATCGAAGCGCTCTCGTCGGATGCACCGGCGGAAAGCTCGGCGGACGCCGTCCGCGCCGAACGTGATCGTCCTTGACGCGTCGGCGGCCGTCGACCTCGTATTGCGGCGGCCGGAGCGGGGACCATGGGTGGCGGAGCATGTGCTCGCCGGCGGCTCGCTCCACAGTCCCCATCTGCTCGACGTCGAGGTCGCCTCGGCGCTGCGGCGCTTCGTACGGACAGGAGCCCTCTCGACCGCCCGCGCGCGGCAAGGCCTCGACGTCTTCGCGCAGCTCGGGATCACCCGGCACGCGCCGCGCGTCCTCCTCGGACGCATCTGGGCGCTGCGGGACTCTCTCTCCGCCTACGACGCGAGCTACGTGGCGCTCGCGGAGGCGCTCGAAGCGCCGCTCGTGACGACCGACGACCGACTCGCACGCTCGACGGGGCACCGCGCAGCGATTGTCGGGTTCGCGTGCTGATGCTTCTCTTCTCTGCATGCCGTACCAGCGGCATCGGGGTGCTTCGCAACACCGTCGCTTGACTCTCTCCCAGGGGCAGGGGGCAGGCTTCGACGCGATGGAGAACCTGATGCCGATCGGCCAGTTCGCGGAGGCCTCCCGCCTCTCCTTGAAGGCGTTGCGGCTGTACGACGAGAACGGCCTGCTGCCGCCGGCCCGGGTCGATCCCGACTCCGGCTACCGCTTCTACCGCGTGGAGCAGCTCCGGGCGGCGACACTGGTCGGGCTGCTGCGCGGAGCGGGAATGCCGCTCGTCGAGATCCGCCGCGTGCTCGCCGATCCGACGCCGGCACGCGTCGACGAGTACGAGGCGGGGCTCGCCGACGAGCTGGCCGAGCGGCGACGGGTTCTCGCCTATGTCCGCAGGTTCCTGAAGGAGGAGCAGATGTTCGACGTGCAGGTGAAGCAGGTGCAGGAGCAGCACTATGTGAGCCGGTCGAAGCGCGTGCGCGTTCCCGAGCTCGGCGGTTTCATCGACGAGTCCGTGCGGGCGCTCCGCGCCGAGCACGAGCCGACGGGTCCCGACTTCGTCCTCTACCACGGCCAGGTCGACGAGGAGGCAGACGGTCCGGTCGAGGTCTGCCTGCCGACGCGCCACGGTGAGAAGCGGCTGCCGGGAGGCGAGGTGGCCTACACGATCGCCACCGGCGAGGAGACAGAGTTCCCGGCGATCCTCGGCGCGTATGACGCAGTGGCGAAGTGGGTGAACGCGCAGGGACGAGAGCTGGCCGGGCCGCCGCGCGAGATCAACGACTCCGAGGAAGGCCAGGCGCCGCGAATGGAGATTGCCTGGCCGATCACGTAGCGCGGCGGAGCGTCAGCGCCGCCCCCACGAGGGGCGGCGTGAGCGCGCCGGCGGTGACCAGTAGCAGCTGCCACGACGGCGGCGAGCCGGCCACGAGCTCCCCGCGGCGGAGCGCGTGCAGGGCGAGGAGCAGCACCACCGCGGCGAGCGTGGCGCAGGCGGCCAGAGCCTCCCGGCGGCCGCCGCGGAGGAGCGCCCCGAGCGCAAGCGCGACCGCGATGAAGACGCCCGAGGTCGCAAGCGTGAAGATCGTTTCCAGGTTCGCCGGGGCGGCCTCCTCCGGCCACGGTGCGGGCGGGATGTGGCGCTCGAGCCCCTGCACCGCCCCGAAGACCACGCCGAGCCCCGCGAGGACCGCAAGCGCCGCCAGTCGTGGCCGCGGCGGAGGCAGCAGCTCGTTGAAGCGCGCGGCGACCTCCTCGGGCGTGCCGAAGCGCGCGATCGCGTCGTCGTCGCCACCCGCGTCGAGGAGATGCGCCTCGACCTCGGCCAGGATCCTGCGCCGTCGCCAGGGCCGGGCACGCAGGTGGCGGGACAGCTCGTCGAGGTAACGCTCGATCACGCGACCACCGCCTCGACGGCACCCGCGAACGCGCGCCACTCGTGCCGCTGTCGCGCGAGCTCCCGCCGCCCCCCGCGCGTGAGCGAGTAGACACGCCGCCGCCGACCGGACTCCGACGACCAGCGGCTGGCGAGGAACCCGCCGAGCTCGAGCCGGTGCAGCGCGGGGTAGACGGTTCCTTCGGGCACATCGAAGTCACCCCGAGTTCGCAGCTCCTCGATCGCCGCGTACCCGTGCAGTGGCCCGTCTGCGAGCACGGACAGGAGGAGCAGGTCGAGGTGGCCCCTGAGCAACTCTGCCTTCATACCTAGGCAAACTATGCATTGAGCACCTTGGTATGTCAAGTACATGCACGACACATGTGATAAGGTGCGCTGCATGCCACACGTCCAGATCCGGAACATGCCCGACCCGCTGCACCGGAAGCTGAAGGCGCGCGCGGCGGCCGCGGGGGTCAGCCTGTCCGGCTACCTGCTCGAGGAGGTCGAGCGCGCTGCGGAGCTGCCGACACTCGAGGACTGGGTCGCGAGCGTCCGCAGCGGCAGCCAGCTCACGCGGCTGAAGTCGCGTCCCGCCGACGTGATCCGTCGCGACCGGTCGAGGTGATCGTCCTCGACGCGTCGGCGGCCGTCGACGTGATCCTGGAGCTCGGACCGGAGGGGGAGTGGGTTGCGAGCGAGCTTGCAGGCGCCGAGAGCCTGCACGCTCCGCACCTCATCGACAGCGAAGTCGCCTCCGCGCTCCGCAAGCTGACGCTGGCGGGGGAGATCTCCGCCAGACGCGGCACAGCGGCCTTGCGGCACTTTCTAGACCTGCGACTCATCCGCTATCCGGCGGAGCCACTCCTGCCGCGGATCTGCCAACTTCGGCACAGCCTGACCGCGTACGACGCCACCTACATCACTCTCGCCGAGTCGCTGGGCGCGCCGCTCCTGACGACCGATCGCGGCATCGGCGGGTCCCGAGGCCATCGCGCCGTCGTCTCCGCCTTTCCCGGCCGCTGACTATCCTTAGGCCATGCCGTTCTACCAGCGCCTCGGCGACGTCCCCCGCAAGCGCCACATCCAGTTCCGCGACAACGGGACGCTCATCACAGAAGAGGTGATGGGGCTCGAGGGCTTCACCGGGAACGAGTCGATCCTCTACCACCTCAACTCGCCGTGCCGCGTCAAGGAGATCGGCGACTTCGAGCCGATCGAGCGCGAGGAGTGGGTGCCGGACACGCACCAGCACCGGCTCATGAACACGAAGGAGATCGAGGCGGAGGGGGACGAGATCAGCGGCCGCCGCCTGCTGATGTGGAACTCGGACGTCGAGATCTCGATCTGCCGTCCGGCCGAGTCGATGGAGACGTTCTTCCGGAACGGCGAGGGCGACGAGGTGATCTTCGTGCACGAGGGCTCGGGCACCCTCTCGACGATCTTCGGCGACGTTCCATACAAGGACGGCGACTACGTCGTCATCCCGCGCGGCACGACCTACCGGTTCGTTCCGGAGGGCCCGCAGCGCCACCTCGTCTTCGAGACGCCGGGGCTGATCGAGATCCCGCGGCGGTACCGGAACCAGTACGGCCAGATCCTCGAGGGGGCGCCCTACTACCACCGGGACATCCATCCACCCACGCAGCTCAACACGCACCGCGAGCGCGGGGATTTCCCGGTGAAGGTGCGCGTGCGGGACGGGTATCAGACCTACGTCCACGACTTCCATCCGTTCGACGTGGTCGGCTGGGACGGCTACCTCTACCCGTGGACGTTCTCGATCCACGACTTCGAGCCGATCACGGGCCGGATCCACCAGCCGCCGCCGTCGCACCAGACCTTCGCGGGCCGGAACTTCGTGATCTGCTCGTTCTGCCCGCGCAAGCTCGACTTCGACCCGCTCGCCGTGCCGATCCCCTACCACCACTCGAACTTGCAGAGCGAGGAGATGATCTATTACGTCTCCGGCAACTTCGGCTCGCGCAAGGGCGTGGACGTCGGGTCGATCACGCTCCATCCATCCGGCCTGCCGCACGGCCCCCAGCCGGGGCTCGCGGAGCGCTCGATCGGCATGCACGAGACGGGCGAGCTCGCGGTGATGTGCGACACCTTCCATCCGCTCAAGCTCTCGAAGCTCACGCGCGACCTCGACGACGGCAAGTACGCGCTCTCCTGGTACGAGACCGGCGACGAGGCTCCGTCGGACGCCGGCCTCACCTCGCACCTGTAGTTGCGCGTCGTTCTCGACTGGGACGGGACGGTCACCGTCCGCGACTCGCTCGTGCAGGTGATCGAGCGCTTCGGCGATCCGGCGCTCCTGCGGGAGCTCGAGCCGCGCGTCGGCGTCGACCTGACGCTGCACGAGGAGATCGCGCTCGAGTTCGAGCGGGTGACGGCGCCGCTCGACGAGGTGGTCGCCTGGGTGGTCGAGCATGTCGAGGTGCGCCCCGGGCTGCGCGAGCTGGCCGAGCGCCACGCGCCGCTCGTCATCTCGGCTGGCTTCCAGGAGCTGATCCAGCCGGTGCTGGAGCGGGAGGGTGTGCAGCTCGACGTGCTCGCGAACCGGGTCGAGCCTGGGCCCGACGGCTGGCGCGTGCTCTTCCGGGACGAGACCGCGTGTGCGTCGTGCGGAGAGGCGTGCAAGCGGGGCGTTCTGGGCGGGGAACCGTACGTCTACGTGGGGGACGGCTACTCCGACCGCTGCGCCGCCCTCGCCGCCGAGCGCGTCTTCGCGCGCGATGGCCTGGCCCGCTACCTCGACGAGCGCGATGTCCCGTACAAGCGGTTCGAGCATCTCCTGGATGTCGCCACGGCTCTCGGCTGAGCCATGCTTCGACTACGGCCCTACTCGAGCCCCGCCTCGCGGAGCGGCCGTCGCGCCCACGCGAAGCGGTCGCGGTACCAGCCGTCGAGCGGATGCAGCGTCGTGCCGTTGCGGGAGGAGTGGGCGAACCACCCGCCGCCGAGGTAGATCGCAGCGTGGCCTACCTGGGCCGGCTGCGAGCGGAGGCCCCCGTCCCCCTGGAAGATCACGTCGGCCGGCTGCAGGCTCGAGAGCTTGCGGATGCGCTTGGCGGGTCCGACCTCTCCCGCGAGCTCGAACGTCGACCGGCCGCGTAGGACGGTGGCGAGAGCTGACGTGCCCTCGAACGGCTCGAGCTTGAAGACCCGCCAGATGAAGCCGGAGCAGTCGAAGCCGCCGGGCGTCGGTCGCCCCAGCGGCTGCTGCGGGAACTCTGAGGTGCCGCCCCAGACGTAGGGGTAGCCGATGAAGGAGACGGCGCGGCGCAGGATCTGGCGCTGCCAGTTGGTGAGCTCGGGCAGCACGAAGCCCGCCACCTGCTCCTGGATCGTCGACCTCTCCCAGTCGGAGAGCTGCAAGATGCGCGCCAGCGAGTAGGCCGCCTCCGCGCGGGTGGCCGGGTCGTTCAGACCGAGCTCGAGAGCATCACTACCTTGCGGGTGGTTGTAGCGAAGCCCGAGCAGCCGCGCGACCGTCTCCGTCCCCGCTCCCGCCTTTGGCGCCAGGCCGGCCGCGCGAAGCTGCGCGGTGATCGCTCGTGCCGCCTCGCCCAGGCCGAGGAAGCCGACCAGGGCTGCGTTCAGCTCGCGAATCGTCACTGGCTGCTCGGGCGATCGGAGTGAATAGGGATATGGCTTCGTCCGCGCGAGCCGCAGCGCGAGCGCCGAGTAGGTCTCGGCGAGCGCGCTCCGCGTGAGCGGCTCCTCCGGCTGGAAGCCCTGCACGCTGGTGAGGAAGAGACCGGCGGCGACGACCTGCTCGATGTGTGGTTGCGCCCACGAAGGCTTTGGCGCCGGCGACGCGGCGGCGGGGGCGAGGACCGCCGCGCAAGCTGCGGCAGCGAGGGCGGCGAGCACACGCACTGCTTCGTATATCGGCAGCTCCCGCTCCGACTTGAACCCTGGCGGCGCATGTCAGGCAGGCTTCTCGTTCCCGTGTTCCTGCCCGTGCCCCAGCCGTACGACTTCATGGTGTCCACCAATCGCTTTCGCGTCTTCGGTGTCGACCCGGCGAACCTCTGGCACGAAGGTGGCCTCTACCGGGTCGTGGATGGGCGCGAGGTGCGGATCGAGCCGGCAGCGGGTGGTGTGGAGGTGGCTCCCTGCGATGAGAGGATCGCGCGCGAAGTGGAGCTGTTGCTCGGGCTCCCGTTCGACGTCGCGGCCTTTGGCAACTGGGCGCAGGCGGATCCGGCGTTGCATCGGCTCGCGAGCGTGCTCCACGGGTTCCGGCCGCCGCTCTCCCCCGACCCCTTCGAGGCGCTGGTGACGTCGATCACGGCACAGCAGGTCTCACTTCGGTCGGCCTTCGCGATCCGGGGGCGGCTCGTGCGGCACTTCGGCATGCGGGCAGAGGTCGCGTTCGCGTTCCCGGTCCGGGAGCGCGTCGCCGCGGCCCGCGAGGAAGAGCTTGTCGAGCTCGGCTTCTCGCGGCGGAAGGCGGCGTACGTCGTCGGGCTCGCGCGCGCCGACCTCGACTTCGAAGAGCTCGATCGCCTTCCGGACGAGCAGGTCGTCGAGCGGATCGTCTCCGTGCGCGGACTGGGGGAGTGGACGGCCCAGTGGTACCTCGCGCGCCACCTCGGTAGGCCGCATGCCTGGCCCGCCGGCGATCTTGCTCTTCGCAAGGCGGTGCGGATTTTCTATGGTCAGGTCGAGGACGTCCGCGCATTCGGCGCGAGCCTCCACCCGTTCCAGAACCTCGCCGCCCAGTACCTGCTCGCCGGACTTCGCCTTCCACCGCCGCAATGACGGTCCGCCACGCCACCGACTCCGATCGCGCCGAGCTCCGACGGCTCTGGGAGCTGTGGCAGTCCGAGACGCTCGACCTGCCACCGTGGGCCGACAACCGCTGGGAGGTGAACGAGCCCGAGCTCCAGCGCGCGCTCGACGCCAACGCCCTGTTCGTCGCCGAGCAGGACGGACGGCTCGTGGGCTTCGTCTCGTCCTGGCTCGAGGATCACGTGGCGCGGATCGGCGATCTCTATGTCGCCGGGCCAGCCCGCCGAACCGGCGCCGGGAGCGCTCTCGTCGAGACGGTGGTCGAGAACCTACGTGCGCGTGGGGCGACCCACCTGCTGCTGAACGCACATCCCGACGCGCTCCACTTCTACGAGCGCCTCGGCTTCCGGGAGGAGTCGCGCAACCTCGTCCTCGATCTCGACGTGGCGGCGGTCGGCTCAGGGCCGTCGTTCGGCTCGATCCATGCGCAGACCGACGACCTCGGCGCAGTGGAGCGTGCGGTGCGGCAGTTCGTCCCCCGGCTGCCGGGCGGCTCGCGCGGGAGCCTCGTCACGCCCGTCCGGAACGGCTGGATCGCCGTCTACGACGACGTCTGCGACCGTGACCCGTCGATGCTGCGGCGCCTCGCGACCGAGCTTTCCGAACGGACGGGCGCCGTCGTGCTCTCGCTCGGCGTCGAGCACGACGAGGTCGTGCGCTTCGTGCTGCTCGAGGCGGGCCGCATCGTCGACGAGTACCTCTCCGTGCCGGAGCACTACGGACCGCTCCCGCCCGGCGACGCGGTGGCGCTGGCGGCCAACCCGCGGGTCGTCAGCCGACTCACCGGGGCAGAGCCGGCCGCTGTTCGCGCCGCGGCGCGCACCGCCACCTCGCCGCGGGAGCTACCGCCGGCGCGCGAGCTGCTGGGCGAGATCGCGCGCGTGATCGGCCTCGAGGGGTGGGACCACGGCTGGAGCGACGCGCCCGAGCTTCCGGGGGCGGTGCGGCTCGAACGATGATCGAAGAGGGGGTGGTGGAGATCGAGACGGAAATTGGGAAGGACGAGCTCGCCGGGCGGCTGGACGATGAGACGCTGACGATCCTCGACGTCCGGTCGGCGTTGGAGTACAGCGGTGAGGCCGGTGCACCCTGCGACCCGCGCCAGGGGCACATTCCGGGGGCGCACAACCTCGACGTGCAGGAGTTGATGCAGCTCGCGCGAGACGAGGTCCTGGAGCGGCTCGGGCTGCCCGAAGGCGCAGAGATCGCCGCTTACTGCCACTCTGGCTCGCGCTCGGCGCTCGCCGTGGAGATCCTGCGCTCGGCGGGGTATGGAGCACGGAACTACGCGGGGTCGTGGCACGAGTGGTCCCGGGACGGGTCGCTTCCGGCCGAGCCCGGCTAGAGGGAGTCGAGGAAGCGTCCGCTGAGGGCGCGGCCGAGCACGTTCCAGGCTGAGATGCGCTCCGCAGTCTCGCGACGCAACTCCTCGACGTCGGCGACGTCGGCGGGATCCTCCTCGAGCCAGCTCGAGACCATGCCGGACGTGACTTCCGCGTGGAACTGGATCCCGAGCGCCGATCCGAGCCGGAAGGCCTGGGACGAGACGTTGCTGCGCGCCAACTCGGTCGCGCCTGCAGGAACCTCGTACGTGTAGTGATGCCACTGGAAGGCGTCGAAGCGGCGGGGCAGGACGGCGAGCACCGGATCGTCGGCGATCTGCTCGACCGGCAGCCACCCCACCTCCGGCTCCGGCGCCGGATGAACCGACGCACCCGCCGCCTTTGCGATCAGCTGCGCGCCGAGGCAGACGCCGAGGAGCGGCGTGCCTCGCTCCAGCAGTTCCTGCAGAAAGCCGTGCTCGCGACGGAGCCAGGGGTGCTGCTCGTCCTGGTCGGGATGCATCGCACCGCCGAAGACGAGCACGGCGTCCGCCGCAGGCGGAGGCTGACCGCCGAGCGGTACGCACCAAGTCTCGAGCTCGTGCCCCGCCGCCACGACCGACTCGCCGAAAACGCCTGCGCCGACGTTCGGGCCGTGAATGACCGCCAGAACCCTCACGCGCCGGAGCTTAGTTGTGCGACCTACGCCCCTCGTAGAATCCGCGCATGGACGAGCGGCCAATCGGCGTCTTCGACTCCGGCGTCGGCGGGTTGACGGTGTTGCACGAGTGCCTCGTCACCCTTCCGCACGAGGACTTCGTCTACCTCGGCGACCACGCACGGCTGCCGTACGGCCCGCGACCCCTGCCGGAGCTGCGCCGCTTCGCCCGCGAGATCGGCGGCTACCTCGAGGCTCAGGGGACGAAGCTCGTCGTCGTCGCCTGCAACTCCGCCACGGCAGCCGCTCTGCCGGAGCTGCAGACTGAGCTGCGAGTTCCCGTGGTGGGCGTGATCGCGCCCGAGGCCCACGCCGCAGTACAGGCGACCCGTAACCGCCGGATCGGCCTGCTCGCAACGGAGGCCACGGTTGCAGCCGGTCGGTACGCCGAGCTCATCCGCACGCTGGATGCCGGAGTGGAGCTGGTCGCCGTCGCCTGTCCCGAGCTCGTGCCGCTGATCGAGAGCGACGACCCCTTCGGGGAGGCGACCACCACGGCCGTCCGCCGGTACGCGGCAACCCTCCAGGCGACCGGCGTTGACACCGTCATCCTCGGCTGCACGCACTACCCGTTGATCCGGCCGATCCTGCAGCGCGTCTTCGGCCGAGGCGTGACGCTCGTCTTCTCCGCCGAGGAGACCGGCCGCGAGGTGGCGGAGACACTGGTGCGCAAGGGAATCGAGCACGATGCCGCGCGAGAGGGGACCTACCGCTTCCTGACGACCGGCGACCCCGATGCCTTCCGTCGGATGGGTCACCGCTTCCTGCAACTCCCGATCGGCGAGGTCGAGCACGTCGAGATCGCCACCCTCGAGGCCGCGGCATGACGCGAAACGACGGCCGCGCCCGCGACGACCAGCTGCGGATGCTCGACCTGCTCCCGGACTTCATCGAGCTCGCTCACGGATCGGTGCTCTTCTCGCAGGGGCGAACGCGCGTGCTCTGCACAGCCTCCGTCGAGGAGGGGGTGCCGCGGTGGCTCGCCCGATCCGGTCGAGGCTGGATGACGGCGGAGTATTCGATGTTGCCGGCGTCGACAGGCGAGCGGTCGCCGCGCGAGGCCTCGCGCGGCAAGCAGGGCGGCCGCACCGTCGAGATCCAGCGGCTGATCGGTCGCGCGCTCCGCAGCGTGTGCGACTTCGACGCGCTCGGAGAACGCACGCTCTGGCTCGACTGCGACGTGCTTCAGGCCGACGGCGGCACCCGCTGCGCCGCCATTTCCGGCTCGTACGTCGCAGCGCGCCGCGCGCTCGACCGGTTCGGACTTTCCAAGGCGCTGAGGGGCTCCGTCGCGGCGGTCTCGGTCGGCATCGTCGACGGCCGGCCGCTCCTCGACCTCGACTACTCGGAGGATTCCACGGCAGAGACCGACATGAACGTCGTCATGACTGCCGACGCCCGCCTCGTCGAGGTGCAGGCGACGGCCGAGCGAGACCCCTTCTCGCGGGAGAGGCTGGACGAGCTGCTCGACCTCGCGGCCGGCGGGATCGAAGAGATCGCAGTCGCGCAGGAAGCGGCGATCGCGGCCGAACGTGCCTGATCTGTCCACGACAGAGGCGTTGCTGCGGCTGCTGGTCGCGGCGAGCCTCGGCGGGCTGATCGGGTTCGAGCGCGAGCTCCGCGACCACGAAGCAGGGTTCCGAACGCACCTGATCGTCGCCCTCGGCGCGTGCGTCTTCACGCTCGTCTCGGCGTACGCGGGACCGACTGGACGTTCTCCACGCCCGAGGGCATCGTCTTCGATCCGACCAGGATCGCCGCCCAGATCGTGACCGGCATCGGGTTCCTGGGCGCCGGGGCGATCATTGTACGCGGCATCTCCGTTCGCGGCCTCACGACTGCCGCCACGCTCTGGGTCTGTGCCGCGATCGGCATGGCGGCGGGCACCGGGTACTACCTGGTCTCGCTCGCCACGACCGCGCTCGTGCTCGTCTCGCTCGGTCCTCTTCGCGTCGTGAGCAAGCGGATGGTCTCGCGGGTGCGCCCGGAGGAGGCCGAGCTCGCGGTGAACCTTTCGCCCGATGGAACCGCGGCAAATGTCCTCGCCCGCCTCGAGGAGCTGGGCGGCCTCGTCAACTCCGTCGAGTTCGGCGACGAGCGCACGCTCGACATCGTGTTGCGCGCCTCACGCCGCTCCGAGTCGATCCGGGTTGCCGAGGAGCTCGCCAAGCTCGAGGACGTGGAGCGGCTGCAATGGCGACCGTAAAGGCCGTACTCTGCTCGGGCAACGCGCACAAGCTCGTTGAGTTGCAGGCGGCACTGCCGGGCTGGGAACTCGGGCTCCTGGACGCGGCCGACTATCCCGCCGAGCTCGGGTCGAACTACTACGAGAACGCGCTCGGGAAGGCGCGGTACGGGCGTGAGGTCGGTCCCCCGGATGCGTGGATGCTCGGCGAGGACTCGGGCATCGAGGCGACTGCGCTCGACGGACGCCCCGGCATCGCGTCGGCGCGGTGGGCCGAGGACGGCGTTGCGCGGCTGCTCGAGGAGCTCGACGGAACCTCGGAGAGGCGGGCGCGTTACGTCTGCGAGCTCGTCGCGCTCGGGCTCGAGGGTGGTGAGCTACGAGGCACGGGCGTTCTCGAAGGCACGATCGCCGACGAGCGACGGGGGAACGAGGGCTTCGGTTACGACCCGATCTTCATCCCGATCGGCGAGTCGCGCACGGTGGCCGAGCTCGGGGACGAGTGGAAGCGCTCGAGCTCACACCGCGCCCGCGCCGCCCGCGCCCTGGCCGAAGCGGCCGCAGCCGAGGCGTAGAGCCAGCGCGGTGTGGTCAGGCGAGGCCGGCTACCTCGCCCTCCTCACGCCTCGTGCCGAGAAACCAGTTGACCTCGGCCCCGAACACGATCACGTTTGCCATCACGTAGAGCCAGACGAGCAGGAGCGCCGAGGTGCCGAGCGCCTGGAGTGCGATGACGTCGCGCGAGAATCGGACGAAGAGTGGCAGCACCTGGAAGGTCACCTGGAGCAGCAGCGCCGCAAGCACGGCGCCCGGCCAAACCTGGCGCAAGGAGAGCTTCGCGTTCGTGAGGCGTTCGTAGGCGAAGACGAGGAAGACGAAGACGGCGAGCGTCGAGACCAGCATCGAGAGGGCGTAGGCGACGATGCCGTTGTCGGTGAAGCCAGGGACGAAGCGCTTGAGCAGGTCGAAGCCGATCGAACCGGCCACCAGGCTGAGGAACAGCACGACAAGTGAGCCCGCCATGAAGAGCGTCGCGAGCGCCTTCCCGCGCACGAACGGACGATTCGGCCGTCCGTAGACGATGTTGAAGGCCGACTCCAGCACGCTGAAGAGCGAGAGCGACGTCCAGAGGAGGAAGACGCCGCCGATCAGCCCCAAGGTGGTCGCGTTTTCCGTCAGCGCACCAACGACGCGGACGATGTCGCTGATCGAGCTCGACGGGAAGAGCCGGCTCAGCTCCTCGACGAGGTAGCTCGACTCCTCGGCCCGGCCCGTGAAGCCGAAGAGGGCGAGCGCGAGGAAGATCAGGGAGACCGAGGAGAGCAGCCCGAAATAGGCGATCATCGCTGCGAGGTGCGGGCCGCGATCCGCGAAGAACTTGGCGATGGGATCGGTGGGCGGGCGACGCACGAGAGGGAGTATGGGCCTCTGTTAGGGTCGCCGGATGGATGTAGAGAGCGCGCTTGCCGATCTCACCGAGATCTCTGCGCAGGTCGAGTCCGCGGTCGTCGTCGCAGGCGACGGCTCCGTTCTCGCCTCCACGTTCGCCGGCGATGAGCAGGCGCGGCGGCTTGCGCAGATCGGGCTCGACCTCCTCGCGGCTGGAGCCGACGTGGGTCCGACCGGCGACCATCGGTTGACGCAGGTCGAGGTCGCGCTCCGTCGGGCAAGCGTCTTCGTGGTGCGAGACGGTGAATATGCGCTCGTGGCCATCGTCGCTGCCGGCTCTCCGTCCGGTCTTGTCCTCTACGACCTGAGATCGTGCCTGCGAGCGATCAACGAGCCGAAGCGGCCGGCGCGTCGCGGGCGGACGTCGACGAAGACCACGGCCGATGCGTAGGCGACTGTCGCTGCTCCTGCTCATCGCAGGCCCGTTGCTTCTCTTCCTGCGCCGGCGCGAGGTTCGGCGCGAGCACGTCAGTCTTTACTTCGACGACGGGTCGATGGTGACGCTCGAACGAGGCTCGCCGGCCGCCGGCCGCCTGCTCGCCCTCGCGCACGGCGCGCTTTAGGGGCTCGAAGGTGGCGGAGCTCGACGAGTTGGGGCAACAGCTGCGGGAGCACGCCTTGCTCGAAGGTGACTTCGTCCTCCGCTCGGGACGCCGGTCGAACTACTACCTCGACAAGTACCGCTTCGAAACGCGTCCCGAGCTGCTCGGTCCGCTGGGCGAGCGGCTTGCGGCGGCGGTGCGGGAGTCCGAGCCGGAGGCCGACCGGCTGGCTGGACCGGCCCTCGGCGCTGTGGCGCTTGCGGCCGCAGCGTCACTCTCCTCGGGGCTGCCCTTCCTGATTGTGCGGCCCGAGGCGAAGGAGTACGGGACGTCGAACCGGGTGGAAGGCCAGTTCGAGCGCGGCCAGCTCGTCTGCCTGGTGGAGGACGTCGTCACCTCCGGCGGAGCGCTTGCGGGGTCGGTCGGAGCGCTCCGTGAGGTCGGGCTCGAGGTCCGACACGCGGTCTGCGTGATCGACCGGGAGGAGGGTGGAGCGGACGCCCTCGCCCGTCTCGGCGTTCGGCTGCACACCCTCTACACGGCGGGAGAACTCCTCCGAGCGGGAAAGTTGCCGGAAACCCGCATGGTTGAGCCAGTCCGACGGGGCTGTTAGGGTCCCCGCGGGTCGACGACGTCCCCGACAAGGAGGAGTGGCAAGTGACGAAGCAGGAATTCGTGGATGCGGTCGCATCGAAGAGCAATCTGTCCAGGCGCGACGCGGGCGCAGCTGTGGACGCGTTCCTCGAAACGGTGACTGACACCCTTAAGGCCCGCGACACGATCACCTTCACGGGATTCGGCAAGTTCTCCACGGCCGACCGCGCGGCACGTGAAGGCGTGAACCCCCGCAACCCGGGCCAGAAGGTGCAGATCGCGGCGGCAACGGTGCCCAAGTTCTCGGCCGGCAGCCAGCTCAAGTCGGCCGTCAAGGGCCGCTAGCCCCGAGAACTCGAAGGCCTCGTCCGGAGGCGAACGGACGGGGCCTTCTTTCCGGCTCCGCATGCGAACGTATGTTCGTCTAAGCTCCACGGATGCAGCTCGCCTTCGACTCGGCTGACCGGCTGGTGGAGCTGGTCGAGGCGCGGCGCGGCCCCGTCCCCGCCGAAGAGGCCGCACGCTCCCTCTATGCGCTGCGTCACGTCCCGGCAGGCCTCGCCAGGGAGCTGCTGGCCGACGTCGTCGAGGGAGACGCGAGACTGGCCTGGCGTGGCTCGTCCGTTGAGCTTGCCCGGGCGCCCGGGGCGGCGATCTCGCTCGAGCAGGCGGGCTACGTCGTCGTCGACCTCGAGACGACCGGCCTTCGCCCTGGCAGCTCGGCGATCTGTGAGATCGGCGCGGTGAGGGTACGCGGACTCGAGCTGGCGGACACGTTTCAGACGCTCGTCAATCCCCGACAGCCGCTTCCGCCGGCGATCGGAGCGCTCACCGGTATCGATGCACGCTCCCTGCGCAGCGCGCCCCCGGCGGAGCTGGCCGTGCGCCGGTTTCTCGCCTTCGCCGGCGACGACGTCCTCGTCGCGCACAACGCGCGGTTCGACGTCGGCTTCCTCGACGTGGAGGTGGAACGGCTTACCGGCCGGCGGCTGGCGGCGTCAGTGGTGGACACGCTCTGGCTGGCGCGCCGCCTGCTCGAGGCGCGCAGCAGGCGTTTCGGCCTTGCCTCGCTGGCGTACTTCTTCGGCACCGCCGCGCGCCCGTGCCATCGGGCTTTGCCCGATGCCGAGGCGACGGCCGAGATCCTGCTCCACCTCGTCGGCCTCGCCCAGGAGCGGGGGGCGACCACGGTCGCCGAGCTCGTCGAGCTGGCGGCGCCGCGAGCGCGCCGCCTGGCCACGAAACGGAGCCTCGCGGCCGGAGCGCCGCCGCAGCCGGGCGTCTACCTCTTCCATGACCGCAACGGAGAGGTGCTCTACGTCGGCCGAGCGCGCAACCTGCGAGCCCGGCTGCGATCGTACTTCCACACCGAGAGGCAGCGTCCGGCCGTCGAGGCCGCGCTGGCGGTGGTGGAGCGGATCGAGTGGCGCGTGCTCGGCTCGGAGCTCGAGGCGGCACTGGAGGAACTGAGGCTCCTTCGAGAGCTCCGGCCGCCTGCGAACGCGCGCAGCATGCGGCCGGACCGGTACGTGTACCTGCGCCGGCGAGGGATCGGGTTCGTGGTGACCGAGACGCCGACACACCTCGGGCCGATCAAGAGCCGGCGCCTCGCGCAGCGGGCAGCCCGGGCTCTTGCCGGACACGAGGGCGATCAGCTTGCCCCCGCACTCGCACCCCTGCGCACCAAGCTCCGGCGGCTCGCAGCCGATCTTCGCTTCGAGGACGCCGGGCGCCTACGCGATCGGCTCCGCGCGCTGGAGGCGGTCGTTCGGTGGCTGGATGAGCTGGAGCAGCTCCGGACGCTGCGGATCTGCGTGCTGGCACCTGCGGTCGAGGACGGCTTTCGCCGTGCGTTCTTCGTCACGGGTGGCCGCATCACTTCGATCCGAACGCTCCTGCCGGGCGAGGCGGGACGAGTTGAGCTCGAGGCCGGTATGGCCGAGGCCGCGCGTGTCGCACCGTCCAGGTCGCCGGAGGATCTCGACGAGCTGCTCGTCGTGGGCTCGTTTCTACGGAAGCCTCCCCCGGAGCTGCGTGCGATTCCTCTCGATGCGCTCTCGAGCCGCGCCGCGTAGAGGCACAGGCCACGCCGCCCCACGCAGTAGCCTGTGAAAACGATGGCGCAGGATCTCGATGCGGGCCCGCGAGTAGCCACCTCGGCCTTCGCCGACCGCCTCGCCGAGGCCGTCGAGCGCAAGCGCAGCCAGCTCGTCGTCGGTCTCGACCCGCGCGTCGAGCTGCTCCCGGTCGAGCTGCGTGGAGAGTCGGTGGTGGGACGAGCGGAGGCTGCGTCGGCCTATGCGCGCTTCTGCTGTGGACTCGTCGACGCGGTCTCGCCGTATGTCGTGGCGGTGAAGCCGCAGGTCGCATTCTTCGAGGCACTCGGCGCCGACGGCGTCGCCGCCTTCGAACGCGTGTGTGCGTACGCCCGGGACGTCGGGCTGCTCGTGATTGCCGATGCGAAGCGAGGGGACATCGGCTCGACCGCACGTGCCTACGCGACCGCCTATCTGGAGCCCCGCGGAGAGCTGCCGCCTCTCGCCGACGCGCTCACCGTCAATACGTATCTCGGGCTCGACTCGGTCGAGCCCTTCCTGCAGGCCTGCCGGCTCCACGGCGCGGGCATCTTCTGTCTCGTGCGCACATCGAATCCGGGCGCGGCAGACGTGCAGGAGCTGATGCTGACGGACGGGCTCCGAGTCTGGCAGCACGTCGCGCGCCTCGTCGCGGAGTGGGGCGAGGATCTCGTCGGGGAGCGCGGTCTCTCGAGCGTGGGCGCCGTCGTCGGCGCGACAGTGCCGCGGGCGGTCGGTGAGGCCCGACGGCTCCTGCCCCAATCCGTCCTCCTGCTTCCCGGCGTCGGCGCGCAGGGCGCGACTCCGGCCGACGTGGCGCGTGCCTTCACGAGCGGCCCTGCCAGTGCGCTCGTCACCGCCTCCCGCTCGGTCATCTACGCCTACCGCCAGGGCGGCTCGGACTGGCGTGCCGCTGCCGGCGCCGAGGCGGCGCGGCTGCGCGCGCAGGTGTGGGCGGTGTCCGGCTGGTGACCGCTCGCAGGGCGTCGCTCGCCAGCTTCGCGGCACCCCTTGCCTTCTTGATCGCTGTCACCGTGGCGGTGCTGCTCGTGCGCTCCTCGCTGTCGAGCGGGGACAAGACAACAGGCCGCACGGACGGCGTCGTGGAGACGGTCGCGACGACCTCGCCGTCGGCGACGCGGCCGCGCAGGACCACTCCCGCCAGGGAGGCGCGCTTCTACCGGATTCAGGCCGGCGATACCCTCGAGACTGTCGCTGCCAAGCACGACACCACGGTGGAGCAGCTGCTGGTGCTGAACCCCGACGTCGACCCGGTCGCGCTCGGCATCGGCGAGCGCATCCGCGTCAAGTAAGGTGCCCGCCGCTCTGAAGCACCGGATCGCCGCTCTCGCCGCTCTGCCCCTCTTTCTCGCCGGGGTGGCTACGGCGTCCCCGCCGCCGGTCGAAGCGGAGGCCTACTACGTCCAGAATGCGGCGAACGGAGACGTCCTCGCCCGCGATGACGAGGACGAGCGCCTGCCGATCGCGTCGATCACGAAGTTGATGACAGCGCTCGTCGTGCTCGAGCGGTCGAAGCCGGAGGAGGTGGTGACGGTCTCCAGCGGCGCCGCCGCCGTCGGCGAATCGTCGATCCACCTACGGGTGGGTGAGCGCATCACCGTGGCGGACCTGCTGCGCGCCGCGCTGATCCAGAGCGCGAACGACGCTGCGAACGCCCTCGCCGCCCACGTCGGTGGCGGCAGCGTGCCCCGCTTCGTCGCGTTGATGAACGAGCGGGCGCAGGAGCTCGGGCTGACCGACACGCACTTCGTCAATCCGGACGGTCTCGACGCACCCGGCCATGTGTCGAGCGCGAGGGACGTGACGAAGCTCGCGCGCGTGGCCATGCGCAAGCCCTTCATCAGAGAGACCGTCGGTGTCCGCGAGACGACAGCGGCCGGTCGCAAGCTCGTCAGCTGGAACGACCTCCTGTCGACCTTCCCCCGGCTCTTCGGCGTCAAGACCGGGCATACAGACGGGGCCGGCTGGTCGCAGGTGGCCGCCGCCCGTGGCGGCGGCGTTACGGTGTATGCGACGCTGCTCGGCGGCCCGACCCGCGAGAGCAGGAACGCTGATCTCTCCGAGCTTCTCGAGTGGGGCCTCGATCGGTACCGGACCGTCTGGGCGATCGACGCCGGGCGCACCTATGCGACTGCGACGACCGCTTACGGACGGGCTGAAGTCCGAATCGTGGCGGCCAAGCCGGCTCTGCGTGTCGTCCGTGTCGACCGCACGCTCGTGGAGCGGGTCGTGGTCCCGGTGGAGGTTTCGCTGCCGGTACGAAAGGGGCAGCAGCTTGGGGAGGTGCGCGTGACGAGCGGCAACGAAGTCGTCGCGCGGTCGCCCCTCGTCGCCGCCGAGGGCGTCCGTCGGCCCGGGTCCCTCGGCCGCGTAGGCTTCTACGCTGGCCGCACCTTCCACCACCTCGGAGGACTCCTCCCTTGATCGTCACGGTGACACTGAACGCAGCGCTCGACCGCACGCTGACCGTGCCGAACTTCCACCGCGGCCACCGACACCGTGCCAGCCAGGTGCTGACGCTCGCCGGCGGGAAAGGCATCAACATCGCGCGCGCGCTGAAGCGTCTCGACGTGCCGGTGGTGGCCACGGGCCTTGCAGGCGGCCGCACCGGGACGCGGATCGTCGAGGAGTTGACCGCTGAGGCGATCCTCAACGACTTCGTCCGCATCGGGGAGGAGTCACGAACCTCTACCGCGGTCGTCGACCCGACGGAGACCTCCTACACCGAGATCAACGAGTGGGGCCCGCTCGTCTCGGCCGAGGAGCTGGAGATGCTGCGCGAGAAGCTGCACTACCTCGCCCGGGGCGCCGACTTCGTCGTCTTCGCCGGATCGCTGCCTCGCGGCGTCGAGGACGGTTTCTACGCCGACGCGATCCGCGACTTGAACCGGCGGGGCGTCCCGGTCGTGCTCGACACCGAGGGGGAGCCCTTGCGTCTGGGGACGGAGGCGGAGCCGTATTTGATCTCGCCCAACCAGCGCGAGGCCGAGCACGTGGTCGGTCAGGAACTGGACGACGAGGAGGACTTCCTGATGGCCTTGAACGCGATCGCCGAGCTGGGCGCGCGCAACGTGCACATCACGTTGGAATCCGGGTGCTTCGGCCTCTTCCGGGAGGAGCGACAGATGCGCCGCTACCGCGCGGTCGCGCCGCTGCTCGAGGCGATCTCGGTCGTCGGCGCGGGGGATGTCCTGCTCGCACAGTTCCTCGCGGCACAGCTTGCGGGCAAGACGGTCGAGGAGGCGTTGCGGCTTGCGGTCGCCGCAGGTGCCGCGTCGACCCTCGAGGTCGGTGCCGGGCGCTTCGACCCGCGCGATGTCGGCCGGCTGAGCGGCGGGGTCGAGCTCCAGGAGCTGCTGCCGCTCGCCGCCGGGTGACCGACCGGGCCTGCTGAGATTGTCGGGGGAGCCGGCGAGGGCTCCCCCGACAGCTGCACTCTACGAGGAGCCGGTCTCGCCCTGCTCGACCTCGCCGCGCCAGGCCCCCGTCGGGGTGCCGCGACGCTCGATCATCTCCTTGAAGCGCTTCAGGTCCCCCTGGACGCGCCGGCTGTCGGCCCCGACGGCCGCACCGGCGCTCTCGAGCGCGCCGTCCGGCTCCCAGTCCATCTGGACCATGATGCGCGTCTTCTCGTCAGCGATCCGGTGGAAGGTGACGACACCCCCGTTCTGGCGGCCTTCGGTCGACCGCCACGCGATCCGGTGATCGGGATGCTGCTCCGTGATCTCCGCGCGCCACTCCTCTTTCTTGCCGGCGATCTCCGCCGTCCAGAGGAGGTGGGTTTCGTCGATCTGCTGGACGCTCTCGACCCCCTCCATGAACTGCGGGAACTCCTCGAACTGCGTCCACTGGTTGTACGCCGTGGTGATCGGCACCTCGACCTCGATGGACTCCTCGATGGTGGCCACTGATTGTTCCTTCCTGTCGTTTGTCACACCCTTCTACTGTCACACCCTTCTACCCGGGAACCGCGGCCCGTAAAACGGGGCGGCGTCGGGGGCGGCTGGTACGATCGCATGCCACTTGAGAGCAGGTCGCAGACAGTGAACTTCGAGCTCGATCGGGACGCGAAGTTCGGCAGGGAAGGGCTCACTTTCGATGACGTGCTGCTCGTTCCGGCCGAGTCGTCGGTGCTGCCGAATGACGTGCGCACAGCCACTCGGCTGACGCGGACGATCGCGCTCGAGATCCCCGTTGTCTCCGCAGCAATGGACACGGTCACCGAAGCGCGCCTTGCAATCGCGATCGCGAGGGAGGGCGGGCTGGGGATCGTCCATCGCAACCTCTCGATCGCCGATCAGGTGGCAGAGGTCGACAAGGTGAAGCGCTCCGAGTCCGGCATGATCGTGGAGCCGGTGACCCTGCGGCCAGAGGACTCCGTTGCCGAGGCGCTCGACCTGATGGAGCGCTACCACATCTCCGGCGTCCCGATCACGGACGAGGACGGTGTGCTGGTGGGCATCCTGACGAACCGCGACCTGCGCTTCGAGTCGAATCTCCGGCAGCCGGTCTCGGCGCTGATGACGTCCCGCAATCTGGTCACCGCCCCGGTCGGGACCGGGCTCGACGAGGCGAACGAGATCCTGCGCCGGCACAAGATCGAGAAGCTGCCGGTGGTCGACGCGGACGGCCGGCTGAAGGGGCTGATCACCGTCAAGGACATCCGCAAGCGGATCGAGTTTCCTCTGGCGACGAAGGACGAGCAGGGACGTCTCCGCGTCGGCGCCGCTGTCGGCGTCGGCCACGACGCCTTCGAGCGGGCCGGAGCGCTCGTCGACGCCGAGGTAGACGTGCTCGTCGTCGACACAGCCCACGGTCACTCGCTCTCCGTCCTGGAGATGCTGCGGCGCGTGAAGTCGGAGTGGGACGTCCAGGTGATCGCGGGCAACATCGCGACGGCCGAGGCCGCCGAGGCGTTGATCGAGGCCGGGGCGGACGCACTGAAGGTCGGTATCGGACCGGGCTCCAGTTGCACCACCCGGATCGTCGCCGGAGTCGGCGTGCCGCAGGTGACGGCGATCTTCGACTGCGCCGAGGCTGCCTCCCGGCACGGCGTCCCGGTCGTCGCCGACGGCGGGCTCACATCGTCTGGCGACATCGCGAAGGCGATCGCAGCAGGAGCGGACACGGTGATGACCGGCTCGATGCTTGCCGGCACCGACGAGAGCCCGGGCGAGGTCGTGCTGCTGCAGGGAGAGCGCTTCAAGGAGTACCGCGGGATGGGCTCCCTCGGTGCGATGAGGGCGCGCTCGTTCTCGAAAGACCGTTACTTCCAGGGTGACGTCGAGGACGTCGACAAGCTCGTGCCGGAGGGGATCGAGGGCCGCGTCCCCTACAAGGGGCCGTTGCAGCAGATCCTCTACCAGCTCGTCGGTGGGCTGCGTCAGGCAATGGGGTACTGCGGCGCCGCGACCCTGGACGAGATGAAGGCAGCGCAGTTCGTCCGCATCACCGGCGCCGGGCTGCGCGAGAGCCACCCGCACGACCTGACGATCACGAAGGAGGCGCCGAACTACCGGCGCCAATGATGGGCCAGGTCGTGCCGCTCCCGGTCCCCGAGCCCACGGCGGAGGAGCGGCCTGTGCTGGTGCTCGACCTCGGCGGGCAGTACTCGCAACTGATCGCGCGCCGGGTGCGCGAGGCGCGGGTCTACTCCGAGCTCGTGCCGCACCGTCTCTCCGCTGCCGAGGTGCGCGCCCGGAACCCGCTCGCGCTGATCCTGTCCGGCGGCCCTGCGTCGGTGTATGCCGAGGGTGCGCCGCGCATCGATCCCGAGGTATTCAAGCTCGGGATTCCGACGCTCGGAATCTGCTACGGCATGCAGCTGATGGCGCAGGAGCTCGGCGGCTCGGTCGACCGCACCGGCGTGTCGGAATTCGGCAAGACCGCGCTCGAGGCTGCGCCCGGAGCGCTCTTCGATGGTCTGCCGCCCGATCAGACGGTCTGGATGAGCCATCGCGACTCGGTCACGGCACCGCCGACGGGAGCACGCGTCGTCGCCGGCTCCCCGTCGACGCCGATCGCGGCCTTCGAGGATCACGAGCGGCGGCTGTACGGCGTCCAGTTCCACCCCGAGGTACGGCACACGCCGTACGGCCAGGACGTGCTGAAGAACTTCCTCTACTCGGTGGCAGGTGCGCCGCCCGCGTGGACGGCCGCAGCCGTGATCGAGGAGCAGGTGGAGCGAATCCGCGCGCAGGTCGGGTCGGAGCGGGTGATCTGTGGGCTCTCGGGCGGAGTCGACTCGGCCGTCGCCGCGCTGCTCGTCTACAAGGCGGTTGGCGCCCAGCTCACGTGCGTCTTCGTCGACCACGGCCTGCTGCGTGAGAACGAGGCCGAGCAGGTCGGGGAGACGTTCGGCGGCCACTTCCAAGTGCCGCTCGTGCACGTCCAGGCGCAGGAGCGCTTTCTGAGCCGTCTCGAAGGCGTGACCGAGCCCGAGGAGAAGCGCACGATCGTGGGCGAGGAGTTCATCCGCGTCTTCGAGGAGGAGGCGTCGAAGCTCGGAGACGTCCGCTTTCTCGTGCAAGGAACCCTCTATTCGGACGTGATCGAGTCCGGCGGCTCCGACGACGGCATTGCCGCGAAGATCAAGTCGCACCACAACGTCGGCGGGCTGCCCGCCGACATGCGGATGGAGCTCGTCGAGCCGCTGCGCCTGCTCTTCAAGGACGAGGTGCGCCGGGTGGGGGAGGAGCTCGGCCTCCCGGAGCGGATGGTCTGGCGCCAGCCGTTCCCCGGTCCCGGTCTCTCGATCCGGATCATCGGCGAGGTGACGCGGGAGCGGCTCGAGATCCTGCGCAGCGCCGACGCGATCCTGCAGGAGGAGGTGCGCCGGGCCGGGCTCTACCGCGACCTCTGGCAGAGCTTTGCCGTGCTGCCCGCGATCAAGTCGGTCGGCGTCCAGGGGGACGAGCGCACCTATGCCTATCCGATCGTGATTCGTGCGGTCACTTCCGAGGACGCCATGACCGCCGACTGGGCGCGCCTGCCCTACGACCTGCTGGAGACGATCTCGAGCCGGATCATCAACGAGATCCCGGGCGTGAACCGCGTCGCCCTGGACATCAGCTCGAAGCCGCCCTCGACGATCGAATGGGAGTGAGGCCGGAACGCTAGGCATTCCGCGACAGCTGGGCTAGCCTGCGCGTTCGTGTCCAGACTTCTCGTTCTCGGTTTGCTCGCCTGCTCCTTCATCGTCGCGCCCGCGCCCGCGCCCGCGCAGGCGAGCGAGCAGCTCGGCCTCCTCGAGGGGCCGTTCCTGGGGCTGAAGGTCAACGCGGAGGGTGAGGCGCTCGTCAGCTACGAGACGGCACTCGGCATCCGTCGCGACGTGCTCGTCTGGGGGGCCGTCAATGCGCGCTCCCCCGACCCCGACCGGCAACAAGAGCGCTTCACGTACGACTACAGCGGCGGACGTCGCATGCTTGGCCGGCGCACGTTGGCGGCGTTCCGCGACGGCTGCCGGCCCTACGACGGCCCCGAGCTCGTCCTTCTCCTTGCGGCGTGCAAGGCGCCCGACGGCTCCTACTGGGCGCTCCAGCTCTGGCAACGGCTGCTCCCGATGCGCGGCTTCGAGCCCTTTCGGCCGCGTCAGTCGGCGAACGAGCTCCACGTCTCTCACTGGTCGGGGCCTCTGCCCGTGCTCGAGGGGTCGCCCAACTGGTCGTACGGCGGGAGCCTTCAGGGCCTTTTCGGGCGGCTCACGTATCTCGGTGCTCCCGTCCACGGGTTTCGCACCCCGTCCGCCAGCCGGCCGGACCCCTACGCCCGCTTCGTCTATATCGACACCTTCAACTCCGTCTATGGCCCGGGCTGGCGACGCGACACCGGGATCGTGACGCACCTCCGCAACGGGGCCTTCTGTTACAGCTTCGTGCCGCAGGCACCTCCGCGGGGCTACCCGTCCACTGAGCTGCGCGGACCCGGCAACGGCGAACGGCACCGGCTCACGGCGATGGGGCCCGGGGTCACGCCGATCGTCCAGTGGGAAGGTGCAGGCCTCCGGCGCTACGACCCGGCCGCCGACGACGCTTTCAACGGGCTGTTCGACCGCCTGGTCGGGCCCGACGACGGCGTCTGTCGCCGAGAGCGCTGAGACTCACCGAACGTCGAAGCCGACGAGCCCCTCTGGTTCTTCGGAGCTGACATCCACCCAGTCGACGCGAGCACCCCGCGGCCCCTCGCGGCAGAACGCCACCAAATGCTCGATCGCCTCCGGCTCGCCTTCCAACACCGCCTCCACCGTGCCGTCGCGATTGTTCAGCACCCAGCCGGCGACACCGGCGGCCTGCGCACGGCGCCTCGTCGTCTCTCGGAAGAAGACTCCCTGGACATGGCCGTGCACGATCACTCGTCGGCGCTGCATCGCCTCAGGCTAGATCCTGCGCTTGAGTAGTCTCGCTGCATGGACGCGGCGCCTCGTCTTCCGATCGGCCGCAACACGATCCTGCTCGCGGCCACGTTGACCTGTCTCTCCGGGATGGTGCAGCTCGCGGTCGCGGTCGCGACGGTCACGCTTGTGCTCGTCACCGGGATCGAGGGCATCCTCGGGCTCGGGCCGGCGATCTTCCTGCTCGCGGCCGCCGGCGCTGCGCTTCCCGCCGGGCGCGCGATGGATCGGCTGGGCCGCGTGCCGGTGCTCGCAGCGGGCGCCTGTTCGGGCATCGCAGGTTGCTGCGTCACGGCACTCGGCTGCGAGCTCGAGTCTGCCGCGCTCGTGATCGTCGGATTCGCGCTCGTCGGTGTCGCAAGCGGAACGGTTCTGCTCGCGCGCGCAGCCGCCGCGGACATGTACCCGCCGCACCGCCGTGCGCGTGGCATCTCCCTCGTCCTGTTCGGGTCGCTCTTCGGGGCCGCCCTCGGTCCGCTCGTCTTCCGGCCGCTCTTCGCCGGGAAGGAGCTCGACACCGAGGCCCTCGTCGTCCCCTGGCTCGCGGCCGGCGGGATCATGGCGATCGGGCTCCTCCTCGTCCTCTGCGTCCGGCCGGACCCCCGCACGATCGCCCTCGCCCTGGGAGCACCTGGCGCTGAGCCACAGACGTCCGCTCCCCTGCGGGAGATCGTCCGCCGGCCGGGGGTGCCGACCGCGCTCGTCGCCGCGGTGGCGAGCTTCGCCGGCATGGTCTCGGTCATGAATCTGACCGGCTACATCGTGATCGACCACGGCCACCACCAGGCCGACGTCTTCACCGTGATCAGCCTGCACATCGTCGGCATGTACGCACTCGTGCTCGTGATCGGCGAGCTTCTGGATCGCCTCGGCCGCAGGCCGGGACAGATTGCGGGCCTGGCGCTCATGGCGCTCTCGACGCTGGGGCTCGTCTGGTTCGAGAGCGTGCTCTGGACCTCCGTCTCCCTCTTCGGGCTCGGCCTCGGCTGGAACGTCTCCTACGTGGCGGCAGCGACCGAGCTTGCCGACCGCGCCCTGCCCGCGGAGCGCGGCAAGCTGATCGGCTTCTCCGACCTGCTCTCGAGCTTCGCCGGCGCCTCGCTCGCGCTGCTCGGCGGCCTCGCCATCAGCGACCTGGGGATTACCGTCTTCGCCCTCGGTGCGACCGCCTTCGTGGCAGTTCCAGCCGCCTGGATCCTGCTACAATCGGCCGCTGGCGCACCCGACGTGCGCCCTTTGTCTGTTAAGTGACACAGCCTGTGAAATGAAGACCTACACCGCAAAGCCCGGCGAGATCCAGCGCGACTGGTATCTCGTCGACGCCGAGGGGCAGACCCTTGGACGTCTCGCGACCCAGATCGCGGACACCCTGCGCGGCAAGAGGAAGCCGGCGTACACCCCGCACGTCGATACCGGCGACTTCGTCGTCGTCGTCAACGCGGAGAAGATCCACGTGACCGGCCAGAAGCTCGACCAGAAGCTGTACCACCGGCACTCCGGCTACCCCGGCGGCCTGCGCACGAGAACTCTGCGCACGCAGCTCGAGCGGCGGCCGACCGAGGTGCTGCGCAAGGCGGTCAAGGGAATGCTGCCCCGCAACCGCCTCGCGCGCGCGCAGATCACGAAGCTGAAGATCTACGCCGGCCCGGAGCATCCGCACGAGGCGCAGGCGCCGAGGCCCTTGAAGCTGGAGGTCAGGTAGATGGCAGAGCAGGCTCAGTACATGGGGACCGGCAAGCGCAAGACGTCGGTGGCCCGCGTCATTCTCCGTCCCGGCGACGGCGCGACCTGGTTCAACGGCCGCACGATCGAGGACTACTTCCCGCGTCTGACCCATCGCGCCGCCGCGCTCGCCCCGCTCAAGGTGGCGGGTGCGGAGGGAACCTACGATCTGCGCGTTCGGGTGCACGGCGGCGGGCCGTCGGGCCAGGCCGGGGCGGTCCGCCACGGCATCGCTCGCGCTCTCGTCGAGGCAGATCCGGAGCTGCGGATCCCGCTCAAGCGAGAGGGATTCCTCACCCGGGACGCGCGCGAGGTGGAGCGCAAGAAGGCAGGCCTGCACAAGGCCCGCAAGGCTCCGCAGTTCTCCAAGCGCTAGTGCGCACCTCTCCGGCCGGCGCCGCACGCCGGTACTTCGGCACCGACGGCGTTCGGGGGGTCGTCGGCGAGGACCTGACAGTCGAGCTCGTCGAGCAGCTGGGAAGCGCATCGACCCAGTGGTCGGGTCGGGGGCGCGTCCTCATCGGGCGGGACACACGCGCGTCGGGCCCCGAGCTCGAGGCGGCCTTTGCGCGCGGCGTCGTCTCGGCCGGCGGGAACGCCGTTCTGGCGGGCGTCCTGCCCACGCCCGCGGTCGCGCTGCTCGCCCTCGACTTGGGCGTGGTCATCTCCGCGTCGCATAACCCGCCGGAGTACAACGGGGTCAAGTTCTTCGACCGCGACGGCGCCAAGCTCACCGATCGGGCCGAGGAGGGAATCGAGGCGCTGCTGGACGAGCCACCGCGAGGCGGGGGCAAGGTCGACCGGATCGAGGTCGCAAGCGACAGCTATCTCGAGCACATCGTGGATCGGTTCGGTTCCGATCTCTCGGGACTGCGGATCGCTGTCGACTGCGCGAACGGCGCCTATTCGGAGATCGCTCCGGAGGCGTTCGAGCGTCTCGGTGCCGAAGTCGTCACCGTCGCCGCCGATCCCGACGGCACGAACATCAACCTCGGCTGCGGAGCGACAGATCTCACGCTGCTCTCGCACGTCGTCCAAGAGCGGCGCACCGACTTTGGCGTCGCCTTCGACGGAGACGGCGACAGGATGCTCGCGGTCGATGAGCGGGGCGAGGCCGTCGACGGCGACCAGATCCTGTCTATCCTCGCGCTGCACCTCGATGTCGAGCTCGTGGCGGTGACGGTGATGACGAACTTCGGCTTCCACCGGCTGATGGAGGAGCGGGGGATTCGCGTCGTCACGACGTCCGTCGGCGATCGCTACGTCCTCGAGGCGCTGAGACGCGAGGGCGGGATCCTGGGCGGCGAGCAGTCCGGCCACCTGATCTGCCTGCGCGACCACGTGACGGGTGACGGTCTGGCCGGCGCCCTGCTGCTCTGCGCCGCGCTCGGGGGCCGCGCCCTTTCCGATGCCGCCTCGGTCATGCCGAGGTACGCGCAGGCCAAGGAGAACATCGACGCCTCCGGCTCGGCGGTGCCCGCGCAGGCTCTCGCCGAGGCGGAGCGGCTGAATTCCGAGCTGGACGGGCGGGGCCGCGTGCTCGTTCGCGCATCGGGCACGGAGCCGCTCATCCGTGTTCTCGGCGAGGCGGAGACGCTCGAGGAGGCCGACGCCTTGTGTGGTACGATCGCCGCTCTCGTTCGGAGAGAGCTCGGCTGATCCGCGACCCAGCGGGCCAGGTGCACCGGGCTCTTGTTGCACTTTTTACAGGGCACTGTCGAAGGGTTTCGGCTTCACCCGGGAGAGACCGACAAAGGAGCTTCAGGGTGTGCGGGATCATCGGATACGTTGGGCCCCGGGAATGCAAGGCCTTGTTGCTGCAGGGACTCGAGCGCCTCGAGTACCGCGGCTACGATTCGGCCGGCATCGCGCTGCGCGAGCATGACGGCCTCGACTACGTGCGTGCAGTCGGCAACCTCCAGAACCTGAAGGACGCCGCCGGGCCGAACGGCTCGCGCTCCACGCATGGTCTCGGACATACGCGCTGGGCGACGCACGGCAGCGTCACCGAGGCGAACGCGCACCCGCTCAGCGGCTGCGACGGCGCAACGCTCTCGATCGTCTTGAACGGGATCGTCGAGAACTACCGCGAGCTTCGTGAACGCCTCCTTGCCGCGGGTCACACGTTCACCTCCGAGACGGATGCCGAGACGGTCTCGCACCTGATCGAGGAGGAGTACGAGGGCGATCTGACCGAGGCGGTGCGCCGGGTCTACGCGCATCTCGAAGGGCACTTCACCTTCGTCGCGATCCATTTCGACCACCCCGACCTGCTCGTCGGGGCTCGCCAGCAGACGCCGATGGTGGTGGGAATCGGCGAGGGCGAGATGTTCGTCGCCTCGAACGCCGCGGCGTTCCTGCGCGAGACGAAGCTCGTCCAGTTCCCGGACGACGGCGACATCGTCACCGTGACTCCGGAAGGCGCGACGTTCATGCGCCCGGACGGCACTCCTGCCGAGCACGACCGGATCGAGCTCGATTGGGACGACGAGGGCGCTGAGAAGGGCGGCTACGAGACGTTCATGCTCAAGGAGATCTACGAGCAGCCCGAGGCGGTCGCGGAGACGATCGGGGACCGCGTGCGCCATGGAAAGCTCGTGCTGGACGGGCTCGGCCTCTGCGAGCAGGAGGTTCGCGACCTGCGTCGCATCGTCATCCTCTCCGCGGGCACGTCGTACCACGCCGGGGTTGTCGCCCGGTACGTGATCGAGGAGTGGGCCCGGGTGCCGGTCGAGCCCGATATCGCTTCGGAGTGGATCTACCGCAACCCCGTGCTCGATGACGACACGCTCGTGATCGGCATCTCGCAATCCGGTGAGACGCGCGACACGATGCAGGCGATGCAGCTGGCCCGGGAGAAGGGCGCTCGCACCGTCGCGATCACGAACATGATGGGCTCGCAGATCACGCGCGAGGTCGACTCCGTGCTGTACACGCGCTGCGGACTCGAGGTCAGCGTGGCAGCGTCCAAGACGTTCACCGCGCAGGTGGCGCTCCTGTACCTCGTCGCGCTCAAGCTCGCGGAAGTGCGCGGCACGCTACCGCCCGAGGAGCGTGAGTTCATCCTCGACGAGCTCTACGATCTACCGTCGAAGATCGAGCGGTTCCTCGACGGCGACCATCCGGTCGAGGAGATCGCCCAGCGCTACTACGACAAGCCGTTCTTCCTCTACCTCGGTCGCCACATCGGGCTGCCGGTGGCGCTCGAAGGGGCGCTCAAGCTGAAGGAGATCAGCTACATCCCGACGGAGGCGTATTCGGCGGGGGAGATGAAGCACGGCCCGATCGCACTGCTCGACGAGGATACGCCGGTGGTCGTGGTCGCGACCAACATCCATGTCTACGACAAGATCGTCTCGAACATCCAGGAGGTGCGCGCCCGCGGCGCACACGTGATCGCCGTCGCCACCGACGGCAACGAGGACATCCAGCATCACGCCGACGACGTCATCTACGTGCCAGAGTCGCCGGCGTTCCTGCAGGCTGCCCTCGCGATCCTGCCCCTGCAGTTGCTCGCCTACCGGATCGCGCGGCTGCGGGGGCTGAACGTCGACCAGCCGCGGAACCTCGCGAAAACCGTCACCGTCGAGTAGCGGCGGTGGCGCCGCCCCTGTCGACGGCCCGGGTGCGGATTACGCGGCTGCCGGGAGGGCCTGCGGAGGATGCGGTCGCTGTCGAGGAGCCGCTGGAGATCAGGATCGAGGGTCGGTCCGTCGCGGTGACGATGCGCACGCCCGGCCACGACGAGGAACTTGCGCTCGGCTTCTGTCTGTCGGAGGGGCTCCGGCCGGCGGGCGCCCGCCTTCCGGACGATCTCGCGGCGAACACGGTCGAGGTGGAGGCGCCTGGGTTCGATCCCGAGCCGCTGGTGCGGAGCTTCTACACGACCTCCTCGTGCGGGGTCTGCGGCAAGGGTGCGCTCGAGGCGGTGGCGGTCGAGACGGCGCGGGTGGCCAGCGACCTCCGCGTCTCGTCGCGGGTCATAGCGGTGCTCCCCGAGCGGTTACGCGAGGCGCAGGCGGCCTTCGAAGCGACGGGCGGACTGCACGCGACGGGGCTGTTCGGCCCCGGTGGCGAGCTCGTCTGCCTGCGCGAGGACGTCGGCCGCCACAACGCAATGGACAAGGTGATCGGCTGGGCGTACGGCCAGGGCAGGCTGCCGCTCGAGCGCTCGCTGCTCTGCGTGAGCGGCCGGCTCTCCTTCGAGCTCGTGCAGAAGGCGGCTGTTGCCGGTTGCCCGATCCTCGTGGCCGTCGGCGCGCCCTCGTCTCTCGCGGTCGAACTCGCCTCCGATCGAGGGATCACGCTGTGCGGCTTCGTCCGCGGCCACTCGGTCAACGTGTACACGGAGCCGTGGCGGGTCGTCGAGACAGGCCGCTGACGGGGGTGCTGCTCCTCGGTGGCGCCTCGAGCCGCTTCGGCTCGCCCAAGGCGCTCGCGCGCTTTCGGGGTCAGACCCTGGCCGAACGCGCCTGGCGCAGCCTCGGTGAGGCCTGCGAGGAGCGGCTCGCGGTGGGGAAGGAGAAGCTGGAGCTCCCGTTCGACGTCCTCGACGACGGGTTCGAGGTCCGGGCGCCGATCGCAGGGGTGATCGCCGGTCTGCGCGCGGCCGTCCACGAGACGGCAGTCTTCCTCCCGGTGGACTGCCCGCTCGTGACGCCCGAGCTCCTACGGGCACTCGGCGAGGCGCGGGCGGTCCCGCAGACAGGGCCGCTGCCAGGCGCCTACGGCAAGGACGACCTCTCGGTACTCGAGCGGAGACTCGCTTCCGGCGAGCTCTCGCTGCGAGGAGTCAACCCGCGCGTGCTCGAGCTGGAGGAGCGCCTACTCGCGAACGCGAACACCCCGGCTGCCCTGTCAGCGCTCGAAGGAGACCTCGCCGCTCGTGACGAGCACCCGGCCTGAATCGGTTCTGACGGCCAGCCGGCCGTCGCGTTCGATGCGGTCGGCCGTGCCGGCGGCCCCGTCGACCGTGACACGTCGGCCGCGAAGGAAGTCGCGCGCGCCGATGTCGTCGTAGAGACCCTCGAGGCCCACCCCCTTCCACCTGTCGTAGCACGCCTCGAGTCGCCCCATGAGCCGCTCGAGCACCTCTTCCCGGTCGCGAGTCCGGCCGTCGATCGTCCGCAGGGAGCCGGAGATGACCTTGGTGTCCGGCGGGAGCTGATCGCGCGTCTGGTTCACGTTCAGCCCGATCCCCAGGACAACCACGTCGCCCTTCAGCTCGGCGAGGATCCCGGCAACCTTGCGGCGATCGAGCATGACGTCGTTCGGCCATTTGATCTGGGTGGAGAGCTCCATCACGTCCTCCACCGTCAACGCCGTCGCGAGCGCCGCGACGAGCGAGAGCTCCGGCGCACTCCGCTCCGGGGGCGGCCGCAGCACGATCGATACGAGCACCGACGTTCCCGGCGCCTCGACCCACTGCCGTCCTTGCCGTCCGCGACCGGCCTTCTGGTGGTCCGTCGTCGCGATCGCGCCCTCCGGATCCTCCGGCCCGAGCAGGAGCTGCGTCGACTCGCACTCCTCCACGTGCCGACGCGGACTGCCGATCGCAGCTCTTCCGGCTATGGGACTTCCAGGCGGACGGCCGAGACCTTGTACTCGGGGGTGCCGATCAGCGAGTCACCGACATCGTGGGTGAGCCAGTTCACCTTCGCCTCGGCGAAGTGGAGTGCCATCCAGACGAGGCCGGGATACACCCGATTGCTGATCTGCGCCCGCGCCTGCAGATCGCCGCGACGGGAGACGAGCCGGACCCACTCGCCGTCGCCGACTCCCAGTGACGACGCATCCTCGGCCGAGATCTCGACGAATGGATCGACCTGCTTGTCGGTGATTCCGGTCTCGCGCATCGTCATTCCGGCCGAGTTGTAGTGGTAGAGCGTACGGCCGGTGGAGAGGACGAACGGGTAGTCGCTGTCGGGCTCCTCGATGGGCGGCTGGTACTCGACGGGGTGGAATTTACCGAGCCCCGACGCGCGTGCCGTCGTCTTCTCGTGCAGGAACCGCGAGCCCTCGTCCTCGAGCGTGGCAACCGGCCATTGCAGACCCTCGTCCTGCAGGCGGAAGTAGCGGATCCCGAACCAGTTCGGGCACAGGTCTGCGAGCTCGTTCCAAACGGCCTCGGCGTCCGGGTACTCCGGCCACTCGCACCCCAGTGCGCGGGCCAGCTGGATCACGATCTCGCGGTCGACGCGCGCATTGCCCGGGCACGGCACCGCCGCGCGCACGCGGTTGACGCGCCGTTCCGTGTTCGTGAACGTGCCGTCCTTCTCGGCGAAGCTCGATGCCGGCAGGACGACGTTCGCGTGCTTCTGCGCCGTGTCGTTCAGGAAGATGTCCTGCGACACGACGAACTCGAGGTTGGCGAGCCCCTCCTCGACGTGGTGCGCGTTCGGCTCGGTATGGGCGGGGTTCTCGCCGATCAGGTAGAGGGCCTTGACCCTCCCGTCGTGCAGGCCCGACATCATCTGGTCGAGCCGGAAGCCGGCCCGCTCCGGGATCTCGACGCCCCACGCCTCCGAGAACTTGCGCCGGACCTCGGGGTCCTCCAGGGGCTGGTATCCAGGCAGGTAGGTGGGGTTCGCGCCGGAGTCGTTCAGGCCCTGGACGTTGTTCTGCCCGCGGAGGGCGTTCAGGCCGGTCGACTCGTAACCGAGGTGACCGGTCATCAGGACGAGGTTCGCGAGCGACCAGATGTTGTCGACCCCGCAGGCGTGCTCGGTGATCCCGAGCGTGTAGAAGATCGCCGCGTGCCGCTCGGTTGCGTACTCGCGAGCGGTGGCGCGGATCGCGTCGGCGGGAACGCCCGTCCAGCGCTCGGCCTCCTCGGGCGTGTAGCGGGAGACGACCTCGCGCACGGCTTCGAAGTCCTCGGTGTGCTCCCGGATGTACTCCTCGGCCTCGAGCCCCTCCTCGAGGATCGTGTGCATGATCGCGTTCAGGAGCCACACGTCCGACCCGGGCCGGAGCTGCAGGTGGCGCTTCGCGATCTTCGTCAGCCAGATCGCGCGCGGGTCGGCGACGACGAGCGTGGCCCCCTTCCGCACCGCTTTCTTGATCCGCAGCGCGAGCACTGGATGCGCCTCGGTCGTGTTCGAGCCGATCACGAGCAGAAAGCGCGCGTTCTCGATCTCGGGGATCGAGTTGGTGGAAGCTCCTCTGCCGAACGACCTGACCAGGCCGTAAAGGGTCGGAGCGTGTCAGGTGGCCTCGCAGGAGTGGACGGAGTTCGTCATCAGCCCCGTGCGGGCGAGCTTCTGGATCAGGTAGTTCTCCTCGTTCGTCAGCCGGGCGGAGGCGAGCACCCCGACGGCCTGCGGCGAGTGGCGTTCCATCACCTCCTTGAGCCCGTCGGCCGCGACCTGGAGGGCGTGCTCCCAGCTCGTGGGATGCAGCTCGCCGTCCTCCCCGCGCACGAGCGGCTCGGTGAGGCGGTCCGGATGGTGGACGAAGTTGAAGGCGAAGCGGCCCTTGACGCAGAGGTCGCCCTCGTTCGAGACGTACTCCGGCTTCGAGGTCACCTTCACGATCCGTTTCGTCTCGGGATCGACGTTCAGATCGATCTGGCAGCCGACGCCGCAGAAGGTGCAGGTCGTCTTCGTCTGCTCGAGCGTGCGCTCCTCGACTCCCGACCCCTCCATGAACTTTTCGTAGATCGCGCCCGTCGGGCAGGTGGAGAGGCAGCCGCCGCACAGCTCGCACTCGGTGTCGAGCCAGGAGCGGCCCCACGTGGGCACGATGCGCGCCTCCGGACCTCGCCCCTCGAGCGAGAGCGCCGAGCACTGCATCACCTCCTGCGTGTAGCGGACGCAGCGGTTGCAGAGGATGCAGGTGTCGGGCTCGTAGCCCATCAGGCGGTTGCGATCCTCGTACGGCTCGCGCTTCGCGTCGGGGAGGATCAGGGGCGCCTCGGCGCCCAGCTCCCGCGCCATCTCGACCAGCTCGTTCGGCCGGCCGGCCGGGTTCGCGTTCAGGTGCTCCGAGAGAAGCATCTCCGCGAGCGTCTTGCGGAGATTCGGGATGTTCGAGTTCGTGGACACCGCCATTCCTGCCTGGACGCGTGTCGCGCAGGCCGGCAGCGGCCGCGATGCCCCCTCGACGCCGACGACGCACATGCGGCAGCCGCCGTAGGGATCGAGCTTGTCGTCGTGGCAGAGCGTGGGGATGAAGACGCCGTTCCGCGCCGCCGCGTGTACGAGCAGCTCGCCGTCCTGCGCGCTCGCCCGGCGGCCGTCGATCGTGAACTCGATCACGCGCTCATCCTCTCGAACAGCTCGGGCCAGTGTCGGAAGGCATTGCGCACAGGGTACGGTGCCGCCTGGCCGAGCCCGCAGATCGAGGTGAGGTGCATCGCCTCGAGCCACTCCTCCACCTGGGGTCGCGCCATCGGCGCACGACCGTGCTCGAGCTCCTCGAAGAGGTGGTGCAAAGCGCGGTTGCCGATCCGACAAGGCGTGCACTTCTGGCACGACTCCTCGGCGAAGAAGCGCATCGTCTCGGTGAGCAGCCGGAGCGGCGAGTAGGAGCGCGGGAAGACCTGCACGGCGGCCGATCCGACGCCGGTGCCCCACTCGGTGAGCGCCTCGCGTGTCAGCGGGACGTCGAGCGCCGCCGGCGGCAGGATCCCGCTCGCCGCCCCGCCGGGAACGATTGCGCCCGGCTCCTCCGTGAAGCCGCCGGCGTAGTCGTCCACAAGCTTCCGCAGCGTGAGCCCGCCCGGGGCCTCATAGCAACCCGGCCTGGCGACCGCGCCGCTGACCGACCAGAGCCGGACGCCCGGGTTCCCCAGCGCGTTCCACCATGCGCCGCCGTTGCGGAGGATCGCGGGGATGTGCGCCAGTGTCTCGACGTTCTGAATCAGCGTCGGCCGGCCGAGGTAGCCGACCTGGGCCGGGTAGGGCGGCCGCAGGCGCGGCATCCCGCGCCTGCCCTCCATCGACTCCAGCATCGCGCTCTCCTCGCCGCAGATGTAGGCGCCCGCGCCGATGACGAGCTCCACGATCAGGCCGTCGAGGAGGCCGGCCGCACGATACTCCTCGATTGCGGTCGCCAGTCGGGCGCGCGCGGTCGCGTATTCCTCCCTGATGTAGATGTACACCTCCAACACCTCGAGCGCGTGCGCCGCGATCAGCGTCGCTTCGAGCAGAAGATGAGGCCGGAGCTCCATGACGTAGCGGTCCTTGATCGTTCCGGGCTCACCTTCATCCGCGTTCACGATCACGTACTTCGGTCCGGCCTCGCGCGCCACAGCCTCCCACTTGAGGCCAGTCGGGAAGCCCGCGCCGCCGTAGCCGGACAGACCGGACGCCTTCAGCTCCTCGACGATCCGCTCGAGCGGCGGCAGGTCGCGCAGGAGGCCCAGGCCGTCGCGGCGTTCGTAGTCGGCGAGCTTGTCGTCGCGGGTCGAGAGACCCAGCGAGGGGCCGTCGTTTGTGGAGTAGGTCACGCCTCCGCGCACGTCGTCGCCATCGAGCGCCACCGGAGCCAGATCACAGTGACCGAGGCAGGCCACTTCGAGCGCGCCGTCGCGCAGCAGTGCACGGGAACCCGCCCAGTCGCAGACCGGGCCGGTGCAGACGCGTACGGCATCCACCGGCACCTGCAGAAACGAGTAGAAGGAAACGACCTCGTGCACCTCGCCGCGGCGGATCGACATGTGGTCGGCGAGCGCATCCGAGAGCTCGGGGCCGATCGGCCCCACCTCGCGGCGGAGCCGCCCGAGGTTGTCGAGCAGCCGGGTCCGCTCTGTCGGCAGCGACTCGAGCACCGTGGCGAGGCGCAGGACATCCATGCCTCGAGTCTACGACCCGAGGTCATTCCTCGTTGCGCGAGGCGCTCGCTTTTGAATTACGCTCGATCACGTGAGCGTTCAGGTGGACACCGTGCGCAGCGTGGAAGTGCCAACCCGGTTCGTGCACGGCCTCGGCTCGCTCGGCCAGCTTGCGGAGCTCGCGAACGCACTCGGCGTCGGCCGTCCATTACTCGTGACGGATTAGGGGAGTCGAGGCGGCCGGGCTCGCGGCCCGAGCGCTCGACGTACTCCCCGACGCGGTCGTTTTCGCCGACGTTTTTCCCAACCCCGACATCGCGCTGATCGGTCGCGCGAGCGCGCTCTACGAGGCTGAGCGCCGCGACGGGCTCGTCGCGCTTGGGGGCGGCTCCTCGATCGACACCGCGAAGGCAGTTGGTGTCGAAATCGTCCACGGCGGCTCGATCAGGGAATACGAGTTCGATCAGACGCCGATCACCCGTCGCACGCCGAGCCTGCACAGGTGGCTCGCTGGAGCCAGCTGTATAAGCAAAAGAAGCCCGTGCTGTTCTACTGGTATGACCCGCAGTACCTGAACGCGCAGTACGACCTGTATCGCGTCCAGCTGCCGGCGCGCTTCAAGGGCTGCCAGGACGACGAGAAGCAGGGCGGCGATCCGAAGCGCTATGCGTGCGAATACCCCTCCTACGGCCTCGACAAGCTCATCTCGAAGAAATTCGCGACGAGCGGCTCGCCGGCCCTCAAATTCGTCAAGACGTGGAAGTGGACGTCAGCCGACCAGAACTTCGTCGCCAACCTCATCGCCGGCAAGAAGATGAAGCCGGAGAAGGCAGCCGAGCAGTGGGTCAAGGCGAATCCCGGGAAAGTCAGCGCCTGGTTCAAGTAGGAGAAGGTGACCTAAACGGCTGATGCTCGATTGCAAGACCTGACCCTAGGCATGTCCGCGCGGGACACGGCCGGGGTCAGGTCTTGCGATCACGTACGTCTCTTCAGCGCACGCGGCTAGGTCGGCGGGCGGCGGAGTCTCTTCGTCGCTCCTCGCCGCTTCTTCAGCTCGAGCCGCCGCTCCCGCGCGGCGGGCGAGGGCCGCGTCGGCACGCGCCTCCGCTCGACCTTCAGCGCGGCACGGAGCTGCTCGACGAGCCGGTCGATCGCGAGCTCGCGGTTCCGCAGTTGGCTTCGCTCGTCCTGCGCCACCGCACGCAGTACCGGGCCTGCCTTCGCGAGCACGCGCCGCTTCTGGGCGGTGGAGAGCGCCTCCGAAGCCTCTACGTCGAACCGGGCCTCGACGCGCGTCTCGGCTGTGTTCGCGTGCTGGCCGCCGGGGCCGCTCGACCGCGAGAAGCGCAGCTCGATTTCCGCTGCGGAAAGGACGACCGACCGGGTGACACGAATAGAATCCCCCTCCATGGCCGCCATTCTGCTGGACGTCGATGGCGTCCTCCTCGTCTCGGGGCAGCCGATCCCGGGAGCCGTCGAGGCTGTGGCACGCCTCCGGCGTGACGGGCACAGGCTCCGCTTCGTCACCAACAACTCGATCCGCTCGCGCGCGGCTCTTGCGCAGGAGCTGCGTGAGCAGGGCTTCGAGCTCGAGGACGGCGAGCTACAGACGACGCCGATCGCTGCAGCGCAGCGGCTGGCCGGTCGGCGCGTCTTCGCCCTCGTCATGTCCGCGATCGTGCCCGATCTCGCGGGCATCGAGCTCGTGGGCGACACCGCTGACGCTGTGCTGGTCGGCGGGTGCGACGAGACCCTCGAGCCGAACCAGGTTTTCAGCTACATGAACCTCGCGCGCGCCTACTCCGAGATCCAGGCGGGCGCCGACCTCTTCTGCCTGCACAAGAATCCCTGGTGGCAGACATCGCGCGGACCGATGCTCGACGCCGGGGCGTTCGTCGCCGGTCTGGAGTACGCGACCGGCGTGGAGGCAGCCGTGGTCGGAAAGCCGAGCGCAGCATGTTTCGCCGCCGCCCTGGCGGAGCTCGATGCCGAGCCGGAGCTGACGTGGATGGTCACGGACGACCTCGAGCAGGACGTACCCGGCGCGCAGCTCTTCGGGATGAAAACCGTGCTCGTGCGCACGGGCAAGTTCCGGCCGGAGACCCTCGAGCGCTCGAGCGCTGTCCCCGACGCCGTGCTCAGTTCCATTGCCCATTTCCCTGACTGGATCGACCGTCCCTTGTGAGGGTCGGTGTCGATCTGATCGAGATCGAGCGGGTCCGGCGGGCACTGGAGCGGTACCCGGGCTTCAAGGACCGCTGCTTCACTCCCGCCGAGCAGGCCTACTGCGACTCGAAGCGGAATCCGGCCGAGAGCTACGCCGGCAGGTTTGCGGGCAAGGAGGCTGTCGGCAAGGCGCTCGGCTTCGGCGTTGCCCGCGCGTTCGCCTGGAAGGACGTGGAGATCGTCGGCCGGCCGAAGCCGTCCGTGCGGCTTTCCGGCCGGCTCGCGGACTGGGCGGAGGGGAGGGGCGCCGGCGAGATCGACCTCTCCATGACGCATTCACGCGAGCTGGCCTCGGCGGTCGCGGTCGTCGCGGATGCCTGACGCCTCCTTCCTCGCGCCGCTCTATACCGCGGCGGAGATGCGCGCCGCCGAGGAGCGCTTTCCCGGCTTCCCGGCCACGGCGCCCGAGCTGATGGAGCGCGCGGGCGCAGCGATCGCGCAGCACACGCTCGAGCGGTTCCCGGACGCGCAGCGGTTCGCGGTCGTGTGCGGTGGCGGCTCGAACGGCGGCGACGGGCGCATCGCCGCCAGGGTGCTGCGCGAGGCCGGTCGCGACGCCGTCGAGACGCATGCCGTCGAGCAGGCGGACGTGATCGTCGATGCCCTCTTTGGCACCGGCTTCGACGGGGAGCCTCGCCCGGAGGCGGCGGCGCTGATCGAGCGCATGAACTCGGCCGGGGCACCTGTCGTCTCTGTCGACGTCCCGTCAGGGGTCGACGCCTCCACGGGAGCGGTTGCGGCCGTCGCGGTCAATGCTGAGCTGACGGTGACGTTCCACGGCACCAAGCTCGGGCTGGTCGTCGCGCCGGGCCGATTCAGCGTGGGCGAGGTCATCTGCGTCGACATCGGGTTGGAGAACTTCGAGACGGAGCACCGGCTTGTGACGGAGCGGATCCTCGAGCTCGTGCCCCGCAAGCAAGCGCACGACAACAAGTACTCCGCGGGTTCCGTCCTCGTCGTCGGAGGCGCGCCCGGCCTCACCGGGGCGGCCTGCCTCACTGCGGAAGCGGCTTTCCGCGCCGACGCCGGCTATGTCGCGGTCGCGGTGCCGGCCGAGTCGCTCCCCGTCGTCGAGGCCCGCCTGCTCGAGCCTGTCAAGCTGACGTGGGACGGCGTCGGTCGAGCGGCGGAGAAGGCGGACGCCGTCGCGATCGGTCCCGGGCTCGGCCGTACCGCCGAGGCGAAGCTTCTTCGCGGCCGCCTCCTGGATGAGCTCGAGCAGCCCGTCGTGCTCGATGCGGACGGGCTGCACGAGCTCGAGCCTGGGAGCTGGCGTCCTCCTGTCGTGCTCACCCCGCACGCGGGCGAGCTGGGGCCGCTCCTGGGCGAGGCGTCCTCCTGGGTCGACGCGCACCGGCTAGAGGCGGCGTGCCGCGCCGCGAGCCGATTCGGTTGCGTCTGCCTCCTGAAGGGCGCCGACACGATCGTTGCCGCTCCCGACGAGGGAGTGCTCATCTGCGCCGCGAACGCCCCGGCGCTCGCCACCGCGGGCACCGGGGATGTGCTGACGGGGATCCTGACGGCCTACCTGGCCAAGGGACTCGAGCCGAGGTTGGCCGCCGCTGCAGCCGCGACTGCGCTCGCGGCCGCAGCGCACCGCGTACCCGTCGGAAGCGGCGTGATCGCGAGCGACGTCGTCGCCGCACTCACGCGCGTACTCCCCTGAGAGCTCAGTCCGTGGACGTCGTGACCGGCGCGTTCTCCTACACCGGCCGTGCCATCGCCGAGGAGCTGCTTCGTCGCGGCAGACAGGTGCGCACGCTGACGCGCCGCAACGTCCCGCGCGACCCACTCTCAGACCGGATCGATCGTGCGGAGCTCCAGTTTCGCGACGAGGCGGCGCTGCGGCGGGCGCTCACTGGAGGCGATACCCTCTACAACACCTACTGGATCCGCTTTCCGCACGGGGCTTCGACGTACGAGCGCGCGGTCGCGAACACCCGTCTGCTGCTGAGGTTCGCGCGCGAAGAGGGGATACGTCGGATCGTCCACGTCAGCGTCACAAACCCGTCGCCCGGCTCGCCGCTCCCGTACTTTCGCGGCAAGGCACGGCTCGAGGAGGACGTGGCCTCGTCGGGTCTCTCGTTCGCGATCGTGCGGCCGACACTCGTCTTCGGTCCGCGCGACATCCTCGTCAACAACATCGCGTGGTGCGCCAGGCGAGTGCCTGCCTTCCCCGTCGCGGGCGACGGGAGCTACCTCGTCCAGCCGATCTCTGTCGAGGATGTCGCGTCGATCTGCGTCGGCGTGGGCGAGCAGGACGATCACAGCGTCGTCGACGCAGCGGGGCCCGAGACGCTGACGTTCGAGGAGCTCGTTCGCCTCGTCGCGGTAGCCGTCGGTCGGAAGGTGCGCATCGTGCACGTGCCGAGCGTCCTCGTGCTCGCCCTCGCTGGAGCCGTCGGTGTTGCCCTCCGCGACGTCATGCTGACCCCCGAGGAGCTCGCAGGCTTGCAGGCGAGCCTGCTCACCTCGCGCGAGCCGCCTCGCGGAACGGCGAGCTTCCGCTCCTGGGTCGAAGCCTCGGGCGAGGCGCTCGGCCGCGGCTACGTCTCCGAGCTCGCGCGAAATTTCCGACCCTACGCTCCGCTCTGATGGTGCGCTCGGAGTTGATCGTCGATCTTGGCGCCATCCGTCGGAACGCGCGCACGCTGCTGACTGTCCTGGAGACGGCCGAGCTCTGGGCGGTCGTAAAGGCCGATGGGTATGGACACGGCGCGACCGACGTTGCACGCGCCGTCCTGGCCGAGGGCGCGACGGTCCTCTGCGTCGCCACCGTTCCAGAGGGGATCGCCCTCCGGTCGGCTTTCGGTGAGGCGCGAATCCTCGTCATGGGCCCCGGGTCGAGCGGCGAGATCGCAGAGGCACGGGAGGCCCAGCTCGAGCTTGTCGTGGCCGACGGGAACGTGCCGGAAGGCGTGTGTGTGCACCTGAAGGTCGACACCGGCATGGGACGCTGGGGCCTCTCGGAGCTGCCGTCGCCGAGCCGCCAGGTGATCGGCCTGATGAGCCACCTTGCCTCGGCCGACTGCGACGGGGAGTTCACCCGCCTTCAGATCGAGCGGTTCGCACGCGCCACCGAGCCGTACGCGCACCTCACACGTCACCTCGCGAACAGCGCCGGTGCGCTCCGGCTTCCGGATTCTCGGTTCGACGCCGCGCGGTGCGGAATCGCGATCTACGGGCTCTCGCCGTTCGGCGAGAATCCCGCGGCGGACGGTCTCGAGCCTGCGCTGCGCTGGGATTCTCAGCTCGCACAGGTGAAGCTCCTGCAGCCGGGCGAGTCGACCGGCTACGGCCGGCGCTACGTGGCGGAGCGGCCGACCTGGATCGGCATCGTCCCCGTCGGCTACGCGGACGGCTTTCGGCGCGATCTCACGGGCACGCACGTGGGCGTCGCGGGGGAACGGCGCCAGGTCGTGGGAACCGTATCGATGGACGCATTCGCGGTCGAGCTCGAGCACCGATTGCCGGTAGGGACCCCCGTGACGCTGCTGGGGGAGGGGATCGCCGCGGAGGCGCATGCACGAGTCGCCGGCACGATCACCTACGAGCTCGTGACCGGGATCAACCGAAGTCCCGAGCGTGCGCGGCGTCAGGTCGTCGATGGTTGATCTCGTGCGCGAGATCCTTGCCGGGCAGGAGGCCTGGATCGTAGGAGGAGCCGTTCGGGATGAGCTGCTCGGCCGTCCTGTCCTCGACCTCGATGTGGCCTGTGTCGAGCCCGAGCGGACAGCGCGCAGGTACGCGCGGCCCGCCGGCGGTGCACCGTTTCCCCTCTCGGAGCGCCACGGAGCGTGGCGCGTGGCGCTCGGCGACGGCCGCACGGTCGATTTCACCCCGCTGCGCGGGAGCATCGAGTCCGACCTGGCGACCCGTGACTTCGGTCTGAACGCGATCGCTCTGCCCGTGGGGGGCGGCGAGGCAGTCGATCCCTACCGCGGTCGTGACGACATCGAAACACACGCGATCCGTGCTGTCACCGACTCGATCTTCGAGGACGATCCGCTGCGGCTGCTTCGCGCAGTCAGGCTCGAGAAAGAGCTCGGCTTTCGCATGGACGAGCGGACGGAGGAACTGCTGCGGGCAGCCGTCGCGCGGGTCGGCGATCCCGCAGGCGAGCGCCTTCTCGGGGAGCTCGAGCGGCTGGGCCCGCCGGGCTTCCGCCGTCTCGACGAGCTCGGCCTGCTGGCTCCTCTCGGAGGGACGCTCACCGGCCCGCTCGACGCTCTCGACGACCCTGGTTTCCGGCTCGTGGCGGTGTTCGGAGACCGGCTCGAGCGGCTACCGATCTCGAACGAGCTGCGCCGCTACGCCGGGGCCCTGCTTCGTGCCGAACCGCCGGCGGACGGATCGCCGCGGGCACTGCATCGATTCAGACGCGCGACCGAGCCGTGGGCAATCGAGGCGCTCGCCTTCGTCGGAGCGCAGCACCACACTGCCGCAGTCGAGGCCGCCTGCGCGGACGACCCGCCCGAGCCGCTCGTCCGGGGAGACGAGCTGGGATTGCCCCCGGGACCCGAGATCGGCCGCATTCTCGCGGCGATCGCAGAGGAGCGCGCAGCCGGCACGATCTCCACGAGGGCGGAGGCGATCCAACTCGCCCGGCGGCTGGCGCGTTGAGCCGGTTACTGGGGACGCCGGTAGCCCGAGCGTGCCACGAGCCGTGCGACGAGGCCGGGAGCGAGCGCTTGCACGAGTGCGAAGATCCGGTACCACCATGGGACGAAGGTCTCCCGTCTCCCCTGCTCGACCGAGCGCAGGATCCGGTCGGCGACGACGTCGGGCCCGATCACCATCCGCCGGAAGAACGCGCTCCTGAGCACCGAGCGCTGCGGGAAGCCTTCGGTCTCGACAAAGCCGGGCAGCACCGTATGAACCTGCACTTCGCGCGGGGCTAGCAGTCCCGTCAGCGAGCGTGAGAACGCGAGCTGCGCGTGCTTGGAGGCCGCGTAGGGGCCGGCCGGGGCGAAGGCGACGGCTCCTGCCACAGAAACCACGTTGACGATGTGCGCGCCCGATCGGAGCCCGTGTTCGAAGGCGCGGGCACACCAGACACCACCGAGATAGTTCGTCCGCACGACCGCCTCGATTCGTTCCGGCTCCAGCGAGAAGAAGTCGCCGCGACCGGGAATGCCCGCATTCAAAACGAGCAGATCGATGCGTGGATGCCGCTCGAGCACCCGGGCCGCGACCGTGTCCACCTGCTCGCGCTGCGCGACGTCACAGACCTCGAACTCGCCTCGGAGCTCGGCCGCAAGTGGCTCGAGGCGCTCCTTCCGACGGGCGAGCAGGACGCAGTGCCAACCCGCTCCCGCCAGCGCACGAGCCGTCGCCTCTCCGATCCCGCTCGAGGCGCCGGTGACGACCGCGACCCGCACCGGCCTTACTTGCAGATGCGGACGACGCGTCGCGCTTCGGCCTTCCGGCCTCTCGCGTCCCTGACGATCGCCCGGAGCACGTGCTTTCCCTTCCGCGCTTCGCCGTTGCGCCAGGTGACGCCGACGAGACCGCCGCTGCGGCGCTTGACCGTCGCGACACCCTTGCTCCCGTCCAGGAAGCGCACCGACCGGATCGCCGCCGTCGAGCCGGCGACGACCACGAGTTGCGCCCGGCGCTGCACGCACCGCGCAGCGTCGGGGCTCACCCAGGTGACGGTCGGGCCGTTCACCACTCGGATCGGGCCGGCGGCGAAGGCAGTGTTCGGCAGCAGGTCGTCGCCGACGGAATCGACGTTCTTCGCCTCCTGGAAGTCAGCTGCCGAGGCGCTCAACTGACGGCGTCCGCTCTTCAGCGCCGGCGCCGCGCGGGGGAGCGGGAAGAGGGCGATGCCGGAGGCGGGATCGTAGGCTGCCGCGCCGACGAGCGCCCGGTCGTAGCCGATCACGAGCGAGTAGGGATCGACGCCGGCGCCGTCGTCGAGAACGCGCAATGCGAGCAACGGCCGCCCGGCGGACACACGACTCGTGATCAGGCCGATCGACGGCGGCTGAAGGTCGTTCACCCAGGCGCGTAACACGTACGCGCCGCCGAGCGAGCGTCCGCTGAACGGATCGAGCCCGGAGTCCACCGAGACGTAATAGCTCTTCGTGCGCGGGAAGACGGCTCCGGCGGCACCGATGTCGAGGGGGTAGTCGATCGTCAGGTTGTTCACGTTGACCGGGGTGCCGGCATAGCCCTGGACGTCATTTTCGTCCGGCGATCCCAGCACCCATGGGTGGATGAGCGAGCCGGGCGTCGAGATGACGACGGCTGCGCCGAGATTGACCACGAGGTCGTCGATGCGGATCCGGTAGAGCTTCTCCGCTCCAACCTCGTTCACCGGCGGGCCGGTGTAGCTGGGCGCCGGGCCGAATGCTGCAGCCGGATAGCGATAGACGGCCGCGCGCGACGAACCTCTGCGTGTGTCCCCGGTCTGGAAGAAGTTCAGCGGGAGCACCGGTGCGTTCGCAAGACCCGGCCGCGTCACGAGGAATCCGTACGGCACCTTGCGCACGATGTCGCCGCGGCGCAACAGCACGAAGCCGTAGGCCTCGCCGAGCTCGGCGTCGCCGGCGGCGCGGGCAGTGACCGGAAGGCGCACCTCGCCACCCGGCGCGATCGTCACGGCGCCCGGCACCTCGATCTGAACGCCTCGGGGGCTCGATTGCGGCCGCACCTCGATGCTCCACGCGCCCGCTCCGTCCCCGGCGTCGAAGAGGCCGAGCAGGAGCGAGCTCGAGCTCGTGCCGCGGGTCACGTTGAGGTCGCCGTACGAGAGCGAGACGGGGTCGGTGAACAGCTTCGGGTCGTTGGCGGCGACGATGTCGGCGGCGCCCGCGCCTGAGAGGAGCACCGGGGCCTCGACCGTTCGGGCCGTGTCCTGCCACGCCGTCCCGGCCGTCGAGACGAGAGCCGACTTCACCTGGTGTGGCGACCAATCGGGATGTCGCTGCAGCAACAGTGCCGCGGCACCGGCGATGTGGGGTGCGGCCATGCTCGTTCCGTCGAAAACGGCGAAGGGGCCTCCGGCGGAGCGCAACGTGGCCGAGAGAATCTGGCCTCCAGGGGCACCGACGTCCGGCTTCAGCCGGTGACCGAAGGCCGTGAGCCCGCCCGAGGAGAAGCTCGTGACGACGTTGCTGCGCCCCGTCGGGAGCGCGAGCGTCTTGTTGCCGATCCTGATCGGCGCGCGACCGCCGCGCGTCGCAAGGTATGCGCGCAGCTGTGCACCGTCGAGATCGGCGATCATCCCGCCCGGTACAGCGAGGTCGACCGGGATCCCGTTCGCCTCTCCCGAGCGGTTGTCCACGACGACGATCCCGATGCCGCCCGCGGCCTTTACACGTGCCGCCTTCAGCGCGAAGGTGCAGTCTCCGCGCGACACGAGCGCGATCGCGCCCTTCAGCGATCCCGCCGGCAGCGGGGTGGGACCGCCGTCGATATTCCCGGGCGGGCCGCAGAGCTTGCGCGACACGGGCGTCCCGTTGACGCCGACGATCGTGCCCACGTCGACCAGCTGATGGTCGTTCGTTTCCCACGACTTCGGTGCCGTCGAGCCGGCCGCGCCGAGGAACGGGATCCGAGTCAGGTTGGCCGGTGCATCAGGGCTGACGAGGCGCAGCGCGGGCGAGAAGACCTGGGAGTTCGAAAGCGCCGCCACCGAGATCGCCTCGGGTGATGCGCCGGGGGAGCCTGCCGACCCGAGGCCGTACTGGTCGCGGTCGTTGCCCGCCGAGATCACCGGCACCACCCCGGCCGCGGCGACGTTCCGGACCGCTTCCACGAGCGCATCGGTTTGCGGATCGGTCTGTGGACCTCCGCCCGAGAAGTTGATCACGTCCATCCCGTCGCGTACCGCCGCCTCGAAGGCGGCGATGATCTCGGCGGTGTTCCCCACGTGGCCGATCGGCGTCGGCACGTTGAAGACGCGGTAGTTGCCGATCTGTGCCCGGGGAGCGACGCCGTGCAGGCCGACGGTGCGGGGGTGATCGCGTCCGGCGGGCGCGGTGGTCGAGGCGTTTCCGGCGGCGATCCCGGCCACGTGTGTCCCGTGGAAGGACACCTGCGGATCGACGGCAAGCCGGGTGCGCTCATCCGCGCCCGCGCCGACGAAGGAGCGTGCGACGATCACCTTTGGCGTCGTCCACTTCGTCCCTCCCTTCGGGAAGCCCGCGGGGTACGAAAAGCCCTGCGGCGAGAAGAACGGGTTGCGCGGATCAACCCCGTCGTCGACGACGGCGATCTTGACTCCCTCGCCGGTGCCCCCTCCCGCGGCTGCGAACGCATCCGCGCCGATCAGCCCGGGGCTGCGGTTCAGCGCCAGCGTGAAGCGGAGGTTGGGATAGATCTTGTGCGTGAAGGAGAGCCGTGCAGCCACGGGCAGCTTCTTCACCGGCAGCTCGACCGCGATCCCGTTCAGGAGCACGGTGTAGTTCCGGCGGACCTTCGCCGTCGGGATCGCGCGCCTCAGGGTCGCGGCGGCGCGCTGCTGGGAACGCAGGAGCTGCGCGACGTAGGCGCGGGAGGAGGCGGACGAGATGTTCAGGCGCCGGGTCGCGCCTGTGCTCGAGATCGTCCGCGAGTAGGCGGCCAGAGGCGGCTGGGCGAGCGTGAGGAGGACGGTGGTGCGGCCTCGCTTGTGAGCCTCCGGAACCACGATTGTGCCCACTCGGACGCGCGGTACCTGCACCTCGCCCTGGCGGCGTTCGATCGGCTGGAATGCGGCAGCAGCGGTGCTCCCGGTCAGGAGCGCCGCGCCGAGCGCGAAGAGTGCGATCGAGCGGCGCACGATTCGCAGGGTAGCCCAAGACCTGGACGCCTGCCCTATATTCGACGCGTGCCACCCTTCGCCGGCAAGCGCGCCCTAATCCTGGGTGTCGCGAATAAGCGCTCGATCGCCTGGGCGATTGCGCGACGGCTCGCCGAAGAGGGGGCGGAGCTGGCATTCACCTTCCAGGGCGAGCGGATCGAGAGCAGCGTGCGGGAGCTGGCCGGCACTGTCTCCTCGCCGCTCGTCACCTCATGCGACGTGCGCTCCGACGAGGACGTCGAGCGGGTGTTCGGCGAGGTCTCCGCCCTCTGGCCGGAGGGGATCGACGTCCTCGTCCACTCGGTTGCCTTCGCGGCTGCCGAGGATCTCGAAGGGCGCTTCACCGACACTCCCCGCGATCGCTTCTGGATGGCGGTCGACATCAGCGCGTACTCGCTTGTCGCCACGGCGCGCGCTGCGGAGCCGCTGATGGAGCAGCGCGGGGGCGGCTCGATCGTGACGATGACCTACCTCGGCGGGGAGCGGGCCGTTCCGCACTACAACGTGATGGGCGTCGCGAAGGCGACCCTCGACGCCTCCGTCAAATATCTGGCCTGGGATCTCGGGGAGAAGTCGATCCGCGTCAACGCTGTCTCCGCCGGCCCGGTGCGCACGCTCGCGGCCCGCTCGATCTCCGGCTTCACCGAGATGGAGCGGATGTTCGAGGAGCGCGCCCCGCTGCGGCGCCACATCGATGCCGACGACGTCGCGTCCGGAGCCGCCTATCTGCTCTCGGACGAGGCGAAGAATGTGACGGGAACGACGCTCTACGTAGACGCCGGCTACCACGCGATGGGCATGTAGAGACGTCCCCTTGCTAAGCCATTGTTGGCTTAGTCATGCGGTTTTGGCGGTCGTCCACGTCCCTGAAGCGCGCCCTGGTGGTGTCCCGGTGATGTCAGAATCTGCTGTCTACACAGACAACATACGAACGAGCCTGTCGGAGCAGCGGACCGACCGCCGGCCTGTCACGCCGGAGGTCGCGGGTTCGAGTCCCGTCGCTCCCGTCAGATTTTCTGCGCCTCAGTCACTGACCAAGGCTGAGCCATCCAGTACCGTCACCTCGTCCGCGGGGACCGCGATGGTCGGCCCTTCGTCGAGCGTGACAAAGTAGCGATCGTCAGGAGCGATCTCCGCGGTGCCCTCCCGGCCGTCGGCGATCCGAACCCGGGTTGTCGGTCGCTCCAGCGGCCAACGTTCCAGTTCATCCTCCCGGGGCTCCGTGAGCAGGATCACGTCGTCACTGAGCCTGATCTTCACGATGCCTCGGCCCGCGAACCCCACGTACAGGGAAGGATCCGACGGCACGGAGAATTGGTCGAAGAAGCAGTTCGTCGGCAGCCCGCGCATTGCTCCGGTATCCAGGAGGCGCTCCCACGTCACACCGTCGGTGGTCATGAAGGCGCCGGCGAGACCCACTGCGAACCGTCTGCGCCCGTCGAACGGGTCGAACTGCATGTCGCTCAGGACAACCTGGGTCGTGTCGCTCGCCTCGTCGCGATCGGCCGGGATCCTGCCGTTGCACGTGACCATGCGCTCGAGGCTTTCGTCCACCTGCCAGCTGACGCCGCCGTTGTCGGAGCGCTTGATGCGCTTGTCGTCGATCACGTAGAGCAGGTTCGGGTCGTACGGGCTGACGAAGAAGCGCTTCGCCTGGCCGGCGCCCCCTCCCGGTACGAGCTGTTGCCAGGCGGCCATTCCCTCGTTCCACTTCCAGAGCTTCTTGGCCATGGTGTTGCCGACGTAGAACACGGTGCCTTCGCGGCCTCCCGAGGCCTGGACGACGCCGATGCCCGGATCCGGCAGGAGAGGCCCCACCTGCTCGACGGGGCCGCTCTTGTTGCGACCGAAGCTCGGGATCACGAACAGCGGCTGCTCGCGGAAGGTGACGTCGTCCCGAGTGGGCGCGACGAACACGCCGGCATCGCCGAAGCCGACGATGTCAGCCCTACTCCCCGGGCCGGTCACATCGGCCAGGAATCGCAGGTGGTTCTTCACGCGCCAGTCCTGCTCGAAGCCGAAATCGTTGAGGGCGAGCTCCGGTGTGAAGGCGAACGACCCGTCGCCGTTGCTCGCCGCCACGAACACGCCAGCCTGGCCGAAGCCGACGATGTCGGCCTGGCCGTCATTGGTGAGGTCGGCCAGCAAGCGGGGGTGCCTCTCGACCCGCCAACCCGACTCGAAGCCGAGGTCTGCGAGCACGAACTGCGGCGGCTGGAACGACCCATCGCCGTTGCTGAGCGCCGTCCATACCCCGGCATCGCCGAAGCCGACGATGTCGGCCTTGCCGTCGCCGGTGAGGTCGGCCAGGAAGCGGGGATGTTTCTCCACCCGCCAGCCGGAGTCGACGCCGAGATCGGCGAGCACGAACTGCGCCGGCTGGAAGGATCCGTCGCCGTTGCTGAGCGCCGTCCACACGCCGGCATCGCCGAAGCCGACGATGTCGGCCTTGCCGTCGCCGGTGATGTCCGCCACGAAGCGGGGATGCTTGTCGACTCGCCAACCCTGATCGAAGCCGAATTCGGCGAGCACGAACTGGTGCGGCTGGAACGACCCGTCACCGTTGCTGAGCGCCGTCCAGACCCCTGCGTCGCCGAAGCCGACGATGTCGGCCCTGCCGTCCGCGGTCAGGTGGGCCAGGAAGCGCGGGTGCTTTTCGACTCGCCAGCCCTGCTCGAAGCCAAGATCGGCGAGCACGAACTGGTTCGCCTGGAAGGTGCCGTCGCCGTTGCTGAGCGCCGTCCACACGCCGGCCTTCCCGAAGCCGACGATGTCGGCCTTGCCGTCCGCGGTCAGGTCGGCCAGGACGCGCGGGTGCTTCTCCACCCGCCAGCCCTGCTCGAAGCCAAGGTCGGCGAGCACGAACTGCGGGTCGGCGAAGAGCCCGCCGCTGTTTCTGGTGAGGGCGGCCCAGACTCCCGCGTCCCCGAAGCCGACGATGTCTGCCTTGCCGTCGCCGGTGAGATCGGCCAGCAAGCGCGGGTGCCGGTCGACCAGCCACCCTCCCGGAGTGTCCCAGTCAGTGCGCTTCGTGATCCTGCGTAGCTCGCGGGCGCGAAGGAGGACGGCAAGGTGGTCGGAGAACACCGGAGTCCCATCGTCTCTGGAGAAGTTGCCGTAGAAGCGAATGCACACGTAGTCGGTAGGCAGTGACGGGTCCTCGGACGGCAGGTTCTGAATCAGCGGCCGGTGACCACGAATGCCAAAGCCGCTCGAGGCGTTCCAGATGTTGCTTCCCTTTCGCAGCGGGGGGCCAGGGATGGTCCGTTGATGGTTGGAGGAGCTGATGTCGGGGAGATTTCCGGGTTGGGTCTCGTAGAGAGTCACGGTCTTGTCCCGGCGCGGAGTGAAGACGAGCATCGAATGCGGTCGCAACGGATCCGCCCAGGAGGTGTCGTTGTCTCCGCCGCCGTACTCCATCGGGCGCCAGTGCTGTCCGCCGTCGCGGGAGGCCAACCCGTCGTTGTCACCGGTATTCAGCGAGAGCAATGGGCCCTGCCCTGCGACAGCGGCGCCAGCGAAGTTCACCGTGGACAGCGAGCTGATGCTCCCCGCCGGATGGAACGTGATTCCGCCGTCCGTACTCCGGTCGACGCCGCCGTCGCTCAGCATCCACACGGTTCCCGCCGTCGCCACGTACCGACCGTCCTCGAACCCGGCATGGAAATCGGGAGACAGGAACAGGCCATGGAGGTCGACGTGGGTCTTGGCCGTGGTGTCGAGCTGCTTCCAGTCCGACTCGGACTGGGGATCCAGCGATGCGACCGACGCCTCTCCGATGTTGTCGCCGAAGAAGCGTTGCGGCCCGTAGAACAGCGCCTCGCCCTGACCCGGCCGAGTGATGGCGAGCCACACGTTCCCGGAGTCCTGGCCGCCGACCTTCGGGATCGGAACGTCCTGCCAGGTCGAGGCCTTCGTCTGCGCGAAGTCGCTGAAATCACCGCGGAACAACCGGGGCAGGTTCGGGTGCGCGTTCGCGTTACGCGTCACGAACACCTCGAACGGAGAGCGCGGCGACACGACCATGACGCACTCGTTTTGCGAGTTGGCCAGGCCGACGGCGCCCCCGATCGGGGTTGGGAGCGTGCCGGCATCGGGGACCCAGGTCTCGCCGCCGTCCAAGGAGACCTCGATCTTGTTGCCGGCCAGCGCGTAGACGGCCGGCGGGCGCAGTTCCCCTGCCGGCGTGGCAGCGACCGCCACGTGGTTGGCCGGCACAGCGGTTGGTGGCTGGATGGGACTCGTTCGGCGAGTGGCCACCTTCCAGGTCGCCCCGGCATCCCGGCTGACAGCCAGCGAATCCTGGCCGGCCGCAAAGACGAGATGCGCACTCCCCGGCGTCCAGACCAATTGGCCGGCAGCGGGCGGTCTTCCTCCCGGACGCGGGAAGGAGTGGACAGGGGACCAGGTCCCACCACCGTTGGTGGAACGCCAGATGCCTGCGTCGTCGACCTCGCGATCGCTACGCACGATTGCGAGGACGGTCAGCAAGTGGCTGAAGTTGGCCAGGACGAATCGCACTGGCCCCTCGAAGACGCCGTCGGTGTTCGTCAGCGCGACGTACACGCCGGCGTCGCCGAAGCCGACGATGTCGACCGTGCCGTCACCGGTCAGGTCGGCCAGGAAGCGGCGATGGTTCTCGACCCGCCAGCCCCCGGCCTCGAAGCCGAAGTCGGCGAGCACGAACTGCGGTGGCTGGAACGAGCCGTCGCCGTTTGACCGCGCCTTCCACACTCCTGCATCGCCGAAGCCGACGATGTCGGCCCTGCCGTCACCGGTCAGGTCGGCCAGGAAGCGCGGGTTCTTCTCGACCCGCCAGCCGCCGGCCTCGAAGCCGAGGTCGGCGATCACGAACTGGTGCGGCTGGAACGAGCCATCTCCGTTGCTCAGCGCCGTCCAAACGCCGGCGTCGCCGAAGCCGACGATGTCCGCCCTGCCGTCACCGGTCAGGTCGGCCAGAAGGCGGGGATGCTTCTCGACTCGCCAGCCCTGATCGAAGCCGAGGTCGGCCATCACGAACTGGTTCGCCTGGAACGAGCCGTCCCCGTTGCTGCGCGCCGTCCACACTCCGGCGTCGCCGAAGCCCACGATGTCGGCACGACCCTCGCCCGTGATGTCGGCCAAGAAGCGCGGGTGCTTGTCGACACGCCAACCCTGGTCGAAGCCGAGGTCGGCGAGCACGAACTGGTTCGCCTGGAACGAGCCGTCCCCGTTGCTGCGCGCCGTCCACACTCCGGCGTCGCCGAAGCCCACGATGTCCGCACGACCCTCGCCCGTGATGTCGGCCAAGAAGCGCGGGTGCTTGTCGACTCGCCAACCCTGGTCGAAGCCGAGGTCGGGGAGCACGAACGCCGGCGCCTGGAACGTTCCGTCGCCGTTGCTTCGCGCCGTCCAGACCCCGGCGTCGCCGAAGCCGACGATGTCGGCCTTGCCGCCACCGGTGATGTCCGCCAGAAAGCGCGGGTGCCGGTCGACGTGCCACCCACCGGCCAGGAGACAGAAGTCGTTCAGGACGACCCGCGGGGCCTGAAACGTGCCGTCGCCGTTGCCGATCGCCGTCCACACTCCTGTGTCGCCGAACCCGATGATGTCGGCCTTGCCGTCACCGGTGATGTCGGCGAGGAAGAGTGGATTGCGCTCGACCAACCAGCGCCCGGATTCGGGCCCAACCGCGATCGACGGAATGCAGCATCCACCGAGGGCGCCGGGCACGCCGAACTGATCGGAAGCGGGCTGTTCCCACGCAAGCTGCACCCAGGACTCGCCGCCGTCCTCGGAGACCCAGAGACCACTCGACAGCGACCCGGCGAAGACGAGGCTCCCGTCGTCCGAGCTCGCGAGCGAGAGCATCCGCCCGGAAACGTCCCGCCAATCCGGTCCAAACGACATGTTGAACCGGGTCGGGCTCACATCGGTGATGGTGGCCATGAGCGGGCTCCCTCAGCTGTGGATGAGTGACGCGCCTAACCCTGCGCGGTTGCGAGCTTCCGGCGCAACGCGCGCGCCGTCGCGAATCCGGTCACAGAGCAGAGGGCGACCAGCGGGATGTCGATCAGGAGGAACTCCCAGCCGATCCTGTACTCGCCGCTGATGATCGTCGCGAGCGTGCCGAGCACGACTGACGCGCCCACGCCCACCTCGAGGCGTATCCGAGGCCGAATCAGCGGAAGCGCCGCGCCCAGCAGCAGCCCGCTCACGATCGGAAACAGCTCGTGCATTCGTCCACCCTTCCGGTCTTCGCGCAACGTTTCCAGTACTCCGAGTGACGCCGCAGAAGGGAATTGGCTGAGCCGCGAACGTGTCACACGACGTACGCCGCTGTCAAGGGAGATTCAGTCTTGGTCGTACTCGTCGTGCCGGCGGATCCAGAACTCGGACGCGTCGTACTCGCCGCTCCCCTTCGGCGCCCGGTCGAGGATCCCGTAGTAGCCCATCAGGAACTCGCCGCCGCGGGCCGTGGTCGCGTAGGTGTGGTACACGGTGCCTTCGTCGAGGACGAATGCGCTGAAGCCCGGGGTTCGGTCATATAGCCCGTGGCATCGGTGCCGGTCGATTTCGCGAGCTGGTCGATGACCGGCGGCGCTCCCGCCTCGAGCATCGGCGCGAGGCGACCTGAAGGCCGCCCTGGGGATCGGGAACGCCTCACCGGGGAATTGCCCCCTCTCTAACAGAGAGGGGTCGAAGTCCCTTGGCGTCGGAGTGCGTTGCCTCCATAGACAGCATCGGATGGACCACCTATGGAGCAGAGCGGGCGCAACGGGCAACCGGTCGCATGGCTCAAACCAACGAAGGACGGGGTCAACGAGTTCTCCAGCGCGCATTCCGCATCTCGCGTCGAACGCCCCAGGGCGCGCAGCTCGAGCTGGTTTTCAACTGCGGCAACGGCAGATCCCGCACATATCCCGCACGAGGGCGTCGGATGCTCCCGCGCACACCCGCGAATCCCCGCACGACGAGCGTCGTAAAGCCCTGCTCACGGCGGAAATCCCCGCCTATCCCCGCTTAACCAGGAAGCGCCACGACCGGCCTGTCACGCCGGAGGTCGCGGGTTCGAGTCCCGTCGCTCCCGCTCTAGACCAAGCCGTTGCGGCTCTCGTAGCACCTCGAGAGGCGGCGGTTTCATCTCGCTGGGTCAGACTTGGGTCAGATGCGTAGTTGTTCCTCTCGCACCTCTGCCACGAAACCGCTGCGCCGAGTCCGCTGCCAAGTACGACGTCGCCGATACGAACGACTAACGCGCGCTCGACGAGTTGCCTGTCGCGGCATTCCTCATCAGCCGAGATCGGCGGCTCCGCTGGTTGAACCGCGCGGCGACGGATCTCCTCGGATCCGTAGTCGGCCGACCGTGATCGCGTGGCGCACTCGTCGAATGATGTCCGAGTCGTACTTCGAGAGGGCGTCGGCGGTTCGGATGTACACGGGAACGCCCTTCTCGACGTCGACCCCTTCGTAGTGCCCGGACATCGTCGCTCCGGACCCGCCTGGCGCAGCGAGATGTCGGCTCCGATCGAAGCGGAACCGGCGCCCGGCTTGGCTACGCGCTGCTCGCAGACTGGGCCGGTGATGCGAACCTCGAGGAGCGCGTCGACGGCGATGCCGAGATCGACCCTGTCGTGCTGAGTGAGCTGAGGAGGAGACGATGAGCGGTTACGAGGTCGCGAGCCTGACCGACGTGGAGTCGCTGCCAGGCCCGGGGTCGCTGCGCTGGACGCCGCTCCGGAAGTACTTCGGGATCACGGCGTTCGGGATCAATGCCTACACGGCGACGGACGCCGGCCAGGACGTCGTCGAGGAGCACAACGAGGAGCCGCTTGGCCACGAGTAGCTCTACGTCGTCGTCTCCGGGCGCGCCACGTTCGTCCTCGACGGCAACGAGGTGGACGTACCCGCCGGATCGGCCGTGTGTTCCTCCGTGATCCGACGATCACGCGCTTCGCACGCGCCGAGGAGTCCTCACGCTCGACGCAGTGCACGATCGCGCCTGAACCGCCTGCGCCGCGCCCCGATACGGGTGGCAGCCCTGTCACCCCTCGGCTTACGTGAGGTGGATCGAGGGGTCCTCCCCGGGCTCGCACCCATCGACCTCCGGGTGCAAGGTCCACCGGTTCTCTGGTCTTCGCTGGTTGTCGTATGTGCCCTGTGCTGCCGGGGTCAACCCAGGCCCCGGCGGGGCGCCCGCGGGGGTCGAACCCGGGGGAGGGTTCCCAGCAGGGTCGCTGTGCGGGACCTTGTTCTGTTCGTCACACCAACGCCGTTGGAAGGCGGCGAAGGAGACGGCGTCCTTGGGAACGTAGGCCACCTTTTGCACGATCCGCGTGGCGTGCATCTCGTTGTATCCGTCGTGGCCGCCATCGTAAACCCACCGTCCGCCGGCTATGACCTGGTCCTTGCTACTGATCGTCCCGCCTCCCTCGAGCGCGTCGGCGGGATCCCCGTCCTTCGCTCCCGCCCAGGCCTTCACGATCAGCAGGAGAATGATCGGTGAGGCGAGTACCTGGATGACCTTGCAGACGAACTTGGTGATCCAGCTCTTCTTACACCATTTCGTCGACGGGCCGAAGGCGTTCGTCGCATCGAGCACGTCCTTGATTCGGGATCCCTCAAATTCGCAGTGCAGGACCGGAACCGGGCGCTTCTGCGGAAGGAGCCAGGCGTTTGCGGGGTCGAGCACGTAATCCGCCCATGCCTTTTGCTGGTCCGGGCCGATCAGGCCGGTCCAGCCGTAGTCGCGCCCGACGACCTCGGTCCAGGCGCGGTACTTCTTATCCGTAAGGGTCACGATCATGGTGCGGAAGTAGCCGCTGTACTTGGGCATTCCCGGCTGCCCCTGTAGGAGATCCCCCTGAGGCAGTGGCGACGGAAGCGACGGGTTCGGCGGTGGGGGATGGACGCCTTCGGTTGCGATCTCGAGATTCTTCTCAGCGGAGTCTCCGAACGCCATCATGTCGAACGGAGCGAGGATGACGTTCATCGCGTAGTCGTTGTCGATGTCTTCGATGGGGTTCTTGTCCTCTCCCACGTCCTCGGTGTCGGCGACCTCGCCGATCGCCCACACCATCTCGTGGTCGCCACACATCCGGGCCGGATCGCGATGCAGACAGATCAGCTTTCCGTTGAGCATCCAGTCGGCGGTGTAGTGAAGCGCCTCGACGAGGGCCGGGATGGCGATGATGAGGCCGATCCCGCCCGAAAACAACGCCGCAACGGCGCCCCCGGCCGCCGCCGCCAACAGCACCCCGACGTAGGCCTTGCTCAGCGGCGTGAAGTCCTTTGCTTCGACGCATGACGTGTACTGGGGTCCAAGCGACATCGGTTGAGCTAACTCTCGGCGTAAAGGGTGGCGCCGCCGACGAGGTCTTCACCATCGAAAGCGTTCACGTTGATGGCTTGACGCCCTACGAAACCGTCCGGTGCGGTCACCTTGACGCTCACCGCCCGTTCTTCTTCGGGCCCCAGCAGGATCGAGTCCGCAGGCGTGAATACAAGCTGCCAACCCTCGGGCACGGGGTGCAGACCCCGCCGGTGCACGGCGTAAGGGTCTCGGCTACCGCCCGGATGCGTCTGCCCATGTTTCGGATCGGGGCAGGCCGGCTTCCCGGGCAGTTGATACGAGTCCGCCCGGAGGTCGAGGCGGCGGCGGAAGCCGGAGTCGTTGCGGAGTGCGAACTCGAAGGTGGCGTTCGGCGAGTTGAGCTTTTGCACGTTGACGTTTTCCTGGCCGACGTTGTTGTCGGGATTCGCGTCGTCAGGCCACACGAGTTCAACCTGAATGCAGTAGTGGGCGGGTACTGCCGGGGTGGTCCACACGTGCTTGGCTGCCGCCGGCAGTCCGGTCGCCCCCTTGACCGGAACGTCAACAAAGGTTTCGCCGATGAAGTTGCGTATCGTTCCTGCGCCAAAGCTGAGATAGGAGAAGCGGACCAGCAGGTTGACCGCGGGCGCGTCCACCGAGCCGTTCCAGATTGCCGCTGAAATGATGTAGCTCTTGCCTGCGCTCAGGTTGGCCGAGCTGACAGGGACACTGCCGTCGAACAACCCGATGTCCGGGTTGTCCCAGGTGACCCCCAAGCCCTTCGCCATCAGGTAGGACTGGCTGTAGATCATCGGGTCCGGACGTTTGTAGGTGTGCGGGGGGAGGCGTATGCCCTTCGACGGCGGATGACCTGCAGACCCCGTGCCCTTGGGGTCCCCGAAGGCCTTCGCACACCACTTGCGCAGGATCCCCTGCGCGAACCGGACCAGCCCGATCAGCCCCAGGAACACAAGGACCGCCAGGTACAGCAGCAACCAAACGAAGAGCCACCGTCGAAGCAGGATCAGCAGCAGGAGCAGGAGGAGTCCGCTCAGCAGCATGAGCCAGGGGTGATCCTTGACCCAGCAGAGGAATTTCTTCACGGCCTACTGACTCCAGGAGTTGAGGGTGTCCCTGCAGGGCTTACGGTTTCGCTAATGGCGGGCGTTGTCCGAGGTCATGTGCCGCGGGATGCCATGTCTGCGCTTCGCCACTCCACTCTCGCCATCACGGCAAGTATGATCGCCGCCGCCGCCGCCAGGGCGACGATCAACCATTCGAGCGAGCCGCTTCCCTCGTCGGGATCGACGTGGAACACAACCTCGATCCACTCCCGCGACAGCAAGGTGATCAACGCGAGGATCCCTGTGAGCAGCGCCAAGGACACCTCGATCCAGAATCGACGCCTCAAGCACTGTCTCAAAGGATCCGCACCTCCGCTGATGGCGTTTAGCGGCCCCATGGTTCGGGAATTTACTGGACCATGGTTCGGGAATTTACTGGAAGCGATGTCCTGCTGCAAGGGTGTGAGTTGGAGCACCGAGGACGTCCTCGGCTTCGAAGTAGAGGCCGAAGACCTCCGCCAGGCTCGCGTTTGAGAGGGGGCCTGCGAAGGGGACGAGGCAGGGGGCGATAGCCGTCGGGTCGGTAGGCGTCGACCTCCTTGGCGATGAGCTGGTCGAGGCCCTTCAGCACAAGGCACTGCAGGACGCTGAACGTCTCCAGGAAGGATCGTAGACGGCTGGGCTCTGGCGGAGCTCGATAATCGTGAAGATCGAAACCGCGATCACATCCACGTAAACCTCACCTGGGAGGGAGCCCTCGAGCCGAGCCCGTTGCTGGACGGGCCTGCCGGCGGAGTGGCGCCTCCCGCGCCGACGGGACCGGCCCGCGACCGAAGCGTGGCGGAGTTCCGGCGAACGTGCTGGCGTTCTACCGCACGTATCTCGATCACGCGAAGCGCAGCCAACAGGCAACCGGGGTGCCTGTCCTCGTCACCCTCGGCCAGGCGGCCGTGGAGTCGGGGTGGGGCAAACACGCGCCACGCTTCAACTTCTTCGGAATCAAGGCGCGGGCGACGGACCCGGAGGACTCCCGCCAGCTGCTAAGGACGAAGGAGGTGCTCCACGACCCGACGTCCGCAGCTTTCCTGAGGTCATCTCGGTGACGCCGCGGCCGAACGGCAAGTTCGACTACGTCGTGCGCGACTGGTTCCGCGCCTACCCGTCGGCAACCGAAGCGTTTCTCTCGCATGGTCGCCTCATCCGAAACGGAAAGCGGTATGCAGCTGCCTGGGCTCATATCGATGATCCGTACGCGTTCATTCGCGCTGTCGCGAGCGCGGGGTACGCAACGGATCCCTCGTACGCGCAGACGGTTTCCGCGGCCATGCGGCTCCTCGAACGAGCAGCTGCCTCGCAGTGAGGGCGTGGGTTCAGTCTCCGAGGATCGTCAGGTCGAGGTCGCGGAGCCTCGGGTCGGCGAGAACGTCCAGGCGATGATCTTCCCCGTGCGTGCTGGGGCGGCGAAAGTGTGACCATTTCGTCTCGCGCAGCTCCACGCGATCCCGCTCGGCCCGCTCGGCGCGGGGCTGACGCTGACGAACATCATCCTCGACGACCTCGAGCTCCGCGGGCCGATCCAGCGCTCGCTGAACCTGCCGGTGAAGAGCAGCGGGCAGCACCTCGGGTCCAGCTCCTTCGCGCTCGACCTCGACGCCGACGTTGTCTACCCGAGGACGGCCGACCAGGTGCCTCGCGACCTCGTCTGGGATGCCGCCTCAGGGCTGCGCGCCGTCATCCAGCTCCGCACGTTCTACTTCGGAAGCACGTTCCTGCCGCCGGCCGCGATTCCGCTCTCGTTCGATCTGCCGCTCTTCGGCGTCACGAACCAGAATCGTGCTCGGCGTGCGGACGAACCGCGGCCGCCTGGCAAAGGTGCGTGCGTAGCGCGACGTCACGAGCGGAGGCGCGCTCCGGATCTTCTGGACGACCTACGACACGCCGATCCCCTCGCTCGACATCGCGCTCCGCTGGGACGTGATCGAGGAGGGAGAGGAGGCCCCCGTTCGTCGGGATTCCGACGGCCAGGAGGAGGTCCGCTGGTAGGATTGCGCGGCGCTAGTGACGGCCCGTCTTCAACGCTTGCGGGCTCGCAAAGTCGACGGCTGGGGCAGGGAAAAGCCGTAGCCGCTCGCCTGGGCGAGGTGCTCTCGCCTGGGTCACCACGGCGACTTTTTGCAGTCTGTGTCCGCGGCCGCTCCCCCGCCCCGGAGAGAGGCATCGAAGCGTGGCCGACGGCCTCTCTGGCCGGCGACTCGAGCCCGCACCGTCTGGGCAGCAGAAGGGCAGCAAACGCCCAAAAGGGAGTCTGCGCGATCGTGCACAAATTAGCGCCGAAGGCCCCCAAGCCCGCATGAATAGATGGATACCGCGTCAATCGTCGCCGATCGTCGCATCTGTGGAACAAGCTTGTCACGCCGGAGGTCGCGGGTGCGAGTCTCGTCGCTCCGAGGGGCTGATCGGCCGGAGGCGATTCGCCCGGTCGCCAGGCGCTCGCCGCTGCGTCATGCGACGCGCATCGTCGATGGTGCCGCCGTGATGTCCCGGTGATGACACGACCGCGGAGGCGCGGGCGTGACCTCGGGTCAACCATGCCAGCTCCGCGGCCGTTGACTCACTTCAGAGCAATGATTAACCCGGCAAGGTTCTGCGCGTTCTCCCGATGGTTACTCACGCGATGGGTATGTAGAGGTTCCGGCGGGGAACGCGGCGATGAGCCGCAGGCCTTCTGTTCACGCCGTTCGGGCGGCGCTGCGGCCGGCTCGGATGCTCACGTTCGCGGCGTGATTGCCTGTCGCCTCCCCAAACGGTCGGCGGCTCTTGATGCGGTAGCTGCGGCTTCGCGTGGGCGCTGTGGCTGTTGGCGTGTGGTCCCGGTGACGACATACTCCGGAGTTCGGTCGGCGCGGATGGCCGGCACAGCGGGACACGGACGCTCGCGGCCACGGCGGCTGCGAGCACGAGTGGCGGGGCGAGCTCGGCGCTCCTCGTCACGATTCGATCGCTCTCCGCATCGGGGAGGGCGCGCGCCGGTAGAGGGTGATCCGCTTAGGATCCCGACATGGAAGCGGCGGGCCTCTCGGCCAAGCAAGCCGGTCGGCGGCTGGAGCAGCCGATTCGCGCAGCCGAGCTGGTCGGGGCGCTCTCGCTCGCCACCGACCTCGGCACTGGGCAGCCGCTCGAGCACGCGCTGCGCACGGCCGTGCTCGCGGTCCGCCTCGGCGAGCTCGCGGGAGCGTCGGCGGAGGAGCTCGCCGACACCTACTACGTCGCGCTCCTCCACGCCTCCGGCTGCACGTCGAACGGGCACGAGGCGACGCTCCTCTTCGGCGAGGACATCGAGCACCGAGCCGCCTTCTTTCTGATCGACCCGGCCGATCCGAACCAGGTGCTCGCGTTCTACCGCAGCCATGTGGGGCCGGGACGGCCGCCCGAGGTGCGCGAGCGGATGATCGAGGCGGCGCTCTCCGACCCGGTGCGGGCGCGCGACTCGTTCGCGGCGATGTGCGAGGTGGCGCAGCGATTCGCGGGCTGGCTCGGGCTCGGCCCGGGAATCGAGGCGGCGCTCGAGTACGTCTTCGCGCGCTGGGACGGGAAGGGCTTACCGAGAGAGGTCGGCGGCGAGACGCTCCCGCTGCCGGCGCGCCTACTCCACGTGGCGCGGGACTACTCGCTCTTCCTCACCGCCGCCGGCTCCGACGACGCGCGCGCCGTCCTCGAGCGCCGGGCGGGCGCGGCCTACGATCCGCGCCTGGCCGAGCTCGCCGCGCGCCACTTCGACGACGTGTGCGCAGAGCTGGACTACACGCGCATGTGGGAGCACGCGCTCGAGAGCGAGCCCTTCCCCCAGGCCCGCCTCTTCGGAGACGGCATCGACGCCGGGTTTGCCGCCTTCGCCGCGCTCACCGGTCTCAAGTCGCCCTGGCTCCGCGAGCACTCGATCAGCGTGGCCGACCTCGCGGAGGCAGCTGCCTGGCGCCTGGGCCTGCCGGCGCAGGACGTCACGTTCCTGCGGCGCGCCGCGCTCGCGGCCGACCTCGGTCGGGTCGGCGTCTCGAACGCGATCTGGGAGAAGCGCGGCCCGCTCGGCTTCGGCGATGTCTCGCTCCACCAGCCGTCGCGGGTAG
>Ga0208612_1000047_pt1 | contig 89203 bp, 91 predicted proteins | sample AntDryMetagUQ889_FD_188089 | JGI IMG/M metagenome (GOLD analysis project Ga0208612, IMG submission 188089) | Polar desert microbial communities from Antarctic Dry Valleys - UQ889 (SPAdes) | ecosystem: Environmental > Terrestrial > Soil > Desert | place: Antarctic Dry Valleys | collected 2008-12-31 | reverse complement strand
GGGGTAATCAACCCGCGAATCTGAGGTACCGGCCATGAAGCCACGCTCGCAATCCCGCACTACGACTGGTCTAGCGAGTTTCGCTAGACCCTCCTAGGCGCGCTAGCCGCCGGCGGGATTCGGGCCGTGGGCGGGGCGCAGCGGTCGCACCTCGGCGGCGGTGTCGACGCCCTGCTCTTGCTCGCCGGCCAGCTCCGCGACCGCGCGCTCGAGCGCGCCGATGCGGCTGGCCAGGCCCTTGATCGCGTCGGCCAGCGGGTCGGGGAGGTGGACCCAGTCGGCGTCGGGACCCTCCGGTCGCCGGCCCTCCACGCGCACCGGATGACCCGGGTTCCCGACCACCGTCGAGTTCGGGGGGACGTCATGGATCACGACGCTGTTGGCGCCGATCTTGGAGCCGTGCCCGATCGTGATCGGGCCCAGGAGCTTGGCGCCGGAGCCGATCGTCACGTTGTCCTGCACGGTGGGGTGACGCTTGCCCGTGGCGAACCCGGTTCCGCCGAGCGTCACGCCCTGGTAGAGGGTCACCGAGTCGCCGATCTCCGCGGTCTCCCCCACCACGACGCCCATGCCGTGGTCGATGAAGAACGAGTCGCCAATCCGGGCGGCGGGATGGATCTCGATCCCGGTCGCCGTCCTGGTCGCCGAGGCCAGCATGCGGGGCACGAACGGCAAGCCGGTCTCGCGCAGCGCGTGCGCGACCCGGTGCATGAGCAGCGCGTGGACTCCCGGCCAAGCGGCGAGGATCTCTGCCGGGCCCACGTCGCGCGCCGCAGGATCGCGCTCGCGCGCGGCGGCGACGTCGCGCCGGACCTCACCGGCGACGCGGGCCAGGGTGCCGAGCCCGAACATCATCAGAGGGTAGCGGCGCGCGGTGGCCGGCCCTCAGGGCGCAAAGAACGGCGTGGAGACGTAGCGCTCGCCCGAGTCGGGCAGGACCACGACGATCCGGCGCCCGCGCGCCTGCGGGCGGGCGGCGACCTGGAGCGCGCCGGCCAGCGCCGCACCGCAGGAGATCCCGGCGAGGATTCCCTCGCGGCGGGCGAGCAGGCGTGCAGACTCGATCGCGTCCTCGTCGCCGATCGCGATCACCTCGTCGATCACCTCGCGGTTGAGCACGGCCGGCACGAACCCGGCGCCGATCCCCTGGATCTTGTGCGGGCCCGGCTGGCCGCCCGACAGCACCGCGGACGCCGCGGGCTCCACGGCCACGACCTGCGCGCCGGGATTGCGCTGCTTGAGCACCTCCCCCACCCCCGTGATCGTCCCGCCGGTCCCAACCCCCGCCACGAGGACGTCGAAGCTCCCATCCAGCGCGTCCAGAATCTCGGGGGCAGTGGTGCGGCGGTGGATCTCCGGGTTGGCCGGGTTGGAGAACTGGTCGGGGAGGAAGACGTCGGGCTCCTCGGCCATCGCGCGGGCGGCGTCGACGGCCTCGTTCATCCCCCCGAGCGACTCCACCTCCTTCACCGTCGCGCCGTACAACCGCAGGAGGCCGGTGCGCTCGCGGCTCATCCCCTGGGGCAGCATGAGGACGAGCCGGTAGCCCTTGGCGGCGCAGACGAAGGCCAGCGCGATCCCGGTGTTGCCGCTGGTCGCCTCGACGATCGTGGTCCGCCCCGGCTCGATCCGGCCCTCGCGCTCGGCCGCATCGATCATCGCCACGCCGATGCGGTCCTTGACGCTCCCGCCGGGATTGGCCACCTCGAGCTTGGCGTAGAGCTCGACCTCGACGCCCTCGGGGAGGACCCGCGTGAGTTTGACCATTGGGGTGCCGCCGACGTGATCCGCGATGTTGATCGGGATTCGGGACATTGGCGACAGCTTATGCCCGACGTCAGGTGTCAGGCCGCCGTCGCGGACCCGGTCAGGCGCGCGCGGTCAGCGGGGACGGGGCGGGTCGTCGCCGTTCTCGCCCGGAACGGGCTCGACCGCCTCCTCCACGACGCGGCGACCCAGTCCCGTCAGGAGCACGATCCCGACGAGGTCAAGTCCGATGCCTGCCGCGAGCAGAAGGCCCTGCTTCCAGTTGAAGCCGGGCTGCCCGCCGACGCCGATCTCGTCGGCGAGGACGGCAAGCGCGATCGCGAGCATGCCCAGGACCACGGCGGCGGTCCCCAGTGGCTTTGCCTTCAGTCTCTCCATTGCTACCGCGCGGCCTACCCGTGCGTCCGCTCTTCAATCCCGCCGATCGAACTCATCAGATGTGGTACATCGCCGCGCCCGCCTCGCGCGACTCGCGGTCGACCACGTCGGCGATCGTCGTCTGCGCGAGGACCTTCCGGGCCGCCTCGGCGGCGTCGGCGAAGATGCCCTGGGCATCAGGCCCGACCGGGCCGTCGAGCAGCTCGACCACCTCGAGCACGGTGATCTCCGCGGGGCTGCGCGCGAACGAGTAGCCGCCCTTGACCCCGCGCTGGGAGCGTAGGACCCCGGCTCGGCGCAGCACCGCGAAGAGCTGCTCGAGGAACTGCACGGGGATGTCGCGGCGGCGCGCCAGCTCCCCGATCGACACCGGCGCCGCGTCGCCCGAGCGGCCCAGCTCGGCGAGCGCCTGGAGCGCGTACGGGGACTTGGAGGTGATGGTGATCATCTGCGCTTCCTACGATGTCCGATCGTATGACACCTCCCGGCGAGCCCAGAGGACGGCGGTGGCTGGAATCCCCCGTGGGGCGGTTCGGCCCTCCGCTGGCCGTGATGGGTGCGATCTTCTTCCTCTCGGCCCAGCCCGACCTCGACAGCGGGCTGGGGATCGTCGACCTGCTCGGGCGCAAGCTCATCCACGCCGCGGAGTTCGGCCTGCTGTTCTTCCTCTGGCTGCGCGCGATGCGCTTTCGCCACGCGGGGATCGCCGTGCTGATCGCCGTGGCCTATGCCGCCACCGACGAGTTCCACCAGACCTTCGTCGAGGGCCGCCACGGGACCCCGGTGGACTGGGCGATCGACTCCTTCGGCGTCGCCGTGGCGTTCCTGTTGACCGGCGGCGTCAGGCACGCCACCGGCCGGCCGGGCGGCCGCCGCCGCGGCCGCGGCGGATCAGATCCAGCCGCGCTCGGTGGCGACGAGGACGGCCTGGGCGCGGTCGACGGCGCCGAGCTTCCCGTAGACGTTGTGCAGGTGCGTGCGGACGGTGCTCGTCGAGAGTGAGAGCTCCGAGGCGATCTGCTTGTAGACCTTGCCGGTCGCGAGGCGCTTGAGCACCTCGAGCTCGCGGTCCGACAGCGGGCACGGGTCGATCTGGCGCTGGCGCCCGTTGACCGGATAGGGCAGCTCGTACATCACGCTACGCAGCTCCGCGGGGCCCATCCCCAACGAGCGGGCGGTCTTGAGCAGCTCGGCCGGGGAAACCGCCGCACCCTGGCCGTAGTGGGCGAGCATGTCGGCGAGCCTGACGATCACCGCCTCCTCGTCGGCGTCCTCGCCGTGGTGGCGCTCGATCGTCGCCGCGATCGCCTTGGGCATCCCCCACCGCCGCGCGAGCACGCCGCCGACGAGCGCATGGTCGACGCCGAGCTCGCGGCGCTCGTGGTGCAGGCGCTCCTCGGGCGTCCGCGCCTCGCCGTGCACCTGCTCGGGGTAGCCGGGGTAGGCGTGCAGGAGCACGAGCTTGCCGATGTCGTGCAGCAGAGCCGTGACCATCAGCCTGTCGCGCGGCCCGTAGCCGATCTCGGCGGCGAGCCGATCCGCCGCGCGCTGGCAGGCGAGCGCGTGCAGCCGGAACTGCTCGGGGGCGAGGTCCCAGACGCCGCTGCGCTCGAAGAAGTCGAAGGTGCGCACGCGCGAGACGAGCGCCTGGACGGCCTCGGGAGAGACGACCTCGACCGCCTCGACGATGCTCTCCACGCGCCCGTTGGCCTTGCCGTCGGTCTTGCCGTCGGTTTGGTTGGCCAGGCGCAGCACCGCGATCGCCAGCGCCACGTCGGACTCGACGGCGGCGACGAAGTCGGCGGCGGAGGTGCGCTCCTCCGTGAACAGCTTGAGCACCCGGTTGCGCGACTCGGCCAGCGCCGGAAAGCCCTCGAGCGCCTCGAACGCCGCCGTCAGCCGCCGCCCGTGCCCCTCGTTGTGGCGGCGCGTGACCGATTCCGGCTCCGCCTGCGGCGAGATGGGGGGCGTGATCGGGGACACGGCTTGAGCGTTGGGCATGCTAGCGGCGATCTCTCGTTTTTTGGGGGCGCGAACGGCATCCGGCCGTCAGCCCGGGTCGCTGCCTCCCCATCGGCACTTCTGGACGAATGGTTTAGGGCGGCGAGCAGTGGCGCGGTCAGCGCCAGGCGTCGTTTGCGGCCAGCGCCGCGTCGATCCGCGCAAGCGACTCGTCGCGGCCCAGCAGGACCACGCTCTCGAAGATGCCCGGCGAGATCGTGGTACCGGCGATCGCCACGCGCACCGGCTGGAACACCGCGTTCGGCTTGACGCCGCGTTGCTCGACCACCGCGCGCAGGGCGCTCTCGACGCCCGCGACGTCGAAGGGGTCGGCGGCGGCCAGCGCCGCGCGCGCCTGGCTCAGGGCCTCGCGCCCCTCGACGGAGCCCAAAACGCGCTCACGCGCCGCGGGGTCGTCAACCGGCCCGTCGAACACGAAGCCGGCCAGGGGCCAGAACTCCGACAGCGTCTGGATCTTCTCCTGCGCGATCTCGACAGCCCCCCGGAGCCCCACGCGGCCGGTGAAGGCCTCCAGGCGCGCCGTGAGCTCGCCTACCGGCAGCTCGCGCAGGTAACGGCCGTTCATCCAGCGCAGCTTGCTCTCGTCGAAGACCGCCGCCGACTTCGAGACGCCCTCCAGCCGGAATAGCCGCGTGAGCTCGTCGGTGGCGATCAGGGTGTCGTCCTTGTGGCCCCACCCCAGCAGCGCGAGGTAGTTGCGCACCGCCTCGGGGAGGTAGCCGGCGTCGCGCAGCTCCTGGACGGAGGCGGCTCCGTGGCGCTTGGAGAGCTTCTTACCGTCGGGGCCGTGCAGCAGCGGGAGATGCGCGTAGGCGGGAGGGTTCGCCTCCAGGGCCTCCATCACCAGCAGCTGCTTGGGCGTGTTGGAGAGGTGGTCCTCGCCGCGGACGACGTGGGTGATGCCGGCGTCGAGGTCGTCGACGGCGACCGCGAAGTTGTAGAGCACCGAGCCGTCGGCGCGGGCGATCACCGGATCGTCGAGGTGGACGTGGTCGAACTTGGTGGCGCCGCGAACGACGTCCTCGACCACCGTCACGCCCGCATCGGGCACCCGCAGGCGCACGGCGCCCTCGCTCTCGGGCTCACCGCGAAAGCCCCGGTCCGCGCCGTGCGCGGCCTTGTAGGCCTTCACGTCGTCAGCCGTGGCGCTCGACCGGTAGGCGCGCCCGGATCCCAGCAGCTCGCCGAGCACCTCGCCGTGGCGGGCGGCGTTGTCGGACTGGAACAGCGGCCCCTCGTCCCAGTCCAGCCCCAGCCATCGCATTGCCTCCAGGATCTGCTCGACGTTCTCGGGGGTGGAGCGCTCGCGGTCGGTGTCCTCGATCCGCAGGACCAGCGAGCCTCCCTGCCCGCGCGCGAGCAGCCAGTTGTAGAGCGCCGTGCGCGCCCCGCCGATGTGCAGCGAGCCGGTCGGTGAAGGCGCGAAACGCAGGCGCATGCTCATACTGGGGCGGATGCTAATCGGCGCCCACGTCTCCCCCTCCGGCGGGCCCGAGAAGGCGATCGGCCGAGGCCTCGAGCGCGGCGCCCGCTCGATCCAGTTCTTCAACCAGAACCCGCGGGCGTGGCGGGCGCGCGTCTACACCGACGAGGAGGCCGCCGCGTTTCGCGCCGCCGCCCGGGAGTCGCCGATCGAGGCCACCCTGATCCACGCCGTCTACCTGATCAACTGCGCGTCTGAGGACCCGGTGATCCGCGCGAAGTCGCTGGAGGCGCTGACCATCTCGCTGCGGTGCGGGGCCGCGATCGGAGCGCACGCGGTCGTGCTGCACCCGGGCTCGGCACTTGGCGGAGACCCGGAGGCTGCAATCGCCCGCGCCGGCGCGACGATCGCCGAGGCCCTGGCGGAGTCCGACGGGTGCGCGCTGCACCTGGAGAACACCGCGGGCTCGGGCGGGACGCTCGGGCGCTCCTTCCGCGAGCTGGCCGACCTGATCGAGGCGGCGGGCGGCGATCGGCGCCTCGGCTTGTGCCTGGACTCCTGTCACCTGCTCGCCTCGGGGTTCGACGGCCGCAGTCCGGAGGGCCTGGCGGCGGTGATCGACGAGTGCGTGTCCGTGGTCGGCCTGGAGCGTCTCGGCTCCCTGCATCTCAACGACTCGAAGACCCCGCTGGGATCCAACGTCGACCGCCACGCCAACGTCGGCGAGGGCGAGCTGGGCCGAGAGGGGTGCGCGACGTTCCTCTCCGAGCCGCGCTTCGACGGGCTGCCCTGCGTGCTCGAGACCCCCGGGCCGGGCCATGGGCCAACGACCGAGGAGGTTGCGCTGGCGATGGAGCTGCGCGAGCAGGGGCTGACGGCGCGGGACGGCTGAGGGAGGCGCGTGCAGCGCGCTCAGGCGGCGCTCAGCGCGGCGTCGCCGAGCAGCTGGTGCAGCTCGGAGTGCAGGGAGCGGCTCGGCGTGACGCGGTACTCCGGGCCCAGGCGCAGGCGGCGCTCGCCGGTGGAGGTGCGCATCTCCAGCACCACCTCGGCCTCGCCCGGGAAGTTCCCCAGGACGTGCTTGAGCTCCTCGAGCAGCGTCACGCCCACCAAGCCGGCATCGACGCGCAGCTTCACGCACCGGGGCTCGGCCGCGCGTCTGCCCGCGCGCTCGCGTGCAGCCTCGACCTCCTCCGGCGACGGGTCGAAGCGCTCGGCCTCCTGCACGATCAGGCAGGTCGTGGACGCGTCCTTGTGGTCCACGCGACCGCGGACGAGCACGATCTGGTCGGGCGCGATCGCCGCCTCGGTGGCGGCGAGCGCGTTGCCGAACACGAGCAGCTCCACCTGCCCCTCGAGGTCGTCGAGCGTCGCGAACATCATCGGGTCGCCCTTGCGGGTCCGGATCCGCTTGGTCTGCGTGACGATCCCCCCCACGCGCGCCCAGTCGCCGTCACGGCGCTCCGGCAGCGCGGACAGCGAGCAATCGGCGCGCTCGGCCAGCACCTCGCGCACCGCCTTCAGCGGATGCGCGGAGATGAACAGCCCGAGCGCCTCCTTCTCGATCGCCAGCAGCTCCGAGCGGTCGAACTCGCCGCCGGGGATCGGCGGGTGCGAGGGCATCGCGAACGGCGAGGAGCCGCCACCTCCGCCGGCTTCTCCGGCCGTCCCCTCTTGCGATCCCAGGTCGAAGATCGATCCCTGACCGATCTGGAGGTCCTCCTGGGCCTTCTGCCCGGCCCCCTGGGCGGACTCGAGCACGTCGAGCATCCCGCGCCGGGAAGCGCCGGTGGAGTCGAAGGCCCCGCACTTGACGAGCGCCTCGATCGCCTTTCGGTTGACGGTGCGGCAGTCCACGCGGGCGCAGAAGTCCCACACGGAGGTGAAGGGGCCGGCCTCCTCCCGCGCGCGCTTGATCGCCTCCACCGCCGCGTAGCCGACGCCCTTGACGGCGTCCAGGCCGAAGCGGATGTTGCCGTCGACGACCACGAACTCGTGGTCTGACTCGTTGACGTCGGGCGGGAGGATCTCGATTCCCATCTCCTCGCAACGCGATGCGAAGAACGGGACCTTGTCCTTGGTCGACATCACGGAGGAGATCAGCGCCGCCATGTACTCGGCGGGGTGGTTGGCCTTCAGCCACGCGGTGCGATAGGCGATCAGGCCGTAGCACGCGGCGTGGGCCTTGTTGAAGCTGTAGTTGGCCGACGCCTCGTTGGTCTGCCACAGCCAGTCGATCACCTGCGGAGAGGTCCCCGAGGCGCGACATCCCTCGACGAACTCGGGCTTGAGCTTGGCCATCGCCGCGCGGTTCTTCTTGCCGATCGCCTTGCGCAGGTCGTCGGCCTTGGCCCCGGAGAAGCCCGCGATCTCCGTGGCGATCTTCATCGCCTGCTCCTGGTAGAGGATCACGCCCTTGGTCGGCTCGAGGATCGAGCGCAGGCGCTCATCGGGCACCGACACCGAGCCCGGATCGCGCTTGCCGCGCGCGTAGGTCGGGATCTGGTCCATCGCTCCCGGCCGGTAGAGCGCGACCAGCGCCACGATGTCGTCGAACTCCGTCGGGCGCACCTGCTTGAGCGCCCCCCGCATGCCGTCGGACTCGAGCTGGAAGACGCCCACGGAGTCGCCGCGCGAGAGCATCTCGTAGGTGCGCGCATCGTCCAGCGGCAGCGTGGTCATGTCGGGGCGCCCGCCGGTCGAGCGCTCCACGATGTCCAGTGCGTCCTCGATCACGTCGAGGTTGCGCAGGCCCAGGAAGTCCATCTTCAGCAGGCCGATCGCCTCGATCGGGCCCATCGCGAACTGGGTGACCGTGCGGTAGGCGGGGCCGCGCGCCCCGGCGTCGGCGGTCCGGTCCTCGGCTAGCTGGAGCGGCACGATGTCGGTCAGCGGCCTGTCGGCGATCACCACCGCCGCAGCGTGGATGGAGGAGTTGCGCACGATGCCCTCGAGGCCCTGCGCCAGCTCGACCACCTGCTTGGCCTGCGGATCCTCGTCCACCGCGCGACGCAGGGGCTGGTTGGGGGAAAGGCACTCCTCGAAGGAGGGAGGGCGCCCCATGATCGGATCGGGGATCAGCTTCGCCAGCTTGTCCCCGGTCTGGTAGTCGTGGCCGAGCACCCGCGCGGCGTCCTTGGTGGCCGCGCGCGGCTTCATCTGGCCGAAGGTGATGATCTGGGCAACGCGATCGGAGCCGTACTTCTCGGTCACGTAGCGGATGACGCGCTCGCGGCCGCGCACGGAGAAGTCGATGTCGATGTCGGGCATCGAGACCCGCTCGGGGTTGAGGAAGCGCTCGAAGAGCAGGTCGTAGCGCAGCGGGTCCACGTCGGTGATCGATAGGCAGTAGGCGACGATCGAGCCCGCGGCCGAGCCGCGTCCGGGCCCCACGGCGATCCCGCTCTCCTTGGCGAAGCGCACGAAGTCCCACACGATCAGGAAGTAGGCGGAGAAGCCCATCTGGTCGATCACCGACAGCTCGTAGTCGGCGCGGTCGACGGCCTCCGCCGGGGGCGGGTCGCCGTAGCGCAGCCGCAGGCCCTGGCCCACCAGCTCGCGCAGGTAGTCGGCCTCGGACTGCCCGCCGGGCGTCTCGTAGGACGGGATCAGCATCTTGTCGAGCTCGAGCGCGACGTCGCAGCGCTCCGCGATCTCGAGCGACGTGGGAACCGCCTCGGGCCACTGCGCGAAGGCCTCCGCCATCTCGGCCGAGGACTTGAGGAAGAACTCGTTGGTGTCGAACGAGAGCTTGGGCTCGGCGAGGGTGGACTTCGTCTGCACGCACAGGAGCGCCGCGTGGTGGTGATAGTCCTCGCGGCGCAGGTAGTGGACGTCGGCCGTGGCCACGAGCGGGCGTCCGAGCTCGCGCGCGAAGCGCGCGATCCCCTCGTTCGCGCGGTCCTGCTCGGCGAGCCCGTTGCGCTGGACCTCGAAGTAGACCTGCTCGCGGCCGAAGGCCTGGACGAGGTCGTCGAGGTGGGCACGCGCCTCGGCGTCGCGGCCCTCCAGCAGGCGCTGGCAGAAGCGCGACTGCAGGCATCCGGTGAGCGCGATGATGCCCTCGGCGTGATCGGCGAGGCAGGCCATGTCGACGGCCGGCTTGCCGCGTTGGAGGCCCTCGAGGAAGCCCGTGGAGGAGAGCTTGACCAGGTTGCGGTAGCCCGCGTCGCTGGCGGCCAGCAGCGTGAGGTGGTTGCGCTCCAGCCGGCCCGGCTCGCGACGGTGGCGATCGTCGACGAGGTATGCCTCGCAGCCCAGCACCGGCTTGATCCCGTGCTTCAGGCACGCCTTGTGGAGGTCCACCGCCCCGTTCATCACCCCGTGGTCGGTGAGGCCGATCGCGGGCTGCTCGTAGGCTGCGGCGCGCTCCGCAAGGGCGGCGATCTTGCAGGCGCCGTCGAGCAGCGAGTACTCGGAGTGGACGTGAAGATGCGCGCAGGAGGCAGCCGCCATCGGGGGAGTGATGCTAGGCGCCCGAGCGGATGGTCCCAGGCGCCTTCCCCGCTGCTTGCGGGCGCCGACCGGCGAGTCTCGGCGGCGACCGGCCTACGTGCCGAGCGGGCCGGAGCGTGCCCACTGGGTCCAGCGGTCCAGCAGCGAGACGGCGAGGAAGCTCCCGCGCGTCGAGGGGCGGTCGCCTGGCTCGGGCGGGTGCCCGCTGAGCGCGCGCGCCCAGGCGATCGGGCTGGCGTAGACGCGGGCGTCCACGTGAGGAGGTCGCTCGCCGGTGACCTCGATCGGCGCGCCGTCGTCGACGGTGACGAAGACAGTGGTGCCGTCGCTCAGCTCCTGCGCGACGGTGAAGGAATGTCCGGTCGTCCAATCCGGATCGATCCGTGCGGCGAGGGCGCGGAACGCGAGGACGGGGTCGGGAAGCGCCCCGGCTGCTGCCAGCTCGCACAGGTCGAGCTGCGCGGGCTCCAGCCGCTCGCGCGCGCGGCGGGCTCGCGGGCCGAGCGAGCTCCGCAGCCCGTGGCGCCGGGGTGCCGCTCCGCCCTGTGCGAGCAGGGCGGCGACCGCCCGGGCGTCCCCGCGGAGCCGGAGGTCTCGCTCCCTGCGCGCGCGCGGGCGCTCGAGCGGGTCGACCCGGGCGCCGCCGGGGCGCGCGCGCACGCGAAACCAGCCGAGCGGGCGCAGCTCGAGGTCGTAATCGACGGGCCCGGCGTCGGCGTCGCTGCGCTGAGCATGCAGGAGCTCCAGCGCGAGCCGCGCGGCGGCTTCGGGGTCCTCGGCCGCCAGGCGGTGCGCGCCGTCGGCGAGCCACGGCAGCCTGCCGGCGAGATGGCGGCCTGCCGACGCGTCCGCGACCGGTGCGTCGTCCCGGATCGGGGCTCCGGTCCGATCCATCTGCTCGTGGAGGATCGTCACCTGCCGGTGCAGCTGCGCGAGGTCCTCGGCGTGGTCGGCGCGCTGGCGCGAGAGACGCTCGATCAGCGCCGCCACCGCCTGCTCGCGCACCAGGCGCTCCTCCTCGAGCGCGATCCGCAGGTTGCCCGATTCCCGCTCCAGGCTGCGCGCGCGCTGCTCGAGGCCGGCGCGCTGGACCAGCGCGCCGGCGACCTCGCGCTCGGCGCGACGCCGGCCCTCGACCAGGCGCCGCTCGGCGTCGGCGCGGGCGACCGTGGCGGCGGCGGCCGCGTGGCGCGCCTCGGCCTCCGCGCGGCTCACCCGCTCGAGCTCGCGCTCCACCGTGAGCGCGCGCGTCTGGGCCTCCTGCGCCGCCAGCCGCAGTGCATCGATCTTCGCGACGAGCCGTCGCGTGCGGTCGCCCGTCTCGGTCTCGCGCTCCTCGCGGCGGTGCTGCTCGGCGTGCGCACGCTGGGCGGCGACGCGGGCTTCGCGCTCGCGCTCGGCGAGGCTTTCCGCCAGTCGCGCGACCTCCGCTTGATGGCGCGCGGAGGTCTCGGTCAGGCGCTCGTCCATCTCGCCCACGGCGGCCTGGAGCCGGCGCACCTCGGTCTGCGCGCGCGCGGCGCGCCGCAGCTGGACCTGCTCGGCCTCCTCGGCGCGCCGAGCGCGGCGCTCGGCAATCGCGACGGGATCGAGCGGGCCGTCCTCGGCGGGCTCGCCCGGCGCGGCCAGCCGTGCGTCGGGGAGCGGGATCGCTACCGCGCCGACGAGGAGCACGAGCGGCGCCACCAGGCGCGCGCCGAGCGCCGCGGGCACGACGAAGGTCGCCTCGAACGCCGACGCGCTCTCGGCCGAGTCGGCTGCCGCGAACGGCACGGCGGTGAAGCGGTGGCTGCGGCGCCCGTCGTCGATCACGAGGACGGGGATGGAGTCCGGCTCGAACGGGCTCTGCCTCCAGTGGCCCGTCACCTCGACGCGCAGGTCGGCGGGGCCGTCCGGGCGCGCGACGACGTCGTCGATCTGGAGCGCGAGCTGCCCCTCGCGGCGGCGGGCGCGCGCGTCGAGCCTGGTGATGGGGCGTTCGGGCGGCGGTTGTGGCACGGATGTCCGGCGCCGTGGGTCGGCCGGCTCACCCGGTCTACCAGGCGCATGCGCGCCGCGCAAACCGCGGACGTCTAGTTGCGCGCGGCGCGCGGCGGGGCGCCCATGCCGCGCGCCCACTCCGTCCAGCGCGTAAGCAGCGCCACTGCGCGCACGTCGCCGCGCACCCAGGTCTTCTCCGACAGCGCGACGCTCTCGCCCCCGAGCAGCCGCTGGAAGGTCTCCTGGCTCATCCGGACCGATGCCTGCGGCCCGCCGGGGGCGGCCTGCGCGGAGACGCGGACCGGCTGTCCGTCGGCGACGTGGACGTGCCAGGACTCGCCCCCCGGGCCCGTGACCTCGTGGGCGACCGAGAACTCGTGGCCGCGCGTCCACCGCGGGTCGATCAGCCCGGCCAGAGCCCGGTAGACCAGGTCCGGCGCCGGCCAGACTCCGATCTCCGAGAGCTCCCGCAGCTCGAGCGACGCGCGCGGAATTCGGCGCAGCGCACGGCGGCGGCGGCGTGTGGCGGAGACCCTCAACCCGGCGCGCAACAGGCTCTGCGGGCTGTCGCCGGCCAGAAGCTCCGTCAGCGTGGCCGCGTCCGCCTCGACACGGCAGAGCACCTCGCGGGCGGGCCGAGGCCGCTCCAGCGCGGTGACGCGACCGCGGCCTTCGCTCAATGAGACGGCGAAGAGCCCCACGCGCGCGATGTCGACGTCGTACTCGAGCGCTCGCGGCGCGTCCACCGCCTGGCCGGGAAGCAGCTCGGTGAGCAGCCGTCCGGCGAGCGACTCGTCCACGACGCTCAGGCGGCGCAGCGCCTGCACGAGCCAGGCCGCACCGGTGCTCGTGGCCCGCGCGCCGGCGGCCGCGGGCGACGTGACGGGCTGCCGCGGCGACAAGCGGCGGCGCTCGGCATCCGGCGTCGCGCTTCCGGATGCGCGCCGCGCGAGCTGCGCCTCGAGCGATCGGCGAAGGCTGCGCTCGGCCGCGAGCCAGGCCGCGCGCTCGCGCACCAGGCGCGCGCCCAGCTCGCGCTCCACCGCCGCGCGCTCGCCGCGCTCGTGATCGAGCCGGCGCTGCATCTCGGCGCCCGCCTCCTGGGCCTCGGTGATCCGCTGCTCGGCTTCCTCGAGGGCCCCGCGAGCGGTCGCGATGAACTCGGCCAGGACGGCCTCGTCGGCGCCGAGGCGCTGCTCTCGCTCGGCGACGTCGGCGCGCAGCGTCGCGCCCTCGGCGGTGAGCGTCTCGACCTCGCGGCGCAGCTGCTCCATCACGCGCTCGGCCCGCCGGTGCAGCTCGGTGCGTTCGTCGAGCTCGGCTTCGAGCCCCGCGCGGCGCTCCAGCTCGCGCCGCAGACGCGCCTCGACGTTCGCGCGAGCCTCACGCTCCTCGTCGCGCTCGACGCGCAGCGCGTCGGTGCGCGCCTCGAGCTGGGCCACTGCTGCGTCGCGCTCGGCCGACTCCTCCGCGAGACCCTCCAGGTGGCGGCGCAGCTCCAGGATCACGTGCTGGGCGCGCTGCTGGAGGTCGGCGCGCTGGTCGAGCTCGCGCTGGAGCTCACCCAGTCGCTGGGCGGCCGCAGCCTGCTCGGCGTCGAGCTCGGTCCGCGCGGCTTCACGCGCTGCTCGCTCCGCCTCGAGGTCCGCCTCGAGCGCGGCCCGCTCGGCCCGCTCCGCCTCGACCTCCGCGACGAGCGCGGCGCGCGCGTCCGCGTGCTCGGCGGCCTCCGCGTTCAGCCGCGCCAGCTCCGTCTCGAGCCGCTCGCGCACGTCGTCGCGCTCGGCCTCCGCGCGCGCAAGGCGCTCGCCGATCAGTGCAAGCTCCGTTCGGGCCTCGCCGACCGCGCGCTCGGCCTGGGCGACCGCCGCCGCGCCCCGGCGATTGGCGCCGCGCAGCCGCGCGAGCTCGGCCGGCCCTGGATCGGCGGAGTGCGTCACGCGGTCCTCGCGCTCGAGCAGTGGAGCGGCGGCGGCGCGCTCGTGCGGGCGAGCGGAGGCCACGGCGGAGCCGGCGGAAACGGGGGGCAGCCGCCGCGCGGCAGCGGTCTCCGAGCGCAGCGCGTCGAGGTCGACCGGCGGCCCGGCGGAGATCGCGCCCGGCGGAGCGCTCGGCGGTGGCTCGTGCCCCGTGCGCCGCCGCGTCACGGCGGCCGCCGCGGCCGCGTTCTGGGCCTCGGCGAGCCGGCGGCGATGGTCCTCCACCTCGACCGCCAGCGCATCGGCCCGAGCCTCGACCATCGTCAGGCGGCCGCGCAGGTCGTCGGCCTCGGCCGCCGTGCGGCGCACCCGGCTCGTCGCCTCCTCGACTGCCTCCTCGCGCAGCCGCTGCTCGGCGTGCGCGCGCTGGGACGCGGCCCGCAGCCGGCGGTCGCGCTCGGCCAGCTCCGCCTCGATCTCGCCGCGCTCGGCGCCGGCGCGCTCGAGCCGCAGCTCCAGCTTGGCCAGCTCGGCCTCCAGCGAGGCCAGCGCGCGCTCGGCCTCCACGGCGCGACGCGCGTTGGCCTGCTCGGCGTGCTCCGCGCGGCGCGCGCGGCGCTCGGCCAGCACGGCGCGATCGACGACCGTCCCCGGCGACGCGGCGCCCTCCACCTCGCGCGGCGACGGCAGCCGGACGCGCGTTCCGGCCACCTCGAGAGCCAGCTCGCCCGCCAGTGCCGGCCCCAGCTCCTCGGGCACGGAGAAGGTCGCGCGCAGCGCACGCTCGCCCGGCGCCGAGCGGGCCGCGGCCTGGCTGGTCTCCGAGAGCGCCTCGAAGCGCCGCTCCTCCCCGTCGCGGGTCACGACGAGCGTGGGCGCCGGCCGGTCGGCGCCGGCCTGCTCGCTCCATTCGCCCGCGACGCGGACCAGGACCGTGCCGAGGTCGGTCGGGACCAGGTCGACCGACTCGACGGTGAGGGCGCCGGCCGCGGAGCGCCGGGAGCCCGGATCAACCAACTCGGCTCGGGGGAGCGGACGCGTGCATCGAGGCCGCGCGCAGCCTAGACCCTGGCCCGGCGGCTAAACGGGGGCTAGCCCGACTCCGGCGGGGCATCCGGCACCTCGGCGACGCCCGTGCGCCCCGGATACGCAGAGGCTTCACGGACCTCGTGCGTTCCGTTTCGCTGCCTCAATGGGCGGCGCGGTTGCTATCGTTCGTACATCTCACGGGTCCGAGAAACCGGGAAGAGCACCGTGACGGTGCGGCTCGTGCACTTGGTGACGCTGGGATGGGCCACGGCGGCGTGGGTCGGGCTGCTGATGGCGGGCTTTGCCCTCGATGCCGCGCTGGCCGCCTATCCGGGTGCCAATGGCCGGATCGTGCTCGAGGGCCAATCGGGTCGTCTCGTGAGTGTCAACCCGGACGGGTCCGTCCCCGTCGACCTCGGGGTGACTGGCACGAACCCCGCCGTCTCCCCGAACGGGCAGACGGTCGTCTTCGAGTCCGGCGGAGCCCTGAGCACCATCCGGGCCGACGGAGGCACCGGGTCGTTGCGTCCTCTCGGGACGGGCGCCGAGCCTGTGTTCTCCCCGGACGGTGCGTTCATCGCCTTCGAGCGCAACGGCGACATCTGGCGTATGCGGAAGGACGGCACCGGGTCGACGCGGCTCGTTACGGGAGGAACGGACCCCGCCTATTCGCCGAATGGCCGCAGGCTCGCTTTTGCCCGGGACAGCACAATCCGCACCGTGAATGCCCAGGGCGGCGAGGAGAAGCGGCTGCGCGGGGGGCTCGAGCGCCCTCCCCAGCACCTGGCGTGGTCGCCCGACGGCGGGTCGATCGCGTTTACGTCGGAGCTCGACGGCTACATCGCGTCGATCTATCAGATGAACTCCGACGGTTCGGGCCTGCGCCTGTTCCGGGAGGGCGATTCGTACTGCTACACGGGTCCCACCGCGGGCTGCCACCCCATGGCCTACACACACTTCTCCCGGCCCGAGTACTCGCCCGATGGAAGCACGCTGGCGTTCTCGGACCAGAGGGCCGACTATGACTCCTCGTTGCCCCCAGGCGAGCAGCTAAAAATTTACTCCTGGGTAAAGACGGCGCCGGTCGGCAGCGCGCAGGGCAACGACGAGTACGTGTACGCGGGAGGCGCCCCGGCCTGGCAGCCGCTCAACCCACCCGCCAATGACATGTTCGCCGGCGCGAAGGTCCTCTCAGGGTCCGACGTCTCGGCGAAGGGGAAGAACTTCGCCGCGACCAAGGAGGCGGGGGAGCCTCAGCACGCAGGCATTAGCGGCGGAACGTCGGTCTGGTATCGCTGGAAGGCCACGGCGGCCGGTCAGGTGACGATGGACACCTGCGGATCCGACTTCGACACGCTCCTCGGCGTCTACACGGGAGCGAGCGTCTCGCAGCTGACCACCGTCGCCGCAAACGACGACGCGGCTTGTGCAGGAGCGAGCACGCTGCAGAGCAAGGTCACGTTCGCCGCCGAGGCGGGGCGCACGTACCGCATCGCGGTCGACGGGTATACCGGTGTGTGGGGCCGTATCGCCCTGCACGTCACGCTCTCCGGCTGATCTGCGCGGCTCGCGGGCTCACGCGTATCGTTCGCCTCCGGCGCCCTGTGGCCATGGTCACACCGACCCCGCCCAGCGCCCGCCACAGTCCCACCACGTCGCACGGACCAACACGGGGGAAGCCCCATAACGACCATCGCCTACGTCCTCGCCGTCGCCATGCGATCCTCCCGCTCGTGTGCAGACAGATCGTCTTAAACGCGCCGGACGGCACCGCCAGCGCGGTTACTGACCCACGCTCCTAGCCGGAGTTTGCGGCCTTGCGCTGCGCGACCAGCACGCCCGCCAGGACGCTGGCGACGATCGCGCCGAGTGCCAGCTTGCGCGGCAGGTCGCCGTAGCGGCGACGAAGGTAGATCTTCACGCCGTTGAACACGGCGAACCCGAGGAGCTGGTAGCCGAGACGGCTCATGGGCGCGAGTCTACCCCGGCGCCGGGGCAACGCCACCGGTGGGCTCCAGGCTCAGGGTCGCCCGGGTCGCGGCCTCGACGCGCTCCGGTGACCAGGCGATCGCGACGCTCTCGCCGCGGCGCCAGCGCTCCCACTGGTCGGCGTAGTGGGGGGAGAGGGGGTTGCCGGACTGGCCGCCGGCGAGCACGAAGCGGCTCTCGTCCCACTCCCCGACGTCGACCACCAGGCGCAGCGTGCCGAGATAGAGCGGGTCGGCGGTGGGCTCGAGCGGCGAGTTCGACGCCTGTGCCGGCGTGTTGGTGTCCCCTCCGAGCGCGATCGGGCCGAGGTTGTAGAGGCGATCGAACGGCCGGCGCTCGCCGAGCGGGTGGCGCAGCGTGAGCGGGCGCAGCCGGCCCCACGCCCATCCGGCGGTGTCGGAGCCCGCGTCGCGCTCGAGTTGCTCGACCGCGGCGGCCAGCGCGCCCGCAACCTCCGCGTCCCACCCGCCGGCAAACCAGCCCTGCGGGCGTTCGCGCAGCAGCCGGACCACATGGCCTGTGTGGCGCAGGCCGAGGTAGGTGGTGGTGATCAGCGGCCCGGCTCCGCGGCCGAGCGCCCACTCGACCGATCGCGGCGCGCGCGCCTGCGCGACACGCCGCACGAGGTCGGCGAGGAAGAGCTCGAAGACGGCGGCCGCGGGCGAGTCGGCGGCGACGACGCCGTCCCACCCTTCGAGGAGCTCGCGCGCGCGCTCGGCGTGCTCGCCCGCCGCGCCGAGGTCCACGGCGAGCACCGTGGAGCGCAGCTCGCGCCACGGCAGCGAGGTCTGGTCGAGCTGTAGGCGGGTGCAGGCGTCGACGTCCCAGTCCTCGCGCGCCGCCAGCTCCTCCGTGATCCTTTGCGCGCGGTATCCGTCCATCCAGTCGGCGCCCAGGAACGGACCGGTCCCGTCGGCGACCGGCTTGTTGTTGGCGGTCGCCACGAACCCGGCCGGAGGGTCGGCGCAGTGGGGCAGCTCGCCGTGGTCGATCGGGCCGTCCCACTCGCCTCCTGGCTGCGCCGCGGGCCACGGCACCAGCCCGCTCGAGCGCCGGCGGCGGGGGATGTGACCCGCGAGCTGGTAGCCGATCGTCCCGCCGGCGTCGGCGTAGACGAAGTTGATCGGGGCCAGCGGCCAGCCTCTCCAGGAGGCGCGGAACTCCTCGAAGGAGCGCGAGCGCTGAATGCGCGGGCCGACCCGCAGCGGGAGCGGCGCCAGGAACACGGCGCGCATCGAGACCGCCGGGTGCTCGCCGGCCAGCGCCGGGGAGACGATCGGGCCGCGCGGCGTGACGAGCACCTCCTCGACCACCTCGTCGCCCCCCTTGACCTCGATGCGCTCCTCGCGCACCGTGCAGCGCTCCCACCCGTCCGGCCCGCGGACCGAGCGCCCGTCCTCCCCGAGCTCCTCGAGGAAGAGGTCGACCACGTCGGCGCCGCTGTTGGTGGCGCCCCAGGCGGCATGGCCGTTGTGGCCGACGACGACGCCCGGCAGCCCGCACACCGACGCGCCGGCGGCCGCCCACTCCGGCGTTGCGCCGTGCAGCAGGTACCAGAAGGGCGGAAGCGTCGGCGACAGGTGCGGGTCGTTGGCGAGCAGCGGCCGGCCGGTGGCGGTGCGCGCGGGGCCGATCGCCCAGTTGTTGGAGCCGGCAGTCCCCGGAACCGCGCCCGCGAAGCCCGTGGCGCGCGCGAGCGCGGCGGCCTCGTCGGCAAGGCGATCGACGGCGGGGCCCGCGACGGCGCCGGTCGGCGTGATCACCGCCTGCCAGGCGGGGTAGGCGGGGTCGATCGCGCGCAGCGCCTCGGGACCGTCGGCGGCGAGCACCTGCAGGCGGCACAGCTCGATGTCCCAGTTGGTGGAGAGGCCGAAGGCGACCAGCTTGGCGGTGCCGAGGCAGTCCTCGAGCGTCCACGGAGTCGGCGCGCGCCGCAGCAGCGCGAACTCGTGCGCAGGCCGGCGCAGGCCGTGCTCGAAGCCCGCGTTGACGCCGGCGGCATAGGCGGCCAGCGTCTCGCGCACGTCGGCGTCGAGCAGCCCCGCCTGCTCGACCGAGGCCACGTGGAGACCCATGCGGCGCGAGAGCCGGTCGATCGGCAGGCCGTCGGCACCGACCAGCGCGCTGAGCGTGCCGCGGCCAGCGCGCAGGAGCATCTCGAGCTGGAACGCGCGGTCCTGCGCGTGGCAGAAGCCGGTGGCGAACGCGAGGTCGGCATCGGAGGCGGCGTCGATGTGCGGGATGCCCCACTCGTCGCGGCGCACCGTCACGCCCGCGTCGATCCCGTCCACGCGCAGCGATCCCTCGGTGATCGGGAGGCGCCGGCCCAACAGGAGCCGGAACAGGCCGCGCGTGAGGCTCACGCCGCGGGGTCGTCGCCGCGCTCGCGCAGCCGGTGGGCCATCCGCGACTGCAGCGTCCAAAGCTCGATGAACCCGGGCGAGGCCTGCTGGGAGAAGAGGCCGCCGGAGTCGCCGAAAGAGGCGAGCGCCTGGTCGTAGACGGCGTTGGGCGACTCGCGCGCGACGACGCGCGCCGAGCCCTTGAACAGGCGCACGGTGATCGTCCCGGTCACCTGCTCGTTGACGCGGCGCATGTAGGCGTCGAGGTCCCGGCGCAGCGGCTCCCACCACAGCCCCGCGTAGACCAGGAACGCCCACTGGCGGTCGAGCTGGGGCTTGAACTGGTTCTGGTGGATCGTGCCGACGAGCCGCTCGAGCTCGCCGTGGGCGAGCAGCAGGATCGCCGCGGCGGGCACCTCGTAGATGTCGCGCACCTTGAGGCCGACGATGCGGTCCTCGACGTGGTCGACGATGCCCACCCCGTGGCGCGCGCCGACCTCGCCGGCGCGCTCGATCAGCTCCACGGGCTCCAGACGCTCGCCGCCGAGCGCGACCGGCACGCCGCGCTCGAAGCCCACTGCGACGTCCTCGTGCTCGTCGGGGGCCTCCGCGGGGTGGGTCACGAGCTGGAACACGTCGTCCTCGGGCGGGTGGTCGAGCTCTTCGATCCAGCGGCCCTCCGAGGAGCGCCCCCACAGGTTGTCGTCGATCGAGTACGGCGCGACCTCCGTTCCCCCCTTCACCGCGATCCCGTGCTCGCGCGCGTAGGCGATCTCCTCCTCGCGGCCCATCTGCCACCCGCGCACCGGCGCGATCACCTTGAGCTCCGGCGCCAGCGTGGTGATCGTCGCCTCGATGCGGACCTGGTCGTTGCCCTTGCCCGTGCAGCCGTGGGCGATCGTGTCGCAGCCGGTCTCGCGCGCGGCGTCGACGGCCAGCTTCGCGATCAGCGGCCGCCCCAGCGCCGTGAACAGGGGATAGCCGCCGCCGTAGACGGCGTTGGCCTGGATCGCCGGGAGCACGTAGTCGCGCACGAACTCGTCGCGCGCGTCGACCACGCGGCACTCGACGGCGCCGAGCCGCTCGGCCTTGCCCTGGACCACGTCGTAGTCCTCGCCGGGCTGGCCGAGGTTGACGGTGAGCGCGACCACCTCGGCCTCGTACTCGTCCTGGATCCACTTCAGCATCACGCTGGTATCCAGCCCGCCGGAGTAGAGGAGCAGGACGCGCCCGACCTCGCCGGGCTCGGCCTCGTAGGACGCGGTGCGCGTGTGGGCGGTGTGGAACTCCCGGCTCATGCGGTGAGCCGCTCCAGGCGGCCGAGCGCCTCGTCGATCTCGTCCTCGGTCACGGTCAGCGGCGGCAGGAAGCGTACGGTGGTCGGCCCCGTGGCGTTGATCAACAGGCGCTGGTCCAGCAGCGCTCGGCGCACGAGCTCCGGCGCCCCTTCGATCTCGATCGCGAGCATCAGCCCGCGACCGCGCACCTCGTGCACGCCGGGCAGCTCGCGCAGCCCCGCGGCCAGGCGCTCGCCGAGCTCCATCACGCGCGCCAGGCGCCCGGGGTGATCGACGATGTCCAGCGCCGCCAGCGCGGCGGCGGCCATCACGGGCCCGCCCGCGAAGGTGGACCCGTGATCGCCCGGCGCGAGGACGTCCGCCAGGCGCGGGCCGGTGATCAGGGCGCCGATCGGGAACCCGCCGCCAAGTGCCTTGGCGGCGGTCATCGCGTCGGGCACGACGCCGGTCTGCTCGTGGGCCCACAGCGTCCCGGTGCGGCCCATCCCGCACTGGATCTCGTCGAAGATCAGCGCGGCGCCGGTGCGGTCGCAGGCCGCGCGCGCAGCGCGCAGCAGCTCGTCGGAGAGGACGTGCACCCCGCTCTCCCCCTGGACTGGCTCGAGCAGCACCGCCGCCGTCCGCTCGCCGACCGCGGCGTCCAGCGCGTCGGGCTGCTTGGGGACCACCACGAACCCGGGCACCAGCGGCGCGAAGGGCGCTTGCTTGGCCTCCTGCGGGGTTGCGGAGAGCGCGCCGTAGGTGCGCCCGTGGAAAGCCTGCTCGACGACCACGAGCTCCCCGCCCGGCCGCGCCTTGCGCGCGAGCTTGATCGCGGCCTCGATCGCCTCGGCGCCGGAGTTGCCGAAGTAGACCTTCCCGCCGAGCGAGCGTCGCGACAGCCGCTGGGCCAGCCGCATCGCAGGCTCCGTGTAGAAGAGGTTCGTCACGTGAGTGAGCCGGGCGGCCTGCTCGGTCACCGCGCGGACGACGTCGGGGTGGCAGTGGCCGACGCTGGTCACGGAGATCCCGGCGAGGAAGTCGAGGTACTCGTGGCCGTCGGAGTCCCACAGGCGCGTGCCCTCGCCGCGCACGAACTCGACGGGGAAGCGCGCGTAGGACGGGATCATCGCCTCGCGCTCGAGCGCCTGGAGCTCGGCGACGCTCATCGGGGCTCGCCCGCGGGGAAGACCTTCGTGCCGATCCCGGCGTCCGTGAACAGCTCGAGCAGGACGGAGTGCGCCGAGCGCCCGTCGACGACGTGCGCGTATGAGACGCCGGCCTGGATCGCGTCGACGCACGCCTGGAGCTTCGGCCGCATCCCTCCCTGGACGGCGTCGAGCGCGTCGCGGACCTCGTCGGCGGCCGCCTGGCGGATCAGCGAGCCGGGGTCGGCCGGGTCGCGCAGCCAGCCGGGGACGTCGGTGAGGAAGATCAGCTTGTAGGCGCCCATCGCGCCGGCAACCGCGCCGGCCGCCTCGTCGGCGTTGACGTTGTGCGAGTTCCCCTCGCGGTCGGCCCCGACCGAGGCGACCACCGGGATGTAGTCCTGGGCGATGTGGTTGATGACGTCGACGTCGACGCGCTCGATGCGCCCGACCAGGCCGATGTCGCGCCCCCCGGTCCCCGCCTGGCGCGCGACGCGGAAGAGCAGACCGTCGTCGCCGCAGAGCCCGACGGCCGGCTGCCCATGGCGCCCCAGGCGCAGGACGATGTCCTTGTTGACCTTCCCGACCAGGACCATCTTGGCGATCTCGACCGTGTCGGCGTCGGAGACGCGCAGGCCGTCCACGAACTCCACCGGCAGGTCCAGGCGCTCCATGTAGGCGGTGATCTCCGCGCCGCCGCCGTGGACCACGATCGGGTTGAGCCCGACGTACTTGAGCAGCACCACGTCGCGCGCGAAGTCCTCGCGCAGCTCCGGGTCGTGCATCGCGGCGCCGCCGTACTTGATCACCACGGTCTTGCCGTGGAACTCGCGGATGTAGGGAAGCGCTTCGAGGAGGGTCTTGACGTCGCGCACAGGGGACCTCAGGTCGTGTACTCGGAGTTGATGGTCACGTAATCGTGGCCCAGGCCGGAGAAGAAGACCTCGGTCTCGTGCCCCTGGCCGGGCAGGCCAACGACGTACTCGACCTCGTCGCCCGCGACCGCCCGCGCCAGCGCGGGAGCGTCGAAGGGCACGGCGGCGCCGCGGGCGCACACGCGCACTCCCTCGATGTCGATGTCGAGCGCCAGCGGCGCGGTGCCGGGCAGCGCCATCCCGACCGACTGGGCGATCCGTCCCCAGTTCGGGTCCCCGCCGTCGAGCGCCGTCTTGACCAGCGGCGAGTTGGCCACCGCGCGGGCGGCGCCCTCCACGTGCAGGTCGTGCCCGCCGCTGACCACCACGCGCCCCACGCGCCCCGCGCCCTCGCCGTCTGCGACCACGAGCAGGGCGAGCTGGCGCAGGACCGCGTCGAGCGCCTCGCCCAACACGAGCTCGCCGGGCGACTCGGGCGCGACGTGCACTCCGGACGCGCCGCTGGCCATCAGGATCACGGTGTCGTTGGTCGAGAGCTGACCGTCGACCGAGACGCGCTCGAAGGACCGCTTCACGGTGACCCCGAGCAGCAGGTCGGCGGTCTCGGCCGAGAGCGCGGCGTCGGTCTGCACGAAGCACAGGAGCGTCGCGAACCCGGGCGAGATCATCCCGGCGCCCTTGGCCTGCGCGCTGAGCGTGATGGTCCCGCCGGGCAGCTCGACCTCGAGCGCGACGCGCTTGGCGAACGCATCGGTCGTGCGGATCGCCTGCGCGAGGTCCTCCCCGCCGCTCTCCGAGAGCGCGCCCGCGGCCTCGCGCAGCCCGCGTACGACCTGATCGGCTTCCAGCGGCACGCCGATCACCCCGGTCGAGGCCACCGCGACCTGGCTCTCGGGGACACCCGCGACCAGCGCCGCGGCGCCCTGAACCTTCGCCGCGGCGTCGAGCCCGCGCCCGCCGGTCGCGGCGTTCGCGTTGCCGCTGTTGGCGACCACGGCGCGCAGGGCCGTCAGGTCGCAGCGCTCCTGGCAGAGCAGCACCGGCGCCGCGAGGACGCCCGACCGCGTGAAGCGCGCCGCGCTGACGGTGCCGGGCGCCCCGGAGACGAGCAGGCCGAGGTCGGCGCCGCCGCTGGGCTTGAGGCCGCAGGCCACGCCGGCGGCGCGGAAGCCGCTCGGCAGCGCGCCCGGCTCCGGCAGCTCGCGCGCGTGCGCGGGCGGCTGAACCCACCGCGAGGAGAAGAATGTCTTGCTCACGCGATGCCCTCGTTCTCCGGGAGCCCGCACATCAGGTTGAGGTTCTGCACGGCCTGCGAGGCAGCGCCCTTCCACAGGTTGTCGATCGCCGCGAAGACCAGCAGCTTCCCGGTGCGCTCGTCGGCGTGGACCGAGATCCGGCACAGGTTGGTCTCGCGCACCTCGCGCACCCCGGGCGGGCGCTCGATCAGCTCGACGAACGGCTCATTCCCGTAGGCGTCGTGGTAGAGCGAGCGCAGCTCGTCGTGGCCGACGTCGCGGGCGCTCGTCACGTAGCACGAGACCAGCTCTCCCTGGGCGAGCGGCAGCAGGTGGGGGGTGAACGTCGCGGCCACCGGCGCCCCCAGGCGGGCGAGCTCCTGGTCGATCTCCGGCGAGTGCCGGTGGCCGGCGACCCCGTAGGGGCTCACGTTCTCGTCGGCGGAGACGAAGTGGGTCACCTGCGTGGCCTCGCGCCCGGCGCCGGAGACGCCGGACTTCGCGTCCACGACGACGTCGGCGATCACGCCGGCGCGCGCCAGCGGCGCGAGCGCGAGCAGCGTCGCCGTCGGGTAGCAGCCGGGGTTGGCCACCAGCCGGGCGCCGGCCACGGCCTCGCGGTTGAGCTCCGTGAGGCCGTAGGCCGCGTCGTCGAGCAGCTCGGGCGCTCCGTGCTCGCCATACCAGCGCTCGTACACGTCACGGTCGCGGAGGCGAAAGTCCGCTGATAAGTCAACAACTAAACACCCTCGTCCGAGCAGCTCGGCGACCAGCGGCGCCGAGGCCCCGTGGGGATAGGCGACGACCGCCGCGTCGACCGCGCCATGGCGGTCGAGGTCGGGCTCCTCGAGCGTCACCGGCACACGATGGTGGGGATGAAGCTCGTCGAGCCGGCGGCCCGCGTCGCTGCGGCTGGTTGCGGCGGCGAGGTCGAACGACGGGTGACGCGACAGCAGGTCGGCGGCCAGCGCCCCCGCGTAGCCCGACGCGCCGAACACGGTGACGCTAGGCACGCAGCTCACCTCCGAGCTGCTCGCACAGGGCGGCGGCGATCCGCTCGCGCTGGACGGCCACCTCGTCGTCGGTGAGCGTGCGGTCGGGCGCGCGGAACTCGAGCGACAGCGCGAGCGAGACGCGCCCCTCTCCCACCTGGTCGCCGCGGTAGACGTCGAAGACCTCGGCCCGTCGCAGCGTCTCGCCGCCGGCGCCGCGTACTGTCGCGACGACTCGCGCGGCGGGCACGTCGTCCGGGACGGCCACGGCGAGGTCCTGACGGACGGCCGGGAAGGAGGTGACGTCCTCGTAGACCGGCAGCACCCGGGCGGCCGCCGCCCCGACGACTTCGAGGTCGAGCTCGAACCCCGCGCCTGCATCGAGGTCCCACTCGCGCGCGACGAGCGGATGCAGCTCCCCGATCCAGCCGCGCGGCTCGCCCTCGATCACGATCGCCGCCCCGCGGCCCGGGTGCAGGAACGGCTCGGACACTGGGTCCACGGTCCACGGGACGCGCAGCGCGTCGAGCAGCCCGGCCAGCACTCCCTTGGCCGCGAAGAAGTCCGCCGCCGGCGCGGAGGTCGCCCGCCAGGACGGAGGCGCCTGGCCCGTCAGCAGAGCGCCGACGTGGCCGCGCTGGTCGGGCAGCGCACTCCCCTCCCGCACCCGGTACACGGAACCGGTCTCGTAGAGCCGCACGCCCGTCGCCCCGTGCGCCTCGTTGTGGCGGGCCGCGTCCAGGAGCGAGCCCAGCAGCGTCGTGCGCAGCACGGACTGCTCCTCGGACATCGGGTTGGCCACGACCACGACGTCGCGCCGCGGATCGCCCGCGGCGATCCGCAGCCGGTCCGCCAGGTCGGCTGCGGTGAAGCTCCAGCCGAGGATCTCGTGCAGCCCCAGGTCGGCGAGCACGTCCTCGGCGCGCCGGCGCGCGCGCTGCTCGCGCGTGAGGCCGCCGGCCGCCGTGCGCGCCGGCAGCGTCGCGGGAAGGCGCTCCAGCCCGTCGATCCGCGCGACCTCCTCGATCAGGTCGGCCTCGCGGGTCACGTCCGTGCGGCGATGCGGCGGGACCGTCACATCGAGGCGGTCACCCGCCTCGGCCACCCCGAACTCGAGCGCCGTGAGGATCTCCGCGCAACGCGCCGGGGCGATCGGCGCCCCGAGCAGGCGGGTGACGCGCGCCTCGCGCAGTGCCAGCTTCGCCGGCGGCGGGCCGGGCCCGCCCACGTCGATCGTCCCCGGCGCCAGCGTCGCGCCGCACAGCTCCCCCATCAAGCGAGAGGCGACGGCGAGGGCCTCCATCGCCTGCTCGGGCGCGAGCTGCTTCTCGAAGCGCGCGGAGGCCTCGCTGCGCACGTTCAGCCTGGTCGAGGTGCGCTGCACGTTGGGCCCGTCCCAGGTCGCGACCTCGAGCAGGACGCGCGTCGTCGCGTCGGAGACCTCCGACCGCGCACCGCCCATCACGGCGGCAATCGACGTCGGGCCGTCGTCGTCGGCGATCACCACCATGTCGGCGTCGAGCGTGCGCGTCTCGCCGTCGAGGGTCTCGATCCGCTCGCCGTCGCGGCCGCGGCGCACGACGAGGTGCCCGCCGGCCACGCGGTCGAGGTCGAACGCGTGCAGCGGCTGCCCGGTCAGCAGCATCACGTAGTTGGTGATGTCGACGACGTTGGAGATCGGCCGCTGGCCCGCCGCCATCAGGCGCGCCTTGAGCCACGGCGGCGACGGCCCGATGTGCACGTCCTCGAAGGCGCGGGCGGTGAAGCGGGGACACAGCTCGGGGCTCTCCACCGTCACGCGCGCCGCCTCGACCGGACCCTCCGAGCCCGGATCCTCGGCCCACGGCGGCGGGCCCAGGGGCGCGCCGGTCGCCGCATGGACCTCCCTGGCCACGCCGTAGATCCCCAGGCAGTCGGGCCGGTTCGGCGTTATCTCGAGCTCCAGCACCTCCGTGGCGATCGGCAGCACCTCGGCCAGCGCCGTCCCCGGCGCCACCTCGTCTTCGAGCACGAGGATCCCCGCGTGGTCCGTGCCGATGCCCAGCTCGTCCTCGGCCAGGATCATCCCCTCGGAGACCACCCCGCGCAGCTTCGCCGAGCCCAGCCGCGTGCCATCGGGCATCACCGCGCCGGGCTGTGCGACCGCGACGGTCTGGCCGGCCGCCACGTTCGGCGCGCCGCAGACGATCCCCGCCGTCTCGCCGCCGCCGAGGTCCACGCGGCAGACGGTGAGGCGGTCGGCGTCCGGATGGGGCTCGGCCTCGAGCACTCGGCCTACGCGGAAGCGTTCGAGCTCGGGTACGCCGTGGAAGAGCACGCGCTCGACCTTCGTGCCGGTTAGGTCGAGGCGCTCGGCGAGCGCCGCCACCGGCATGTCGGGCGCGCAGTGCTCGCGCAGCCAGGCGACGGGGACGCGCATCAGAACTGCTCCAGGAAGCGGAGGTCGTTGTCGTAGAGCAGCCGCAGGTCGGGGACCTGGTGGCGGAGCATCGCGATCCGCTCGATCCCCATCCCGAAGGCGAACCCCTGCACCTGCTCGGGGTCGTAGCCGTGCTCGCGCACGTACTCGAAGACGTTCGGGTCGACCATCCCCGCGCCGAGGATCTCGATCCACTTCTCGCCCTTGCACAGCGGGCAGCGCGAGCCGTCGTCCACCACGCCGTCACGGCAGCGAAAGCAGGACACGTCGACCTCGACGCTCGGCTCGGTGAACGGGAAGAAGTGGGGCCGCAGGCGGACCTCGCGCTCCTCGCCGAAGATCGTGCGCGCCATCTCCAGCAGCGTCCCCTGGAGGTCTGCCAGGGTGATGTCGGCGTCGACGGCCAGACCCTCGATCTGGTGGAACTGGGGCGTGTGGGTCGCGTCGGAGTCGCGCCGGAACACGCGCCCCGGCGCGATCACGTAGAGCGGCGGCGGCGTGAGCTCCATCGTGCGCACCTGCACCGGCGAGGTGTGGGTCCGCAGCACGACGTCGTCGGAGACGTAGAAGGTGTCGCTCCACTGGCGCGCGGGATGCGCCGGCGCGTGGTTGAGCGCGTCGAAGTTGTAGTGGACGAGCTCCACCTCGGGACCCTCGGCGATCGAGAACCCCAGACCGACGAAGACGTCCTCGATCTCGCGCCGGGTGGAGGTGAGCAGGTGCACGCGCCCGGGCGGGTGGGCCGGGTCGCCGGGCAGGGTGACGTCGATCCGGTCGCGCTCGAGCCGCGCGTCGATCTCGGCGCAGTCGAGCTCGGCCGTGCGCCGCGCGATCAGCGCCTCGAGCGCCTGGCGCGCCTCGTTCGCGGCCTGGCCCGCCGGCCCCCGCTCCTCGGCGGGGAGCTCGCGCACCCCGCGCAGCAGGTTGGGCAGCTCCGCCTTGCGCCCGAGGAAGCGCACGCGCACCGCCTCGAGCTCCTGCGACGAGCCGGCCGCGGCGACCGCGGCCTCGGCCTCCCTGCGCAGCTCCGCGACCCGCTCGATCATGGGGCGGCCATCCTATTCAGCTCATAGAGGGCCACCGTCGCGGCCATCGCGGCGTTCAGCGACTCCGCGCCGATCGGGATGTGGGCGACCCGATCGCACGCCGCCACCAGTTCCGCCGGCAGGCCCGTGCGCTCCGCGCCCACGAGCAGCGACACCGCGGCGCCCGCCGGTCCGCGCAGCGCCTCTCCCTCGCGCGCGACCAGCGCGACCCGCTCTCCGGGCAGCTCCTCGACGCCGCAGCGCGCGACCGCCACCGCGAAGATCGCGCCCATGCTGGCGCGCACTGCCTTGGGCCCGAAGGGGTCGGCGCAGCCCGGGCCGAGGGCCACGGAGCCGGCGCCGAAGGCCAACGCGCTGCGCAGCACCGCGCCCACGTTGCCCGGATCGGCGACACCGTGCAGGTAGACGCACAGCGGCCCCACCGGCTTGCCCCAGCGCTGCTCGTAGACCGCGATCGCGCGCGTGCCCGACCCCAGCTCGGACGCCTCGGCGAGCCGCGCGGGCTCCACCTCCATCCCCGGGAGCCCGCTCCCCGCCGCGCAGAACCGCTCGAGCGCGGGCCACCCGGCCGCGTCGGCGGCCGCGAGCAGGTCCTCGCCCTCGGCGACGAAGCGTCCCGCGCGCTCGCGCGTGCGACGCCGGTGCAGCCGGCGAAGCTCCTTGAGTCGGTCGTTGTGCTTGGAGGTGATGGAGGTCATTGACAAAAAGAAAGGGCGCCGTCCTGAAGAGGAGGGCGCCCGGTCGAGGGGTGGTGCGTCGGTGGCCTGGGTCAGGCAGCCGACGCCTCGCGGGCGCGCTGGGCAAAACGTCGGAAGGCGTCCTCGTCACGGACCGCGAGGTCCGCGAGGATCTTGCGGTCGAGCTCCACGCCGGCCAGCTTCAGGCCGTGCATCAGCTCGGAGTAGCTCATGCCCTGCTGCCGGGCGGCGGCGTTGATGCGCGTGATCCACAGGCGCCGGAAGTCGCGCTTGCGGTTGCGGCGGTCGCGATAGGCGTAGGAGTCGGCCTTCAGCAGCGCCTCCTTGGCGCGCTTGTAGGACGAGTGGTACTCGCCCCGGTAGCCCTTGGCGCGCTCGAGCGTGGCGCGGCGCTTCTTGCGGGCGTGGACGGAGCGCTTGACGCGGGTCACCGGCCGGCACCCCCCAGCAGCTTGCGCACGCGCGACTCGTCGGCCTTCGCGACGACCACCGGCTGGGCGAAGTGACGCTTGCGCTTGGGCGACTTCTTCTCGAGGATGTGACTGGAGAAGGAGTGCCGCGCCCGCAGCTTGCCCGTGGCGGTCTTGCGAAAGCGCTTCTTGGCGCCGGAATGGGTCTTCATCTTCGGCATCGCGGGCCAAGTAAAGCAGACGGTCCGCGCGGCCACGGGGCGCGCCACGGCAGCCCACGGGGGCCTTTGCCCCCGCAAAGCCGCGCAAAAGCTGTGCGCGCCTGTGCGATCCCGTTCGGGGGCCCGATCTTGTGCGGTGTTCCCAGACCCTGAGGTGAGCATGCTCAAGGTAGTCGCGCCGGGCGCCAGCTTCCCGGCGAACCCCGTTTCGCCCGGCCTGCCGGAGTCGACCTACGACGGCGCTGCGCTGCACACCCTCGAGGTCCAGGTCGCCGACCTGCGTGACGCCGTCTTCGGGCTGCTCGACGACGCGCGTGAGAGCCTGCCCCACGGGTCAACCGAGCTGCACGTCGCGCTACAGCGCGCGTCCAACGAGCTCGGCGAGGCCCAGCGCCGCCTCCACGACGCCGCGCGCCAGCTCGTCTAGCCGGCCGCCGCCGCCTGGCTCTTCGACGGCGCCAGCATCATCGTCATGTTGCGCCCGTCCTGAAGCGGGCGCTGCTCGACGACGGCGATACCGGCCAGCTCGTCGGCCAGTCGCGAGAGGATCATCTCGCCGCGCTCGGGGTGGGTCACCTCGCGCCCGCGGAACATGATCGTCACCTTGACCTTGTCCTGCTGCTTGAGGAAGCGCATGACATGGCCCTTCTTGGTGTCGTAGTCGTGCTGGGCGATCTTCGGGCGGAACTTGATCTCGCGCACGTTGATCTGCTGCTGGTGCTTGCGCGCGGCCTTCTGCTTTTGCTCCTGCTCGTACTTGTACTTCGAGTAGTCGAGCACGCGGCAGACCGGCGGCTTGGCCTCGGGGGCGACCTCCACCAGGTCGAGGTCGCGCTGCTGGGCGTAGGCGAGCGCCTCCTCGATCTTGAGCACGCCGATCTGGTCGCCGTCGTCGCCGATCAGGCGAACCTCGGGAACGCGGATGCGGTCGTTGATCCGGGTCGGATCCCGCTCCGGGGGGCGCCGGTCGAGTCTGCGAGGGACCGGCACTAGGAGCTGCGCGGGGGGCGCGTCAAGCGGAGCGCGGCCTGGGACGGGGCGTGGGGATCAACGCGGCGAGTATAGCGGCGGCGCCTACGTCGACCGAGCGGCGCTCTGCGCCAGGACGCGCTCGATGAAGTCCTCGATCGGCACGGTGCCCGCGTCGCCGGTCCCGTGCTGGCGCAGCGCGACGGCGCCGGACTCGGCCTCGCGGTCGCCCACGACCAGCATGTAGGGCACCTTGCGCAGCTCCGCGTCGCGGATCTTGCGCCCTACGGATTCCGTTCGGTCGTCGAGCTCCGCGCGCACCCCGGCGTCGTGGAGCCGCGCCAGCGTTGCCTGCCCGGAGTCGACGTGGCGGTCGGCGATCGGCAGCACCAGCGCCTGCACCGGGGCCAGCCAGACCGGGAACTCGCCCGCGTAGTGCTCCACCAGGATCCCGATGAAGCGCTCGAAGGACCCGAACAGCGCGCGGTGGATCATCACGGGCGTGTGCTCGGCGTTGTCGGGGCCGGTGTAGGCGAGGTCGAAGCGATCGGGCATCGAGTAGTCGAGCTGGATCGTGCCGAGCTGCCACGAGCGCCCGATCGAGTCGGTCATGTGGAGGTCGATCTTCGGCCCGTAGAAGGCGCCGTCTCCCTCGTGGAGGTCGAACTGCAGGCCCTGACGGCGCAGCGCCCCCTCGAGCGCCTCCTCCGCGGCGTCCCACATCGCGTCGGTGCCGATCCGGGTCTCCGGGCGCGTGGAGAGCTCGAGCCGGGGCTCGAACCCAAACAGGTCATACAGGTAGAAGCCGAAGTCCAGGCAGCCGATCACTTCGTCCTCGATCTGGTCCTCGCGGCAGAAGATGTGTGCGTCGTCCTGGGTGATGTGGCGTACGCGCAGCAGGCCGTGCAGGGTGCCGCTGGGCTCGTGGCGGTGGACCAGGCCGGCCTCGGAGTAGCGGATCGGCAGGTCGCGGTAGGAGCGCCGGTCGGCGCGGTAGAGCTGCACGTGGGCGGGGCAGTTCATCGGCTTGAGGCCCATCGGGCGATCCTCGACGTCGGTGAAGTACATGTGGTCGCGGTACTTGTCCCAGTGGCCCGACTGCTTCCACAGCTCCACGTCGTAGAGGATCGGCGTGCGCACCTCGCGATAGCCGCGCCGCGCGTTCTGCTCGCGCCACAGGTCCGAGATCGCGTTGTAGACGGCCATCCCGGCCGGCAGCCAGAACGGCGAGCCGGGTGAGACGTCCGAGAACAGGAACAGGTCCAGCTCGCGGCCCAGCCGGCGGTGGTCGCGGGCGCGCGCCTGCTCCAGGCGCTCCAGATGCTGCTCGAGCTCCTCGCGGCTGAAGAAGGCAGTCCCGTAGATCCGGGTCAGCATCGCGCGCGAGGCGTCGCCTCGCCAGTAGGCGCCCGCGACGGACTGGAGCTTGAAGGCCTTGATGCGCTTGGTCGAGGGGCCGTGGGGCCCGCGGCACAGGTCGGTGAAGGGGCCGTTGGTGTACACCGACACGGTCTCGACACCCTCGTCGCGGACGAGGTCATCGATCAACTCGACCTTGTAGTCCTGACCCTCGCGCACGAAGCGCTCGAGCGCCTCCCCCGCGCGGACCTCCTCGCGCACGAACGGCTCGTCGGCCTTCACGTGCTCGCGCATGCACGCCTCGATCGCCTCGAGGTCGGACTCGGAGAGCGCGACTCCCTCAGGGAACTCGAAGTCGTAGTAGAAGCCGGCCTCGATCGGCGGCCCGATCGAGATCTTCACCCCGGGGTAGAGCTCCATCACCGCGGTGGCGAGCACGTGCGCGGCGTCGTGGCGGATCACCTCGAGCGCCTCGGGCGTGCCCGGCGTGACGATCTCCAGCGGCTCGCCGTCTGACAGCGGCCGCGACAGGTCGCGCACCTCTCCGTCCACGCGCACCGCCACCGCCGCGCGCGCCAGCCCCGCGCCGATCGCGGCTGCGGCGTCCGCCCCGGTCGCCCCGTCGGGCAGCTCGAGGCGAGTCCCGTCGGGGAGCTGGACGTGCATGCGGCGGATGCTACTCAGCGCCCGCCCGGCCCCGGCTGTGTGACCGAAAACACACTGTTGGCGCGAACAAACGTTCGAATCCTGGGTACCCTGGGGCGAGACGGAACGGCCTCGGGGCTCTTGCGCCCCTGGCTCCTCCGCCCCGCCGGCCTCGTTGCAGGCCGGTGCGCCGGGCAGGCGAGTCCGGCCCCCGTCCAGCCACCGACCGGCTCCCGGCGCGCGCGACTGCGTGCGGCCGTGCCGAGCGAAGGGAACGACCCGTCGTGCCCAACTTGACCCGCAGGATCGCCGCGACCGCCGCCGCCGCCGCAGTCGCCACCCCTGTGGGGTTGGCGCTCGCCGCCGACGAGGGCCCACCTCGCGCCTCGACGCCGTCCGCCCTGACGGCGCCGCTCGCCGGCCATCGCACCGTCGCCGGCCAGATGCGCGCCGAGCTGCGCGACCGGCTGCTCGCCGAGCACGGGCGCCTGCTGCGCCGCGCCGCCGCGCTCGACGGGCGGTCGATTCCCGCCGCCGCGCGCCTGGCCCGGCGAGCGGACCCGCGCGATCTGCGCACGGGGATCCGCCGCCTGCGCGAGGACATCCGCATGCTCGACGTCCCCACCCCGCCGGTCCTCGAGCGGATCGCCGCGTGCGAGTCCGGCGGCGACCCGCGCGCGATCGGCGGCGGCGGCGCCTACCGGGGCAAGTACCAGTTCTCGGTTTCGACCTGGCAGGCCGTCGGAGGCGAGGGCGACCCCGCAGCCGCGCCGGAGGCCGAGCAGGACCGCCGCGCGGCGATGCTGCTGGAGCGCTCGGGCGCGGGCCAGTGGCCCGTCTGCGGCGGCTGAGCGCGCGCGCCGAGCGCAGGCCGACGGCGCCCACCCGGCGGCGATGCAATACGTTCTCCCGCGGGAGAGCACGCTGGCTCGGAAGCTGACAAGGGGAGCGGGGATCGCGCTGGTGTGGCTGGTCGCGCTCGTGCCCGCCGTGCACGCGGCGTTCCCCCAGGACCCGCCGAACGACCCGGAGTACGACCGCGCGGAGGGCAACTGCCTGACCGAGTCGGTCAACGACGAGCAGCACTACTTCTACTCGTTCGTCTCCCAGTGCACCCCGGCGGCCACCAGCGAGCCCGACGGCGCCGCGGGGATGTCGATCGACGCGGCGTGGAAGGACTTCACGATCGGGGGCGGCGACACGACGATCGCCTACGTCGAGGGCGGCATCAACTGGCGCGACAACAGCGTCAGGGAGCTGGCCGACCGGGTGTTCCTCAACGCCGGCGAGCTGCCGGACCCGACCACTCCCGACGCCGACCCCAAGACGCTCAACGCGCGCGACTACGCCGACACGCCGGACCGTAACGGCAACGGCCTGGTCGATCCCGAGGACGTCATCGTGCGGTTCTCCAACGGCGCCGACGAGGACGGAAACGGCTACACCGACGACATCTCCGGGTGGGACTTCTACAACGACCAGAACGACCCGGCGACGGTGGACTCCGAGTACGACCACGCCAACAACCAGGAGGAGCAGGCGGCGGCCGAGACCGACAACGCCTTCCAGCAGGCCGGGATCTGCCCGAGGTGCATGATCCTGCCGATCAAGGCCGGCGCGGAGGCGCTCGATCGCACCGACGACCTGGCCGAGGCGTGGCTCTATGCCGCCGACATGAAGGCCGACGTGATCGCCTCGGTCACCGCCGACCTCGGCTACTCCACGTTCATGCGCGAGGCGGTCGAGTACGCGTGGGACCGCAACGTGCTGATGGTCGAGGCCTCCAACGACTTCGACTCGACCGACCATCAGGGCGGGCACTTCTGGCCGCACGTGGTCCCCGGCAACGGGCTCGTCCCCAACACCGTGGGTATCGACGCCCCGCCGGCGGCCAACGCGGCGACCACCTCGTACCGGATCCGGTCGGGCCAGACCTCGTGGGGCACGAAGAACTTCCTTTCGGTCTCCACGCAGGGCGGCAGCACCTCGGAGTCGACCCCCACCCACGCCGGCGTCTACGCGCTGGTGCTCGCCTACGGCAAGCAGGCCGCCGCCGAGAACAAGATCGACGGACCGCTGACCAACGCCGAGGCGCTGCAGGTCGTGCGCGACACCGCCAGCGACATCGCGACGCCCGAGCCCTGGCCCGGCAAGCCGGGATTCGACCTCCAGTACGGCTACGGCCGCCCCAACGTCCACAGGGCGATGCAGGCGATCGCCGCCGGCAACGTCCCGCCCGTCGGCTGGATCGACTCGCCCGACTGGTACGCGCTGTATGACCCCAGCCGCACGTCGAGCGTCCCGGTCACCGGCCGCGTCGAGGCCCGGCGCGCCAGCGGCTACACGTGGAAGCTCGAGTTCGCCCCCGGCGCCGAGCCCGATGACGGCGACTACGTCGAAGGCGGCTCCGGCGGCGGCAGCGCACCGTTCGACGGCAGCCTCGGCGCGCTCGACCTCGGCAGGGTGCCCCGGTCCTTCTGGGAGAAGGCCTTCACGCTCTCCGAGCGCAAGGAGCTCGAGACCAACGAGCACTACACCGTGACCCTGCGGCTGCGCGTGACCGACTCCGAGGGACGGGTCGGCGAGGAGCGCCGTACGATCGCCGTCCAGCACGACCCCACGTGGAGCCGCGGGTTCCCGAAGCGGATCGGCCCCGGCGGCGAGGGCCAGCCCGTGCTCGCCGACCTCCAGGGCACCGGCCGGCTGGCAGCGATCTTCGGCGACGCCGACGGCAACGTCCACGCGATCGACGGCGTCACCGGGAACGAGCTGCCCGGCTGGCCGGCGACCACCAACGCCACGCAGGTGGCCCGCGACCACTCCGGCGTGAGCCCGCGCAACGAGCCGATCGTGCAGAACGCTGCGGTCGGCGACCTCGACCACACCGGCGAGCAGTCGGTGGTCGTGACCTCTACGAGCGGCCGCGTCTACGTGTTCGACGAGCGCGGGAAGCGGCGGGCGGGCTGGCCCAAGGCGCTCGATCGCGACGTCGCCAAGCCGCCTATCCCCCGTCCCGACCGGCCCTACCGCCGCGACGAGCAGCTCGGGGCGACCGCCCCTCCCGTCCTGCACGACCTCGACGGGGACGCAAGGCTCGACGTGATCCAGGGCGGCTGGAACGGCTTCCTGTACGCGTGGAAGGCGAGCGGCGAGGACTTGCCCGGGTGGCCGGTGAAGGTGAAGCTCCCCGACGACCACACGGCGCCGCCCGGCCGCGGCGACCTGATCGACGACCGCAAGCTGATCACCCCGCCGACGATCGCGGACCTCGACGGGGACGGGAAGGCCGAGCTCGTCCAGCGCTCGCAGTACGCGAACATCACCGCGGCGGGGATCCAGCCGGGCGGCGTCGGCTACGTGCACGCCTACCGGTCCAACGGCTCGCCGGTCCCCGGATATCCGATACCCCAGCAATCGCTGGTCATGTACTACGGCTCCGCGCAGGAGTTCATCACGGAGGGCTCGACCGCCTCCTCGGCCGCGGACGTCGACGGCGACGGAGCCGACGAGTTCGCCGAGGGCCCGATCTTCACGCCGACCTCGCTCTACGAAGGCGACGGGTCGCTGGCGCGCGTCTACGGGTCCACCACCGACGCCCAGGCGGCGATCGACGACGTGCTCGACAACCCCGGCAACGTGCTCGACGAGGGCGTGCCGGGGACCGACGTGCCCGTCACGTTCACCGCGTCGGGCGCCTTCGGGCGCTTCGGTCCCTCCCGCCGGCTCGTCTTCGCCCAGCCGGGCTCGGCCGCGGCGTCGATCGCCGCGGCGCTGCTGCTCACCGGGTCGGGCTTCCCGATCAACAACGTGCTGCGCGTCAACGACGCCGCCACCGGAGCGCAGGTCCCCGGCTTCGCGGCCAAGACGCAGGGCCTCGACTTCCTCGGTGCACCGGCGATCGCCGACCTCACCGGCGACGGCGCGCCGGAGATCCTCGAGGGCGGCGACTCCTCGGCCCTGCACGGCTTCGAGGCCGGCGGCGGCCAGGCCGAGGGATTCCCCAAGTTTCACACCGGCTGGGTGCTCTACGGCCCCTCGACGGGCGACCTCGACAGCGACGGCACGACCGACGTCGCGGTGACGACGCGCGAGGGGTACCTGATGGCATGGGAGACCAAGGGCGTCCACGCGGGCAACCAAGAGTGGTGGAGCGCCCACCACGACGAGCGCAACACGCGCCGCTACGGGATGGACACCAGGCCGCCGGGCGTGCCGCGCAACACCGCCTTCAACTCCACCGCCGCGAACGTGACGTTCACCGCGCCGGGCGACGACTGGTACGGGGGACAGGCGAAGAGCTACCTGCTCACGTTCTCGACGGCGCTGCGCCAGGCGGGAGCCCCGTCGCCCACCGTCGTCGCCGCGACCAAGCCGGCCGGCGAGCGAGAGACGGTCGGGATCCCGGCCGGCACGCGATCGGTCCGCCTCCAGGCCGTCGACGAGGTCGGCAATCTCGGTCGCGCCGTCACCGTGCGCGGCGCGGCCGCGACGGGCGCCGCGACGCCGACGGCACGGCCCTCGCGCGCGACGAGGCGGCTCCGGGCCGCGGACACTGTCGAGGCGGGAGGCGGGCGGGGCCTGCCGTTCACCGGGCTCGAGCTGCTCCTGATCGCGCTGGCCGGTGGGGCGCTGCTCGGTGGAGGTCTCGTCTTGCGGCGGCGCTCGCGTGACGCCGCCGAGCCACCTCCGCCCGCCTGACGCGCGCCACCTCTATCCTCGCCGGCCGTGGACGCCGCGCGCCTCCGGGAGCAGTTCCCAGTCCTGCGACGCGTGGCCTATCTCAATGCGGGGACCGACGGGCCGGTGCCGTCGCGCGCCGTCGTCGCGGCGCGCGAAGAGCTAGAGCGCGAGGCCGCGGAGGGCAGGCTCCATCCGCACTTCGAGCGCCGCCAGGAGCTGGCGAGCGCCCAGCGGCAGGCGTACGCGGGCCTGCTCGGGTGCGACCCCGCCGACGTCGCGCTCACGACCTCGACCAGCGAGGGCGTCGGGATCGCGGTGCGGGGGCTGGGCCTCGGCGAGGGTGACGAGATCCTCACCTCCGACGAGGAGCACCCTGGGCTCCTCGGCCCGCTCCAGACCGCGCGTGACCTCTTCGGAGTGAGCGTCCGCGCCGTCGCGCTAGGCGATGTCGCCGATGCCGTCGGCCCCCGCACGCGCCTCGTCGCGTGCAGCCACGTCTCGTGGGCCTCGGGCGCGACGGCGCCGGCCGCGCTCGCCGCGGTGGACGTGCCGGTCCTCTTCGACGGCGCCCAGGGCATCGGCGCGGTCCCCGTCGACGTCGAGTCGCTGGGCTGCGACGTCTACGCCGGGTCCGGGCAGAAGTGGCTGTGCGGCCCCGATGGGACGGGAATGCTCTACGTCTCGGCGACCATGCGCGAGCGCCTGGCCTCGACCGCGCGCTCCTATCTGACCTACGCCGACGTCGGCCCCGGGCTCGACGCGCCGCTGCACGAAGACGCGCGGCGCTACGACACGCCCTCGTTGCCCGCCGAGGCGTCCGCGTTCGCGCTCACGTCGCTCGGGGTCCTCGCCGCGGAGGGCTGGGACGAGGTGCATGCCCGCGCCCGCGGCAGTGCCGCCCGGCTCGCCGAGGCGCTGGCCGAGCGCGGGCACGAGGTGGTGGATCGCGCGCAGACCACGCTGGTGTGCTGGCACGCTGCCGACGCCGAGGCGGCGCGCGACCGCCTCGCCGCAGCGGGAGTGGCGATCCGCGACCTGCCCGGCCGCGGCCTGCTGCGCGCCTCGGTGGGCGCCTGGAACGACGAGTCCGACCTGGAGCGGTTACTCGAGGCGTTGTAGCCGCCCTCGACGCGGGGGCCGGGCGCGCGGCTCGTCACGACCCCCGCGAGCGTCACGCCATGTCGTCGAAGACGACCTCCCACTGCTCGCGAACGGGCTCCTCCGAGCTGCCACCCGCCTCGGCCATCTGCGAGCGCGCCTCCTGGCCCAGGTCGTCGCTGTTGCGCAGCGCGTCCTCGTTCTCCCAGAACGAGATCCCGAGGAGCTTTCCGCTCTGGCGATCCGCGAGCACCGTGAAGCCCTTGTAGCCCTCCTGCTCCTTGTACTTGGGGATCTGCTCGTTCTCGAGCTTCGCCACCGCGTCGTCGATCCTGTCCGGCGAGATCTTGAGCTGACCTGACCTGGCGTGCATGGTGCCCTCCAGCAACTTGGGAACGTGGATCGTCCGACGCTACAACCGCGCCCGTGGCGGGGCAAGGGCCGGAGTCCACCGCGACTGATATCGAAGAGATTGGTGCGTTCACATCGCCTGAGATGCCCCCAGATTGGTAGCGCGCTTGGTTAGCGCGAGCGAAACCGCGGTCGCCCTCCGAGACGTTTTTTGGCAGGTGGGAGGACGGCTAGATGGGAAAACGGCCCCGGGGGCCCTCTAGAAGAAGAGCAACGGGGTAGCGCATCGCTCATTTGGCTTCGAGGAAGCGTTGGGCAAGCCCGCGGAAGAAGTCGGAGCGCGTGATCACGCCGTGCACCCGGCCCGCGTGGACGACCGGAATGATCAGCACGCGGTGGTGGAGGAAGGTCTCCGCGATCTGGGCGTCGGAAAAGTCGATGCCAACGTCGATGTGCTCGGTGTGCATGTAGTCACCTACGGGCTGGTCGCGGCAGGCGGCGCGCTTTTCGATCGCGTCGTCGAGAGTGCTGGGCACAAACCCGGCGTAGCGGAGCTCCGTCAGGTAACCGGGAAAAAGCGCCGCCATGAATTCGCGCTCGCCGAAGATCCCCACGAGGCGGTCGTTCGCTTCGACCACGGGTAGCGCGGGAAGGGCGCTGTCGAGGATTTTCTCGACGGCGGTGCCGACCCTGTCGTCGCGAACAAGCAAGGGCGCATCGCGGACGAGGTCTCGGCTGAGCTGGTCGGGTGTCATTACGCCTCCCTCACAGGTAGCGGATCACGACGTAGCCGGTCGCCAGCACGAGCGAGAGGAACGTTGCGGGCAGCCCCACCTTGAGAAACTCGAGGAACCCGATCGGTCGCCCGGCGCGGGCGGCCATGCCGGCTGCGGCGACGTTCGCCGCGGCCGCGATCAACGTGGCGTTGCCGCCGAAGCAGGCGCCCAGCGAGAGCGACCACCAGTAAGCGTCGTCGGCCCCGCCTTGCCCGTGCTGGAGTTCCTCCACCACCGGGATCATCGTCGTAGTGAAGGGGATGTTGTCGACGATTCCCGATCCGATCGCCGAGGACCAGAGGATGCCGAGCAGCTCGGCACTGCGGTCGCCGGCCGTGAGGTCGCCAATACCGTCGGCGACCTCCTTGATCGCGCCGGTTTCCTCGAGCGCCCCGACCATCACGAACAGCGCCATGAAGAAGAAAAGCGTCGACCACTCGATGTCCGCGAGCGCCTTCTCGAGCGACTGGCGGGTCAGCAAGAGCATCGTGGTGGCGCCGGCCAGCGCCACGGTTGCTGGCTCAAGGCCCAGCGTCTTGTGCATAAAGAATACGAGGATCGTGCCGATGAGGACCGGCATCGTACGCCGCAGCTCTTCCGGCTCCTCAATCGAGCGTGCGGCGTCGAGCTCCATCACCCGCTGGCGCGCCTCGGGCGCCACTTGCAGTTTGGAACGGTAAAAGAGGTAGAGCGCCCCGGTCACAACCAGGAAGGTGACCGAGGCGATCGGCGCGAGGTTGACGATGAACTCGCCAAAGGACAGGCCGGTGCTGCCGGCGATGATGATGTTCGGCGGGTCGCCGATCAGGGTGGCCGTGCCGCCGATGTTGGATGCGATCACCTCGATGATCACCAGCGGCAACGGGTCGATGTCGAGCGCGTCGGCCAGCAGGAAGGTGATTGGAACCATCAGCAGGATCGTCGTGAGGTTGTCCAGGAATGCCGAAAGCACGGCGGTCGTAACCGACAGCGCAATCACAACTGCCAGGGGACGTCCGCGAGACACTTGCCCGGCACGGATTGCGAGCCAGTTGTAGACGCCTGTCGTCTCCGTCAGCTTGACCATCAGCATCATCCCCGCAAGCAGGCCGATCGTGTTGAAATCGACCGCCTCGATCGCGTGCTCTTGGTCAATCGTCTGAGTCACGATGACGAGCGCCGCGCCGAGCAAAGCGACCTTGGTCCGGTCGATCCGCTCACTCGCGATCGCGGCCAGGGCGAGGCCGAAGATGACCACCGCCAACGTCATGTCGGCTGTAGCTCGATCGTCTCGCGGGTGTCGGCGAGCGCGATCAGTGGAGCCATCCCCAGTAGGCGCATATCGGCAAGCAGCTCGACGCAGGCTCCGCCGCGTCCGAGCGCCGTCGCATAGAGCCCCTTGTCGCCACGGAATTCGGCTAGCCAGTCGAAGTCACAGGTCCACTCCGGAGACGGGCTTGCGAGCCTCGTAAGCGTCGCGCCGTCCAGTCCGTCGTTGCGCACGACGGTCTCAAGCTCCCGCGTCAGCCAGGCCTGTGCCTCCTCGCGATTGAGGTGATACGGATGACGGCACAGGACCAAGCAGGCGTGCCACCGAGCTAGGCGAGTGATCGTCATGCCCCTGCGCCAATCCAAATCGTGCTGGGCCACGAGTCCAGCCGCTCCTCGTCGCCAGCTGGCGGTCGATCGGCTGTGGTGGCGGCGCGGTCTCATGGCGTGGGTCGTCCACGCCGACCAGTCTTCCCGGCACGCCACGACGAGAATATCGTGACGAGCTGCGGGCTGCACCAAGCTAGGCGATATCCGCCCAAACGCGCAGCCCAAAATGATCGCTATTGACGGACCCTCTGGCGGATCTCAGGCGACAGTTGCGCCCGCACACTGGTAGCGCATTGGTAGCTTGGCGCCCCTTGAAACGGCGGAACCCCCGCGGTTAGCAGGGGTTCCTTGAGTGGGCGATACTGGGCTCGAAGAAGCCCCTGGCGGTGCGCTCAGGTGCGCCCGTGCGTGATAGCGGGCGTTAGGTCCGCTGAGATCACCTGAGATTTCCTCAGATCGGTACCCCAAGTGGTACCTCCGGCGCACTGCTAGGTCTGCGGAGGCTCGCCGAGATAGTGGAGCCGCGCCGTCTCGGGATTCGGCATTGGAATCGTCCCGTCGACCAAGCCCTGGACGACTTCCTCTTCGCTCATGCCGTCCTCAGCCAACCGGCCCACGGCCATCAAGACGAGAGTCTGCTGGGGCGTCTCCCCTTTTCGGAGTCCCGCCACTACGCCGTTGAGTTGACCCTTCAAGTACCACGCCCGTGCCTGCCAAGCGCGCATGTGGTCGACGGGAAAGCCGTCGGGATGGCAGCGTCCGTGAGTGATCTCTCCGAGCGCCCACTCCCACTCGCCCCCCTGTCGAATCAACTCGTCGAAGCGCTCGTCGCGAAGCTCCTCAAAGGGACCTCCGTCCCCCATGAGCTCCCACAGCTCCTTTCGGACCTCTGCTACTCGCTGCCCGGACCCGTTCATCGGCCGGCGAGACAACGCCACCCGCTGGCCGCAGCCGCAAAAACACTTCGCCACGGGGAGAACATATCGTCGCAATCAACCTGTGGCTCAGTCGAGGACTCCTAGCCAGATGAGGACTTGCACCACAGCCCCGAAGGCCCCGAGGAGGAGAACGAGGATGGTCAGAATCAGCACCACTACTTGGCCAGCCAAGAAGGTCCATCCGAGGACCTGCCCCGCACCGCGGGCCGGCGGCTGCACCCAGCGTTCTGCCCACGGCTGTCGCCAGAGCTTTCGCAGAGCGTCGCCCGCCTTGATCGCGAGCCATACAAGGACTCCCACGGCAAGCACTCCGCCAACGAGCGTGCCGAGGTCGAGCAACTGACCGCGGAGGCGGCCCTCCTGGATCGCCTCCGCCTCGCTCGTGACGACGAGGTAGACGATGGTCAAGGCGATTGCGGTGAGCCAGACGCAGCCGACCGAGATCGCGAGCATCCCGAAGATGCCGTGTTCACGCCGCGCTTCGGCGAGCCACTCCCGGACGGACGCTGCTAGACGCATCCTCGCGACCGACTCTAGCCTGCGACCGGGACGCGACCCGTCCCCCGACATCCGTGCTCAGGCTGCCTCACGCCTGAGAGCAACACGGTTAGGTCCTCTAGATCACTGACGTTTGCTCAGTTTGGAAGGCTCGACGGGGCGCGCCTTCGCTCGCCGTCTAGAAGAGCGGACGGCACCGCAGGCGGGACCGGCGGATAGCTTGGAGGTAACTCCACTTCGTTAGGACGAAGAATCGCACCGGCGTGTAGTGGGAGAAGTCGTAGTACGCCTCGCACACCCTGCGCGCATTGTTGAAGCGCGCGTAGCAGCGCCAAGTGAGTGCTATGAGGCTTCCGCGGCGCGGCCCGAATGGGACGCGGCACGAGAGCCGGCTGACGAACTCACCGGTGAAGCAGTCGTCGTCGTTGATGCACCGGTTGATCTGCGCGCGGTGCACGAAATCTCGGCGCAGGTAGCACCTGCCTGGGACCGTGAACGAGCCAAATCGAGTGAGCGTGCGGCCAGACGAATCAGTCGCGCTCGCCGCCCAGCGATGGAATCCAAGGCGCGCGCAGCTCCATGGGTAGACGAAGACGCCTTGGTCGGAGTCCTCGTCATGCACGACCCGGCCCTGCCAGGTGACCACGAGCCGAGCCTGTACGCCGAGGTCGCGATCGAGGGTGAACCACGTCGAGTCCGGCGGAAGAAGGAACTCTGGCGGTGTCAATTCCGGCGGCGCACCGGCACGGGTTGAAACGTTAAAGTAGGTCAGCTCTGAGGCGTGCGTTGGCGCTGCCCCCAAGCCGAGGGTCATCACAAGAGACGCCAGCAGGGGGGCGAGAACCGAAGCCTTCCGACCTTTCATATGTCGGACTGTTGCACGAACGCCGGCACGCCGCAGGGGCGGACGCGCCGCGCCGCCAGACACCTCGGGCTTTTCTTCGACCATCCTCGGCACCTATTTCATCTCTACGGACGCGGCAAACGCCGGTGCGTCGCCAAACGCCGCCTCGATGTACGCGGCCTCCTGGGCGCTGGGTGCGTAGTCGGCGTATATCTGCGTGGTGGCGACGTCGCGGTGGCCCATCCACTCCTGCAAGGTCCGCATCGGGACACCGGCCGCGGCCATCCGCGTCCCGAACGTGTGCCGCAGATCGTGGAAACGGTGGGCCACGTCGAGCTGCGCCGCGGCGAGCGCTTTGCGGTAGCGGCGCAGCAGCGCCGCGCGCTGTAGCGGCTCGGCGGTGAGCGGGTCGGCGAACACAAGGGTCTCGTCACCGGCGAGCGGCGAGACCCTCGAGAGCCGGTCGAGCTCCCCGGCTAGGCGGTCGGCCATCGGGATGCTACGCGTGCTGCGCCGCGACTTCGGCGTGCCGTACTCGCCCAGCACGTAGCTCTGACGGACCCGGACGCGGCCGGCCTTCCAGTCCACATCACGCCACCGCAGAGCCAATAACTCCCCCTGCCGCAGCCCGATCATGGCGGCGGTCAGGTAGAGCGCCCGGTCGATCGCCTCATACGCCCCGGCGCATGCCGCGGCGGCCAGCGCGTCGACTTCCCGTGGCTCAAGGAACCGGACGTCCTCGTTGTGTTCCTTCGCCGGCAGGTCTACCTCCCGCACCGGGTTGGCTGTGGCGAGCCGCTTGCGCTGCGCGTAGTTGAACAGCGCCGAGAGCGTCCCAAGGTAGTTGCGGATCGACTTCGACCCGCAGCCGTTGGACCGCATCAGCAGCATCAGGCTCTCCACGTCGGCCGCGCGGATCGACGCGACCGCCCGGTCGCCGAAGAACGGCACCAGGTGAACGCGCAGCGTCATGCGGACCGCTACCAGCGTCGAGCGCTTGCGCCCCTTCGCTTCGAGCTGGCGGACGTACCGTTCGCCCAGCTCGGCGATCGTCAGCCGCTCCCCCGCCGGCCGTGTCGCCGGGGTCTCGGCGATCAGGCGCCGTAGCCCGGCCTCGGCCTGCCGGCGCGTGAGCCCGTCACGGGCGCCCACGTTGCGGACCGGGCCGATGCGCCGCTTGACCTGGCGGCCATTGGTCCGCCACTTGCCGTACCACGATTCGCGGCCCGCGGCGTCCGTGACGACGAGCAGCGAGCCGCTTCCGTATGGACGTTGGGCAGCCATCAGGCCACCGCCCCGGCGGCGACGGTCTCGGGCAGAGACACGCGCGCGCCCTCGGTCACCCTGATCTCCAACGCCTTGCGGATCTGATCCTCAGTGAAGTGCTCGTCCAAGCAGAGGGTCACGGCCTGGTCGAGCATCAGCAGCGCCATCGTCCGGCGGCCGTCGTCGTACTCGTCCTGCAGGGCAGCATGGGGCGCGCAGTAGTCCCAGCTCGGCCCGCCCTCCCAGTAGGGGCCGAACGTCTTGAGATCCTCGATGCAGCCGCAACGGTCGCATGCACGCTGCTCGGGGTCGTAGTCAGTCTTCATGCGGTCCTCCTCTCCCCGAAGGGGGACCGCATGAGCGTGAGGGGCACGCTGCCCTCGCGGGTATCGTGCCGGTCGCGCCGAAGGCGGTTTCCTTCGGTGCCACGCCCCCGGCCGTTCACGCGGCGCGGGGGCACTTTTCTGGACGGCGCGACTCTACGCGCGATGGCGGTCGCCGGCAAGGGTGGCCCCTAGAACGGGATGTCGTCGTCGGCTCGATCCATGCCGCCAACTCGTGACCGGCACGGGCTCGTTCATGGCTCGTCGAGCACGTCCAGGAAACGCTTCACCAGAAAGAGCTTGTCGGCCTCCGGGATGTTCCTGAGCCGCCCTCCGCGGCGCTCCAGGCGCCTCGTGATCGGGTCCACGAGGCCGCTCGCCGATGGCATCACCGCGACGATAATGCTCGCGACGCCATGCTCGGCGAGGCGGTAGACGCTCACCATCTGCCTGGCCGGTTCCTGGGACCACCGGCCGAGGTCGTCAAACGCTTTCCGCGCCCGGGTCGCGGATGTGAACTCCGCGGCGACGAGGCTGATGTCAACTTCGCTCATCCGCCGAACACCTCGATGAGCGGGCCGGTCCAGCCCCGCCGGCCGTCGACGGCGCGGTGCGCGGCGAGCGCGAGCGCGACCAGCGCGTCAATAGGTTTCTTCGACCTGCGCTTGCTGATCCGCCAGCCGCCCTCGACCTCAGCGGCGACGCCGGCCAGGACGTGCGAGCGCAGCACCGGGTCTCCGTCGTGGACGATCAGCCTCTCGCGGATAAGGTCGTACAGGCCGCTGGAGACTCGCGCCATTCGCGCGTTCGACGGGTCGACCTGGACGCAGAGCACGCCGCGGTCTCTGAGCAGCTCGGCCGAACGGCCGAAACGCATCGGGTCGAACGCGACCTCGGCGACCGAGAACTGCTCGGCGAGCTGCGTGATGTGGTGCTCCACCTCGCCGATCTCGATAGGGCGGCCGGGCTGCGGCTCCCACACCCGCGCGCGTACGTGCAGCCGGTCCTCGACCCACGTCGCCACCACCACCGCGGAACGGTCTCGGACCTGGCCGATGTCCACCCCGATCCAGACGCGGGCGCCGGCCTCTATCTGCAGCTCGCCGCGGCACGCGTCCCACTCGCCAGGGTCGATCCACGCTTCCTCTATTTCCGTCCACTGATTAAGGTGAAGGCGACGGAAATCGTTCAGGCGGATTTGCGTCGAGTGGCGCTGCGCGCGCAAATAGTCCTCGGTGATCCACGATGCCGGGTTGCATCCCGACCACACCGCCGGGTCGTCGATGTCGGCGTCATCCGGCGCCCCATACCAATACAGGAGAAATCCGTTGGCGCGGTCCCGGCAAACCGTCAGATAGCCACGCCGGTCCACGTCGTCGAGCTTGAGCGCCCCGGAATAGATCCCGCCCAGCGGCGAGTCCAGGTCGTGGCCGGCGGTCGTCAACACCAGCGTGAGCGGCTGGTCGCGCGCGCCGGTCGCCGTCGTCAACGCTGTCAGCAGGTCGAGGCTCGGGTGGGCGTGGAGCTCGTCGCATACCGTCGCGGACGGGTTCAGCCCGTGCTGCAGCGGCGCGTCCGCAGATAACACCCTGAAAACACCGTTCACATCAGGCGCAGCGATGTCGTTGCGCTGCACCCGCAGGAAATCGGGGACCAGCTCGCTCGCCTGCGCCATTTGCCTGGCCTGCTCGAACACGACCCTGGCCTGGTCCTTCGCCCCGGCAACGCTGTAGACCTCCGGGCCGAACTCGCCGTCCGCGCACAGCATGTAGAGCGCCACGCCCGCGCTCAGCGTGCTTTTCCCGTTCTTCCTGGGCTCGCCGAGCAGTCCGAAGTTGTAGACGCGCCGGCCGTTGCGATCCAGCTCGAACAGCTCGTCGATGAACTCGCGCTGGAACGGCTCCAAGCTCAGCGGCCGGTCCGCCCAACGGCCCTTCGTGTGGCGGACGAACCGCTCGAGGAACGCCGCGACGTGCGGACCCTGAGTCCTCACGGCGCCTCCACGTCATCCGGCCTCGCCGCACGCGGCGACTCGCCGAGCTCCGCGGCCAACCGCTGCTGCAAAGTCAGCCCCTTCACGTTCAACAGCCCCAGCCGCGTGCGGGTGGACGGGTCCATGCCAAACCGCTCCGCCCACCGCCGGACCTCGCCCTGCGCCGAGTTGAGAACGTCCAGCAGCGGATGGCGCACAAGCTGCCCCGCCGCCCCGCGAGAAAGCAGACCGCCGCCCAACGCGCCCTTACGCGTGCGCTCACGCTCGAGCTGGGCGCCCGCCTCGCGCATGACAGCGATCTCCGTGCACAGCGCCTCCAGCGCCGGCAAGTCGACCTCGCGCAGCAGCCCAGCCTCAGCCATAGACGGGACCACCTGCCTCCACGCCGTCTTCGCCCGCGGTGCCAAGTGCGCCGGCATCGACGGCGCCCCAACCTCCCCGATCCGCGCCGGCTCCGGCAACGGCCGCTTCCCGGGATTTCCCTCCCGGCGGCGCTGCTCGGCCGGCTTGGGCCTACGGCCCCTCACCACGCCCCTTTTGCGCGCCAAAACGCGGTCACGCGCGCGCGATTGGCGGGATGGCCGGGGGGCCATGCGCGCGGCCTTGAGACGCCCCCCTTCGGGGCCGGTCGAGTCATCTAGACGACCTCGACTATGCCGCGCCCGCGTGGGCTGGCCGGCGGCTGGGCGGGTTGTGCTGTGGGCCGGGGCAGCGGTAGGGGGAGGGGTTCGCCGCGATTGAGGACATCGCCAATCGCGGATTCCAGCTCGGCGACGTTCGGGGTTGCGGGGACGGCCCGCGGGTCGCCGCCACGCGCAATGTTGACGGCGTGCGCGCGGCCTGCGACGTCATGCCAGCGTCCGAGAGCTGATTGGAACTGGCGGAGCGGCTCGAGCACCGCCGCCACCGCGGCCTCGGCTTCGCCCTTTAGCTCCGCGAACACGCTGTCCGCTTCGTCAGCGATCGCTTCGGCGAGCTTGTTTTCGGCTTGCTGTACGCGATGCGCGCAGGCGGTGCGCCGTTCCTCCCAGTGCTCGGCCGCCGCGGCCTTGGCTGCGGTGAGGCGCTTGTCGGCCTCGGTGATCTGTCGGCGATTGCCGGTCATCTCGGCCTCGACGAACGCTTCGGCCGCGGCATGGCGCTCGGTGTCGGCCGCGCGCGCTTGCTGGTTGACGTCGGCGGCGCGGCGGTTGGCCTGGTCGACCGCGTCGGCCAGGCGGTTTAGTCGCTTGGCGGCTGCGGTCTTGCTTGCTGCGAGCGGGCGCAGGGGGGGCATCATTTTTCCTTTGGGTTGTTGTTGTCGGTCAGTTGGTCGGCCGCCGCGCGCGCACGCTCGGACACCCGCCGCAGCTCGTCGCGCAGCGACCCGTCCTCAGTGGTGGGTCGCTGCAACCCGGCGGCGGCGGCCTGGTCTATCGCGTCGCCGGCCTGGGCCAGCAGCGCGGCGGGGTCCGGGCGGGGTTCGAGCTCGCCGGGGTTCACGGCCTGGGCGAACAGCTCAGCCACGCCAGCTGTGCCCTCTGCGTTGCGCTCGCGCATCCGGCCGATCGCGTCGAGTAGTAGCTTGCCTTGGGCTTCTCGGAACTGCTGCTCTTGCTGCGCGGCCTCGCGTCTGAGTTGGGCGGCGGACTGTTTGAGTCGATCGTTCATTCGGTCTCCTTCGGGGGCGGTGATTGGGTCGCCTTCGGGCGTCGTGGCGCTCGCGGCCCTTCCACTCGTGCGCGCCACCACGCGACCAGCTCGTCGGGGTCGAAGCGGACGTATCGGCCGACGTGGACGTGCGGGATGCGCTCGGCGCGCGCTTCGGCCAGGCACCAGCTCGCCGGGACGCAGAGGAGTTCGCCGGCGGCGACGGCATCCACGAGGCGGGGCAGTGTGGCGGTCACCGAACGACCTCCCCCGAAAAGTCGTCGAACGTGGTGTCGGGGTCTTTAAGAGCCTCTGCCGACGTTTCGGGTGAAGTGGCTGGATTAGTAGGTGCCGACGTTTCGGGTGAGGTTGCGGCGGCGTAGCGAAGTGCGGCCCACCTGGTCAGCGACCAGGTCGTCGCCTTCCCCTGCCCGTGGCGGTGCGCGTCCGCGATGCCGTGGGCGACGAGGTCCTCGAGCGCGCGTTCGGTGGTGCTCCGCGGGTAGCCGACGCCCTCCGCGACCTGGGAGGTGGGCAGCTCGTCCTGGCCGTGCAGGCAGCCGAGGACGGACCGGCGCAGGGCTGGCATCGAGTCGAGCGCGGCGCTGCCAACCACCTGCCAGGCCGTGGGACGGTCGACGCCGATCGTCAGCAGCCCAGAGAACAGGCGCTCGAGCACCACGATCAGGCGGGTTGGCGCCTCAGGGTCGGGGATCAGCTCGACCTCGCGGCTGTACCCGTCGCGCTCGACGGCGCTGCGGCACCGCACGATCAGCGATGAGAGCGACACGAGCTGGTCGGTCTCCTCGTCGGTGAGCGGCTGCAGTGTTGCGTGGCCGGTGGTGGAGAACAGGCCGGCGACGGCCTCGCTGAGTTCGGCGCGCATGGCGCGTTCCTTCCCGGCGTGCGCGAGCGCGCGCCTGGCCTGCTCGGAGCCGTCGGCCTCGGGCAGCCGGACCAGGATGAACCGTTCGCCCATCGCTCCCATCACAGCGTGGTGACGGTCGATCGTCGGCGTGCAGCCGGCGATCAGCCCGACCTTGCCGGACCAGTGCAGGGTGCGCCCGCCGTCCGTGCCGACATGGCGCGTCCAGCTGCCGTCGAACACCTCGCGCAGCGCGGCGAGCACGGCGGCCCTCGCGTCCCGGTGCATGCTCAGGACCGAACCGAAATCTTTACAGACGATGAGCCCAAAGTCCCCGATCACACGGAGCAGCCCGCCTCGGGCGCCCTGGGACTCCTTCTTCGGGGTGCCGGACAGCAGCGCAGCCTCGGTGAGCGTGGCAGCAGGGTGAACGTCGGGCAGCTGGGTCAGCCCGCCGAGGAGCTCGGACTTGCCACCTCCCGGTGGTCCGACGACGAGCAGCCAGACGGGGTCGCCTTCGAGCCGGTTCGCGGCCACCGCACCCAGGACCGCCAGCAGCGGAGTGAGGTCGGGGAGGTGCAGCCAGCGGCGGTAGGCGGCGACGACGTCGGCGACCGTGGCGGGCGGCGCGGGCTCTCCCGCGACCTGGCGCAGCTGCGGGGCAAGGTCGGCGAGCGCGGCTCTCACGCCGCCTGCTCCAGCAGTTCGCCGGCGATCCGACGTCTTAAGTCCACGAACGCGCGACCGGCCTCCGCGGCTCGCGCCGGGTCCGCGTCTTTGCACGCCTTCGACAGCGCGCGGGTGTCGATCCCGTACAGGAGTCCTGCGAGCTCGACGATGCCTCCGCCCTGGTCGCAGCCGAAACAAAACCAGCCACCATCGTCGCGGTAGGCGTGCAGGCTGGGCGTGCGCTCCTCCCCGCCGGCATGGGACGGGCAGCGCACTTTGCCGTCGCGGCCGATCGGGCGGCCGGTCAGGGCGGGAACGTAGACCTCGGCCGGTATCTCCCGCAACGGGTCGCCCCGCCCCGACCGCGTAGCTGGGCGAGCGACGGCCGGGGCAGGACGATCCGAAATCGGGGGTTCGGGGTCCGGCAGGCTGCCGACGACGTCGAGCGGGTTGTGGGACTCGGCCTCGAGGCGCTCGCACACCACAGGCGCGGGGGGGGCGTGCTTGTGATTCAGCGTCCCGGGCGGCCGGAGGATTCTGGCGGCGTCGGTGGCGCGCATGTCGGCGCCGAGGTGGTGCGCGAGTCGGCGGTTGCCGCGCTTCGCGTCGGATGGGGTGAGTGGCCGGTCGAGCTGCCAATAAGCATGCCGGTTGTCGCCGCTGCCAGAGAGGATCACGACAGACGGCGCCGGCGTGAACGCGTCCAGGCCGGCGACAGCGTCCGGCCCGTCGCAGTCCGCCCATAACGAATAAACCGCGCCGATCGCCTCCGTGCCGCCGTGGCGGTGGGTCCGGGGTGCGGCGCCGACGTATGCGTCGGTGTTGCGGCCCAGGTTAAGAATCGTCTCGACGAGCGACCGCGGGCGCGTGACCGGGTGAAAGAGCTGCCCCCAGGAGCCAGCCGACCGCGGCCAGCGCACCTCGAAGAACCCGTCGCGGTCGCCGCCGCCGATCATCGCCAGGAACAGCCACAGTTCATCCTCGACCTGGCCGGGATCGCCAGTCGCGGCGCCGAGCCCATCCGTGCGGCCAGTCGCACTCACTGCAGCTCCTCGATCGAGCACCCGAGCACGGTCGCGAGGAGCGCCAGAGTCGCGTTGTGCGGCTTCGTCCTGCCCCGCTCGGTGCGGTAAATCGTCGTGTCACTCACCATTCCGCCCGTCCTGGCGGCAAGTTGGGCGCGGCTGAGGTGCAGCGCCCTCCGGCGCTGCTCCATCCGCGAGCCCGGCGATGATGTAGGCATGTGTGGAGACATACGACGGCTGGTAGTACAGCGCGGCAGCGGCTCCCCAGATTGGGACTTTTCAATCGAGCGCGACGCGTGGTGCTTCCTGAGCGGTAGCGGTCTCGACCGAGCAAGTCGCGCGCGATGGAAGGAGCAGCTCGTGGTCGTCGCTGTTACCGAGGCGTTGCAACGCGAACCGGCCTTCACCGAGCAGGTCGTAGCCGTGCGCTGTGGCGCGCACCCGCGCCACGAGGCAGCGCCCTACGGCGACGGGCGCCGGCGGGACGCGATCGCCACGCTGATCGAGCTGGCCGCGTGGGACCGGCGGCACGCCAGCTACCGGCTCGCCAATGCGGCCGGCGTGACCGCCTGCTCCGTCGGCGACGACAACGCTCCCCGACGTGGCACTACCTACCGCTTCAGGCGGGACTTTCTCGTGAGGTTGGAGCGCGGCGCTGAGGGCATCGCCCGCCGCGGCGCCGGCAAGTGCGTCGGATGCGGGATCAAGCTGGCCGGCGACGCTAGGTCCATGGAGGGTCGGTCGAGCCGACGTGACTTCTGCCAGCGATGCACGGCGGGCCGCAACGCCGCCCACGCACCCGACATCGAGGACACGATCCGCCCGGTGTTCGAGGTCCTGATTCGGGCGCTCAACGGCGACAGTCCGCGGCCCCCGGGGGCCCGGGGCGAGATCTACGAGACCTACGTTCTGAAAATGCCGGTCGCCGAGCCTCAGCCGGGAGCTGCCCGCAAGGCGTGGGAGCGCCACGAGGCGCGGGTAGCAGCGCTCGAAGCGCTCGCCGACGACGACTGAGCGCGCGAAATTGGTACCTCCGTGGTACCCCGGCGGCGCCTCACAACGAGAAACCCCCGCGGTTAGCAGGGGTTCCTTGAGTGGGCGATACTGGGCTCGAACCAGTGACCTCCGCCTTGTCGAGGCGGCGCTCTCCCAGCTGAGCTAATCGCCCTGGGAGCGGGAAGCCTAGCAACGGCCTGCCGGCGCTTCGAACGCTCTCCCGCCCGGCCACCGAGTCACCTCGACAGCTCTGCGACCTCCTCCGTGGAGAGCTCGAACTCCGCCGCTCGCACGTTCTCCTCGAGGTGCTCGACCGACGACGTGCCGGGGATCGGCAGCATCACCGGCGAGCGGGCGAGCAGCCACGCCAGCGCGACCTGGCCGGGAGTCGCGCCGTGGCGCCGGGCGACCTCGTCGACGGGCCCGCCCGGGTCTGCGAGCGCGCCCGCGTCGAGCGGGAACCACGGGATGAAGCCGAGCCCGCGCTCCGTGCAGGCCTCCAGCACGTCCTCCGTCCCCCGGTCGGCGAGGTTGAAGCGGTTCTGGACCGAGACGACCTCGGTCATCGCCTGCGCGCGGTCGAGCTGCGCGACGCTCACGTTGGAGAGGCCGATGTGCGCGATCTTGCCCTCGTCGCGCAGCTCGACGAGGGCCCCGACCGACTCCTCCAGCGGGACATCGCGGTCGACCGTGTGAAGCTGGTAGACGTCGATGCGCTCGACCTGCAGGCGCCGCAGGCTTGCCTCGCAGGCCTGCTTGAGATGCTCGGGTCGGCAGTCGGGCCGCCATTGGCCCGGCCCGTCGCGCAGGAGGCCGCCCTTCGTCGCGATCACCAGCTCGTCGGGGTAGGGATGCAGGGCCTCGGCGATCAACCGCTCGGAGACCTCCGGACCGTAGGAGTCGGCGGTGTCGATCAGGTTGATCCCGAGGTCGAGCGTCCGGCGCAGGACGGCCTTTGCGGCCTCGCGATCGTCGGGCTCGCCCCAGACCCCGTCTCCCGTGATGCGCATCGCGCCGAAGCCCAGGCGGCGGACTGGAAGCTCGCCGCCGAGCGAGAGGGTTCCGGCGGAGTCGTCGGTGAGCGGTGCGACGGCGTCGGGCATGGAGGCTCCTCGATTCGGCGCGGCTGATCCGCGGCCCGAGCGCAGGCTAACGAAGGTCGATCGCCGGGCCGCCACACCGTCGCGGGGGCGCCCTGCGCGCTCGCTACGCTTGGCCTGCTTCCGGCGACGTGGCGGAGTGGTTACGCAGCGGCCTGCAAAGCCGTTTACACCGGTTCGATTCCGGTCGTCGCCTTGCGGGCTCGGCAGCCTGGTCAGCCGGACCGATGAGTCCGGCGGCGTGAGCGGCTCTCAAACGGCGACCGAAACCAACGGGAGGAACGTAGATGCGCCTTCCCGACGTCGTCTCCCGTGGGGAGTGGCGGGCCGCGCGCACGCGGCTGCTGGCCGAGGAGAAGGCGCTCATCCCGGACTCCCGCCCTCGGCGCCGACGTGCGCCGTCGACGCAGCGCCCAGCGGCGATACTTCAGCCGTGAGCGCCTCCGGCTCAGATCCGCCCATCGACGATGGGATCACCGCTGAGGCGGTCGTGCTCGACCACCCGGAGTACCCCGACGGCGCGGCTCGTCCAGCACCCGCCGAAGAATCGGACGTCGCGATGCGGCTGCGGCTCTCGGTCGAGCTGCCGGACGCCGAGCCCTACGAGGTCGAGCTGGACTGCCAGGCGCCGATGGAGCGCACGCCGCTTCCCGGCCAGCGGCTGCCGGTGACGGTAGACCGGGAGGACCGTACGCGAGTCAGGGTCGAATGGGACCAGGTTCCCGACGTGCTCGACCAGGCGCGCATGCTGATCGATGCCGCGATCCCCACCGGCGACACCTCCGCCGCTCCCGTCGCGCCGGCGGATCCGACGACCGAGCGGCTCCAGACGCTGGTCGAGTTGCACGACGCGGGAGCGCTGACCGAGGAGGAGTTCTCCGCCCAGGCCGAGCGCGTCCTGAGCGAGCAGCGCGCCGCGGGAGACTCACACGTTGCCGGCCGGGAACGCCCCGACCCGGGGCTATACTGAGCGCGTTCCGCGGATGTAGCTCAGTTGGCTAGAGCGTCTGCTTGCCATGCAGAAGGTCGTGGGTTCGAGTCCCATCATCCGCTTCCGGTGAAACCCCTGCTGCCGCGGGGGTTTCGCGCTTCTCAGGGCGGTTGTTCCACTCCGGTTCGGACGAGTCGAAAAGGCCGCCACTGCCCGTTACTGCCCAAACAGTGCCGTCCACGAGGCATTGCAGGCGTGCCTTCTCCCCCTCGTCGCGGCGCATCCCGTGCCGGTAGACCCGCATGGTGAATCCCGCGTCGGTATGGCCGGGCTGATCCATCACATAGCCGGCGTCCTCCCCGAGCGCCATCAGCAGCGACGCGAACGTGTGTCGCAGCTTGTGCGGGCTCAGCCGCTTGGGCAGCGGGTTGGGCACTGGTGACCGATGCCGGGCGGAACCGAGAGCGGCGATCCCCGCTTCCACCGTGGTGTGAGGGGGTTGTGACCGTCTGTCTCACGAGCGGGAGGTCGCGCGCGCAGGCGCGTTTACAACGGCGAGCTCCGGCAAGAGCTGGGCGGCGGGACCGCGGCGGCCGCGCGGGTCGCTCGATCACGCTCCCGGCCTGGGCGCCGGGGATACGGTTGGGAACCGTTCCACGCACCCGCTCTCGGTGCGAACGATGTGGACGTTTGGCCAGCGATGGCTGCTGATCGTAGACTTTGGCGCGTGCATGTTGATGGACGAATTGTGCCTGTTCCTCGCCGCCTGGGGTCATGCATTGCGGGCTTGGTCTGCCTTTTCGCGTTGATCGCGCTGTGGACCCCTGGGCGGGCGCCTGCCGCGCCTTTGGCGGGGATGCACACGCATCTGTTGTGGAGTGGTGTGGACTCGGCCGAGGTCGATCGCCAGCTCGATCAGGTCGCGAACGCCCACGGGAAGGTGATCCGTGTGGATCTCGGCTGGTCGTCTGTGGAGCAGAACGGCAAGGGGCAGTACAACAGCTGGTATCTCGGCAAGGTCGACGCCGTGGTCTCGAAGGCCCAGGCGCGCGGGATCAAGGTGCTGTTCATGGTCTTTCAGACCCCGTGCTGGGCCTCCAAGGCACCCGAGACGGTCAAGCAGAACTGCGAGGGCGCATGGTGGGACCGTGGCGTGCAGAACTACCCCCCCGCCAACCCCGCCGACTACAGCGACGCGCTGGCTTTCCTGGTGGGGCGCTACGGGTCCCGCGTGGCGGCGTGGGAGGTCTGGAACGAGCCCAACTCCCAGACCTTCCTGAAGAGCTCCGACCCTGCGCGCGACTACGCAGCGATGCTCAAGGCCGCCTATCCCGCCGCCAAGCAGGCAGACCCCTCGGCGACGGTGATCGGGGGGTCGCTGATGCATGCCGACTTCGCCTTCACCGAGCAGCTCTATGACCACGGGATCAAGGGCTACTTCGACGCCTGGTCGATCCACCCCTACAGCGACGACCGCTCTCCGCTCGACCCGGGATCAAGCGAGTGGATGAAGCTCTCCTTCGTCCGCGGCGTGCCGGCCGTGCGCGACGTGCTCCTGCGCCACGGCGACGACAAGCCCCTCTGGCTGACCGAGTTCGGCTGGCACACCTCCACCACCCGCAACCAGGCCGCATGGCTCAACGGCGTCTCGGAGACAACCCAGGCCACCTATCTCACCCAGGCCTATGAGCAGGCCGCCAAGTGGCCCTACGTCCAGGCCGCGATCTGGTTCAACCTCAAGAACACCGGCACCGATCCCGCGCGCTACATCGACAACTTCGGGCTCGTACGTTCCAACCGCACACTCAAGCCCGACTACTACGCCTTCCGCAACGTCGCGGGCGGGACACGCGCTGCCGTCCAGCAGCCGGCGCCTCCTAGACCCTGCTGGTTCGCATGGATTAGGGGAGCGCCAAGCCCGGCTCAACCCCTCCCCTCCCCCCTCGGACCTGGCCGAGTCCATGCCCCTAGCTAGCTCCGAGGCTCCCTGATCCGCGATCACGACAACCGCCCGTCCGCGAGGACGATCGGGCAGTAGCTCGCGGCCACTGCCCAAACCTCGAGGCGTTCACGGGGCGGAATCCGCGTTGCCATCGAACAAAGACGGTGTGCGACCGTTTGCCACCCCAACGGGAGGTCGCTCGCCTCGGGCGCGTTACAGCGGCAAGATCCGGCGTGAAGCGGGCATTGGTCGTGGGTTCGAGTGCATCTCCTCGAACGCGGAACCCCGCGATGCCTCAACCGAGCCGGCCGCGCTTAGAGTTCTCGGACCAAGCCAGACGGGAGGCAGACAAGCCATCACGCTCATCCCTTCGATCATGTTCGTGCTCTCTGGCTGTCGTTCCACTCCGGTGCCGCCGGGTCACACCCGCGCCGCTGTACCCGTCGCCTTCGCGGGCCCCAGCTCGGCCGAGTCGCGCGTATGCGCGCCGTCGTTGTAGAACAAAGCTCACCATTCGTTGTGGAACCTCCCCCGGTCTGCTTTAGATCGAAAGCAGCGCTCTTGCGCTGCCTGCCCATCGCGTTACTTTGGGTTCGTGACGGGCAGATCACACGTCCTCGCCGCGCTGTGTGCGGGGGTTTGGCTGCTGGCAGCAGCTCCGGCGGCGGGAGCTACGGAGGTCGATACGTTCGTCTTCACTCCCGAGGCGGACACCTACGTGGAGTCGAGCCAGCCGACCACCAGCTTTGGCAAGTCGAGTTCCCTACGGGTGGACGCGAGCCCCGCCAGCCAGACGTTGCTGCGGTTCCACCCGAGCGGCCTTAGCGGGCGCCATGTGGTCAGTGCTCGCCTGCGGCTTTACCAGCGCGATGCCTCTCAGCTTGGTGGCCGGGTCTTCGCCATGTCGTCGAGCTCCTGGTCGGAGTCGACGACATGGTCCACCAGGCCTGCCATCGACGGCCGGCAGCTCGCCAGCTTTCGAGCCGTGAGCTCCGGGGGTACCTACGATGCGGAGCTCGGACCCGATGCGATCGTCGGCGATGGGGACCTTTCGCTCGGAGTCGACTCAACCAGCAGCGACTCCAGTGTTTGGGGCAGCCGCGAGCACAGCAGCCCGCCGCAGCTCGTCGTTGAGGTCGAGTGCGTACCCGGCTTCGTGCTCGACGGTCTGAGCCAGCTCGCTAGCCCCACCATCGGTTCGGGGGACCCCAGCTACTACGCCGGCAACCGCCGCCTCGCCGTGAGCGGCGGTGGGCGGCTTCTGGCTGTGCACGGCCGTCACGCCACGGGCGTGCAGCTGGCATGGCGCGATCCCGGTGGGGGCTGGCAGACGCGCACGACGGGCGCACGTCCCGACGGGCTGCTTTTGTCCGGCACGGGCACCGGGGACTGGCCCGCGTCGATCGCCACAGCCCGAGACGGGAACGGGGAGCAGCACGCCTGGGTGGTGTGGGCAGGCCGCAACGCGGATGCACGGCGCAGCGTGCAGATGCTGCGCTTGGACGAGCTGGACGCCGCGGCCGGACCAACGATCGGTGCGGTCACGACGGTTGACGCGCCTGCGCTTGGCGCCTACCGCGCCGACGTGGCTTTCGAGCGCTCGTCGGACGGGACGACCCGTGGCACGCTCGTGTGGTCACGTCGGGCCGCGGACACGCGCTACGAGATCGTAACCGGCTGGTTCAGCGACCTCACCTCCCCGACGCCAACCGTCCACGACGCCAAGGTCGTCTACGCGAGCACGAGCTCCGGTCGCTACGGGACGCTCGTTTCGGCCGCCGCGGGCATGAGGCTGGTCGCACGCGCCTCGGGCGGCGCCCTGCGGGTCTACTCGCATGGCGCGACGGCCCCGCTCACGAGCTGGACGGCCGGCGCAACCGGCACAGCAGTCAGCTCGTCGGGCTCGCCGACCGGCGTGGCGCTCGACTCCGGCGAAGTTCTGGCAGCTACCGATACCGACAGCGTCAACGGGATCGTGAAGGTACAGCGGTTCTCAGCGACCGGGGCGCCGCGCGAGCCCGAGCTGACGCTGACCGGCTACAGGCAGCCCACCCTCGCCAGCGACGGCACGAACGCCTGGCTCGTGCTCGTACGCGCGAGCGACGGTTACGTCGTCTCGAGGCAGCTTGCCGATGGGGCGGGCTGGAGCACGGACGACCGGGTGGAGATCGGCGCCGCGGGCGGCGGCAACCATGCCTGGCCCAACGCGCTGCGGGAGGCCGACGGCCGCCTGAGGTTCATCGTGCGTGGACCCGCCGGATCCAGCCGCAAGAGCGCAGCGCTCGCCTTTCAGCGGCCCTTCTAGTAGGGAGGGCAAGGGCGGCAGCGCCTAGCGGCACTCTGCGCGGACGGGGAAGTCAGTCCGGGCTCGAAGCCGCGCCGCTATTTGATGGTGAGGAGGGCGTCGAGGTCGACGCGTCCGCTGAGGACAGTGACCTGGACCTGGTGCTCGGCGGTGGTGGTAAGGCCGTTGCGGGCGAACACGACCTTGCGCGCCACGGGGCCCTCGCCGGCAACCAGGTCGACGTTCTGGCAGCTTTCACCCTCGGTGCCCGTAACGTCGTACTCGTAGTCCCGGGTCGAGCTCGCCTCCGCCTACCGCGAGCGCTACACGACGGAGATCCTCGACCGGGTGGACCTCGCGTCCGTCCTCCCGGAAATGCCCGCGGACGACACCATCTGCGCGCTGCTCTGCGTGGAGCGCGATCCCGAGGCCTGCCACCGGTCGCTGATCGCCGAGCGCCTTCAATCCGAGCACGGCGCGGCGGTGATCCACCTCCGGCCCTGAGCGCGCGAGCGCAGCCCGGTGGCCCGCTGGGCGCTACGCTCACCCGCTTGGACTACATGCGCGCGACCGACCGTCTGTGGCCTGTGCTCAACCGGCTGATGAAGGGCCACACCGTCGTCTACCGCCTCTCGGGCGGGCGGGTCGGCCACCGCTTCCCCGGTGCGCCGCCGATGCTCCTGCTCGACCACCTCGGCGCCAAGAGCGGCACGCGGCGCACCACGCCGCTCGTGTACGTGCGCGATGGCGAGGACGTGGTTGTCGTCGCCTCGAAGGGCGGGCACCCGAAGCATCCGGCGTGGTTTCACAACCTGCGCGCCAACCCGGAGACGACGATCCAGGTCGGCGCCGAGCACCGGCCGGTGCGAGCCCGCGTGGCCACCAAGGAGGAGCGACCGCGGTTGTGGGAGAAGGCGGTTGCGACCTACGGCGGGTATCGCGGCTACCAGGAGCGCACGGATCGCGAGATCCCGCTCGTGGTCCTCGAGCCGCGCTCCGCGTAGCGCTTCTCAGGCCGCGTCGGCCAGCGCCGCGATCTCGCGGCGCAGCGCGAGGTGCGAGAGCGCGCGCTGCTCGATCTCGCGCACGCGCTCGGGCGAGATCCCCAGCCGCCGCCCGGCTTGGGTCATCGGCAGCGGCTCGGTGTCGCCGTCGAGGCCGAAGCGCAGCTTGAGGACCTCACGCTCCGGATCGGGGAGCTGCTCGATCGTGCGGCGCACTATCTCCTCGGTCAGGCCGATCTCCACCTGCTCGTCCACCGTCGGCCCCTCGGCCGGCATCAGGTCTCCGAGCTCGGTCTCCTCCGCGTCGCCGACCGGGCGCTCGAGGCGCGCGACGGTGCGGGCGACGTCGCGCATCTCTGTGACGTCGGCGACGCTGAGCTCCGCGGCCTCGCCGATCTCCTCGCTGGTCGGCTCGCGCCCCAGCCGGCTCGAGAGCTGGCGCTCGACCGTGGCGATCTTGCGTTCCCGCTGGGCGACGTTGACCGGGAGGCGAATCATGCGGCCGCGATCGGCGAGGCCGCGCTGGATCGACTGCCGGATCCACAGGGTCGCGTAGGTCGAGAAGCGAAACCCCTTGCGCCAGTCGAACTTCTCCGCGGCCCGGATCAGCCCCAGGACGCCCTCCTGGATCAGGTCGAGCAGGCACAGCTCCCCGACGCCCTGGAACTTGCGCGCGATCGAAACGACCAGTCGCAGGTTGTGGTTGATCAGCTGGTCCTTCGCCGCCAGGTCGCCGCGCTCGATCCGCTTGGCCAACTCGAGTTCCTCCCCGGGCTCGAGCAGCGGATAGCGCCCCGCCTCGTCGAGGAACAGCGACAGCGCGTCGGTCGTGCGCACAGCGAGCTCGTCGTTGGTGTAGCGCGAGGACTCGACGTCGAGCCGGCCGCAATCGTCGGTGATCTCCAGCCCGCGCGCATCCACCAGATCGTGGAGCTGCTGGACCTGGTCGTCGTCGAGGCGCAGCTCCTGTACCAGCGTGTCGACGTCGGACACGTTCACGCATCCCCCGTCCTCGGCACGCTTGAGCACGGCGCCGATTTCCGGGGCCTGCTCCAGGATCTCTACGGGCGGGGCCACGCTGGATGGGGTTACCCGGCCGAGGCCCGGCTCATGCGCGCTCACATGCGGCCGCTGCGCCGGGTCAGCCCAGGGCGCCGGCGGAGCGCAGGCTCTCCTCGAGCCCCTCCACCCCGTCGCTGCCGTTGACGCGGATCCGCTTGAGCGCGAACGACGGCTGGCCGGGCGCCGCCAGGCCGGGCTCCGTCGTCGTCGCGCCGAGGTAGCCGGCGGCGCGCACTGCCGCCACGACGCGCGCGTCATACCGCCCGGCCGGATAGCAGAAGAAGTTCACAGGGACGCCGAACATTCGTCGCAGTGCCTGCCTTGACCCGGCGACCTCGCGCCGCAGCTGCGCGGCGTCGAGCGTGGTCAGGTCCGGATGGGTGAAGGTGTGCGCGTCGACCTCCCACCCTGCCTCGATCAGCGCGCGCACCTCCGGGGGCGGCAGGTCCGTCTTGACCAGATCGACCTGGAGGTTCAGGACCCCTGGCCAGCCCTGCCGCCGCAGCACCGGAAGCGCGTTCGTGAAGTCGCTGTGGTAGCCGTCGTCGAAGGAAAGGACGATCGGCTTGGCCGGCAGGCGGCCTCCGGCGTGCCACGCGTCGTAGACCTGCTGGAGCGTGACGCCGTGAAAGCCGCGCCGCGCGAGCATCGTCACCTGGGCGGCAAGGTCGCTGCGGCTCACCCACAGCTCTGGCTGCGCCGTGCCCGGCGGCGGTTCGTTGATCACGTGGTACATCAGGATCGGGACGGCCTCGTCGGGCGCACGGTGGGCGCCTGGAGCGCCGGCCGGGACCCGGGCGGGCGGCCGCGTGGGCTCCCGGCGGCTCGCCGTCGAGGGCGACGAGCGCGTGGAAGTGGCACCGAGCGAGCGGCCCGGCTCCTCGTCGCCGCCGCGCAGGGCCAGCAGCGTCGCGACCGCTGCGGCCAGCGCGACGAACGCGAACAGCAGACCGACTCGGCTTCGCGCCCCGCTCCCGCGCGCGTCGGGGCCGCGCGGCCGGCGATCCTCGCCGCTCATGCCGCGTCGAGGGCCGCGTTCACCAGCGCGTCGGCGCGCGCGTTGCGCTCGCGTGGCACGGAGCGGATGCTCCAGGCTTCGAAGTCGCCCAGCGCCGCGATCGCCTGGGCGTGAAGCGGCCTGATCCCCGCATGCTTGACCTTGTAGGCGCCGCTCACCTGCCGCGCGACCAGCTCGGAGTCGTTGACCACCTCGACCTCCGTGGCGCCCAGGGCGCGCGCGCGTTGGAGCCCGAGCAGCAGGCCTTGGTACTCGGCCACGTTGTTGGTCGCCTCGCCGATCAGCTGCGACGCCTCGTCGAGCAGCTCGCCCTCCGGACTCGAGATCACCGCCCCGGCGGCCGCCGGACCGGGGTTTCCGCGCGCCCCGCCGTCGACGTGCACGACGACCCTCATCGCGGCCCCCTGCCGGGGCCGGCCGTGCGCGCGCTCGGCGTCACCTAGTCGGCGACGTCGACGGGCGGGAACTCGCCCGGGACGCGCGGCCTGCGCCGGTCGCGGCGCTCGCGCAGGGAGCCGCCCTGGGTGCCCGGACCGCGGCGCTCGGCCTTGCGCCGATCGACGATCACCTTCACGTTGGGATCGTCGGCGTAGTACTCGGCGAGCCGGTCATACAGCTCGCCGGCCAGCTCCTGCGGGACCACGCAGTAGATCACCGGTGCGCTCCTTGCCTCCGGGAGGCCATCGCGCGGAAGATCGTAGTCGATCAGGCGGCGAGCGCCAGGGAGCCCTGGTCGTCCGCCGCGGCGTTGGCGACGTGGTCCGCGGGGTCGAGCTCGTCGAGCTCGTAGCCCTGGCCCAGCAGCCGCACTCCGCCCGTGCCCTCGTCGGCGAGGTCGACCTCGTAGCGGTACCAGCACAGCTCCCAGGCGACCGCGATCGAGACCAGGCTCGGCTCGTCGAGGCGGGGGCGCACGGCGACCGCCGGCGCGCCGAGCGAACGCGCGACGCCCGCGACCGTCCGCGGGTGATCGCTGCCGTTGAAGAGCTCCAGCGCGCGCGAGGACTTGAGCTCGTCGCTGGTCGGGACGGCGTGGACATGGCGCGGCTCACGCGGGCGCTCCGGCGCTCCGTCGTTGACCCCGTTGCCCCCCGACTCGTCGCCACCGCCGCGCGCCTGCCCGTTCTCGGGGCGGCGCTCGCGGCGCGCGCGCAGGCGGTCCAGCAACGGGCGGCGCTCGTCGGCGCCCATCCCGCGATGGCCGAGCTGGGGCCCCGCGGTCTCACGGATCCACCCCTGGTGGTTGGCCCGCACGGTGCACAGCTCGCACACCGTCCGACGCGCGCCGCCGACGAGGTAGGTCTCGGGCTGCTCGCCCTGGAGCAGCCGCCGGCCACACACCGCGCAGGCGGTCGTCTGCGTGTCTGGACGTATCGTCTTAGGCGCCATCGGCGAATGAGCCTAGCAACCGCCCTGCCGCCGCCCGGCGGTCGCCGGGGGCCCACTCGCTCAGGCGGTCAGGCCCTGACCGCCTCGTCCTCGGCCCGTGCCTGCGCGACCACCTTGTCGGCGAGGTGGCCGGGAACCTCCTCGTAGCGCTCGAACTCCATCGTGAACTCGCCCTGTCCGCCCGTGATCGAGCGTAGGTCGGGGGCGTAGGAGAGCATCTCCGCCATCGGCACCTCCGCCTTGACCTCGGTCATCGCGCCCACGGGCTCCATGCCCAGCGGCCGCCCGCGCCTGGAGTTCAGATCTCCGATCACGTCGCCGACACTCTCCTCGGGGACCGAGACGGTGACCTGCATGATCGGCTCGAGCAGCACCGACGACGCCTGCTCGAGCGCCTGCTTCATCGCGAACGATCCCGCCAGCTTGAAGGCGATCTCCGAGGAGTCCACGGTGTGGTACTGGCCGTCGAACACCTTCACGCGCACGTCCTTGACCGGGTAGCCGGCGACGACGCCGTGCTGCATCGCCTCGAGCACGCCCTTCTGCACGGCGGGGATGAAGGACGAGGGGATCACGCCCCCCTTGATCGCGTTGACGAACTCGAAGCCCGCACCGGGCTCCATCGGCTCGACCTCGATGTGGCAGTCGCCGAACTGACCGCGCCCGCCGCTCTGCTTCTTGTGGCGGCCATGGGCCTTGGCCTGCTTGCGGATCGTCTCCTGGTAGGGAACCCGCGGCGGCTTCAGCGTGACCTCGGCGCCGAAGCGCGACTTCATCCGCTCGACGATCACCTCCACGTGCACCTGGGTCAGCCCGGCCACGATCTGATCGCCGGTCTGGGAATCGCGGTGCAGGTCGATCGTCGGGTCCTCCTCCTGGAGTCGGCGTAGGGCCGTGAAGACCTTGTCCTCGTCGCCCTTGGCCTTGGCCGCGACGGCGAAGGCCATCACCGGCGCGGGGAGGCGGATCTGGGGCATCGCCAGATCCTGCGCCTTGGCGGCCAGCCAGTCGCCCGCCTTGGTCTCCTTGAGCTTGGCGACCGCGCCGATGTCGCCGGGCCCGAACGCGTCGACGTGCGAGGTCTCCTTGCCCTCGAAGACGACCAGCTGTCCGATGCGCTCCTTGGAGCCGGTGCGCGTGTTGACCACGTGACTGTCCTGGCGAACCACGCCCTGATAGACGCGGAACAGGTTGATGCGCCCCGCGAAGGGGTCCGCACGGGTCTTGAAGACATAGGCGAAGAGGTCTCGGTCCTCCTCTGGCTCGAGCGTGAGGCCGTCGAGCTCGAGGCCGCCGTGCTTGACGGGCGAGGGAAGGTCCTCGACGAAAGCGTCGAGGAGCCGTGAGATGCCCAGGTTGCGCGTCGCCACTCCGCAGGTGACCGGGAAGAGGTTGCCGTGGTTGGTCCCGTCCTTGAGCGCGCCGACGATCTCCTCGTGGGAGATCTCCTCGCCCTCGAGGTAGCGCTCCATCAGCTCGTCGGAGTTCTCGGCCACCTCGTCCATGAGCTTCTCGCGGTACTCCTGCGCCTGGTCGGCCATCTCGTCGGGGATCTCGGTTTCCCGCGCGTTCCCACGCTCGGCTCCGTCGAACGTGTAGGCCTTCATGTCGATCAGGTCGATCAGGCCGGAGATCTCGTGCTCGGTGCCCATCGGGATCTCAGTGGCCACGACGTGCTGTCCGAAGGCGGCCTTGAGTGAGTCCAGCGTGCGGAAGAAGTCGGCACGCTCGCGGTCGAGCATGTTGACGAAGATCAGGCGTGCGAGGTCGAGCTCGGCGGCGCGCTGCCACAGCCGCGTGGTCGAGACCTCGACGCCCATCACGGCGTTGACGACGAAGACCGCCGACTCGCACACACGCAGCGCGCCGAGCGCGTCGGCCACGAAGGACGGCTCGCCGGGCGTGTCGATCAGGTTGATCTTGCGGCTCTGCCACTCGAAGGAGGAGAGCGCCGCGGAGATGGACATGAGCCGCGCCTTCTCGTCGTCGTCGGCGTCGGAAACGGTGGTCCCGTCGCCGACGGTCCCGAGGCGGTTGACCACCCCGGCCTCGAACAGCAGCGCCTCGTGCAGCGAGGTCTTGCCGGTTCCTCGGTGACCCACCAACGCGACGTTGCGGATCTGGTCGGGGGCCTTGGCCATGAAGCGTCTCCTCTCCTCTGTCCCTCAGCGGAGAGGCGACGATACCGCGCCCGTACAGCGGCTGCGCGAGGTGCTACGCCGCGCGATCACTCGTCGTCCAGGTCCTCCTCGGTCATGTGCGAGCGCAGCCGCAGCACCGCCTTGGTGTGCAGCTGGGAGATTCGCGACTCGGTCACGCCCAGCACCTCGCCGATCTCGCGCAGGGTCAGGTTCTCGTAGTAGTAGAGGGCGATCACCAGCTTCTCGCGCTCCGGGAGCCGCGCGATCGCGTCGGCGACGCGGTCCTTGAGGTCGGTCGCGTCGGCGGCCTTGGCCGGGTCCGGCGCGTCGGGGTCCTGGAGCGTGTCGAGCAGCGACACCTGGTCGCCGCTGGAGTCCGAGACGGTCCACAGCTCGTCGAGCGCCGCGATCGTGGAGTTGGAGATCTGGATCAGCGCCTCCTGGAACTCCTCTACCTCCAGCTCGAGCTCCTTGGCCATCTCCTCGTCGGTGGGTGGGCGCTGGAGCCGGCGCTCGAGCTTGACGTTGGCCCGTTCGATTTCGCGCGCCCGGGCGCGCACCGAGCGCGGGACCCAGTCCAGCGCGCGCAGTTCGTCGATGATCGCCCCCCGCACGCGGGGGATCGCGTAGGTCTCGAACTTGATCTCGCGCTCGGGCTCGAAGCGCTCGATCGCCGAGATCAGGCCGATCAGCCCGTAGGAGATGAGGTCGGCCTCCTCGACGTGCGCGGGCAGGCCGGAGGACATCCGCCCGGCCACGTACTTGACCAGGGGCGAGTAGGCCACGACCAGGCGCTCGCGCGCCTTCTCGTCCGTGCTGGTCCGGTAGCGGCGCCAAAGGTCCTTCAGCTCGATCGCTTTGACGTTCGTCTCCAGGGCTATCGGACCCTCCTCCTCATCCCCTTTCCCGGGGCTCAGCCCGCGCGGTCACGCCCGCGGATGACTGCGAGCGTAGGCAGACCGCAGGCGGGCTGACTCTACTTGAGTGTAGACCTGGGTCGTCGAAATGCTCGAGTGCCCCAGCAGCTCCTGAATCGCCCGCAAATCCGCACCTCCCTCGAGCAGGTGAGTGGCGAACGAGTGACGCAGCCAGTGGGGGGAGACGCCGCCGCCCAGCGCAGCATGGCGCGTCCACACTCGCATCCGCCGGCGGACGTCGGACGTCGACAGGCGCCGGCCGGACTTCGAGAGGAAGAGAGCCGCCTCCTCCTCCGGGCCGCGCGCACCCTCCCGGGGAGCGCTCAGCGCCTGGCGGCCACGCTCGACGTAGCGCGCGATCGCCCGCAGCGCGTGCTCGCCGACCGGGACGATCCGCGTCTTGGCTCCCTTGCCCTCGACGCGCAGCTCCTCGGCGTCGAAGTCCACGGAGGCGACGTCCAGCGTCACCAGCTCCTCGGCCCGCAGGCCCGACGAGTACGCGAGCTCGAACAGGGCGCGGTCGCGCAGGTCCAGCGGGGTCGAGGCGGGAATGCGGTCCAGCAGCGCGGAGACCTGCGAGGGCTTGAGCACCTTGGGAAGCCGCTGCGGCCGCTTGGGGGCCGAGAGCAGGTCGGCGGGGTTCTGGGCGACGCGGCCGTGCTCGCGCAGGCACCGAAACAGCGCGCGCAGCGAGGCCAGCTTGCGCGCGACGGTCGTCGGGGCCGAGCCATGCTCGGAAAGCGTGGCCGCGTAGCGGCGCAGCTCGCGCGGGGTCACGCGCTCGGGCTCGACGCGTGCGCGCGTGGCCCAGAGCGCGAACTGGCCGACGTCGATCCCGTACGCGCGACGCGTCTTCTCGGCGGCCCCGCGGCGCCTCAGATCGGCGTCGAAGGTGCTCAGGACGCTCGCCCAGCCGGCGCTAGGCTGGCCCAGCGTGGGGGTGTTCTTCATCGACACGGACACGGGTCAGGTGGCCACCCAGCGCCAGCTGATCGAGGCGGGACTGGGATCCGAGGAGGCTCCGCCGCCGCGGCCGTGGCTACGCATCCAGGCGCCCGGCGACGCGTCGACGATGTGGTACGCGGTGATGCGCAGGGAGATGAGGGGCGTCTTCATCGGCACGCTCTGTATTCGCCACGGAGACCACCACGCCTCTTTGCGCGCGGCGGGCTGGGACGAGGTGCCGGTGGCCGCGATCGGCGTCGAATCCGCCCCCTAACCAGGCCGGCTGCGCCACAGAGGCGCACGGCCGGTTGGCGCCTGCGCGACCAGCATGCACGGCGCGACACACGTGCGTGCAGCGGGCACGTGAGTCGTGTCGCGCACGTCTGGGATGCACGGCGCGACACACGTTCGATCAGCGGGAACGTGGGTCGTGTTGCGCACGTCTGCGATGCACGAGCCGCCCCACGTGCGATCAGCGGGGGAGACGGCCGGCCCTCCCTTCAACGTCGAGGCTCCACGCCGGCGGGGGATTGCCGGCCGTCGGCGCCCCTCACGCAGCGGACCGTCTAGGCGATGTACACCGGGGTCGCGACCGGGACCTGGTCGTAGAGCTCGATCACGTCCGGAATCGCCATCCGGATGCAGCCGTGAGAGGCGGCGCTGCCCAGCGAGCCGGTCTGGTCGGTGCCGTGGATCCCCGCGCCGTCGTAGATCCCCATCCAGCGGGCCTTCAGCGGGTTCTGGGCGGTTCCGCCGGGGATCACCTGACCCGCGAGCTTTCCCGCCCAGGGCTTGTTGGGAACGCTCCACGCCGGATCGATCGCCTTGTTCTGCACCTGGTAGAGGCCCGTAGGCGTGTCGAAGCCCACCTGGCCGATCGCGATCGTGTACGTCTTGACCAGCTTCAGCTTCTTGAAGTAGCGCAGTTTGAAGTTCGGGCGGTCGACCGTGATCACGTAGGGGTACTTCGCGGCGAGCTCGGCCTTGGTCACCTTCGGCTTGAGCCGGCGGACCGCCGGGCGCACGTCCATCGACGGGACGCGCGCCGCCAGCGCGGCCTCGATGTCCCCGCGCAGGCGGCGCATGTTGACCCGGCGCCCCTCGTGACCCGGGACCTGGTCGAGGCTGGCCCCCGAGAAGTCCAGCGACGCGTCCCTGGGCTTGCGGTTGACCCCGTTGCGGACCCGGATCAGGAACGCGCTCACCGCCCGGGGCGAGTAGGTGATGCGCGGGTCGAGGTCCGCGTTGACCGGCTCGCCGCGCACCTCCCGGACGACGCGCGTGAAGAGGTTCCCCTCGCGCGAGCGCGCGACAGCGGAATCGACCATCGCGTTGACGTCGAACGTTGCGCGTGCGGCGCGCGGGAAGAGCTTGTACGTCTTGCCCTCGGCGCGAACCGTCACGGGCTCGCGCAGCCGGCTCTGCAGCGCAGAGGCCAGGCGCCCGCGCGCCTCGTCGGCGCGCAGCCCGCCGACGTCGACGTTGGCCACGCGCACCCCCTCGGCGATCAGGTCGTCACGCGTGAGGTCGTAGACGTAGAGGCCGCCCGCGCCCAGGAAGAGCACGGCCAGCACGCTCACGACGGCGATGAACGATCGATCTCTCACGGTGTCAGGGCTCCCCCACGGATTGTAGGAGTCCGGACCGCGGAAACCGAGGCCTGCAACTTCTCGTCCCGGCTTATGTGCCCTGGGGGGAGCGGCTCGCCGCCAGGAGGCGGTCGATCTCCGCCACCACCTCGGGTCGCCGGCGCCGGGAGAGCTCGTGACGGCGCAGCTCGTCCAGGTCGCGGCGCTCCAGCGAAGGCAGGAGCGCAACCAGTTCCGCGGGGTCGAGCGCGTCGTAGTCGGTGGCGGGAGTGGACGCGGGCGCCGGGCGGTCCGGCGCGGGCGGCGCGGCCGCGGAGGTCGCCGCCGGTCGAGGCGCCGGGGGGACTGGCGCCCGGGGCGTCCCCGCGGAAGTCCGCCCCGGCCCGGCCGCCGGGCGGTTGATCGACGTGGCGTCGGCGGTCGGTGGCACGTCCGGATCCCCCATCCCCCCCAGGGCGTGGCGCAGCTCGGCCGCCTGCCGGGGCGAGGGCCGCCACGCCTTGCCCGCATCGGCGCCGGTCCGGCGCACGCTCGGGCTCCAGCGCAGGAACTCCTCGACCTCCCGCTCGTAGCGGTAGGGCTCGCGCGAGGAGCGCACCAGCGCGCGCATCTTCAGGTGCTCGCGGAACTTGAGCACCGTCTCCCTCGTCGTATGTCGGTAGCGATAGCCGGCGGCCTTGATCTTGCGGTTGTCCACGGCGCGGCCGTAGCGCAGCTGGTTGAGCATCTCGACGGGGATCCGCAGCCCGAGGCGGTTCAGCGGGCCGGCGACCACGCCCGTCCCCCACGGCGGCAGGATGGGCAGCATCTGCTTGCCGAGCAGGTCGATCACCTCCGAGAGCGCCAGCACGCCGTCGCCCGCCCCGTTGTAGACGCCATGGAGGTCGTCGCGAACGGCGTGCTCGAGGATCCCGACGATGTCGTCCTCGTGGATGAACTGGTAGCGCGGGTCGAAGCCCAGGATCGTCGGCACGGCGGGAAGATCGAAGAGCCGGATGTGCGAGGTGTTCATCGCGGGTCCCAACCCGTTGACGAACCGCAGGACGGTCACCGTCTTGTCGCGGTTGCGCTCGGCGAAGTCGCGGACCGTGGCTTCGGCCTCGACGATGTCACGCTCGATCGGCGTGCGCGCGGGATGGGGACGGGACATCTCCTCCGTGAAGAAGGCCGGGTCGTCCTGCTCGGCGCCGTAGTAGTGGCCCGAGGACTTGAAGACGAACTTGCGCACCGGTGAATCGGGGCCGCTGCACGCGGTGACGATGTTCATCGTTCCGATCACGTTGTTCTCGTGAGCCGAGCGCGCCGACGTCCAGATCGAGTCGACGACCAGGCGGGTGTCGACCACCGTGTCGATCTCGGCCGCCTGCACGATCCGGCGGATCAGCGAGTGCTGGGTCCCGATCCGCACGAACTCCGTGCGCTCGAGCTCGAGCGTGGGGTCGCGCGAGTCGACTCCGATCACGGCTTCGATCGACGGGTCCTGCTCGAGGGTCTGGGCGAGGCGGCCTCCCCAGTAGTTCGAGATCCCGGTGATGAGGACACGGCGCGAGGGGGTCATCGGATGTCCCTCACCCGAACCAGACGCTCTCGCGGCGTCCGACCATCTCGAACAGGTGCTCCTGGATCGTCGCGCGGACCTCGGCGGCGACGTTCTGGACGAGCGCGCGGTCGTTCCACGGCTCGGGACCCCACTGGTCTGTGGGGATCGGCTTGAGGAAGCGGATCGTGAACTTCGCGGGCAGGTAGGCGAGCATGCCGAGCAGCCCCAGGTGGGGGAACGTCGGGGTCAGCGGGAAGTAGATCAGCCCGGTCAGGCGCTTGAGCGCGGACATGTGGGCGAAGATCGGCTGGGCCTCCTCGGCCCCGACGAGCGCGACCGGAACGATCGGCGTGCCCGCGCGCATCGCCGTCTCGACGAACCCGCCGCGCCCAAACCGCCGCAGCCGGTAGCGGTCCTTGTAGAGCTTCTCCGTCCCCTTGCGGCCCTCCGGGAAGACCAGCACGAGCTGCTGCTCGTCCTGGAGCAGGCGGTGGACGTTCGCGGGGTGGGCCGGGACGGCGCCCACCTTGGGCAGCAGCATCGCGAAGCCGGGATAGCCCTTGAAGAAGTGCTCCACGGTGATGTGCACCGGACGCGGACGGGCGTGCTCCTCCTTGACCGCCTTGACGATCATCGGCGCGTCCGGGGGCAGCGCGCCCGAGTGGTTGGAGACCAGCAGCGCCCCGCCGTCGGCGGGAACGTTCTCGATGCCCTCGACCGAGACCCGGAACCAGTACCGGTAGAAGAAGTCGACCAGCGTGCGGTCGAGCGCGCCCTCGACGCGCTCGGAACGGCCCCAGTCGGTGACCTGGCGCTCGGGCTCGACGCCGGGCAGGAAGTCGCGTGCGCCGGCCTGGCGGGCGGGCAGCGTCGCGGCGCGGGCGCGCAGGACCTTCTCGAGGTCCTCGTCGACCGTCGTCGTCGTCGTGGGGATCGGCTCCTTCATCGCGTCGGGATTCTCGCACGCCCCGGCCGCGCCGCGTGGAGCCGATGTGCAGAGCGCTCCGAAGGCCTTCGCTACGGTAAGCGCGATGGCCACGGCTCCGGCGCTTCGCCGCCCCTCCCCCGGCCAGGACGAGTACGGAACCCCCGGCCGCGCAGCGTGGCTGGACGTGGATTGGCGCGAGCACTCGCGCTTTGCCACGGTCGGCGGGCGGCGCCTGCACTACGTCGACGTGGGCGATGGGCCGCCGCTGCTGATGCTCCACGGGCTAGGCGCCTGCTGGACCAACTGGCTCGAGAACCTCCCCCACTTCGCCGAGCGCTACCGCGTGATCGTCCCCGACTTCCCGGGCTTCGGATGGTCGGAGATGCCCGCCGACGAGGACATCTCGATCTCCCTGTACGCACGCGGCGTCCACGAGCTGTGCGAGCAGCTGGACATCGCCCGCGCCCCGGTGCTCGGCCACTCGATGGGCGGCTTCGTCGGCTCGGAGCTGGCGATCCGCCACCCCGAGCGCGTGGAGTGCCTGGTGCTGGTGGCGGCCGCGGTGCTGTGGCGCGAGCGCCGCCGTGCGCGCCCGCTCGTCACGCTGGCGCAGGTCGGCGAGGCCTCCACCGCGTGGCTGGCCTCGCACTGGGAATGGGCGCACCGGCGCCCCCGCCTGCGCTACGGCGCCCTGATCAACGTCGTGCGCCACCCCCTGCGCCTCTCGCCCGAGCTCACGTGGGAGCTGATGCGGCGGACCGGTTCGATGGAGGGCTTCACCGGGGCGCTGCGCGCGCTGCACGACTACGACATGCGCGAACACCTGACCCGCATCGCCTGCCCGACGCTCGTGGTGTGGGGCCGCCAGGATCAGCTCGTTCCGGTCGACCAGGCGCGCATCATCGAGGAGCTCGTGCCCGATGCCCGGCGGGTGATCTTCGACGACACCGGCCACTGCCCCAACTTCGAGCGCCCGGCGCGCTTCGACGCGCTGGTGGACGAGTTCCTGGCGGAGGGCCGCGCGAGCGCGGGCTAGGCGGTGACCGCGCCCTCGGAGGCGCTGGAGACCTGCCGCGCATACTTGGCCAGGACCCCGGAGCCCGCTCCGTTGGCGGGCGCCGTGTAGGCGGCGACACGCCGCTCGATCTCCGCGGGCTCCAGATCGACGTCGAGTCGCCGGCCGTCGACGTCGAAGGTCACGCGATCGCCGTCGTGCACGGCGGCGATCGGCCCGCCGTGGGAGGCCTCGGGCGCGACGTGGCCGGCCATCAGTCCGTGGGTGGCCCCGGAGAAGCGGCCGTCGGTGACCAGCGCGACGTCCGCGCCCAGGCCCTCGCCGACCAGCGCGGCGGTGACGGCGAGCATCTCGCGCATCCCGGGGCCGCCGGCCGGGCCCTCGTTGCGGATCACGACGACGTCGCCGGCCTCGATCCGCTTCTCCCTCACCGCGCTCATCGCGTCCTCCTCTGACTCGAACACCCGCGCCGGCCCCTCGTGACGCGTGCGCTCGTGGCCGGCCACCTTGACGACGCATCCCTCCGGAGCGAGGTTCCCGCGCAGGATCGCCAGGCCGCCGGTCGGCTTGATGGGGTCCGACAGCGCGCGCACGACGTCCTGTCCCTCGGTCTCGGCGGCCTCGCGCGCGTGCTCCCCCACCGTGCACCCGGTGACGGTCGGCGCGTCCTCGTGCAGGAGGCCGGCCTCCAGCAGGCGGCGCGCGACGAGCGGCACGCCTCCGGCGCGGTAGAGGTCGACCGCGACGTAGCGCCCGCCGGGCTTGAGGTCGCACAGGAGCGGGGTGCGGGCGGCGATCCTGTCGAAGTCGTCGATGGACAGCGGCACGCCGGCCTCGCGCGCCACGGCGAGCAGGTGCAGCACCCCGTTGGTCGACCCGCCGCTGGTGGCGACCGCGGCGATCGCGTTCTCCAGCGACTCGCGCGTGATCAGCGCCGACGGGCGCTGGCCGCGTGCGAGCACGTCCATCACGAGCCGGCCGGTCTCGAAGGCGTTCTCGGCCTTCGACGCGTCCATCGCCGGGACCATCGCCGATCCCATCGGGGAGATGCCGAGGACCTCGAAGGCCATCGCCATCGTGTTCGCGGTGAACTGGCCGGCGCAGGCGCCGGCGCCCGGCGAGGCGGCCTCCTCGAGGCGCTGGAGCTCCGCGTCGTCGATCAAGCCGGACGCGTGGGCGCCGACCGCCTCGAAGACGTCCTGGATCGTCACGTCGTGACCGTCGAAGCGGCCCGGCGAGATCGACCCGCCGTAGAGCATCACGGCGGGGACGTCGAGCCGCGCCAGCGCCATCACGGTCCCGGGGATCGTCTTGTCGCAGCCGCTCAGCGCGACCATCGCGTCGAACAGGTGGCCGCGCCCGACCAGCTCGATCGAGTCCGCGATCACCTCGCGCGAGACGAGCGAGGTCTTCATTCCCGCCGTGCCCATCGTGATCCCGTCGGAGATCGCGACGGTGTTGAATTCCATCGGAGTCCCGCCCGCGGCCCGGATGCCCTCCTTGACCTTCGCGGCCAGCGCGCGCAGGTGGAAGTTGCACGGCATCGTCTCGGTCCAGGTCGAGGCCACGCCGACGAGCGGGCGCGCGAGCGCCTCCTCGTCGAAGCCGATGCCCTTCAGGTAGGCGCGCGCGGGTGCGCGCTCGGGCCCCTCCGTGAGCGGACGCGACCGGTGCTTGGGATCTAGGCCCGCGTCGTTCACGGCGCTGGGCTGTAGCCGCGCCGGCGCTCGCGGGCGCGCTCCCACTCGCTCAGGCGCCACAGGTCGCGGCGCACCTGCTTGGGATCGACCTGGCGACCCGGCATGTGGAGGTTCGCCGTCGACATCAGCCGCTCCTCGTCGCCGGTGAGCGCCATCCACTTGGCCAGCACGTCGTCGGAGTCGGGCAGTCGCGGGCTCCCGAACGGGCGGCTCTCGTCGGGGAATGCGACGCAGTACTCCGAGAGCAGCTCGCGCGTCTGCGGGACGAACGCGACGATCGGCTTGTGCGGGTAGACCAGGTACGCGTAGGGGGCGCCCTCGCTCTCGTGGCGGGCGTGCGTGGCGCCCCGGCCCCAGATCCGGATGAACCCGAGGTCGCGGTACATCTGCCACTCCTCCTCGTTGACGCAGGAACGCAGGAGCTCGCGGGCGCGCAGCTCCGCGCGGCGCTCGCGCCCGGGGTCATAGCTCGGCTCTCCGGGGATCCGGCGCCGCGCACGCCGGCGATCGAGCGCGCGGTCGATGCGCTCGATCAGCGTCTCCCACAGCAGCGCCGCGATCAGCAGCGCCGTCGCGCCCGCCGCTAGCAGCGCGGTGTCGATGGCGGCAGCCTCAGCCGCCCGCGGCGCGCGGGAAGAAGATCACGCGCTCGGCGTCGCGCGGGACCTGATCGAACGACTTGACCAGCTCGGCGTCGCGCCGGCCGGCGGCGGCAGTGGTCGGCACCGCCGCCCACATGCCCTGATCGAGCTGGCGGCGAAACTCCTCGACGAGCCGGCGCTCGTCCTCGGCCAGGTCGACGTCGCCCTCCGCGAGCAGGACCTCACCATGGCCGGGCTTCATCCGCAGCAGCTTCATCGCGCGCGGATTATGACAAAGGGGTGGGCGAACGGGCGCCGATGCCGGTCACGTCGACGGGCCCCGCGCCGGCGCCGAGCCCGCGCAGACCGTCGCGCACGGCCGCGCCGGCGGCGGCGCGCGCCTCGCGCGCCGCCGCCAAGGGATCGAGCCCGAGGGCGAGGTGCGCCGCCAGCGCCGACGAGTGCGTGCAGCCCGAGCCGTGCGCGGCGCCACCGGGATGGCGCTCGCCGGGAATCTCCACCATCGTCTCCCCGTCGAAGAACAGGTCGCTCGCCGGCTCGCGGTGCCCGCCGGTCACGACGACGGCCGCGGGCCCGAGCGCGTGCACCGCGCGCGCGAGGCCTTCTGTCTCGGCGGCGTCGCCGCCGCCGGCCACGCCCGTCACGCCGGGCACGCCGGGCATGCCCGCGAGCGAGCGCGCCTCGAGCAGGTTCGGGGTCGCCACGGTCGCGCGCGGCAGCAGGCGCTCGACCAGCGCTTCGCGAGCGGGAGCCTCGAGCAGCTCCGCGCCCGACTCGGCGAACATCACGGGGTCGAGCACGACCGGCGTGCCGGAGGGCAGGGCCTCCAGCGCCTCCTCCACGGCCGTGATCGTCTCGATGGTCCCGAGCATGCCGATCTTGACCGCGTCGACGCCGATGTCGTCCGCGACGGCGCGCACCTGGGCGACGATCATCGCGGGCGATACGGGCTCGACGGCAGTCACCGCGACCGTGTTCTGGGCGGTGATCGCGGTGATCGCGGTCATCCCATGGACCCCGCAGCGCGCGAACGCCTTCAGGTCGGCCTGGATGCCGGCGCCGCCGCCGGAGTCCGAGCCGGCGATCGCCAGCACGCGGCGGATGGAGGACGCGGAGGCCACGTCCGCAGGTTAGGGAAGGGCGTCAGCCGACCGGGACGTACCTCCCTCCCACGCCGCGGCGCAGGTGGCCCGAGAGCTCGAGCTCGGCCAGCGCGATCATCGCGCCCTCGGCTTCGGCGGGAGTCCGCGCCAGTGCCGCGAGCGTGTCGCGCCCGTCGGCCACCGCGTCGAGAACGGCGCGCAGCCGCTGGTCGACCGGCGCCTCGCGCTGCGCCGCAGTTCGCTCACGCCCGCCGCCGGGGCCGAACAGGAGATCGAGCAGGTCCTCCACTCCCCGGATCGGATGGGCGCCGTCGCAGATCAGGTCGTTGGCGCCGCGCGCGGAGGGGGCGGTGATCCGACCCGGGACCGCTGCGACCTCCCTGCCGAGCTCGCGCGCGACCCGCGCGGTGATCAGCGAGCCCGAGCGCTCCGCCGCCTCCACGACGACCGTGATCTGCGAGAGGCCCGCGATCAGGCGATTGCGCGCTGGGAACCCCCACCGACGCGAGGGCGTGCCGGGCGGGAGCTCGGAGACGACGCACGCGTTGGCGACCAGCCGCCCATGCAGCTGGCGCTTGCTGCGCGGGTAGGGCACGTCCGCGCCCCCGGCCAGCACGGCCACGGTCCCGCCGTTCGCCGCGAGCGCCCCGTCGTGGGCCGCGGAGTCGACGCCGAGTGCCATCCCGCTGACGACAGTCACGCCGGCCGCCCCGAGCCCGCGACCGAGCATGCGTGCCACCTCGACCCCGTAGGAGGTGGCGCGGCGGGCGCCCACGAGCGCGACGGCCGGTGCGGCCGCCAGCTCGCTCAATCGTGAAAGCCCTCCGGCCACGTGGAGCATCGCTGGCGCGTCGGGAGCCTGCGCGAGCGGCCGCGGATAGCGGGAGTCGTGGCGGCAGACGGCGTCCAGGCCCGCGGCCTCGCAGGTCGCCGCCGCGGCGTGGGGATCGTGGGCGGCGTAGGCGGCCCGCAGCGCAGCGGTCCCGGCTCCGCCCAGCGCCGCGATCAGGTCGGCGTCCCCGAGCGCGAAGGCGCTCTCGAGCGACCCCCACCGCTCGCGCGCGCGGTCGAGGTTGGGCGACAGTCGCGCGACCAGCCACGCGCGGCGCAGGCACTCCGGGCACGCCGCGATCAAGCCGCGACCTCTCCGACGACGTCGCGGTGGCGCAATGAGAGCGCGAAGTTGGCGTGCTCGACATCCACGCGGTCGCTGCCGGCGAGGTCGGCCAGCGTGCGCGCGACCCTCAGCACGCGGTGGTGTCCGCGCGTGCTCAGGGCGGTCCTCTCGTAGGCCTCCAGCAGCGTCCGCTCGGCCCCGCGGGTCATCGCCACGTGCGCGCGGATCAGCCCGGCGTCCATCTGGCCGTTGCAGAGCGCGCCGGTGCCGGCGAGTCGGCGCGATTGGCGCTCGCGCGCGGCCAGCACCCGTTCGCGGACGGTCTGCGAGGTGACCGAGGCACCGTCCTTGAGGTCTGCCACCGGGACGCGCTCCACCGAGACCGTCAGGTCCATCCGGTCGAGCAGCGGCCCGCTGAGCCGGCGGCGGTGACGCGCGACGTCGGCCTCCGAGCAGGTGCAGCGCTCCGGTTGAGCGGCAAACCCGCAGGCGCACGGGTTGGTCGCACCTACCAGCAGGAACCGGCTCGGGTAGACACACGAGACCTGACCCCGGACGATCGAGACTCGCCCGTCCTCCAGCGGCTGGCGCAGGGCCTCGAGCGCCGGCCGCGTGAACTCGGAGAGCTCGTCGAGGAAGAGGACCCCGTTGTGTGCGAGGCTCGCCTCTCCCGGTCTCGGGACCGATCCGCCGCCGACAAGCCCGGAGGCCGAGATCGTGTGATGCGGCGCCCGGAAAGGGCGCCGGCCGACGAGCCCGCCGCCCTCATGCAGGCCGGCGACACCATGTATCCGCGTGACCTCGATCGCCTCGGCGCCGGTCAGCGGCGGAAGGATCGAGGGCAGCCGCCGGGCGAGCATCGTCTTGCCGGTGCCGGGCGCCCCCTCCAGGAGCAGGTTGTGCCCGCCGGCGGCGCACACCTCGAGGGCACGCAGCGGCGCCGCGTGACCGCGCACGTCGGCCAGGTCGGGATCCCCCGCGGTCCACACCCCGGGCGCCCCGGGCGGCGACCGCGTCGGGGCGGCCGGGACCTCTCCCCCGCGCAGCAGCTCCGCCATGCCCGCCAGCCCGTCCACGCCCGCGACGACGATCCCCTCGATCAGCGCCGCCTCCACCGCGTGCTCGCGCGGCAGCACCAGGCCGGCCAGTCCCGCGCGGCGCGTCCCCTCGGCCACCGCCAGCGCTCCCCGGCACGGGCGCAGCTCCCCGCCCAGCGACAGCTCGCCGAAGACCGCCCACCGTTCGAGCTCCTGCGCAGGCACCTGGCCGCTCGCCGCGAGTATCGCGGCCGCCAGCGCGAGGTCGAACCCCGGCCCGACCTTGCGCAGGGCCGCCGGCGCGAGGTTCGCGGTGATCCTTCGCGCGGGAAACTCGAAGCCGCAGTTCAGCAGCGCGGCACGCACGCGCTCGCGTGACTCGCGCACGGCGGCGTCGCCCAGTCCCACGATCGTGAAGGCGGGCAGGCCGCTGCGGATGTCGACCTCCGCCCACACGGGACGCGGCTCTACGCCGTGGATTGCAAACGTTGCAGCGCGGGCAAGCATCGTCGGTCGACGGTACGGCGGCGCGCGTGCCCTGGGTCCCCCTGTCTGTGGCAGATCTGCGCAGGTGGCATGGAGTGGTGGAGGTGCCTTTCAGAAGCTGATAGCAGCGGCTATCAGGAGCTGATAGCGCCGGCTATCAGCGGCGCGCGGACCCCTGCGACCGGCGCGCGTACCGACGCCCAGCGCGGCCCGGGCGACCAGCGCGCGGACCCGACGACCAACGTCGAGAGTTGTGACGAAGCGATGCTGTCGCGGCACACCGGCCCGCCTACGGTCGGTGGCATGACCGACCTGCGCCGCTCAATCGGCAACACGGGCGAACGAATCGCCGAGAGTCACCTCGAACGGCGGGGGCTGCGCATCCTGGCGCGCAACTACAGGACCCGCGGGGGCGAGCTCGACCTCGTCGCCTACGACGGAGAGCGGATCGTGTTCTGCGAGGTCAAGACGCGCTGCTCGGGCGCCGGGCGCCCGTTCGACGCGCTAGGCGACGCGAAGCGTGCGCGCGTCCGGCGCATGGCGGCCCGCTGGCTCGTGGAGACGGACGAGCGCCCCCGCGCGGCCGAGCTGCGCTTCGACGCCATCGGCGTGACCCTGGACCCGCGCGGGCGCCTGCTCGGGCTCGACCACCTGGAGGATGCCTTTTGAGCGGCTAGAGAGCGAGCTGCTGGTAGGCGGCGCTCTGGAAGGAGAGCCGGTGCAGCGGGGAGACCCCGATCGCCTCGATCGCGGCCCGGTGCTCGGGCGTCGCGTAGCCGACGTGAGCCGCGAACTCCCAGCCGGGGTGAAGCGTGTCGGCGCGATGCATGTAGCGGTCGCGGGTGACCTTGGCCACGATGGAGGCCGCGGCGATCGCCGCGCTGCGCGCGTCGCCGCTGATCACCGCCTGCTGCGGATGGTTCACGGACGGGACGGGAAACCCGTCGGAGAGGCAGATGCAGCCCGGGCGGGCGACGCGGACGAGCGCGTCGCGCAGCGCCGCGAGGTTCGTGACGTGCAGCCCGCGCGCGTCGATCCCGCGCACGCAGCGCGACACCACGGCGACGCGCGCCGCCGCGCGCAGTACCAAGGGGTAGAGCTCCTCCCGGGCCTGGGCGGTCTGCTGCTTTGAGTCGTTGAGCGCCGCGAGCGAGCGCACCTCGCGCAGGCCCAGCCGCTCGTAGTCGAAGAGCACCGCGGCGGCCACTAGCGGACCGGCGAGGCATCCGCGCCCCGCCTCGTCGGCGCCGGCCACGAAGCGGGACCCGAGCGCCCTGTCGAACGCGAAGAGGCGGCGGGCGGTCCGCCGGGCGCGGCGCCGGGCCGCCGTCCGCGCCTGCGAGGCGACGGCGGTCGCGGCGTCGCTCAGCCCGTCGGCGCTAGAGGAGACCGAATCGGCCGGGCGGCCAATACGTGGCGAACGCTCCGCCGATGATCCATCGTTTCGGGACGGGTCCCCAGAACCGGCTGTCGTCGGAGGAGCCACGGTTGTCGCCCATCATGTACCAGTGGTCGGCCGGAATGGTGATCGGCTGGGGGAAGTCGCACTCGCCGCCGCTGTCGCACAGCCGCGCGAACGGCTCCTTCGCGACCCTGCCGTTTCGCACGACGCGGCCGCCGCGGATCGCGATCGTGTCCCCCGGACCGGCGACCACGCGCTTGATGAAGTTGACGTCGGCCTTCTCGGGCGTGGGCTTCGCGCACGGCATCGGATGCCCCTGGCCCTGTGAGCCGTTGCCGCATTGCAGCTCCTGCTCCGAGCCCTTGGGCGGATGGAACACCATCACCTCTCCCACCTCGGGATCGGTGAACCGGTTGCCGATCCGGTTGACGAGCACGCGCTGGCCGTCGCGAAGGGTCGGTTCCATCGACTCGCTCGGGATCCGGTAGGGCTTGATCAGGAACGCCTGGATCCCGAGCGCAAGCGCGAGCGCCGTCGCGACGATGAGGACGAGCTCCAGCAGCGAGCCGGCACCCCCCTGCTTCCTCGAGCCCGTCACCCGGAGTCGTCGTCGCCGGCGGCCTCGGCCTTGCCGGCGGCCTGGTCCTCGTCCTCGGCGGGCTGGTCGCCAGCGGCCGCGGGCGCGGGCGCGGGCTCATCGGCCGCCGCGTCCTCACGCGCCGCCTCGGGCTCGGCGCCCTCCACGGGCTCGTCGCCGGCGGCCTCCGGAGGCGCGAGATCGGCCTCCTCCTGGGTTCCGGCGGCGTCCGAGGGCTCGGTCAGCAGCCCGGGCTCCACCGCGACCTCGGGACCCCGGCCGCGGCGCTCGCGTACGCGCGCGCGCTTGCCGACGCGGCCGCGCAGGTAGTAGAGCTTGGCGCGACGGACGTCGCCGCGGGCAGCGACCTCGATCCGCTCGATCTTGGGGGAATGCACGGGGAACGTGCGCTCCACGCCGACGCCGAAGGACTGCTTGCGCACTGTGAACGTCTCGCGCGCGCCGTGTCCCTGCCGCTTGAGCACGACGCCCTCGAAGACCTGCGTGCGGCGCCGCGTGCCCTCGACGACCTGGAAGTGCACCCGGACGCGGTCGCCGGGCGCGAACTCGGGCACGCGCCGAAGCTGCGCCCGCTCGAGGCTGTCGATCACGGTGCTCATGACAAAAAGAAGCGCGCGGCCTCGGGAGGCCGTCGCGACCGGCCGAATCCTAGCGGTTCGCCTCGCCCGCCCCGCCCGCGCGCCGGCGACTCTCGGCATGGCGCCATTCGCGGATGCGCTCGTGATGCCCCGAGAGCAGGACGTCGGGCACGCGCCAGCCGCGGTACTCGGCGGGCCGCGTGTAGTGCGGGTACTCCGGGGCGCCCGCGAGCGCGACGCTGAATGACTCCTCGAGTGCCGACTCCTCGTGGCCGAGGGCGCCCGGCTGCTTTCGAAGCACGGCGTCGCACACCACCATCGCCGCCAGCTCGCCGCCGGCCAGGACGTAGCGCCCGATCGACACCGCGTCCGTTGCGAGGTGCTCGACGATCCGCTCGTCGAAGCCCTCATAGCGGCCGCACAGCAGCGTCAGGCGGGGCTCGGAGGCCAGCTCCGTCACCAGCTCCTCGTCGAGCAGCCGGCCCTGAGCGGTCAGCGCGACGATCCGGCGCTCGGCGCGCAGCGCCGTGGCGTCGAGTCCGTAGCGCCCCTGGAGCGCCGCGTCGACGACGTCGACGCGCAGGACCATGCCGGCGCCGCCACCGAACGGGGTGTCGTCGACCTGCCCCCCGTTCAGCGGCGTGTGATCGCGGTAGGAGACGTACTCCAGCCGGTGGCCGGCGGACAGCGCGTTGGCGACGTGGCGCTGGCTCTCGAACCAGGCGAACCACTCCGGGAACAGGGTGAACACGTCGATCTCCATCACGCGTCCTCCCCCGCGGCCAGGAAGGCGAGGTCGACCTCGATCCGTCGCGCCTCCACGTCGACCCGGCGGATCGCGTCGCCCACCATCGGGACGAGCAGGTCGCTTGCGCCCTCGCGGCCGACCTCGAGCATCTCGCACGAGGGCAGCGCCACCAGCCGGCGCACGACGCCGACCGGGCGATCGCCATCGTGGACGGCGCAGCCCTCGAGCTCCTCCGCCCACCACTCGCCCTCTTCGAGCGCCGGTGCCGCCGGGTGCGCCACTTGCAGCGCCTCGTCGCGCAGCGCCTCGGCCGCGTTGCGGTCCTCGCATCCCTCGAGGCGCACTATCGGGCGCTCGTCGGTGCCCGCGCGGCGCACGATCCGGCGCTCGCGCCCGGCCACCGTGACCGCCGCGCCCGACTCGAGCAGCGCGGCGCGGGCGCGGTTGACGTGAAAGGACCCGTCGAGCCCGTGCGGGCGCCCCACCGTCCCGGCCGTCAGCCAATCGGCGCCGGCCATCGCCGCGCTAGTCGACGATGTCGACCAGGACACGGCGGTTCTCCTTCACCGCCGCGGCCTTGAGAAGCGCGCGCAGGGCGTTCGCGGTCCGCCCGCCGCGTCCGATCACCTGCCCGTAGTCCTCGTCGCCGACCGAGAGCTCGAGCACCACGGTGCCGTCCTCCTCCTCGAACTCCTCGACCTCGACCTGGTCGGGCTCGGACACCAGCGCCCGGACGAGTTGCTCGAGCAGCTCCTTCATGGCCCGCGTCCCCGCCGGCTAGGAGCCGGATGCGTGGATGCCCTGCGTGCGCAGCAGCTTCGAGACCGTGGGAGTGGGCCGCGCGCCGCGCGCCAGCCACAGCCGTGCGCGGTCGCCGTCGATCACGATCGTGGAGGGATCGGTCTGCGCGTTGTAGCGCCCGATCGTCTCGATCACCCGCCCGTCGCGCGGGGAGCGCTGGTCGGCGACGACGACGCGCCAGATCGGGTCCTTCTTGCCGCCAACGCGGGTGAGTCGGAGTCGCACGGACATGGAAGCGACCGGGGAGGTTAGCGGGGCCGCCCGCGCGGCGCTCGCGGCCTCGGAGCGTCCGGCGACTAACGCCCGCCCTGGCGCATCAGCGCGCCGAGGTCGGGCATCCGGCCCTGGCCGATCTGCTTCATCAGCTTGCGCATCTGGCCGAACTGCTTGACGAGCTGGTTGACCGCCTGGACCGTGGTGCCCGACCCGCGCGCGATCCGCAGCCGGCGCGACCCGTTGATCATCTCGGGCCGGCGGCGCTCCTGCGGGGTCATCGACAGGATGATCGCCTCGATGCGGTCGATCTCGCGCTCGTCGACCTTGAGCCCCTTGAGCTGAGCCCCGGCTCCGCCCGGGAGCATCCCCAGCAACGAGGAGACCGGGCCCATGCGGCGCACCTGCTTGAGCTGGGAGAGGAAGTCCTCGAGCGTGAACTCGGCGCGGCGCAGCTTGCGCTCGAGCTCGGCAGCCTCACCCTCGTCGACCTCGCGCTGGGCCTTCTCGATGAAGGTCAGCATGTCGCCCATCCCGAGGATGCGCTGGGCCATCCGGTCCGGGTGGAAGCGCTCGAACTGATCGAGCTTCTCGCCCGTGGACGCGTACAGGATCGGGCGGCCGGTCACCGCCTTGACCGAGAGTGCGGCGCCGCCGCGGGCGTCGCCGTCTAGCTTGGTCATCACGACGCCGTCGAACTGCACGACGCCGGCGAACTGCTCCGCGACGTTGACCGCGTCCTGGCCGGTCATCGCGTCGACGACGAGCAGGACGGCATGCGGCTTGACCGCGTTGCGGACGTCGGCCAGCTCCGCCATCAGCTCCCGGTCGACGTGCAGGCGCCCGCTGGTGTCGACGATCAGCACGTCCTTCCCGTCCTCGACGGCGCGCTCGCGTGCCCACCGGGCGATCTCGACGGCGCCGGCGTCGGTCCCGCGCTCGTAGACCTCGGCCTTGGCGCGCTCGCCCATCGTCACGAGCTGCTCGACGGCGGCCGGGCGATGGACGTCGCACGCGGCCAGCGCGACCGACGAGCGATGCTCCGTGCGCAGGTGGCGGGCCAGCTTCGCGGCCGCCGTGGTCTTGCCCGACCCCTGGAGGCCGGCCATCAGGATCACGGTCGGCGGCCGCGGAGAGAAGGTCACGTCGCGCGCGGCGCCGCCCATCAGCGCGGTGAGCTCCTCGCTGACGATCTTGACCACCTGCTGGCCGGGATTGAGGTGTCCGATCACCTCCTCGCCCAGGGAGCGCTCCTTGACGCGCGCCGTGAAGTCCTTGACCACCTTGAAGTTGACGTCGGCCTCGAGCAGCGCGAGGCGGATCTCGCGCATCGCGCCGTTGACGTCGTCCTCGGTCAGCATCCCGCGCTCACGGACGGCGGTCAGCGTCTCCTGGAGCTTCTCCGAGAGGGAGTCGAACACGGCTCGGACAGGCTACGGTAGGCGGCGATGGCCGAGGACCGCAAGGAGGTGGAGCGCCGCGGCTCGCGCCGCGAGCTCTCGCGCTACGTCGCGCCCGTGGTGATCGCGGGGCTGCTGCTGTGGTTCGCGCTCGCCAACGCGCAGCGCGTCGCCGTCGACTTCATCGTGACGACCCGCGAGGCGCGCCTGATCTGGGTGATCGTCGTGTGCGTGGGGCTCGGGGTCGCCATCGGCGCCCTCGCCGCGCGCCGGCGCCGGCGCTAGGGCGCTGCCGGAGGCGGGACGGCCGGCGGCGCGTCGTCGTCCCCCGCCCCGACGCGCCCGATCCCTCCGAGCGCACCCCCGATGTTCCCCAGCGCCTGCGAGAACTCCGACGGGATCACGAAGATCTTGTTGGCCTCGCCGCGCGCGAGCTCCGGCAGCATCTGCAGGTACTGGTAGGAGAGCAGCGCCTGATCGGGCTTGCCCTCGTGGATCGAGCGAAAGACGGTCTGGATCGCCTCGGACTCGCCCTGCGCGCGCAGGATGGCCGACGTCTTGGCGCCCTCGGCCTTGAGCACGGCGGCCTGCTTCTCGCCCTCGGCGGTGAGGATCTGCGACTGCTTGACGCCCTCCGCGGTGAGGATCGCGGCGCGGCGATCGCGCTCGGCGCGCATCTGCTTCTCCATCGCCTCCTGGATCGACCCCGGGGGGTCGATCGACTTGATCTCGACGCGGTTGATCCGCACTCCCCACTTGCCGGTGGCCTCGTCGAGCACGACGCGAAGCTGGGTGTTGATGTTGTCGCGCGAGGTGAGCGTGTCCTCGAGCGTCATCCCGCCGATCACGTTGCGCAGCGTCGTGACGGTGAGCTGCTCGATCGCCTGCAGCGGGTTGGCGACCTCGTAGGAGGCCGCCATCGCGTCGGTGATCGTGAAGTACAGGACGGTGTCGATCCCCACCACGAGGTTGTCCTCCGTGATCACCGGCTGGGACGGGAACGTGACCACCTGCTCGCGCAGGTCGATCAGCGGCTTCACCTGGTCGACGAACGGGATCACGATCGTCAGCCCTGGGTTCAGCGTGCGGCTGTAGCGCCCGAGGCGCTCCACCACCCCCGCGCGCGCCTGCGGGATGATCCGCACCGTCCGCGCTGCGACGAAGAGGACGAACAGGGCGACCACGGCGAGCACGATCAGGCTGGTCATCAGGCTTCCTCCGTTGCTATTGCGTGACGAGCGCCGTAGCGCCCTTGATCTCGACCACCTCGACGCGCGCGCCGACGTCGATCACCTCGTCCTCGTCGAAGCAGCGCGCCGTCCACACCTCGCCGTTTTCGATCTTCACCGCGCCGACGGCCTCGTCGTTGGCGATCCGCTCGACGACGATCCCACGGCGGCCGATCAGCGCCGCCGTACCGGTCCTCAGCGCGGCCGGCGTGCGGCGATGCGAGCGCGCGATCGGGCGCACGACGAGCAGGAACAGCAGCGAGGAGACGATGAACGTCGCCCACGAGAGGAACAGCCCGCCGCCGCCCACGTCCACCAGCGCGGCGAGAAGCGCGCCCGCGGCGAAGGGGGCCATGAAGAAGCTCAGCGTCAGCATCTCGCCCACCGCCAGGACGATCGCCGCGAGGATCCAGAAAACCCAGGGGTCCATGGTCGGCGGCGAGCATATCTCAGGCCCCCGGGGGCGGCGGCCTCAGCTCAGCAGCGCGCGCGCGAACTCCGCGGGGTCGAACGGACGGAGGTCCTCGAGGCGCTCGCCGATCCCGATCAGCTTGACCGGGATGCCCAGCTCCGCCGCGATCGCCAGCGCGATCCCCCCCTTGGCCGTGCCGTCGAGCTTGGTCAGGACGATCCCGGTCACCGGCACCGCCTCGGCGAACAGCCGCGCCTGGCGCAGCCCGTTCTGGCCCGTGGTCGCGTCCACCGTGAGCAGGGTCTCGTGGGGCGCCCCTTCAAGCCGCTTGTCGATCACGCGTGCGACCTTCGCCAGCTCGGCCATCAGGTCGTCCTGCGTATGCAGCCGCCCGGCCGTGTCGACGATCACGACGTCGGCTCCCCCCTCGACGCCGGCGTCAACCGCGTCGTAGGCCACCGACCCGGGGTCCGACTCGGGCGCTCCCTTGACGAACTCGCACTCCGAGCGCCGCGCCCACTCCTCGAGCTGCTCCACCGCGGCGGCGCGAAATGTGTCGCCGGCGCCGATCACGACGCCGCGGTGGAGCGTCCGGCGCAGGTGCCACGCGAGCTTGCCGATCGTCGTCGTCTTGCCGGTCCCGTTGACGCCCACGACCAGGATCACCGTGGGCTGCCCGAGCAGCGAGATCCTGTCGACGCCCTCCCCCGGCGGCGACGCGATCTCGGCGAGCAGCTCGATCAGCCGCCGCGCGAGCGCCTCGCCTCCCTCGAGCCCGCCCTCGGCGGCTTCCCGCTCCAAGCGCTCCACCACCTGTGCGGTCGTGCGCGCGCCGACGTCCGCGTAGATCAGCGCCTCCTCGAGGCGCTCCCAGGTCGACTCGTCGAGGTCCTCGAAGAGCGTCGCCTGGACCTCCGCGGAGAGCGCCTCGCGGGTCTTCGAGAGGTTCTCGCGCAGCCGCCCGAAGAAGCCGCGCCGGGCCTCCCGTGCTGCGGGCTCGGCGCGCGCTGCGCCGGGCGCGTCCTCGGGCACGCCGTCGACGATGAAGAGGTCGGTCCAGTCGCGCGCCAAGGGCCGGCGAAGATACAGCGCGCCGCCGCGCCGGCGCGCGCACCTGTCATCTTCCCGGCCAGCCGATGCCCCGCCGCCGACCCGTCCTCGCCGGCCTGATCGCTGCCGCCGCCGCCCTGGTTCCCGGCTGCGGGGACGGTGGCGACCGGCCGGTCGGCACCGCCCCACCGGCCGGACGACCGGCCGTCTTGTGGGCAGTCGGCGACGCCGCCGGTGGCCGGCCCGCCGCGCGGGAGGTGGGCCGGCTGATCTCGCGTGGGCCGCGTGACCGGCTCGCCTACCTCGGCGACGTCTACGAGACCGGGACGGCGGAGGAGTACGAGCGCAACTACGCCCCCGTCTTCGGTTCGCTGGCTCCGCGCACGATCCCCACGCCGGGAAACCACGAGTGGCCCAATCGAGCGGAGGGCTATGACGCCTACTGGTCGCGCGTCTTCGGCCGGTCCCAGCCTCCCTGGTTCTCCATGCGGCTGGGCGGCTGGCAGATCCTGTCGCTGAACTCGGAGGCCGAGCACGCGCCGGGCTCCCCCCAGCTGAGCTGGCTGCACGGGCAGCTCGCCGAGCCGGGCGACTGCCGCCTGGCGATCTGGCACCGGCCGCGGTGGAGCGCGGGGCGCCGCCATGGCGACCAGCCCGACGTCGCGCCGCTGTGGGACGCGCTGCCGGGACGCGCACGAGTCGTCGTCAACGCGCACGAGCACGACATGCAGCGCTTCAGGCCGATCGACGGCATCACCCAGCTGGTCTCCGGGGCCGGTGGACAGGGCCTCTACCGCATCGACCGGCCCGACCGGCGTCTGGCCTTCGCCGACGACGAGCAATACGGCGCGCTGCGCATGGAGCTGCGGCCCGGGAGCCTCTCCTTCTCGTTCATCGCGGTCGACGGGCGCGTGCTCGACTCGGGCCGGGTGGCCTGCCGACAGGCGAAGTGAGACGGGGTCGGAGCCGCTACGCGGCGTCCGGCGCGGCCACCGGGTGCGGATCGAGCTCGGCGGGGGCGGCGACGGGCCCCGGCTCGTCGGCGTCCCGCGGCAGGTGGCGCGAGATCACCTTGGAGACGCCGTCGTCGCCCATCGACACGCCGTACAGCGTGTCGGCGGCCTCCATCGTGCGCTTCTGGTGAGTGACCACGATGAACTGGGCGCGCTCGGCATGGCGGCGCAGTAGGCGCAGGAAGCGGTCGATGTTGAGGTCGTCGAGCGCGGCCTCGACCTCGTCGAGCACGTAGAAGGGGCACGGCCGGGCGAGGAAGATCGCGAACAGGAAGGCGAGCGCCGTGAGGGACTTCTCGCCGCCCGACAGCAGCGACAGGCGCTTCATCGACTTCCCCGCGGGGGTCATCTCGATCTCGACCCCGAGCAGGTCTTCCTCGTCGGGCGGCTCCTCACCGTCCGCGTCGCCGTCAGCCGCCTCGCCGCGCTCGCCGTCGACGGCCTGGCCGCCCAGGACCGGCCGTGGGCTTTCCTGGTCGCGCACCAGGCGCAGCCGGCCGCGCCCACCGGGGAACAGCTGGCCGACCAGCTCCTCGAAGTTGCGCGCCGCCGCGTCGAAGGTCGACTCGAAGGACTCCCGGATGCGACGGTCGGTCTCGGCGATCAGTCCCGCGAGCTCGCGCAGGGCCGTCTCGAGGTCCCGGCGCTGGGCCTCGAGCTCCTCGACGTGCGCGATCGCCTCGGCGTGCTCGTCCTTGGCGAGCGGATTGACGGGCCCGAGCTGCTCGCGCCGCCGCGCCAGCCGCGCGATCCGCTGCTCCAGCGCCTCTCGTTCCTCCTCGGGGAGCTCAACGTCCGCGGGCGTGGCCGCCAGCTCGAGGCGCGCCGCCAGCGCGGTCAGCTCCGCGTCGGCCTCCGCAGCCGCGTCGCGAACGCGCTGGGCGCCGACCTCCATCGCGGTGACCGCCTCGCCGCGGCGCCGCAGCTCGGACTGCAGGTCGGCCTCCTCGTGGGCGAGCGCGCGCAGGTCGGCGGCGAGGCCCTCGCCCGCGGCGCGATCCGCGGCCAACTCCTCCTCGAGCGCCAGTGCGCGGGCTGCGATCGCCTCGCCGGCGGCCTCCAGGGCCGCCACGAGGCGCTCTGCACGCGGAGCCAGGGCCGCGTCGCGCCGGGCGCCCTCGCGCGCGGCGTCCACGCGGCTCGCGCGCTCGCGCCGCTCGCGGCCGGCCTGCTCGAGCAGACGTCGCTCGGCCGCGAGCGCCGCCTCCACCTCCGCTCGCCGGTTGCCGGTCGGGCCCTCGTCCGGGGCGCTGCGGCGCTGGGCGATCGCCCATGTCAGCCGGGCCGCCAGCTCCGTCGCCTCGTCGTGCTCGCGGCGGCCCGCGCGCAGCGCGCGCTCAGCGTTCTCGCGCGCCTCCTCGGCCTCCGTCTCGGCGGCCGCCGCGCGCTCCACGCTCGCCGCCGCGGCGCGGACCCGCTCGCCCGCCGCACCGCCTGCGGCGGCGAGAGACTCCCGCCGGTTGCGCTCGGCCAGCACGCGGTCGTCGCCGCCTGCCGGCGCCTGGCGAACCTCACGCGCGGCGGCGAACCACGCCCGTCCGCTGCGCGTCACGGCGATGCCCGCGAAGCCGTTCGGGAGCGCGTTGAGGCGCTCGACGACCCAGGCGTCGGCGAGGAGCGAGCGCGCGAGCGCCGGCGCTCGGCCCGATCCGCGCACGCGGTCGGCGAGGCGCTCGGCGCCGGGCACGGGGGGCGCCCCATGCGCCTCGGCGTCGGCGCGCTCCTCCGCGGTGGAGCGGCGCGGGATGCCGGCCAGGAAATCGTGCTTCAGGGCCTCGAAGG
>Ga0208612_1000044_pt1 | contig 91498 bp, 93 predicted proteins | sample AntDryMetagUQ889_FD_188089 | JGI IMG/M metagenome (GOLD analysis project Ga0208612, IMG submission 188089) | Polar desert microbial communities from Antarctic Dry Valleys - UQ889 (SPAdes) | ecosystem: Environmental > Terrestrial > Soil > Desert | place: Antarctic Dry Valleys | collected 2008-12-31 | reverse complement strand
CGCCCGGGAGCTGGAGGAGACGTGGGGCGAGAATGTCGACATCTCGACGATGATCCCGAACGCCAACGCGGCCGAGATTGCATGGTTCGAGCGGCGAGGAAGGGCGTCACTGAGCCCGGCGGCAGCCCGCGATCTCATCCTCATGAACTCGAAGGCGGACGTGCGCGCGGCTCTTGCCGCGATCCAATGCCCGACACTCGTCATGCATCGCACGGGAGATCGCGATGCGCGAGTTGAGGAAGGCCGGTTCATCGCCGAGCGGATCCCGGCCGCCCGCTTCGTCGAGCTCCAGGGTGAAGTACACGTCCCATGGGTCGACGCGGACGCCATTCTCGACGAGATCGAGGAGTTTCTGACGGGTACGCGTCCGGCTGCGGCCTCGGACCGCGTGCTCGCGACGGTCCTGTTCACCGACCTCGTCGGCTCGACCGAAAGAGCACACACCTTGGGCGATGCCGCCTGGGCGATCCTGGTCAGGTCACACAACGATGCGGTTCGGCGTGAGCTCGAGCGCTTCTCGGGCGAGGAGATCGACACGGCCGGGGACGGCTTCCTGGCGCTCTTCGACGGCCCGGCACGGGCGATTCGCTGCGCGCTCGCGATCCGAGAGGAGCTCGGCGCGCTCGGGCTGGAGGTGCGGGCGGGGGCTCACACGGGAGAGGTCGAGCGACGCACCGGCGACAAGCCGCGGGGGATCGCCGTGCACGTCGGCTCCAGGGTCATGTCGTCTGCGGGTACCGGCGACGTGCTCGTGAGCGCGACGACCCGTGATCTGGTTGCGGGCTCCGGTCTGGAGTTCGAGGACCGCGGTGAGCACGAGCTGAAGGGAATCGAAGGTGCGCGGCGCCTCTACGCCGCGCGAACGTAGAGCTCACGGAGCAGGACTCAAGGCGCGAGGGCGAACCGGACGAGGCGCTTCATGACGTCGGCGACCTCGAGCATGACGTCGACCGGTTCGCCCAACGGCAGATCGTCACCCTCGCAGCGGGCGGTGACCGCAGGCTCCTTCAGCTGGACGGTGCCGCCTCCGTCATGCTCGTCGGCGTCTACGACGACTGCGCGGAACGTCTTACCGACGTTGGGCTCGAGCACCGCCGCCTCGACGGTCGAGACGATCCCCGACTCGTACTGCTGGGCGCGCCTGTTCGAAACGTCCATCGTCTCCGGCAGCCCCGGCAGTGTCGAGCGCGCCCAGTCCGGGACGGCAACGCCGCCCGAAACGGCGACGCACACCTCGCCGACGTAGCGGTCGACCAGGCGCCGGAGCGGTGCCGTCGTATGTGCGTACGTGGAGGCCACGCCGGCATGGACGGCCTCGTCCGGCGACTTTCCTTCGAAGGCCAGATACCCCGAGCCGCGGAGGAGAACGGTCGACTCGGAGACGAACGCGGCGTGCATCGCCACCCGAGGATCGAGCTCGCGGACGAGGTCGGCGTAGGTCACGTCGTCGGGCCAGGGAATCTCGAGCGCTTTAGCCGTTCGCCGGAGTCGAGCGACGGCACCACGGTCGGCCTTCGGCAGCGTGCGCAGCACACCGACGCCCGCCCCTAGCATGAGCTCGGCGGCGCCCATTCCGGTCATCAGCGAGATCTGTGCGTTCCAGCCCTCGACGGGGAGCGGCGCCCGATAACGGAGCGTGTAGCCGCTCGAGCCCTTGTGCACCTCCTGCTCCGGGATCGGCAGGGTGATTCCTCCGCGGCGGGCCTCGCGCTCCTGCCGAAGCGTGCCGACCTCGCGCAGGAGCTGGAGCGACTCGTGCGCCGTGCCGTCGTCGAGCGAGCGCTGGACGCCCGCGTAGTCGAGCTTCTCGCGGCTGCGCACGAGGGCGCGGTACGCGACGACCTCGATGCCCTCGCCGGTCTGGTCCACCTCCATGTCCCAGACGAGTGCCGGCCGCGTCTCGTCCGGGAGCAGGCTGCCTGCGCTCTCGGAGATTTGCGGTGGATAGAGGCGGGCCCTGGCGTCCGGCGCGTACAGCGTCTGACCCCGGGCATGCGCCTCCTTGTCCATCGACCCGCCGGGGGTGACGAACGCCGCGACATCGGCGATCGCATAGCGGACGCGATAGCCGTTTCCGCGGCGTTCGAGGTGCATGGCCTGGTCGAGGTCCAGGGATTCCGGGGGGTCGATCGTGACGAACGGAGTCGCCGTCTCGTCCTTCTCGGGTAGCCGAGGCGAGCGCACCGACTCGTCGGCGTCGGCCAGGACGTCGGCCGGAAAGCCCATCGGCACGTCCAGGCTCTCGCGCAGCTCTGCGAACGCCGCGGCGATCTTGGCATCGTCGGGTGCGGCGAGGCGGACGCGACGCCGCGGCATTCAGATGCCGCGGGTCGTGACCGCGATCAGGTCGGCGAGGTTGACGAGCTGGATCGCTGCCCGCATCGCGACGACCCGGTCGTCGTCTGCGGCGAGCTCTGGCGCTTCCCGCCAGAGCTCGCCGGCAGTCGCCAGGAGCTCCTGGATCTGCTCCGATTCCGCAGGATGGCCGTCGCGCTCGCGCGAGGCGTTCGCGGCGAGGCCGAGGGCGCCGATGGCGTCGCGCTGCCGCATCCACAGCATCGGCACCGCCATCGAGATGTACTGGTGGATGCGTGCGAAGGTCAGCGGCTGGACGAGCGATGCCCCGCCCAGGGGTTCCGTGAGCGTGGGCGGCGGTGCGTTCTCGATGATCCCACGCGCCGTTCCACCGAGCATCGCCCGCAGCCGGACGTCATCGAAGCCGGCGAGGCGCGCCGAGCGAATCGATACGAGCAACGAGTTCGGCTGTCGCCCGTACGGGTAGTCGGACGCGTATACGACTTGCTCCGGCGGCACCTGCCGGAAGAGATCGAGGAGATCGAGGGCGCTCCAGACCGACGTGTCGAAGTACACGCCGGGAATTCCGCCCAGGCGACCGGCGAGCGCGGCCATGTCCGCGATTCCCGCATGCGCGATGATCAGGCGAACACCTTCGTTGCGACGCACGAGCGTCTCCAGGTTCTCGGCGATGGGCGGGAGGCCACGGCCTCCGTGGATGAGGATCGGCACGCCTCGCTCGACCGCGAGCTCGAACACCGGACTCAGCCGCTCGTCGTCGAGCGCGAAGGCCTGGGCCCGTGGATGGAGCTTGATTCCCCGCGCTCCGAGGTCGAGCGCGCGCCGTGCTTCCTCGATCGGGCTGGCGGTCAGGTCGAGGCGCACGAACGGGATGAGCCGACCCTCCGAGCGTTGCCCGTGGGCGAGCGTGCGATCGTTCGGAACGCAGAAGCCAGGCTCTCGATCCGGCTCGTCGAGACAGAAGACGAACGCGCCGCCGAAGCCGAAGCGGTCGAGAAGCGTCGAGAGCTCCTCGTAGCGACCGCGCATCCCGTCGATGTCGTCTCCTAGGTGCGTGTGGACGTCGAAGAGGTACGCATCAGCAGGGAGCTCGGAACGGAGCTCGGCCTCGTAGACCTCGACGATTGCCCGAGCTCGCTCGAGCAACGTCATGTGCGCGACTCCTCCTGAGAGCTCAGTGCCGCCCACACCCGCGGCGCCGTCATGGGCAGCTCTCGGAGGCGGATGCCTACCGCTGCGGCCACGGCGTTCGCGATCGCGGGCGCGGCGGCGATCACCGGCGCCTCGCCGATGCCCTTGGCGCCGAAGGGACCGTCGGGCGCGGGAACCTCGACGATCAGCGCGTCGATGTCCGGGACGCGATCCGCGAGTGGAATCGCATAGTCGAGGAACGAGCTCGTGAGGAGCTGCCCGCTTTCGTCGTGCACCAGCTCCTCGAAGAGCGCCCAGCCGATCCCCTGGGCTGCGCCCCCGCGCATCTGCCCCTCGACGAGCGCGGGGTTGAGCGCTCGGCCGACGTCCTGGGCGATGACGTGCGCGAGGAGCGTCACCTCGCCGGTGTCCTTGTCGACGCGAACGTGTGCGAGATGGGCTGCGACCGACGGAGCGCCGCGCGTCTGCGCCGAGCCGCCGTGCCCCTCGATCGGCTCGTAGCTGCCGCCGAAGCGAAGCGCTTTGCCCGAAATCTCCGCGACCGTGATCGAGTGATCGGGCGAGCCGACCGCGCGCACGACTCCGTCCACCACCTCGAGGTCCGCCGGCGCGATCTCGAGCTCCTCCGAGGCAGCTTTCAGGAGCTTCTCGCGGGCGGCCTCGGCCGCCCGCAGTACCGCCGCGCCAACCGTGTAGGTGACCTTGGAGCCGCCGCTCGCGCCGGAATAGGGACCGGTGGCTGTGTCGGCGGCGACCACTCGCACCTGGTCGGGCGAAAGGCCGAAGGTCTCCGCCGCGATGGCGGCGAAGCCCGTGTTCACGCCGCTCATGTCCACCGCGGACGTGACGACGGTCATCGTGCCGTCCTGGTTCACGCGGCAGACCGCCGCAGCGGGCTCGGTGCCGCCGGGCCAGTAACCCGCTGCAAATCCGACCCCCTCCCCGTCAGGGAGGGAATCGCGCGACTGCCAGAGCGGATGCTCGCGGATTCTCTCGAGCACCTCGATCGCGCCCATGCGCGGGAACGGGTTCCCGCTCACGCCCACGTCGGCCTCGACGACGGCATTTTGCAGCCGGAGCTCGAGCGGATCGAGATCCAGCGCTGCCGCGAGCTCGTCCAGAAGCGACTCGAGCGCGAACGCCGCGGTCGGAGCGCCGGGACCGCGGTACGCACCGAACGTGAACCGGTTCGTCTGGACGCCGTACCCGCGGATGTCGTGCGCCTCCCAGCGATACGGCCCGGCGACGAGAAGCGACGTGATGCCCTCGACACCCCAGCCCGCGTTCGAGCCGCGATCGACGATCATTTTCCCGCTGATCGCAGTCAGCGTGCCGTCCTTGCGCGCGCCGACCCGAAGGTGTGTCACCTGCGCGGACGCGGGGTTGGTCGCCTGAAAGTCGTCGGTCCTCGTGAAGACGACACGTACCGGGCGACCGAGTGCGAGCGTTGCGCCGGCCGCCAACGGCTCCACCAAGGCGAACTTGCCTCCGAAGGCGCCGCCGAGCGGCTCCGCGATCACGCGGATCCGCTCCAGCGGCAGGCCGAATGCGCGGGCGAGCTCCCGCTGCGTCACGAACGAGCCCTGGGTGCTCGTCGAGACCACGAGGTTTCCGTTCGGCTCGAGCCACGCTGTCGCGACCTGGGGCTCGATGTACGCCTGGTAGACCCAGGGCGTCCGGAATGTCCCCGAGACAACGGCGTCGCTCACCTCGAGCAGGGCCATTGCATCGCCGGCGCTGCGGTGAACCGTGTCGAGAACGTTGCCCGAGAGCTGCTCGTCGTCGCCCTCCTCCTGGCCCTTGTCCACGCTCGCGTGAATCGACTCGAGGTCGCCTCCGTCTTCGCCTTCATGGGTGACGCGGGCGAGCGCTCGTCCCGGCAGCATGGCGTCCTCGACGTCGACGACAGCCGGGAGAGGCTCGTACTCGACGACAACGGCCTCGACGGCGTCCTCCGCAGCTGCCTCGCTCTCGGCCACGACGAGCGCTACCGGTTGTCCGGCGAAGACGACTTCGGTGCGTGCCAGCGGTTCGGTCGTCCGATCCGAGCCTGAACCGGCGATCGGGAGGTCCTCGGCGGCGAGGACGGCGACGACCCCGGGCATGGCGAGCGCCGCATCGCGGTCGACCTGCCGGATCAGCGCGTGCGCCTCTGTCGAGAGAACAAGGCGAGCGTGGAGCAGCCCATGGACCTGGCCGTCGGCGGCATAGCGAGTCGCGCCCGTCACCTTGTCGTGCGCGTCGACACGCGGACGAGAGACGCCGATCACGCTTTCGGTCATCGTGCTTTGTCCATCCGCTCTCGCGCGCGGTCGAGCGCGCGATGGGCGACGACCCCGGCGAGGTGCCGCCGGTACTCCGCAGGCGCGAAACGGTCGCCGTAGATCTCCGCCTCCTCGAGCGCATCGAGCGGGTTGGCGTCGGCGGAAAGCAGAAACGGGTGCGCGCCGATCCCCGTCACGGCCACGCGCTGCTTCCCCTCTGCGGTTACGTGTGCCGCGGCGCCCGCCAGCGCGAATCCCGAGGCGGGATGCTCGACCTTCGCGTACGCGGAGCCCGATCCCTCGACGAGCGGGAAGACGACCTCGGTGATCAGCTCTCCCGGGCCGAGCGCGGTCGTGAACGGGCCGAGGAAGAGCTCCGCAGCCGAGAGCGCGCGCTCCGCGCCCGCCGCACGCAGCACGAGCTGTGCGCCGAGCGCGAGCGCAACCGCCGGCATATCGGAGGCGGGGTCGGCGTGGGCGAGGCTTCCACCGAGCGTTCCCCGGTTGCGGACCTGTAGGTCGCCGATCGCGGCGGCGCACTCGGCGATCGCGGCGAACGGCGGCCATTCCAGCTCGGGAGCGCTTTCGAGCTCCTCCCAGGTCGCGAGGGCGCCGACACGAAGCTCGTTCTCGTCGAGCCGTACTCCACCGAGCTCGAGCCGGCTGATGTCCACGAGAACGCTCGGCCGGACGATCCGCAGCTTCATGACCGGGAGGAGCGACTGACCGCCCGCAAGCGCCTTTGCGTCCGGGTCGGCCAGCGCCTCGAGCGCCTCGTCGAGCGACGATGGCCGGATGTGTTCGACCGTTGCGGGGATCAGGCTGCTTCCCCTTCGCGCAGCGCCGCCGCGGCTGCGCGGACCGAATCCACGATCGACTGGTAGCCCGTGCAGCGACAGAAGTTGCCGCGTAGTGAGCTGCGGATCGTCACGTCGTCGGGGTCGGGTGCGCGCGTCAGGAGATCGGACGCGGTCAGGATCATCCCGGGCGTGCAAAAGCCGCACTGGAGGCCGTGGTGCTCGACGAACGCGCGCTGTATTGGGTGTAGCTCGCCGCTTTGCGCGAAGCCCTCGATCGTCGTCACCTCGGCGTCCTCCGCCTGAACCGCGAGCATGGTGCAGCTCTTCACCGCTCGTCCGTCGAGGAGGACGGTGCACGCGCCGCATTGGCTCGTGTCGCAGCCGACGTGCGTGCCCGTGAGCCCGAATCCGTCCCGGAGCGCCTGGACGAGCAGCGTCCGCGGCTCGACCTCGAGGGAGCGGCGCTCGCCGTTGATCATGAGCTCGAGTCGCCGGGCCGCGGTCATCTGTCCAGTCTATGCAGGGGCGATCGGCCCGCTCCGCGGTTCGTGCCCGCTGAGAGGATGCGCTCTAGAATCGAGTTCCGGTGGAGGCTGTCGCGGTCGACGAGATCACGCGCGTCTTCGAGCCGCGGCGACGCAGTGGGACGCGCGTCGTCGCTCTCGACGAGGTATCGCTCACTGTTCCGACCGGCGAGATCCACGGCCTCCTCGGCCCGAACGGAGCAGGCAAGACGACGCTGGTGAAGATCCTCTCCACCGTTCTCCTGCCGACGTCGGGGAAGGCACGCGTCCTCGGTCACGATGTCGTCGCCGACACCGAGGCCGTTCGGCCACTCATAGGCATAGTGTTCGGGGGCGAGCGAGGCCTCTACTGGCGCCTGACCGGGCGTCAGAACCTCGAGTACTGGGGGGCCCTCTACAAGCTTTCCGCGCGTGAGGCGAAAGCGCGAGCGCAGCAGCTGCTCGAGCGTGTCGGCATGGTCGACAAGGCGGACGAGCGGGTCGAGGAGTACTCACGCGGCATGAAACAGCGACTCCACCTGGCCCGCGGTTTGATGGGCGACGGCAAGGTGCTTTTCCTCGACGAGCCGACGACCGGCATGGATCCACTCGCTGCCCGGGAGTTCCGGTCGCTGATCGGCGAGCTCCGCGACGAGGGCCGGACAATTCTGCTCGCCACGCACGACATGGTCGAGGCCGAGATGGTGTGCGACCGGGTCACGCTGATCGATCGCGGGAAGGTCATCGCGACAGAATCCCCGCGGACGCTGGGGCGGGTGCTCTCGCGTTTTCAGCGGATCGATGTCGAAGGGGTGCCTTCAGCCGTGCTCGACGAGATACGGGCGATGCACGGCGTGACGAGCGTGACTGCGATCGACGGCGTCGGCACGCGGATCGAGGTCGACGAGGAAGGAGCGACGCAACTCGTCCTGGAGCGACTCGTGGGGGCGGGCGCGACCTCGGTGCGAACGAGCCTGCCGAGCCTCGAAGAGGTGTACGTCCAGCTGATAGGCGAGCGAGGGATGGAGATCTAACTCGTGCACGGTCTTGTCGCAGGCTTTCGGTTGGAGCTGCGGCTCGTGCGTGCGAACCCGGACGCGCTGATTCCGCTCGTCACGGCGCCGCTCTTTGCCATCATCTTCCTGGCGATCTTTCGCCAGAGCGGGCGACCGGACCTCGAATCAGATGCGCTCATGGCGCCGGTGCTGATGTCGCTGTGGTGGATCGCGCTCCTGCAGGCCGGGACGATGATCACCGGAGATCGCTGGCAGGCGGTTCTCGAGCCGATGATTGCCGCGCCCACAACCCTTGCCTCGGTGCTGCTCGGGAGGGTTGCGAGCCTGATGTGTGTCGGGCTCGTCTCCTTCTTCGAGGTCTGGGCCGCCGGGTGGCTCTTCTTCGGCGTCTCGATCCCGTTCGAGCATCCCGGCGCGCTCGCCCTGACGCTCCTCGCGACGGCCTTTGCGATGGCCGGCGCGGCCGTCGCCTTCGCCGCGCTGTTCGTGATGACGCGGAACGCCTACACGTTCATCAACTCCGCGAGCTTCCCGTTCTACGTGCTCGGGGGCGTGCTCGTCCCTGTCGCGTTTCTCCCAGGTTGGCTCCAGCCCGTGTCCAGCGTGATCTTCCTGTCCTGGAGCGCAGACCTGCTGCGCGCGAGCTTGAAGGAGCCGGATGTGGACGACTTCTGGATCCGGCTCGCTGTGGTGATCGTGCTGGGCGTGATCAGCTTCGCGATCGGGCGCGTGCTGCTCCACCACATCCTGCGGCGCATGCGTGCAAACGGCGAACTGGCGACGGCGTGAACGCAGCGGCGACGGTCAACGTCATGCGCCACGCGTTCCATGCGGGGCTCGCCGACTATCGCGCGATCTTCACCTGGAGGAGCTGGCTCGCCGGGTGGTTCGTCCGCGTGCTTTTCCAGGTGTCGTTCTTTGCCCTGATAGGCGAACGCTTGGGAGACGACGAGAAGACTTCCTACCTCCTCGTCGGCAACGCCATGCTGGTCGCAGGCCTGCTGGGGATCTTCTCGCTGAACCTGACCTCGGCCGAGCGGTGGGCGGGGACGTTGCCGCTTCTCGTCGCGAGCCCGTCGAGTCCGATCCTCGTCTTCTCTGCGCGCGGCGCCTACCTTGTCGTCGACGGCGCTCTGAGCGCGATCGCTGCGCTGTTCGTCGCCGGAGCGATTTTCGGAATCGACCTGCCGTGGCCACGAGTTCTCGCGGTCGTTCCCGTCACGTTCGTCATCGCGCTCGCGTCCTACGGCTTCGGGACATTTCTCGCCGGGGTCGTCTTCCGCTTCCGAAGCATCAACAGCCTCGTCGTGGTGACGACCTACGTCGCCCTCATGGCGGCGTGCGGCGTGAACGTGCCGCTTTCGTACTATCCGGAACCGCTCGAGCTGCTTTCGCGTTTCCTCCCTTTGACGAACGGTCTGCTCGCGATCCGTGGGGTGTTCGACGGCGCTCCGGCCGCCGAGATCCTCGGCGATGCCGCGCTCGAGGCGGCTGTGGGCATCGGCTGGATGGCCGCCGCGCTCCTGAGCTTCAACCGGCTCGCGTCGCGGGGCAGGCGCGACGGATCACTCGACTACGGCGCGTAGCTCGTACGACTCAGGCGGCGAGCGCGGAAAGCTTGTCGCGCAGATACGTGAGATAGGGCTGCGGGTCGATCGTCGACGAGCCGGTGAGCCGCTCGATGGTCTCCTTGGGCGTGAGCTTGCGCCCGAGCGAGTAGAGGTTCTCGGTGAGCCATGCAGAGAGCCCCTCGAGCTCGCCTGCCTCCATCTGGGCGTCGAGATCGGGGATCGCCTCCTGCACGACCGACCAGATCTGGAGCGAGATCACGTTGCCGAGGGCGTAGGTCGGGAAGTAGCCGATACCGCCGCTCGACCAGTGGACGTCTTGAAGGACTCCACGCGCGTCGTCCGGCACGTCGACGCCGAGCAGGTCCCGCATTGCCTCACTCCACGCCTCGGGGAGATCTTTCGGAGCAAGCGTCTCCTCGATCAGGCGGCGTTCGATGTTGAACCTGAGGATGATGTGGAGGCTGTACGTCGTCTCGTCGGCCTCTACGCGAAGCAGCCCCGGCTCGGCGCGGTTGACCGCCGCCATGAAGGCGTCGAAGTCGATGCTGCCGAGCTGCTCTGGGAAGGTCTCCTGCAGTGGCTCGTACCAGTAGGACCAGAACGGGCGGCTGCGTGCGACGAGGTTCTCCCAGGTCCGGCTCTGCGACTCGTTCAAGCCGAGCGACGGCGCATTCGCGAGCGGCGTCCGTTCGAGCGAGGCGCCGATGCCGTGGGCGTAGAGGCCGTGACCGGCCTCGTGCATCGTCGACCAGAACGAATCGAGCCCGGTCGGCTGGTACCTCGTCGTGAGCCGGACGTCGCGTGTCGAGAACGAGATGCAGAAGGGGTGTACGGTCGGATCGAGTCGCCACGAGCCGTTCTCGAAGCCGACCGTTGCCAGGACGCGCTCTGCGAATGTGCGCTGCAGCTCGGGCGCGTAGGGGACGTCGAGGAACGATGCGTCGACCCGCGGCGCGTCGCGCACCAACTCGGCGAGCACGGGACGGATCGTGTCGAAGACCTCTGCGACCTCGGTCGTCTTCATCAGCGGCTCGAAGTCGTCGAGGAGCGGGGTGTACGGCGAGTCGTCCCACTCGAAGCACTCCGCGTAGCGCTTCCTCAGATCGAGGTTCCGCTCGAGGGTCGGGAGGAAAGCCGCGAAGTCGTTGTTCTTGCGGGCGTCGACCCAGACCTGGTGTCCCTGCGCCCCGGCCAGGAGCATCTCGGTGCGGAGGTCGATCGGGACGCGCCTCGCCTTCTCCCAGTCGCGACGTGTTACGCGAATCAGGCTCGCATCGTCGGAGTCGTGCTCCAGTGACTCCTCGTACGGGCTGAGCCTCTCGAGAAGCGTTCCGATCTCGCCATCGACGAACTTCTCGTGGGCGATGCGACCGAGCGTCGCCATCGCTTCTGCACGGGCGGGGCCGCCGAGCGTCGGCATGTTCACGCGCTGATCCCAGGCCGCGAGGAACAGCATTCGCCCGAGATCCGAGATCTCCGAGAGCCGCTCGCGGAGCGTACGGAGGTCGGCTTCCACGACGTCCGACTCTATCTGCGCGGGGTAGGATCGGCGGCCGTGAACAGCAAACGTCCGGAGGTCACGGCGTGACGGATCAGGCGATCGAGACGCTGCTCGCCGAAGAGCGCCGCTATCCGCCCGCAAAGGAGTTCGCCGAGCAGGCGAACGCAAAGGCCGACATCTACGACGTTCCGTTCGAGGAGTTCTGGGAGCGCGAGGGGCGCGAGCGGGTCACGTGGTTCGAGCCCTTCTCGTCCCTGCTCGAGTGGGAGCTTCCTTACGCGAAGTGGTACCTGGGCGGAAAGATCAACGTCGCCTACAACTGCCTCGACCGCCATGTCGAGGCGGGCCTTGGGGACAGGGTCGCGTACCACTTCGAAGCGGAGCCGGTCGGTGAGCGAGCGGCGATCACCTATGCCCAGCTGCTCGAGGAGGTCGTCAAGGCCGCGAACGGGTTGAAGGCGCTGGGGGTCGGCAAGGGCACTCCGGTCGGCATCTACATGGGCATGGGACCGGGCCTGCCAGTCGCCATGCTCGCTTGCGCGCGTCTGGGCGCGCCGCATACCGTCGTGTTCGGAGGTTTCTCGGCCGAGGCGCTCGCCGACCGGCTGAACGACATGCGCTGCGAGATCCTCCTGACCCAGGACGAGGGCTGGCGGCGCGGACAGACGGTGCCGCTCAAGGAGAACGCGGACGAGGCGCTCGAGTCCTGTCCGGGTGTGAGGAAGGTCGTCGTCGGACAGCGGACGCGCGGGGAGGTGCCAATGACGGCGGGCCGCGACCTCACGTGGTCCGAGTTGGTGGAGGGGCAGCCCTCGGATGCGGGATCGTGCCCCTGCGAGCCGATGGACTCGGAAGACCTTCTCTATCTCCTGTACACGAGCGGGACGACCGCGAAGCCGAAGGGGATCGCACACACGACGGCGGGATACCTGGTCGGCGCGGCGACGACCCACCGCTACGTCTTCGACCTGAAGCCCGATACCGACGTCTTCTGGTGTGCCGCGGACATCGGCTGGGTCACGGGGCACAGCTACATCGTCTACGGGCCGCTTTGCAACGGGACGACGAGCGTTCTCTACGAGGGCACGCCCGACTTCCCGGACAAGGACCGGTGGTGGGACATCGTCGGGCGCTACGGCGTCACGATCCTGTACACCGCGCCGACGGCCATCCGCGCGCACATGAAGTGGGGGCCGGAGCATGCGGGTAAGCACGACCTCTCGTCTCTCCGGCTGCTCGGAACAGTCGGCGAGCCCATCAACCCGGAGGCCTGGATCTGGTACCGGGAGCACATCGGCGCCGATCGTCTGCCCATCGTCGACACCTGGTGGCAGACGGAGACTGGGATGATCATGCTCACACCGCTTCCGGGGGTCACAACCATCAAGCCGGGCGCAGCCACCAAGCCGTTTCCCGGGGTCGAGGCAGCCGTCGTCGACGACCAGGGGCGGGAGGTCGGCCCGGGTGGCGGCGGCTACCTGGTGTTGAAGAAGCCCTGGCCGGCAATGACGCGCGGGATCTTCGGCGACGACGCGCGCTTCCGGTCGACGTACTGGGAGCGCTTCCCGGGGATGTACTTCGCGGGCGACGGCGCCCGGATCGACGAGGACGGCGACTTCTGGCTGCTCGGGCGGGTGGACGACGTCATGAACGTGTCCGGGCACCGCATCTCCACGATCGAGGTCGAGTCGGCGCTCGTCGACCATCCGAGCGTGGCGGAAGCCGCGGTCTGCGGACGTGCAGATGCGCTGACGGGGCAGGCGATCGTCGCGTTCGTGACGCTGAAGGGCAGCGAGGAAGGCTCCGTGGAGATGCTCGACGTCCTCCGCAACCACGTTGCCCAGAAGATCGGGCCGATCGCCAAGCCCGCGAACATCGTCTTCACGCCGGAGCTTCCGAAGACTCGCTCGGGAAAGATCATGCGTCGGCTGCTTCGTGACGTCGCGGAGGACAGGCCGCTCGGTGACACGACCACGCTCGCGGATCCCACGGTCGTCGCGGAGATCGCGGATCGCGCCGTCGCTCAGCCGAGCGAGGAGTGAGAGCCTCCAACACGATGGGGCCTCGTCGACGGTGCGTGATGGGCGGTGCGAGGCAAGGACGCGGGAGAGCCAAATGCAGGCATATTGGCGCGCCTGAGGACGCCGCGCAGCGCAGCGCGTGCCGGCGGCTCAGAGCTTCATCGTGTTAGAGGCTCTCACCTATTCCGCCGGGAGTTCTGGCCGATACGTGCCGAAGCTCCAGAGGTTGCCCTCAGGATCCCGGACGACGTACTCGCGTGAGCCGTAGTCCGTGTCGTGGAGCGGCAGCACGATCTCCGCGCCGGCCGCCACGGCCTGCTCGTAGTGCGCGTCGAGCCCGTGGTCGACGATGGAGTACACGCCCTCGTTCACGGCGCCGAGCTCCCTCGCCGTCTTCATCCCCAGGTTGTTCTCTCCCGCCGAGCCCAGCATGATCATGCCGTCGGCGAAGCGCATCTCTGCGTGGACGATCGTCCCGTCCTCACCCTCGTGTACTTGGGTCCGCTCGAAGCCGAAAGCCTCGGTGAGCCAGTCGAGGGCGGCCCGCGCGTCCTCGTACGTCAGGAAGGGAATCACGTTCATCTCATGCTCCTCTCGTGTCGCTCGGGGAGCAGCGTAGAAGCCACCCGTGCCGCCCGTCTTGTACGAATGTGACCGGACCCTAGGCTTTGCCGAGGACGCCCCCGCCCGGGATCACCCGCGAAGCGAACTCACGGGGCGTCGTTCCGGTGAATTCGCGGAAGTCCCTCATCAGGTGGGCTTGATCGAAGTAGCCACACTTCTGGGCGAGCTCGGCGAACGGCATCCTGACTCTACGTTCGATCAGACCAACCGCTCCGTTGAAACGGATGATTCGACCCGCGGTCTTGGGGCCCAGTCCGATCTGCTCTCGAAAGCCGGCGAGTAGGTGGCGTCGGCTACGGCCGAGCTTCTCCGCGAGCGTGCTCACCCGAACCGCGCCGTTGGTGTGCTCGAGCGCGCGCCATGCCCAGAGGATCTCCGGCGCCGGCCTCCGTGCGTTGCTCAGATGTGTCGCGATGACGGAGTCAAGCAGCGCGAAGCGAGCCTCCCAGGTCGAGGCAGCCTCCAGACGCGCGATCAAGTTCCGGTCGCGCCCGAGCACATCCTCGACATCGACAACCCTGTTCGAGAGCTCGTGCATAGGTACCCCAAAGAAGAGGTGTGCTCCGACCGGGGTGAAGTCGACCTGGATGCATCTCGCAGCTCCTTCCGCCGTAACGAAGCTCGAGCGCTCGTGAAGACCCGCGACGAAGCTGTCGCGTACATCGGGCATGCCTGCCAAGCTGTCGGTGATTTTCCATCGCGCTCCGAAGTTGACGATGAGCGGGACGCGGACCGACGGAACCTCTTGGCGGACCACGGGAGCCGGCGCACCCGACTCGTCATATCCCTGGTAGCCGTGGACGAACCCGCGCAGGCTGGGGTCCGGTCGTCCGAGGACGAGCTCCCAGCGGCCGTGCTCGGAGTTCTGGTGCATGACCCGCGTGAAGAGTTCCTGCATGTGGGCAGGCTAAACGGTGTGGACCGCGCGCTCGAACGCCGCGACCGTGCGCGCCACGTCCGCGTCGCTGGTTCTCCAGTTCGAGACCGAGATGCGAATCGCAAAGCGTCCTTCCCAGGTCGTCCCGCTCATCCACGCTTCGCCGCTACGTTGCACGGCGTCGAGAATCGCGCGGGTTGCCTCGTCGCTCTCGAAGCGTAGGAGCACCTGGTTCAGCACGACGTCGTTCACGATCTCGCAGCCCGGCAGCTGGCCTAGCTCAGCGGCAAATCGCCGCGCATGCCGGCAGCAACGCTCGACGAGCTCGGCGAGGCCCGACCGCCCCAGGGAGCGGAGCGCCGCGTACACCGTCAAGCCGCGTGCTCGGCGTGAGAACTCGGGCGTCCAGTCCATCTGATCCCGAGCTGTGTTCGGGTCTGCGACGAGGTACTCGGCCGTCATCGACATCGCCGCGCGATGGGCTTCGGGATGAGCGACGAACGCCAGTCCACAGTCGTACGGGACGTTGAGCCACTTGTGCGCATCCGTCGCCCACGAGTCGGCCTCGCCCACGCCCTCGACGAGCTGCCGAAGCTCGGGCGACGCGGCGGCCCAGAGCCCGAAGGCGCCGTCGACGTGGAGCCACGCGCCGGCCGCCTTCGCAAGTGCTGCTATCTCGGGCATCGCATCGACGGCCCCGGTGTTCACCTCGCCCACCTGTCCGCAGACGATCGCCGGGCCGTCGCTGCCGCCGAGCGCCGCCTCCAGGGCGTCCGGGCGCATTCGACCCTGCTCATCGATCGTCACGGCCACGGTCGACTCGTTCCCGAGCCCCAGTAGGCGCAATGCGCGATCGACAGTCACATGCCGCTTTCCGCCGACGAAGACGCGGAGCCGCGGTGCGCCACTCAGCCCGCTCCGCTCGACATCCCAGCCTGCACGCTCGAGCACTGCATGGCGCGCGGCAGCGAGGCACGTGACATGTGCCATCTGACAACCCGTTACGAAGGCGAACGAGGTCGTCGGAGGGAGCCCGAACAGCTCCTTGAGCCACTCACCTGCCACCTCCTCGACGACAGCTGCGGCCGGTCCGCCGACCACGAGACCCGCGTTCTGATCCCAGGCGCTCGTCAGCCAGTCAGCCGCCAGCGCGGCCGGAAGCGTGCCGCCGATGACGAAGCCGAAGTAGCGTCCGCTGGGTATCCCGACGACGCCCAGGTTTGCGCTCGCAGCGAGCTCTTCGACGACCGTGAGCGGATCGACTGGTTCCGGTGGGAGTGGGCCGCCGAGGGTTCGACGCAATTCGCCGACCGAGGCCGGAGGCCAGACGGATCGGTCCTCTAGGGAGTCGAGAAACCCGCTCGCGATCTCCGCGGTGCGACGCAACAGTTCCCGCTCGCTCATAGGTCGAGTCTATGTAGCGCTACGCAGCGATCAGCTTCTCGAAGCGCTCCGGATCGTCGAACGGCCCGACGACTGCCAGATAGAGGCGTTTCCCGTCGAGCAGATCCCGGGCGACGCGCTGGACGTCCTCGGCGGTGACGGCGTCGATCTGGCGCAGGAGCTCCTCCGGCTCCTCGATCTCCCCTTCGAGCACCTCGCGGCGGAGGCCGTACTGGATCGTGCCCTGCGGGCTTTCGAGCCTGAGGACGAACCTGCCCTTCGAGTATCCGCGCGCCTTCTCGAGCTCGTCGGCGGGCACCGGCTCAGCTGCGATTCCTCGCAGCTCGCCGAGGATCGTCGTGATCGCCTCATCCACGCGCTCGACGTCGACCCCCGCGCCCGTGTACAGCGTTCCCGTGTCCGTGTAAGCCCCGGTGCCGGCGTGGACGTAGTACGCGAGGCCGCGCTTCTCGCGCACCTCGGTGAAGAGCCGCGAGGACATTCCGCCCCCGAGAACAACGGTGAGAAGCTGCAGCGCGTAGCGGTCCGGGTGCCCGATCGGGTAGCCGCGCACGCCCAGGATGAGGTGGGCCTGCTCCGACTGCTTCGTGTGGAGCAGGACGGGAGAGCTGTCGGGGGGCAGCTCGACCGGTGGCGCAGCCCCGGTCTCCTGCGTCGCGATGCCTCCGAGTAGCTCCTCGAGGTGCTCCATGAGCCCGTCCCCGATCCGGCCTCCGACACCGACGACGATCCGCTCGGGCTTGTACCAGGAGTCGAGGTAGGACGTGAAGGTCTCGCGCGTCGCCGCCTCGATGGTCTCCTTCGTCCCGAGGATGTCCCACCCGAGCGGCTGGTCGGCGTAGAGCAGGCGGTCGTAGACGCTGCCGATGTAACGCTGAGGGTTGTCGAGGTACACGTTCATCTCCTCCAGGATCACGCCCTTCTCCTTCTCGATCTCGGCAGGATCGAAGCGCGAGTGCAGGAGCATGTCGCCGAGCACGTCGAAAGCGATGTCACGCGTCTCGGCGCCGCACTTGACGTAGTAGCCGGTGATCTCCTTGCCGGTGAACGCGTTGAACTCGCCGCCGATCGCATCGATCTCGGTCGCAATGGTCCGCGCCGTCGGACGTCGTTTCGTGCCCTTGAAGAACATGTGCTCCGAGAAGTGCGCGATCCCCTTCGACTCCGCCGTCTCGTAACGCGACCCGGCAGCGAGCATCACGAAGCAGGAGACGGAGCCGACCTGCGGCATGGAAGCGCTCACGACCCGAATCCCGTTGGTGAGCGTCGTCTTTTCGAAGACCGCCACGGCGTTCGATGGTATAGACAGGCCTCGTGCCCGGACAGCTGACCCGTTCGGCCATCGCACTTCAGCCCGAGTGGCTTCGACAGGTCACCGAGCGGGTGGGCGCGAAGCGGTTGCCGCGTGACGCTCACGTCCTCTTCACCGGGTGCGGGACGTCGTTCCATGCCGCCCTGGCGTGCGGCCGGGCAGTCCAGGCGCTCGAGCTCGTTCTCGGGCAACCCTCGGAAGCAGATGTCCTCGTGGCGGTCAGCCACGAGGGCGGCACCGCCGTGACGCGCGAGGCGGTCGAAGGGTTCGACGGAGAGACGTGGCTCGTCACCGGAGCGACCGAGAGCCCGCTCGCCCGCCTCGTCGACCACGTCGTCGTCGCGACTCCCGAACTCGAGAAGAGCTACTGCCACACCGCGAGCTACACGTGCGCGATCGCGGCCGGTCGTGCGCTCCTCGGCGAGGACGTAAGCGGGCTCAGCGAAGCGGTCGAGCGGGAGCTCGCCGCTGATTCACTCGCTGCCTCGGAGCACGAGCGATTCCTGATCGCCGGAGCCGGCGTCGACACCGCCACCGTGCTGGAGGCGGTGCTCAAGCTCCGCGAGGGCGCGCATGTCGCGGCCGAGGGGCAGCACACGGAGCAGCTCCTTCACGGGCATCTCGCAGCGATCGACTCCACGGTGCGGTGCTTCCTGCTCGCAGGACGAGCTCGCGCTGCCGACCGCGCGCGCGATGTCGAACGGGCGCTCGGCGAGCTCGGCTGCGAGGTCACACTCCTGCCGGCTGTGCATCCAGTGGTCGACATCGTCCGCTTCCAGCGCCTAGCTGTCGACCTGGCCGCCGCACGCGGCGTCGATCCGGACCTGATCCGCCGGGACGAGGAGCCGTGGGACAGGGCTCGGAAGTCGTACGCCTAACGATCTTCCAGCCTGTACACGAAGCGCAGCGCCTGCCAGTGTTCGTCGATCGAGCAGGACTTGTTGTCGACGAGCCCGTGCGCGAGGCCGATCTCCTGGACGGCTCCGAAAGTCAGGTCGCCTTCGATCTTCGCCGCCTTCTTCGGCCAGGCGATCCAGAGCCCGTCTGCCGGGTCGAGCGTCGCCTTTAAGCCCTCGAAGCGTTCCTCGAGATGCTGTTCGCTCGTCGTGAAGAACACGACGACCCCGCTGCCCGGCTTCGCGCCGAGCTTCCGTGAGAGTGGCGATCCCGAGTAGGCCTTATCGGGCATGCCACGCAGTGAGCAGCTCGGCCTCGCGCTCGGGGGAGAGGCCGGCGGCGTCGGTCGGCGAAGCGGTCTCGAGAGTCGCGCGGACGGTGTCCGCGAGCGGCCTGAAGCGGAGGCCCTCGCCGAGGGCTCGACGGAGGTCGACCTGATCGGCCCCTGCCATCGCCGGATCGGCGATCCAGAGCGGCAGCTCCATCCATTCGCCGACCTCCTGCTCGAGCAGGAACTCGTTGGGAGCCCAGGTGATCGTCGAGTCCGTGCCGGCGATCGCGCGACACGTCCCCAAGAGCTCGAGCCACGTAGAGCCCGGGTGCGTCGCATTGAAAGTGCCCTCGACTCCGCGCTCGCAGAGATCGACGATCCAGTCGGCGACATCGCGCACGTCGACGAACTGGGTCTGCCGTTCCGGAGGAGCGGGTGCGAGGACCTCGCCTCCGCGTGCGAGGCGGTGAGGCCAGTACGTGAAGCGGCCGGTGGGGTCGTGATGACCGACGATCAGGTTTGGGCGCACGACGAGCGCGCGTTCACCGAACGTCTCGCGCACGGCCTTCTCGCAGAGCGCTTTCAGCGGGCCGTAACTCTCGTTCGTGACCTCGTCTCTCGGGTGATCGCCGAGCGGCGCGAGCGGGCTGCCCTCGTCCACTGGAGCGCTGAAGTCGGCATACACGGAGATCGAGGACACAAAGCAGTAGCGATCCGATCGAGTCAGCGCTTCCACAGAGCGGCGAACGACGTCCGGAAGGTATCCGGACGTATCGATCACGGCGTCCCACTTGCGACCCGCCAGGATCTCCATGTCTCCCGCGCGATCGCCGTGCAGCCTCTCGACCTCGGGATACAGCTCGGGGCTCGTCTGGCCCCTGTTGAAGAACGTGAGCTCGTGGCCCGCCGCGAGAGCCGTGTCTGCGATCGCGCGCCCGAGAAACCGCGGCCCGCCGAGGAGGAACAGCTTCACGCGAGCTCGGCGAGACCGGCCAGGAGCCGGTCGACTTCGTCCTCGGAGTTGTAGTGAACCACTCCCGCCCGAACGGCTCCGTCCTCGAGACCGAGGTACTCCATGGTCGCGAGTGCGTAGTAGTTGCCGTGCCAGACCGCGAGGTCGCGCTCCGCGAGCGAGATCGCCACCGACTCGGGCGAGTGGCCGGGGACGTTGAAGCAGAAGGTCGGCGCCCGGCCGCTCATCGTGCGCAGGCCGTACAGGTCGACGCCGTCCGGCAGGCCCGCGAGGAACCGTTCGCCGAGTGCCGTCTCGTGTGACCGGATCGCGTCCCAGCCGAGCGAGTCGATGTAGTCCACCGCCGCGACGAAGCCTGCCAGCAGCTCGTGCGGCAGCGTTCCGAGCTCGAATCGGTGACCGACCGGGTCGTTCGGTGCGGGGCGCACCTTGTACGGACGCCACGACTCGAGGAGCTCCCGCTTTCCGTAGGCAAGGCCGAGATGGGGCCCGAAGAACTTGTACGGCGAGCAGATGAGGACGTCGACGTCCCAGGCAGTGACGTCGATCGGCCCGTGCGGCGCGTAGTGCACGGCGTCCGCCCACGCGAGGGCGCCGGCGTCGTGGGCGAGCTGCACGATCCGCTGCACGTCGGGCGCCGTTCCGACCGAGTTCGCCGCGACGGGGAATCCGACCACGCGCGTCCGATCCGAGAGAAGTCGTGCCAGGTCGTCGTAGTCGACCTCGAGCTCCTCGGTCACTCCGGCGACGCGTACGACGATGCCGAGATCGTGGGCGAGCTCGAGCCAGGGTGCGATGTTCGCGTCGTGGTCGAGGGTCGTCACGACGGCCTCGTCCCCCTCTCGCAGGGTGCGCGCGAATGCTCGGGTGAGCAGGAAGTTGAGCGCAGTCATGCTTGGCCCGAAGGCGACTTCTCCGGGCGAGCAGGCGATGAAGGCGGCCGCTCGCTCGCGCGCGTGCGTGACGAGTTCGTCGGTGCGCCTGCTCGTCTCGTAGGGCGCGCCGATGTTGGCGTTGGACTCCCGCAAATATCCGGCGATCGCGTCGATGACCTCGTCCGGGCACTGCGTGCCGCCGGGTCCATCGAGGAAGGCAAGCCGTCGATCGAGAGCGCTGAAGCGCGCGCGAACCGCGCTGACGTCGAGGGTCGCCGTGCTCACGCGACCGCCTTCCCGTTGACCGTCCAGTGGTAGTGCGGCGTTGCGATGAGCGAGTTGCCGACGAAGCAGCCCGTCTCGGCTCGTGCGAGGAGCTCGCTCACGGCCTCCGGAGCGATTCCAGGGTCGAGCGCGACCTCGAAGTGCACGTCGACGCTGACGAACGCGTACCGGCCGTCGCCTTCGCGCTTGGTCACGTTTCCGCTGGCGCGTCCGGACGCCGCGATCTCGAGATCTGCTCGTCCGGCGCTGTAATCGAGGCTCGCAAGCGTGCAGCGGACGAGGCCCGCGAGCACGAGGTGCTCCGCTGCCCAGGACTCATCGGGGGAGATCGCCGCTCCACCTCGGCCGCTGCGCGCGGTCCGGTCACGATCGACGGTGACGTCGAACTCGAGCACCCGGGCGGCCGTTGCCACGTGATCAAGCCTACTCGCGCCGTCCGGACCATCGCCTAGGGTGCCGGGCGAATGGAGGAGCGGCTCAGGACGCTCAGCGAGGCCGAGTGCTACGAGCGCTGCTACGGGTGGCGCTGGTCGGAGGACTCGGTCAAGGTGCTCCGCCACGAGCCGGATCCTCGCCTCGAGCCCTCCGAGATGGGTGAGCGTCTCCGCCGACTGCTCGAGCTGCGTTTGGACACGCGGGAGCCCGAAGCCGCCTAGAAGAAACCGGAGTCGGAGTCTGCCCCGGCCGAACCTCGGTTCTTGCAGGATCCTCGAGTGAGCGCGGTCCCGGCTGTTCCGGACGTTCTCGGACCCGGTGTCCGCGTCGTCTTCTGCGGCATCAACCCCGGGCGCGTGAGCGCGGCCGCTGGAGCTCCGTTCGCCAATCCCCGCAACGACTTCTGGAGGCTGCTTCACGCTGCCGAATTCACCCCTCGTCTCCTGCAGCCCGAGGAAGCGCACGAGCTCCTGCGCTACGGAGTCGGTCTCACCAACGCCGCCCGCCGGACGACCAAGGACTCGGGAGATCTGCGCCGGGCCGACTTCGAGGGCGCAGCCGTGCGGCTCGCCGAGATCGCCCGTTCGCTCCGCCCGGTCGCGATCGGTTTCGTGGGGAAGATCGCCTACACCGGCGCCTTCGGTGGGCGTGGCGAGCACGGGCTTCGGGAAGCTCGCGTTGGCGAGACCGCGCTCTTCGTGCTGCCGTCGACGTCGCCCGCGAACGCGGCGGTGCCTTGGGAGGACAGGCTGCTCTGGTTTCGGGCGCTGCGCGAGCTGGTCGCGTGAGCGAGCCTCGGCTCCGTCAGGCCGCACGCGCAATCGTGGTCGACGAAGACGAGCGCGTTCTTCTGGTGTGCTTCGATTTCGGCGACCGCGTCGTCTGGGCGATGCCGGGTGGTGGAATCGAGGAGAAAGAGAACGACGAGCAGGCCCTCCGTCGTGAGCTCCTCGAGGAAGCAGGGCTCGAGGAGTTCGAGCTCGGCGCTCTCGTCTGGACGCGCACGCACCTCGTCCCGCTCGAGGATGGACGATGGGACGGCCAGACCGAGCGGTACTACCTCGTCCGATCGCCCGCGTTCGAGCCCAAGCCGCGCTTGAGCTGGGCGGAGCTGCGGGTCGAGAACATGGTCGACGTTCGCTGGTGGACGCTGGACGAGCTGGAGACGGCGGAAACCGGGTTCGCCCCTCGCCGCCTCCCGCTGCTCGTCCGTTCGCTGCTCGAGGAAGGGCCTTCCGCGAATCCGGTCGACGTCGGGGTGTGACTACCCGAGTCGCCGCTCGTAAAAGCCGAGCACGTGATCCCAGCCCGTGTCGTAGTTGTCGCGCTTGGCCTCGCGCTCCTCGGCGACGTCCTCCCAGCCGCGATGCTCGAGATCGACTCGGGTCGTGTCGCCGTCGGCCCTGAACCGAACCTCTACTTCGGTGGAGTTCGTGTCCCGCTCGAGGATGTTCCATGCAAGCACGAGGCGATTCGGCGGCTCCCAGGCGAGTATGGACGCCCAATGACCCTTCTTGCCGTCCGCCGTCAGCTCGTAGATCTCGCCGCCCTCGTGCTCCTCGAAAACGATCTGCTTCACATTGTCTCCATGGATGGAGTGCGAGTCGAGCGGCCACCAGCTGATCGCGTCGGTCGTGAAGATGCGGAACGCCTCTTCCACGACGCAGTCCACGGTGATGGTCTTGCGAACCGCCTCGATGACGAGCGCGTCGCTCATGGTGCTTCTCCTTTCGTCTCGGCCGCCGCCTTGAAGCGCGCGAGGGCCTCGTCCCAGAATTCGTCGACCCAGGCGCGGAGCACGACGACCCCTTCGCTCTCGATCGCATACAGATGCCTGGTCCCTTGTCGGCGATGCGTGACGAGGCCGGCATCCTCGAGTACGCGAAGGTGCTGCGACACTGCGGGCCTGCTCACGGGGAGCTCGGCCGCGAGCTCGCCGACCGATCGCGGGCCGCGCCGCAGGAGCTCGAACACCTGCCGCCGCGTCGGATCGCCGAGCGCGTCCATCGGGTGAGGGTTAGCGTTCACTTACCGTAAGTTATTACTTACGGATTGTCCTGTCAACCCCTCCAGCGGTTCGTGATCGGAGTCCGCCGATCGCGGCCGAACGCCTTCGGGCGAAGCTTCACGCCGGGGGGCGCCTGGCGACGCTTGTACTCCGCGCGATCGACGAGAGCGACGACCTGCTCGACGATCCCCGCGTCGAACTCCTCGAGCAGCTCCTCGAGGGAGCGGTCGAGCTCGACGTACGCCTCGAGGACCGGGTCGAGCACGTCGTAGGGCGGGATCGAGTCCACGTCGCGCTGGTCCGGCCTGAGCTCTGCGCTCGGAGCACGCTCGATCGTGCTCGGCGGGATGACGTCGTGACCCGCCCGCTCGTTCAGGTGCCGCGCGAGCCGGAACACGTCGGTCTTGAACACGTCCTTCAGGAGCGCGAAGCCCCCGACCATGTCGCCGTACAGCGTCGAGTACCCGACCGCGAGCTCCGACTTGTTCCCGGTCGAGACGACGAGCCAGCCGAACGTGTTCGAGAGCGCCATCAGCAGCACTCCCCGAACCCGCGCCTGGAGGTTCTCCGCGGCGAGCCCTTCGAGGCCCGACGTCGGTTCGCGGAGGACGTCGCGGAACGACTCGACCACGTCCTCGATCGCGATCTCCCGAAAGTCGCAGCCGAGACTCCCTGCCAGGCGCTGTGCGTCCGCCCGCGTGCCCTCCGAGGAGAACTGCGACGGCATCGACACGCAGTGGACGCGTTCAGGCCCGAACGCGTCGACGCAGAGCGCCGCGGTCACCGCGGAGTCGATCCCACCCGAGACCCCGATCACGACCTCCGTGAAGCCGCTCTTCTCGACGTAGTCGCGGAGCCCGAGGACGAGCGAGAGACGCATCTGCTCGAGCTCCGGCTCGAACGGCGCGGCGGTCGGCGTCACGGAGCCGTCCGCGAGTGCGGGTGCCTCGAGCTCGACGACCTTCGTCTCCGGAATGCTCTCGCGGGAGCGGTCCAGCTCACGGCGGCGAGCGTCGCGGAGCCGTCTTCCGATGGCGAGGTGGGGCTCGACGTCGACCAGCAGCAGGTGCTCCTCGAACCCCGGCGCGCGGGCAATCACCTCGCCCGCGTCGTCGAGCACGACGGAGTGGCCGTCGAAGACGAGCTCATCCTGTCCGCCGACGAGGTTGCAGAAGGCGAGGTACGAGCGCGTGTCCCGTGCTCGGGTGACGAGCATCTCCTCTCGTTCCTCGGCTTTGCCGACGTGGAAGGGTGAGGCCGAGAGATTGACGACGAGCTGCGCCCCGGCGAGAGCGAGATCGGTCGCCGGCGGGCCGGGCTGCCACAGGTCTTCGCAGACGGTAAGACCGATGTAGACGTCTCCCAGGCGGACGAGGAGGAGATCGCGCCCCTCGGCAAAGTAGCGGTGCTCGTCGAAGACGCCGTAGTTCGGGAGGAAGTGCTTGCGGTAGATCGCCTGCACGCTTCCGTCGGCGCACACCGCGCAGGCGTTTGCGAGGTCGCGGTCGAACCAGGGCGTCCCGACGAGCGCGACGATGCCGCTCGTCGCGCGTGCGACCACCTCCAGCGACTCGTGGGCTGCGCGGAGGAAACCGGGACGGAGCAGGAGGTCTTCGGGCGGGTAGCCCGTGACGGCGAGCTCGGGATAGACGATGAGCCCGGCGCCCGCGTCGCGCGCTTCAGAGAGGTGACCGAGAATCCTCGCGCGGTTTCCGTCGAGGTCGCCGACGACTGCGTTCATCTGCGCGAGAGCGAGTCTCAGGGTTTTCGCCTCACAGTCATAAACCAAGTCTAGATACTAGAGTCCTGCGGAATGGAGGTCAGCTTTCCACGCCGGTTCCGCGGGCCGCTCACGTCGGCGAACGGTGGCTATGCGGCCGGTCGCCTGGCGGCGTTCGTCGACGCGAAGGACGTCGAGGTCACTCTGCGGCTGCCCCCGCCGCTCGAGCGCCTGCTCGCGATTCGTCACGACGACGACTCGGCGTTCCTCATGGACGGAGACGAGATCGTCGCCGAGGCCCGACCCGCGACGCTCGACGTTCAGCCTCCCCAGCCGCTTTCTGCAGCCGAGGCGGACAGGGCACGCGAGCGCCACGTACGCGGATGGAGCACGGAGTTCAACGAGTGTTTCGTCTGCGGCGATCGGCCGGACGGGGACGGGCTGGGGATCCGCGTCGGCCTGGTGGCAGGTCGGGAGCCGCTCCACGCGGCACCCTGGATCTCCGCCAAGCCGGTACCGGAGATGGTGTGGGCGGCAATCGACTGCCCGGGTGCGTACGCGGTCGGCGCGGAAGGACGAGGAGGGACGGTTCTCGGCCGCATGACCGCCCGCATCCTGCGCGTGCCCGACTTCGGCCAGCTCTGCGTCGTCGCCTCCTGGCCGCTCGGCGAGGAGGGTCGGAAGCTCTTCGCTGGAACCGCGCTCTTCGCGGAGGACGGCGAGCTTCTCGCGCTCTCCCGCCAGACGTGGATCACACCGCGCTGACAACGCAAGTTACAAGTTGTAACTTGGCGCGCTCCTGCGGCTAGCGGGGTGTCAGCGCGACCATGAGCCCGCCGTCGTCGTCGTAGGCGGGGAAGAAGTCGGCCGTCACGGCCTTGGGAAGACCGGCGCGCGTGCGGATCGCGAGCTGCTGGCCCAGCTTTCGAACGCCCCACTCCTGCACCACGTCGATCGGCGACGGATCCGAGAGAGCGAGCGCCTCCACCACCTCGCGGCCCATGAGATCCGCGTCCCGGAAGCCCGTCAGCTCGAACACGCCGCGGCCGACGGCAAGCACGCGCGCTTCGCGGTCGCAGACGACGAACCCCGTCTCCGGAGCGGGGTAGTAGTCCTCGAGCAGCTCGTAGAGGAACCCGAAGCCGCAGCTCCGGCACTGCACCGTCTGCAGGGAGAAGCCGTCGTAGCCGTCGCTGTCGACCGACCGCTGCTTGCAGTTGGGGCAGATGAAGAAGGGCACCGTCGCAGCGTAGGCAACGATGCGTTCGGGAGGAGTTAAGTCAGGCTTGGATCAGCGCTGGAGCCGGATCGCGTTCAGGTCGTTCGCGACGACCTCGTCGGCGCGGCGCATCAGGTCCTCGATGTCGTCGTGCTCGGCGTGCAGGTAGCGGCCCGCCAGCGCGTCCGCGCGGCCGGATGCGAGCATGCGCACGAGCTCCGGAGCGAGCTCGGGCGGCGTCCAGGGCATGTCGTCGCCGAAGCGCTCGGTCATGTCGGTGCGGACGAGGCCGGGACTGATCACGAACACCGGGATGCGATCGCGAAGCTCGTTGGCGAGTATCTCCCCGTAGCGACACGCCGCCGCCTTGCTCGTCGGATACGCGGTTTGACCGCCGCCTCCGGGCAGATACGCGGAGCCGCTCCCGGTGATCACGATGCGACCGCTGCCGCGCTCGAGCATGCCGGGAATCACTCCGCGGCACGAGAGATGCACGCCGAGGACGTTGACCTCCAGCACGTTCCACCACTCCTCGACCGGGACCTCCCACGTCGCCCCTTCCGGGCTGCTGATACCCGCGTTGGCGGCGAGCAGGTCGATCGGGCCGAGCTCGTTCTCCGTTCGCTCGATCCACTCCTCGACGTCCTCGCTCTGCGAAACATCGCCGACGAGCGCGAGCCCGTCGATCTCGCCGGCGACCGCCTCCGCCTGTTCGCGCGTCCGTGCCGTGACGGCGACGCGCATTCCCGCCTCCGTCAGCACGCGCGCGATCGACGCGCCGATCCCTCGTCCGCCCCCGGTCACGAGGGCGACGCCGTCGAGTCGGTCAGACGACACGCGCGATCGCCTCCAGCGACTCCGGGTTCTCGAGCGTCGAGAGGTCTCCGGGATCCTCGCCGAGCGCGGTCGCGCGCACGGCGCGCCGCACGATCTTCGCGCTACGCGTCTTCGGAAGCGCGGAGACGAAGAACACCCGCTCCGGCTTGAAGGACTTCCCGAGCTCGTCCGTCACCACGCGCGCCACCTCCTCGGGTAAGGCCTCTTCTCCCGGCCGGAGCACACAGAAGAGCCAGGGTACCTCGCCCTTCACCTCGTGCGGCACTCCGATCGCCGCGGCCTCGATCACCGAGGGATGGTTGACCGCCGCGGACTCGAGCTCAGCGGGGCCGATCCGCTTGCCGGCGATGTTCAGGGTGTCGTCGGAGCGGCCGTGCAGGAACCAGTAGCCGTCCTCGTCGACCGACGCCCAGTCGCCGTGGGTCCACACGCCGGGGAACCGCGCCCAGTAGGTCTCCAGGAACCGCTCGGAGTCCCGCCACAAGCCGCGTGTCATTCCGGGCCAGGGTCGCTTGCAGACGAGCTCGCCGACTTCGCCGCGCACCGGCCGTCCCGAGTCGTCGTAGACGTCCATGTCCTGGCCCAGAGCCGGAAATCCCACCGAGGTGGGCTTCGTGGGCGCCATCACCGTCACGCCGAGGAAGCAGGCGCCGACCTCGGTTCCTCCCGAGATGTTCACGATCGGAATCCGGCCGCCGCCGCACACGTGCTCGTTCAGCCAGTCGTACGGGCCTCGGTTCCACGGCTCCCCCGTCGTCGTCACCGCGCGCAGCGAGAACAGGTCGGCGGTGGGCTCCCCTCTCGGAATCAGCGCCCGAACGAGCGTAGGCGACACGCCGAGCATCGTCACGCGCTCCGACTCGACGAGGCGCCAGAGGCGGTCGGCGGGCCAGTCCGGCGCGCCCTCCATGAACACGACGGCCGCTCCGACCGCTCCCGCACCGACGACGGTCCACGGCCCCATGATCCAGCCCATGTCGGTGGCGAAGAGGATGCGGTCGCCTGCCTTCAGGTCGGACTGGTACGCGGCCTCGCGAGCGATCGAGAGCAGGAAGCCGCCGTGCACGTGCAGGGCGCCCTTCGGCTTCCCGGTCGTGCCGGACGTGTACGCGAGAAGGTAGGGCGCCTCGCTCGGCAGCTCGAGCGCCGGCAGCTCACCCGGTCCCAGCTCGACGTTCCAGGCCCGATCCGAGCGTGACCACTCGACGACGTGCTCGACCGAGGGAGAGTCGCCGACTGCCTCGTCGATCGTCTGGCGCATCGGTATTCGCGCGCCGCGCCGGAGCGAGTAGTCGGCGGTGATCACGACCTTCGCCTCCGAGTCGCCTAGCCGTTGCACGATCGCCGGCGCGGCGAACCCGGAGAAGATCGGCACCTGCACGGCTCCGATGTGTGCGCAGGCGTGCGCGGCAACTGCGACCCCCGGGCACATCGGCATGTAGATCGCCACACGGTCGCCGGCGGCGACGCCCAGTGCCGCCAGGGCCTCGGCCAGCTGCACGACTTGCCGGGATAGCGCGGCGAACGTCCACTCGTCGCGCACCCCGTCCTCACCCTGGAAGACCGCCGCGAGCCCGTCGGGCCGTTCGACGGCCCAGCGATGCACGCAGGCGTGCGCAAGATTCAGTCGCGCCCCTTCGAACCACGTCGTCCACTCGATGCCTCGCGAATCGTCGAGGACCGCGTCCCAGTCGCTCGCGAGTGGGATCTGGAGGTCGTCCCGCACGGCCCGCCAGAAGCGATCCGGCTCTTCTACGGACACGCGGTGGAGGGCAGGGTAGTCGGCACAGCCGAGGAGGTGCGCGAGCCGAACGACGTTCGCTTGCTCGAGCTGTTCCGTGGGAGGCGTCCACGCGTATCCCTCGAGCCCGGTGTTAGTAGCTGCTAGCTTAGTATCCACTAACTTCTCGGGAGGCGTTGCATGCGAGTCCGGATCTTCGCAGAGGAGACGCGTAAGTGGTTCACGCTGGCCGCCGTCTCCTTCGGCCTTTTCATGATCATGCTCGACAACACGGTGGTGAACGTGGCGCTGCCGTCGATTCAGCGTGATCTCGACGTCGACCTGTCGTCCCTGCAGTGGATCGTCGCCGGGTATGCGTTGACGTTCGCCGCGCTGATGCTCATCGGCGGAAAGGTGGCCGACGCGTACGGCCGCCGGCTGATCTTCGTCGTCGGTATCGCCGTATTCACGAGTGCTTCCCTGTGGTGCGGTCTCGCCGACTCGGGGGACGAGCTGATCGCTGCGCGCGTGCTCCAGGGAGCGGGTGCTGCGCTCATGAACCCGGCGACGCTCTCGATCATCGCAGCCACGTTCCCAGCTCATCAGCGGGGAACGGCGATCGGCATCTGGGCAGGCGTCTCCGCGCTGGCGCTCGCCGTCGGCCCGCTCGTCGGGGGTCTCATCACCGAGCACCTCGACTGGAGCTGGATCTTCTTCATCAACATCCCGGTTGGGATCGCCGCCGTCGCGGCGAGCTTTCTCTTCATCGACGAGTCCCGCGACGAGACCCATGTGCGCCTCGACCTTCCGGGCCTGGCCACGTCCGCCATAGGGCTCTTCGCGTTGACCTACGGGCTCATCGAGGCGAACTCGTACGGCTGGACGTCGCCTCGAATCCTCGGCGCCTTCGCCGTCGCCGGGTCGTCGATCGTCGCATTCATCCTCCTCGAGCGCTACCAGCGTGCGCCGATGCTCCCGCTCGAGCTCTTCCGCAGCCGGACGTACGCCGGAGCCAACCTGGTCATGCTGCTTGTCGCGCTGGCGATGTTCGGCGTCTTCTTCTTCCTCTCGCTGTACATGCAGAACGTCCTCGGATACTCGGCAGTACAGACGGGGGCCGCGTTCCTTCCGATGACCATCCTGATCATCCTCCTCGCTCCCGTCGCAGGGAGGACGAGCGACCGTTTCGGATCGCGCTGGCTCATGACCGCGGGGATGATCTTGATCTCGATCCAGCTCCTCTACTTCTCGCGACTCGGAGTGGACGCGTCGTTCTGGGACCTTCTGCCAGCGTTCATCGTCGGCGGGGTCGGGATGGCACTCACGATGACGCCGAGCGCGGCGGCGGCCACCCGCAGCGTCCCCGTCGACAAGGCCGGAGTGGGGGCCGCCGTCCTGAACGCGTCGCGCCAGATCGGGGGCTCGCTCGGCATCGCGCTGATCGGAGCGATCATCGCCTTCGAGGCAGGTGGCGGCGTGAGGACCCCCGAGGCGTTCGTCGACGGCCTCCAGACGGCGCTCCTCGTCGCCTCCGGGATCGCCGCACTCGGCGCGGTCGTGGCGTTCTCTCTCGTGCGTCCGCACGAAGCCGCCGGGCACGCTGGGCACGCCGCCACGGAGCAGGCCGCGTGACGGCGGCTCCCAGCGCGCGTCTTCCCGCGGCGGAGCGGCGTCGCGAGCTCGTCGACGCCGCGCTGCGCGCCTTCTCCGAGGGAAGCTACGCCGGCGCGACCACTGCACAGATCGCGCGCGAAGCCGGCGTCTCGGAGCCGATTCTCTACCGCCACTTCGCTTCCAAGCGAGAGCTGTACTTCGCGTGCCTGGACACCGCGTGGGCACGGATTCAAGGACGCATAGAGGCGAAGATCGACGAGCTCGGCCCGGCGTTGGGATGGCAGGCAATCGGGCCGGCGACGATGCGGGAGATGAAGGTTCTGCTGCCCAGCCTCTGGATGCAGGCGATCACGGAGGCCGGGGAGGATCCCGAGATCCGCCGTCACGTGCGTGGACACATGCGGGAGGTGCACGACTTCTTCGCAGACGTGCTCCGGCGCGTGCAGGAGGCGGGCGGCATCCACGCGGAGCGCGACCCCGATACCGAAGCGTGGATCTTCGTGGCCGGCAGCCTCCTCGTCTCGGTCGCCGACCGCCTCGGCGGCCTGCTCGAGGCACAGGACTTCGAGGCGATCAGGACCGAACGCCTCCGCTGGCTGACGGGCGACTGACCCGTGCAGCACGCGGGCGAGGCATGCCTCGCCCCTACCGATCACTTCCAGACTCCCGACCTAGAGGTTGGAAGCGAGCCGAGTAGTTGGCGCACCCGAAGGCCGGAGGGCGATTCAGTCGCCCGCAGGCCTCGTTGAGCGTTGCTCGGCACCCAGGACAGAGGAGGGGGCACTTGGGGGAACCACGGGTTCTCCCACGAATGAAAACGCCCCCGGCTGCGGCTCCGGGGGCGTTCTCCGTTCGAGGCGACCCCTTCCCGGGGCGACGAGCCGGAGAATCGTGGCTCTGCGGCCCAGCCACGCTCTACCTGCGCCCGTCTGCGGATCCGGCGGTGGCGCCTACGCATCCGATCTGGCGTCCGATCGGTGCGGTGTGGGCCTGACTATAGGAGCCGTGTCCAGAAAAGTCAAGTAGCCAGGTCAAGTGATTTCGGCTACCGTTACTTGACCCAAACGCGGGAGACACACACCCCCCGGCCGGGGGAGTGCGGCTCTCCCGCATGCCGGGTTCACTGCGATGGGCATGAGCGAAAACCCCACGACGTCGGCGTCCGGCCGGGCGACCCGAGGCACGCGCCTCGGCGAGCGCGTGCGCGCTCTACGCGTCGCGGCGGGGCTGACCCAGGTCGAGCTTGCCGACGGGCGCTTCTCGAAGGAGTACATCAGCCAGATCGAGCGCGGCAAGACCCGGCCGACCGAGAGCACGATCGCTCTCCTCGCGGAGCGCCTGGGCGTCGACCCGGGATTCCTGACGTCAGGTGTGTCGACCGAGGAGCGCGCGAAGGTCGAGGCGTTGCTGGCGCGGGCGGAAGCGCTGTCCGAGGCGCACCTCTACTCCGAGGCGGTCGAGGCTTTCCACGAGGCCAGGTCGCCACTCCCAGGGGCGTGGGCGCCAACGCTCGAGTTGCGGGTGCTAGCGGGCGAGGCTTGGGCGCTTCAGCAACAGGGCGACACCAGGACGGCGATCGAGCTGCTGATGCGCGCGCGTGAAATTGCGGAGAGCCCGGAGTTCTCAGACGTCGACAGGGCGGATGTTCTCTTCCGGCTGGGCGTCTGTCGTTACAAGCTCTCGAGCATCGGTACGGCCGTCGCCCTCTTCGACGAGGCGCTGCTTCTCGCGGAGCGCTCGGGACTTCCCTGTGACCTGCTTCGCGCCGAGATCTTGAACTGGCGCTCTCGCTGCCATCGGCTCCAGCGGGACTACGTCGCTGCGCACGAGGACGTCCAGCGTGCGCTCGAGTTGGCGCAGGATCTGGGCGACCGGCGGGCGATCGCCAACACGTACTTCATGGCGTCGCTCATCGCTCAGCGTCAGGGCCACTGGGTCCAGTCGCGTGGCTACGCGCAGCGGGCAAAACAGCTCTATCAGGAGCTGAACGACGAACGAAATGTCGGTCGGCTGCTACTCGCTCTCGGCGGTCTTACGCTTCTTCTCGGGGACGAGGATCAAGCGGTCGAGCACTTGAAGGAGTCCTTCTCGAGGGCGCTGGAGAACGATTCACCGCCGGACGCCGCACAGGCGCTCGGCGGGCTTGCCAGGGTGCATTTGCAGCGTGGCGAGTACGACCAGGCGGACGAGCTGGCACGCAAGGCGCTCGCTCTCCTGGAGGGTCGGGAGGACTACCTCCATGAGGTCTGTCCGTCGCAGCTCGTTCTGGGACGAGCATTGATGGAGCGCGGGCGGTTCGACGAGGCGGGAGACTGCTTCTGGGCGGCTGACGCGGCTGCTGAGCAGCTGGCGTCGATCAGCCACCGGACGGAGGCGTGGGTTGCACTCGGGGATCTGGCGGCTCGTCGTGGCGACGACCGCGAATCCGCACGCCTGTACCGGAACGCCGCTGAGGCGCTCCAGGAAATCCGCTTCTAGTCAGAGAGGAGGTCGCCATGAAGCCGAAGCTGATCCTTCTTCTCGTCAACCTGGCTCTGCTGGCGGCATGGTTGGGCAACGCCGCCCCCATGTCCTGGCCCGACGGCTACTAGGCATTCGCATCCGCCGCGGCTCGGTGGCCGAGAGGCAGCCGCGACAGGCCGCGAAGCGGCCACCTTCGGCAACGAACGTTCGCGCGACCGGAATCCGCCCTCGCGGATTCCGGCGCGGGGAAGCGCGCCTGACGTCACTACACTTGCTCGGGTATGCGCCTCGCGCCGGCACTGCTCGCAGCGGCGTGCCTGCTCGTGACCGGGTGCGGTGAGTCCGGCGACGACGCCGAGACCTCCGGAGCTCCGGGGGGCGGTGACACGCTCGAACAACTCTGGCGCGCGCCGGGAGAGGATGTCGCCGTCATCCCGGGAACGGAGAACCACGAGCCAGGCGACGTTCGCGTGTCGTTCCTCGTCGTGGACAGCGAGGGGCAGGTCTCCCTCCTCCCGACAGCACGCGTTTGGGTCGCGCGGGCGCTCGAGGAAGCCCCGTTTCTCGAGTCGACCGCACAGCTCGAGCGCATCGGCGTCCCAGGCGGCGCGGAGGCGGATGCGACACACATCTACGTCGCGCACCTCCGCCTCCCCGACCCCGGCACGTACTGGCTTCTCGCCGAGCCCGAAGGCGGGAAGAAGGTGCAGGCGCTCGGCAACGTCGTCGTATCGACGGATGATCCCGAGCCGGGTCCGGGAGATCCCGCACCGTCGTCCGAGACGCCGACGCTCGCGTCCACCGGTGGCGACCTTTCGAAGCTCACGACGAGAAGGCCGCCGGACCTGTCTCTCCTTCGCTATTCCGTCGCGAGCTCGCTGCGGGCAAAGGTCCCCTTCGTGGTGACGTTCTCGACGCCGAAGTTCTGCTCGAGTCGGACCTGCGGGCCTGTCGTGGACGTCGTGGAGGAAACCGCACGACGCTTCGAAGGCAAAGGCGTGCGCTTCATCCATGTCGAGGTCTACGAGGGCAACGATCCTGTTCAGGGTTTCAACCAGTGGATCCAGGAGTGGGGACTCGAAACCGAGCCGTGGACCTTCGTCGTTGGGCGGAACGGGAGGATCGTCGACCGCTTCGAGGGCGCGGTGTCGGTGCGTGAGCTGGAGGAGACGGTCAACGGGTTGGTGGAACCGGGGTCAGGCTAAAGCCTAACCCCACGGGAGATGGGTCTGGGGTCTGGCTTGAAGCCAGACCCCGCTTTTTAGAAGGAGTCCCCGACCCGCTCGATCACGATCTGCGGGACACGGGCCCGCGGGCTCAGCTTCAGCACGGTGCGGACGAGCTCGGCGACGTCTTCGACCTGGATCATCTCCTCAGGAGGTAGTCCGGTCCAGTCCGTCATCCGTGTCGCAACGAAGGCCGGGCAGATCGCAGTTGCGCGGACCCCCGAGTCGGCTTCCTCGCGATTCAAGGAGTTCGTGATGGAGATGACCGCCGCCTTCGTCGCCCCGTAGACGGCGAGACCTGGAGTCGGAATCGTCCCGGCGATCGAGGCCAGCATCATGATCTGCCCCTTCGACCGCCGGAGCAGTGGGAGCGCTTCGCGGGTGATGATCAGCAAGGCGCGGAGGTTCACGTCGAGCTGCAGCGCGATCGCCTTGGTCTGCTGCTCCGCGAACGAGCCGCCGATGCCGATGCCCGCGGAGTTCACGAGCACGTCCATTCCGCCGTACCGCGCCGCGTGCTCCGCCACGACGCGGTTGCATTCGTCCGCATCGGCGAGATTGGCGGCGACGGCGAGGGCACCGAGCTCGCTCGCGGCCTCCTCGAGCGGCTCGAGCCGGCGCGCCGCGAGCGTGAGCTCGTATCCCTCTTCGCGGAGCATGCGCGCGAGTGCGAGGCCTATGCCTGCCGAGCCTCCCGTCACGAGCGCCGACTTCACCGCGCGAGCCTAGATGATCGATCGGGAATTGACGCGCGGCTGTCATCCGGCCTGGCCGGAAATTCCCGATCAGTCATCCAAACAACAAGCGGCCGCCGAGGGGGCGGCGGCCGCTTGCTTGGGGGAGAGGAGAAAGGGTCTTTCTCTCCGCGCGCCGATTTCGCCGCCTCGAACTGGCTTCCTTCTCGTACTTAGACTCCCGGAGTGGAGACCGCTGCGCTCACGTCCCTCGCCCGCGCGGGCGGCTGCGCGGCCAAGTACTCGGCAGCTCGACTCGAGACGCTGCTCGCAGGGCTTGTTCCCGCGGAGGCGGAGGATCTGCTCGTCGGGCTCGATCCCGCCGACGACGCGGCGGTCTACAGGCTGGACGACGAGCGCGCGATTGTCTTCACGGTCGATTTCTTCCCGCCGCTGGTCGACGATCCACGCACATTCGGGGCGATCGCCGCCACGAACGCGTTGAACGACGTCTTCGCGATGGGTGGCGTGCCGCTCCTGGCGCTCTCCATTGCCGCGTTTCCCGAGGAGCTTCCGGTCGAGATGCTTGGAGAGATCCTCGCCGGAGCGGACGAGCGCGTGCGAGCAGCGGGCGCCATTCTTGCGGGTGGCCACACGATCCGCGACGTGGAGCCGAAGTACGGCCTTGCCGTCGTCGGCACGGTTCATCCCGATGCGATCTGGTCGAAGGCTGCGGCGAAGCCAGGGGACGTGCTCTTCCTGACGAAGGCGATCGGCACGGGCATCGTCCTGCAGGCTGAGCGTGACGGTATTGCCCCTCCCGGCTCGCTCGATGCGGCGATTGCATCCATGTTCGAGCTGAATCGCGACGCCGCCGACGAGCTTCGGCCCTTCACCCCGAACGCGGTCACGGACGTCACCGGGTTCGGGCTCCTCGGCCACGTGCACGAGCTCGCGTCGCGGAGCGGAGTGCGCGCGGTGCTCGAAGCAGAATCGTTGCCATTGCTCCTATCCGCGCTCGAGCTCGCCGAGGGTGGCGTGCGGACGGGCGGAGACCGCCGAAACCGCGACTACGCGGGCCACCACGTCGAGAGTGACGCGGATGCCGCGCTCGAGGCGCTGGCGTACGACCCGCAGACGGCCGGAGGGCTTCTGATCTCACTGCCCGCCGAGCGAGGCGCTGTCCTAGAGGCGACCTTCGCCTCTCGAGGCCTGATGGCTGCACGCATCGGAAGGGTCGAGACCGGCGCCGGAGTCGTTTTCCACTGATGGTCACCGCGGTCGCACGCGTCCGCACCCTCTCCCCCGGCGGGTTCCTGCGGCTCTCGCTCGCCTCCTGTGTGGCGCTCTTCCTCGTCGTCACCTCCGGCGCGTTCGTGCGGCTGACCGGCTCGGGCCTCGGCTGCGACAACTGGCCGCAGTGCGGGGACAAGCCCTATCCCGAGCAGGGATTCCACGCCTTCGTGGAGTTCGGCAACCGCATGGTGGCTCTCGTCGGCCTGGCGCTGACACTGGTCACGTGGCTGGGCGCGCGCAAGGTCGTCGGTCTTCCGCGCGGGGTGCGCCTCGCTGCGCTCTCGGCGTTCCTCCTGACCGTGGCTCAGATTCCGCTCGGCGCGATAACGATCGCCGTCGACCTGCACCCGCTCGCGGTGATGGCGCACTTCCTGCTCGCGCTCGTGGTGCTCGCGCTCACGGTGGCCGTTGCGCTCGAGGCCTGGAGCCACGCCGGGGGTCTCGCAGGTCCCGCGGGGCCGGGATGGCTGCGTGGGTTCGTCGCCTGGATCGGGATTCCCGCCTGTGCGGCGCTCGTCGTGACCGGAGCCGTGGCGACGGCCTCCGGCCCGCACCCGGGGGCCGACGAGGACGTGAAGCGCCTCGGGCTCGAGATCGCCGACACCGTGTACGTGCACGTACGCGTCGCCGCCGCCTTCGGGATCGGCGTCCTCTTCATCGGGTGGTTTGTCGTGCGCATGCGTGATCGGTATCCCGGCTTGCTGTGGCTCTGGGCCGCGCTTCTGGGTGTTCTCGCCGCGCAAGCGGTCGTCGGGGAGGTGCAGTACCGGACAGCGCTCCCGTGGGGTCTCGTGCTCGTGCACGTCGTTCTCGCGGCCGCGATCTGGGCGCTCAGCATCGCGGTCGCCTACGCCTTGTGGCGACCGCCTGCGGCGCTGACCCGGCAGTAAGCTCCTCCGAGTGGCAGACGAGCTGCGGATCTACGAGCGCCCGACGCTCGAGCGGCCGGTTCTGATCGGCGCGTTTCGCGGCTGGAACGACGGCGGGCAGGCCGCGACGCTCGCTGCCGGCTACCTCGCCCGATTGTGGGAGGCGGAGAAGTTCGCGGAGATCGACCCCGAGCTCTTCGTCGACTTTCAGGCGACGCGGCCACTCGTCTCGCTCGACGAAGGGCACACGAGGAAGATCGAGTGGCCGGAGAACACGTTCTTCCGCGCGCGGATCCCGGGCACGAACCGCGACGCGGTGCTCCTGATCGGGGTCGAGCCGAACTACCGCTGGCGGACGTTCTCGGAGCTGATTGCCGATCTCGCGGCCGATCTCGGGGTCGAGCTCGCGATCACGCTCGGCGCGTTGCTCGCGGACGTGCCGCACACGCGACCTGCTCCCGTGACCGGGGCGGCCACCGATCCGAAGCTCGTCGACGAGCTCGGCCTGCAGCTCTCGCGCTACGAGGGGCCGACCGGAATCGTCGGCGTCCTGCTCGACGCCTGCAGGCGTGCCGGGATCCCGTCGGTCAGCCTGTGGGCGGCGGTTCCGCACTACGTGTCGCTGGCCCCGAGTCCACGCGCCGCACGCGCGCTCTGCGATCGATTGTCCGGCGTCCTCGGCATCGATGTCGACGTCGGCGAGCTCGCGGAGGCCGAGACGTCATACGTGGAACAGGTCTCCGAAGCCGTCTCGAGCGATGCCGAAACGGCCGCGTACGTCGAGGAGCTGGAGCAGCGTGCGGACTCGCTCGACTGGCTCGAGGAGTCGGGCTCACTTCCGTCGGGCGAGGCGTTGGCAGCCGAGATCGCGCGGTTTCTGCGCGAGCGGGACAAGAACGGCGGCAGCAGCTAGCCAAACCCTCGTAGTAGGGAGTGCGGTACCGCGGTAGGAGCCAACGAGCGCGCTAAGCCGCGTCTTCGGCTGCGTCTTCCACCGGTTCGCTGACGGCTGGGGCCACGGTGGAATTTCCATCGGCCGATGGTTCAGCTGCTTGAGCTTGCGGCTGACCCTTGCGCTTTCTCCGCCGCCGGCGCGACTTGCGGGCGGTGAGCTTCGGAGCCGGGAGGTTGTCGGCGAGGGCGTTCGCGATCTCGTCGATCGTGCCTAGCTCTTCGCGCGCCTTGTCGAGCGCCGCATTTGCGCGCGGCGTATAGCCGTCCGCAGAAGCGAGAAGCGCCGCCCCAACCGCCATGGGCATGGTCATCGCCACCTGCACGAGCCGGTTGACGTTCTCCTCGTGGCGGTAGCCACGCGAGTTCGCCGCAGCGCCGAGCAGGCGCTTCGCCTCCGGGAACTCCGTCGACACGCGGCGGTCCTGCACCTTTCGCGTGGCGCGGGCGAGCTTCCACGTCCAGCGGGCGAGGATCTGCTCGGGCGCGGCCGCCTTGCCCTCCGCGACCGCGCGAAGGAGAACGCGGATGCCCGCCGAGCGGTCCTTCTCCCACGTCGGAGCCTGCGTTACGAGGGTGACGAGATCGTCGAAGTCGGCTCGCTCGACGGGAGTCGCCACGCGATCGAGCAGCGCGGTTATCCGCAGGCGACGGTTGGGGTTCTCGGCCGCGCAGGTGGAGAGGAACTGCTCGAGCGCGCCCTTGCTCGCGCGGCCTTCGACGAACTTGCGCGCGAATTCGGCGCGCTGGTCGAAGCGGATCTGGCGACCTGCGATCATCGCCCAGAAGCGCTGCTCGTCCTCGTCCAGGTACTTCGGATCGATGCGCTGCCATTCACGCTGGATGACGGCGAGCCGACGAGCGACGTCGGGCGTGACGGGGACGAGCCACGGGACCGGCGAGAGCTTACGGCGGGCACGGCGCTGCTGCCGGCGACGCGGAGCGGGCGTGACGCGGGCGCCCTCGCGGTAGAAGTCGGCGTCGAGCAGGGAATGGAGAGAGATCACGCGGTCGTTGTGGGTGGACGCCTTGGGGACGAAGTCGACGACGACGCCGGCCTCCTTGCGCGGGTGGATGCGCATGATGCGTCCGATCCGCTGCTGGTAGACGCGGCGGGAGGCGGTCGGCGCGAGGTGCATGCACACCGTGGCGCGCGGCGAGTTCCAGCCCTCGGCCAGGAGCTGCGCGTTGATCAGGACGTTGATCTCACCGCGCTCGTAGGCGGCGAGCGTCTCGGCGAGTCGCGCAGGCGGTGTCTTCCCTGAGACGGCCTCCGTCTTCAGCCCTGCTGCCCGGAACTCCTGGGCGAGGTTGTATGCGTGCTCCACTCCGGCGGCGTAAACGATTCCGGGTGTGGAGCCGAAGCGGTCGCGGTAGAGGCTCGCTGCGGCCTGGTTCAGGGCCTCGTGGTCGAGTGCGGCCGCCAGGGCCCGTTCCTCGAAGTCGCCGCCGACGATCGGAACCGAGTTGATCGCGGCCGCGGGCGGCACGCGCATGCAGCGGAGCGGAGCGATGAGGCCGCGCCTGGCAGCGTCCGCCAGCGGAAGGTCGTCCACCGAGGCCGGGAAGACGTCCGAGACCTGCTTTGCGATGAGCTGTTCCGTCGCCGTCATGCCGATATAGAGCGGCTCGTGGAACGCGCGGATCGCGGCGCTCGTCTTCTCCCCGAGCGCGGTGTGCGCTTCGTCGCAGAGGACGAAGTGGTACACGTCCGCATCGAGCTCGCCTCCGTGGCGTGCGAACCACGCGTAGGTCTGGATCGTGATCGGGTCTTCGCGTGGCGCGCGGGCCCCCTTGAGGACAGCGTCCGTGAAGCGGTCGCCGTAGCCCTCGGTCGTGAGATCGCGCGTGAACTGGGAGACGAGCAGGCGGCGGTGCGTGAGGATCAGGATGCCGAGCCGTCGTGCCGCCTCGACGAAGCCGGCTGCAGCGATCGTCTTCCCGGATGCCGTGGGATGGCGGAACCGATAGCGGCGGACCGCCCCCGAGTCGTCGCGCTCGAGCTCGGGCTCGAGCTCCTTCTCCTCCACGAAGCCAGCGTCGTAGTCGTCCTCGGCGTCCTCTTCCAGCTCGACTTCGGTGACGAAGCCATTCCCGTTGCCGTTCCCGTTCTCCTCGGCGGAGCGCTGAGTGGAAGCGATGAGCTCGGCGAGCATTCCGGCCAACGCGTCCACCTGATGACGGCGCAGCTCCGTTCCTGCCGCGGTTCTCGGCAAATCCTCGGTCAGGACCCGCTCGAGCCCCAGCATGAGCCCGTACCGCACTTTCCAGCGGGGTGACGGCTCGGTGAGCCCGGACTCCATCTCCTCGAGCGCGTGATTGAGCGCGGCCCGGCGGGCGGTGCCGGGCGCGAGCGCCACGGCGGGATCCTCGTCCGCGGTCAGGAACGGCTCGCCGAACCACGCTTCGGCACGGCTGGCCGCCGCAGTCAGATCCTCAGGTGTGTCCGACGTCAGCGTCGGGGAAGTCGTCGCTTCGTGCATGTGCGCAGCACGTACTGCTGGTGCCGCTCCTTCCGAGAGTTGACGCCCGCCTGTTATCCGGCGAGCGGTACCGCCAAAGCATACCTCAGGTTCCGGCGGTGGAAACGGTCAGACGGTCGTCGTGGCGAGCTCTGCCAGCGGTCGACCGACGATCCGCTGCGAGATTCCCGTCTGGTCGAGGTGCTTGGTGATGCCCCCGAGCCAGAAGGGATAGCCCGCGCCGAGGATGAGGCAGGTGTCTACGTCGGCCGCCTCCTGAACCACGCCCTCGTCGAGGATGTGACGGACCTCGTCGGCGACTGCCTCGAGCACGGCGTCGTGGATCTCTTCGATCGTCTTCGGGGCGTGCTCGCGGACGACGATCTCATCTCTGCCCTGCGCGAAGTTGTCTAGCGTCGGCGAGAGCGGATAGCGATCCGGGTAGGCGTCGTGGAGCGTGTGCAGGACGTGGTTCGCGACGCGGGGGCCGACCATCTGCAGGAGAACGGAAGGTGCCATCGGCAGCCCGAGGCGGAGCACCGCCTCGTCGGTCTCGTCGACCGAGTTCCCGTGCTCGAGCGCGTCCATCAACACCGTCGTCGTCCGGCTCAGGATCCGGTTCACGACGAACGCCGGCGCATCGCGGACGAGCACGCCGCGCTTGCGCAGCTTTCCCGTCACGTCCCATGCGGTCGCGAGGGTGACGTCGTCGGTCAGCGGCGTGCGCACGAGCTCGACGAGGGGTAGCACCGCGACAGGGTTGAAGAAGTGCATTCCAACGACACGCTCCGGGTGCTCGAGGTCGGTGCCCATCTCCGTGATCGAGAGAGACGACGTGTTCGTCGCGAGCACGCACTCGGCCGAGACGACGCGCTCGAGCTCGGCGAAGACCTTCTTCTTCACCGCCATCTCCTCGAAGACCGCCTCGAGGACGAGATCGGAGCCGGCGAAGACCTCCCACCCCGTTCCGCCGGTGACCAGTGAGGCGAGGAAGCGTGCCTTGGCTTCGCCGAGCCGGCCCTTCCGCGCAAGCTCGTCGAGCTCGCTTGCGATCCACGCGACCGCCTCGTCCACCTGCTCTTGGGTGAGGTCGCGGAGCACAATCGGGACTTCGAGCCGCCGCAGCGCGAGCAACGCGAGCTGGCGAGCCATGAGGCCGGCGCCCACGATCCCGATCTTCCGGACTCGCCTCGGCTCCACCTCCGGAATGCCGACCCCGCTTTTGGCGCGGCGCTCGATCAGGTTGAACGCGTAGACGGATGCCTGTGCCTGCGGGCCGGGCAGGAGCTCGGCGAGCGCGTCCTCCTCGGCGCGGTAACCCTCCTCGAGCGACCACGTCGCGGCGCCCTCGATGAGGTCGAGCGCCCGGTAGGGCGCCGGTGCGGCGCCGTGCAGCTGGCCGTCCAGCCGGGCGCGAGCCTTGCGGGTGACCTCGCCGACGTCGGAGAGATCCGCATCCGGTCGCACCTTCCCGGCTCCCTCCTCGATCTTCGCCAGCAGCAGCGCGAGTGATTCGTCGAGGAACTCGACGGGCTCGAAGAGCGCGTCCGCGAATCCCTGCTCGAAGACTTGCGGCCCGGTGAGCATGCGGTTCTGGCGGAGCGGGCTCTCGACGATGAATCTCACCGCCTGCTCCGCGCCGACGAGCTTGGGGACGAGCTGCGTCCCGCCCCAGCCCGGGATGAGCCCGAGGAACACCTCGGGGCAGGCGAAGTGGCGTACCGACGACGAGATCGTGCGGTAGTCGCAGTGAAGCGCGATCTCGACCCCTCCCCCGAGCGCCGCGCCGTTGATCGAAGCGAGGGTGATGAACGGAAGGTCGCGCAGACGGCCGAAGAGCTCGTGCCCGGCCTTGCCTCCCTCGCGGGCGCGCTCCGGGGCGATGTCTCCGAACTCGTCGATATCTGCTCCGACGGCGAAGACGAACGGCTTTCCGGTGAGCAGGAGCCCGCGCCAGTCTCGGGCTCGCAGGCGGCCGAGCACCTCGTCGAGCGAGCGCAGAGCCTGCTCGCCGAAGGTGTTCGGCTTCTGCCAGTCCTCGCCGTTGTCCATGGTCACGAGCGCGATCGGTCCGACACGGGTGTCGATCCGCTGGAGCTTGAACTGCGTGGGGGCGCTAGCCATTGCCGCCGTTCTGGACGTTCTCCCAGAGGACGGCGGCGCCCATACCGAGGCCGATGCAGAGCGCGGTGAGCCCGTAGCGGACGTCGGGCCGGTCGCGAAATCCGCGAGCGAGCTGTGCCATCAGCCGTACACCGGTGGCGGCCAGCGGGTGGCCGCAGGCGATCGCGCCGCCGTACGGGTTGAGCCGGGGGTCGTCTGGCGCGACGCCGACCCCGTCGCACCACGTCAGCACCTGCACGGCGAACGGCTCGTTCAGCTCGAAGAGGCCGACATCATCGAGCGAGAGCCCGGTTTGCTCGAGCACCTTGTTGGTCGCGGGTACCGGCCCGAGGCCCATGAGCTCCGGCTCGACACCGGCGTAGGCGAAGCCGACGAGGCGCATCTTCGGCTCGAGCTCGAGCTCCGCGGCTGCTTCCTCGGAGGTGATGAGCGCAGCGGTCGCGCCGTCCGTGAGCCCCGCGGAGTTGCCCGCGGTAACCCGGCCGGCCGTGCGAAACGGCGTGCGGAGCTCAGCGAGCGCCTCCATCGTGGTGTCCGGCCTGAGGAACTCGTCCCGGCCCGCCAACTTCCAGCCCTCGTCGGTGAACACCGACATGGGGACGACGATCTCGTCCATGACGCCCTCGTCCCACGCTTCGGCAGCACGGCGCTGGCTCTCGACCGCGAACGCGTCCGCGTCTTCTTTGGTCAGGTGTGGGAACGCGTCGTGGAGGTTCTCGGCCGTCTGACCCATCACGGCTGCGGAGTCGTCGACGATCCGTTCCGAGACGAACCGCGGGTTGAAGTCGACGTCCTCGCCCATCGGGTGGTGGCCCATGTGCTCGACGCCGCCGACCAGCACGACGTCGGCGGCGCCCATTGCGATCTCGCCCGCGCCGCTCGTCGTCGCGGTCAGCGCGCCCGCACACATCCGGTCGACGGCGAAGCCCGGCACGGACTTGGGGAGGCCGGCCAGCAGGGCCACGTCGCGGCCGAGCGTCAGTCCCTGGTCTCCGACCTGCGCGGTTGCGGCGAAGACGACGTCGTCGATCCGGGCCTCGGGAAGGCTCGGATTCCGGCGCAGCAGCTCGCGCACGACCTTGACGGCCATGTCGTCGGCACGCGTCTTCCAGTAGTAGCCGTCCTTGCCGGCACGGCCGAACGCCGTGCGGACGCCGTCGACGTACACCACCTCTCGGAGCGTGCGAGCCATCGGAGGAGACGATACTTCTCGAGTGATGAGCGAACCGAGCTCAACCTGGGAAGACCGCGCCGCGCGCGCGATCGAGCGTCACGACGACGGGGCGAGGCGGTCGCCCGAGGGCGCGGACGAGCGTCAGCGCCAGCTCACGCGGATGGGAAACGCTGCCTGGGCCGCGGGGCTCTCGCTCCTCATGGCCAGCCGCGACGAGGAAGGGCGAGAGTGGCTCCTGCGGGCGGCCGAGCGCTACCGCGAGAGCTGGCCGAATGCCCCCGCGGGAAGCTGGGGTAGGCCGATCGGGGCGATGAAGTCCCGGCTCATCGCGGGTGACCGGGAAGGTGCGCTCGAGGATGCGCGTTGGGCGTTGGAGGCGGGTGCCGCGGAATCGGAGAGCCCAATTGGGCGCTATGCCGCAGTTCTCGCGCACCTGGTGCGTGGCGAGGACGGGAAAGCGGCCGAGCTGATGAAGACACTCGAGGGTCGCGACGAGTTTCCAGCCACCGTTGCCGAGACGCTCGTCGCGCTGGCGGCTGGTGATGGCCGTCGCTACGGGGAAGCGATCCGGGCGTTGCTCGCGGACTTCGAGAGCCGGCATGAGTTCCTCGAAGACATCGCGGTCGCGGACACGGCGCTCGCGCTCCAAGCGCTCGCCGGTTCACGTGGCCTCGCGATCGCGCACGCGTCGCCTCTCTTGCCGGCGTGAGCGAGAATCCCGCGATGGAGCCCGAGACTCGCTACGCGCGAAGCGGCGACGTCAGCATCGCCTACCAGGTCACCGGTGATGGGCCGTTCGACATCGTCTTCGTGCCTCCCTTCGCTTCTCACGTCGAGCTCGCCTGGCAGGTTCCCGTGATGAAGGCGATGTTCGAGCGCCTCGGGTCCTTTTCGCGGCTGATCCACTTCGACAAACGCGGCACGGGCATGTCGGACCGCGTCACCGGCGTGCCGACGCTCGAGACGCGCATGGACGACCTCCGCGCCGTCATGGATGCAGTCGGTTCCGAACGGACCGCCGTCATCGGCTGGTCTGAGGGGTGTGCCATGAGCGCCCTCTTCGCAGCGACGCACCCGGAACGCGTCTGGGCGCTCATCCTCTACGGAGGCAAGGCGAGAAGCTTGCGAGCGCCGGACTATCCATGGGGCCCTACGGAGGCGGAGGCACTGCGAGCGATCGTGGACGCGAGGTTTCTCGGGGAAGAGTCGGGGGCTGGGGAGGAGGCAGCCCGGTCGGGATCGCCCAACGCGACCGAGGAGGAGATCCGAGCGCTGGCGACCTACTTCCGCTACAGCGCGAGCCCAGGAGCCGCAGAGGCCCTCGGCCGGATGAACATGGTGATCGACGTCCGTGACGCGCTGCCCGCGATCCGTGTCCCCACGCTGGTCCTCCACCACGTCGAAGACACGTGGGTTCAGGTGGAGCGAGGCCGGGATTTGGCCGAGCGGATCCCTGGCGCGACCTACGTGGAGCTGCCGGGCAAGGGTCACATTCCGGCGGCAACCGAGGCAGGTCCGGTGATGGACGAGGCGGAGCGTTTCCTCAGCGCGGCCTGGGACGCAGGCGGCTGGGAAGGAGGCGAGCCTGATCGCGTCCTTGCAACGGTCCTCTTCACCGACATCGTCGGTTCCACCGCTAAGGCATCGGAGCTAGGGGACGCTCGCTGGAGGGAGATGATCCAGGCGCACCACGGGCTCATCCGGCGTCAGCTGGTGCGCTTCCGTGGCGCGGAGCTCGACACGGCCGGAGACGGGTTCTTCGCATCGTTCGACGGCCCAGCCCGCGCGATCCGGTGTGCCTGCGCGATCAGCGAGGGCGTTCGCGAGCTCGGAATCGAGGTTCGCGCCGGCCTCCACACCGGCGAGTGCGAGCGGATCGACAACAAGGTCGGTGGCATCGCCGTGAACATCGGCGCCCGCGTTGCTGCGGAGGCGGCCGCGGGCGAAGTGCTGGTCTCGAGCACCGTCAAGGATCTCGTCGCGGGCTCGGGCATCGGGTTTCGCGACAAGGGAGCGACCGAGCTCAAGGGCGTGCCTGGCGAGTGGCGCCTGTTCGCGGTCGAAGGCGTCGGCGAGTAATCCGGCGTAGTGGTTCGCAAACTCCGGTGGGTTACTGCTCGCCTGCCGCCAGCTCGCGAGAGCGCACCATGGCCGCCTGGATCGCGTTCAGGAACGCCGCCCGCACGCCCGCTATCTCGAGCTCCCGGATGGCCGCGATGGTCGTCCCGCCCGGCGAAGTCACCATCTCCCTGAGCTCGACCGGGTGCATCTTCTCGTCGCGAAGCTGCTTCGCCGTCCCGAGCATCGTCTGCACTACGAGCTGCGTCGAGATCTCTCGCGCCAGCCCGAGGAGGATTCCCGCCTCGATCATCGCTTCCGCCAGGAGCGCGAAGTACGCCGGACCCGAGCCCGAGACCGCGGTGATCGCGTCCATCGCGTTCTCGGGGACACGAACGACCGCGCCGAGGTGCGAAAGAGCCTCCTCTGCCAGATCGAGGTTGTCGTCTCCCGCGTGCGCGCCTGCACAGAGGCCGGCGATTCCCTCGTGGACGGTCGAAGGGGTGTTCGGCATCGCGCGCACGACCGGGACGTTCGCGGAAAGACGACCTTCGATCAGCGCGGTCGGAATCGCGGCCGCGACGGTGAGAACCGTCTGCTCGGGAAGGATCAGCCCGCCGATCTCGCCGAGCAGACCTTCGATGTCCTGCGGCTTGACTGCGATCACGATGAGCGAGGCGCCGACCACCGCGTCGTGGTTGGAGAGCGTCGCGGCGACGCCGTGACGCTCGTGAAGGTCGGCAACGCGCTCGGCGCGGCGCGAGGTGGCGGCGATCTCCTCCGGCTTTCGCCACTCCGACGAGAGGAGCCCGGAGATGAGCGCCTCGCCGATCCGGCCCGCTCCGAGGATCGCGATCTTGCGCGCGTCGACCATGGGTGGAGTCTACGAGCGAGTCTCGGGAACCGCTTCCATCCAGGCCCCGCGCTCGTCGAGCGTTCGTCCACGACGAAGTCCCACCGCCCGAAGATCCGCATCCAGCTCGTCGTCGCTCACGAGCCTCGATTCGAACACGTGGAAGAGCTCCTGTCCTTCGACCTCGTACTGCATCTCTCCGGATATCAGGGTGCCGTCCATCTCGTAGTTCCGTAGCCGGAACCGGACGTCACCGTGCTGGCTCCACCCGGTGTTCGGAGCCCAGTCGCGCGGAAAGCCCTGCAGGAGCACCTGTCCACTCGGGAGCACGTGTCGCGCGCAGCACTCGAGAAACGCGCGGCGGCTCTGGGGGTCGGGATCGTTGATGAAGTTGCTCGCGAGCACGACGACGGGGAAGCGTCGCTCCAAATTCAGAGTCTCCATGTCCGCCTGCACGGTCTTCGCTCCACGAATGAACGCGAGCATGGCGCTCGAGTTGTCGACCGCGACGACCTCGTGCCCGAGCGCGATCAGCTCGTGCGTGATCCGACCTGCGCCCGCGCCGAGGTCGAGGATCTGACTTCCCGTGGGAACCGCCTCGTGGATCAGGTCGGCCTCGCCGAACGAGGGCAGCCGCGCGTAGAGCAAGACGGGACTGCCGTCGGGTGCGATCTCGCTCACGCGGCGGGTCTGCACGCACCGCGTAAGAGCCGCGCGCGGTCGGCGCTCGCGCCCGGGACGAGCCCGCGCGCGAAGCCTGCGAGCAGGAAGACGCTCGCCAGCCCTTGCCACTCGCCGTACGGGGTCAGCAGCTCGGCTGTCTCGGCCGGCTCCTCCGGCCAGCGTCCGCGGAGCGAGGCGAAGAGCTTCACGAGGCTCAAGTCCGCGACGAGGCCCGCGTCGTAGCGGCCGAGACCTTGCAGGGCGATCACGCCCACGCTCCAGGGGCCGATGCCGCGCTCCCTTCGGAGCCGCGCGAGCGCAGTCGTGGCGTTCGACGTCTTCAGCAGCTCGAGGTCGACTCTTCGCACGAGACGAGCCAGCGTTGCTGCGCGGCTCTCCGCGAGGCCGCAGCCGGTCAGCTTCGCGGGCGAGAGGCCCGCCAGCGCTGCGCGTGTCGGCGGGCTCTCGCCACAGGCCCGGATCACGACCCGCTCGATCTCCCGTGCCCGGCGCGACTGGATCAGCTGGCCGCAGATCGCGCGCAGCGCCGCGTGCGCGACCGTCGAGGTCCGCGTCGTACGAAGACCCCGGAGTGCGCGAACGGACGGGCCAAGCAGGGGATCGCGCGCAAAGCGGCGGTGGAACTCACTCGTGTCGGCATCGAGCGCGAGGAGGAACCTCGCTTCGTCCACCGAGCGTTCACAGGAGGCGCGGACGAACACGCTCCCGTCGTGGAGCTGGCGCGCCTCGACCCAGCGTCCACCCGAGAGTTGCGCCTTCCAGACCTCGGCCCTGGCGGTCAGCTTCAGCGAGTAGAGACCCTGCGCTCGGAGGACGGCCTCGACCACGGAGCCACCCTAGAGGCAAGGTCTGAGCGACGGGAGGGGGCCAGGCTTTAGCCTGTCCCCGCTGTGAGGTGGTTGCGCCGACACGAGAACCTCGAAGTCGGGGTCAGGCTGAAGCCTGACCCCAGCGGGTAGCACCCGTGCGACTCGTCGACGCGATCTCGCTGCGCTCCCGCAGGCGCAAGCTCGAGCTCTTCCTCGACGAGCTCCAGCCGACCCAGGACACCTCCATCCTCGATGCCGGGGCCGACGAGCTCGGGTTCGGCGAGGGAGACGGCTGCGGCACGCTCAACTTCTTCGAGGAGCTGTACCCGTGGCCACGGCAGATCACGGCGCTGGGGCTGCAGGGCGGCGCTGCTTTTCGTGCCCGCTATCCGCACATCCGCTACGTCCAGGGAGACGCCTGCGCGCTGCCATTCGCCGACGGAGAGTTCGACATCGTCTTCTCGAACGCCGTGCTCGAGCACGTCGGCGACCGCGCGCGCCAGCTTCTCTTCGTGTCGGAGGCGCTCCGCGTCGGGCGGCGCGTGTTCCTCACGACGCCGAACCGTCGCTTCCCGGTGGAGGTCCACACGCGACTTCCGCTCGTGCACTGGCTTCCGGACCGGCTTGCGCACCGCGCGTACGAAACGACGGGGAAGGCCTTCGCCAAGGACGTTCATCTGCTCTCGAAACGCTCGCTCGAGTCCCTGTTTCCGGGCCGCGTTCGCATCGTCAATCTCGGGCTGACTCTGGTTGCGATCGTTGACTAGAGGCCTCGCGCAACGTCTCTCCGCCCTCGCGCTCATCGCCCTGGTGGTCGGGCTTGCGCTCCACAACGCGGCCATGGCGCAGCTCTGGGATCTCGGCGTGCGCGGCTCGACCCTCGACGTCGTCGCGGCCTGGAAGGAAGCGCTGCTGCTCCTGGGAATCGGGCTTGCGGCCTGGGCGGTGCGTGGCCGACCCACGATCCGGACCGTCGACGTTCTGGCAGGCGTCTACGCCCTCGTCATCCTCGTGTACGCCCTCATCCCGCAGGACTCGCTGGGTGGCGAGGCGACCAGCCGGGGGGAGTTGCTCGCGCTGCGTCATCACCTGCTTCCGGTGGCGGCCTATGCGCTCGGGCGGCTGCTCTCACCATGGTGGCGAGAGCGGAGCGGGTTTGCCGCCACGGTCGTGCTCGTGGCCGGGGGGGTTACGGTCATCGGGCTTCTCGACCTTGCCTTCGTCGGCCTCCAGGCCTGGCGTGACTCCGGCGTGCCCGGCTGGTATCGGGAGCAGCTCGGCCTCCGCTACGAGGGCCTGTCCGGTCTGCCGGAGAACTGGGTCTACAACACCGGCGACGAGCAGAATCCGATCCGGCGTCTCGTCTCGACGTTCCTCTCGCCGCTGGCGAGCGCCTACGCCCTCGTCGTCGCGCTCATCTACGTCGTCAGCCGGAGGTTCCGCTGGTGGTGGGGCCTGCTCGTGGTCCTGCTCTACGCGGGCCTTCTCTACACGCATACACGCGCGGCGTTCGGCGCGCTCGTGGCCGGGCTGGTCGTGCTCGCGCTCGTCCAGCGGAGACTGGCACCCGTCGTCTACGCGGCGGTGTCGGTCGCGGTCGCGGCGCTCTTCCTCATCGCCTATCCAGGCGTCGGCCCGTCCACGAGCTACACGCCGCAGGAGCTCGAGTTCCTGCGCGCGAACGCCGAGCGCGAGCCTGACGAGAGCTCCGACCCGTTTGCCACCAACGAGTCGTCGACGGAGAGCCACTGGCGCAACCTCCGTGACGGGATCGCGACCGTTCGTGACCACCCGCAAGGCTACGGGCTCGGCAACGCCGGTGTCGTTGCCAAGCGCACCGGCGTCAAGATCAAGGCCGGCGAGTCGACGTACACGGAGCTCGGGGTCGATGCCGGAGTCGCCGGGCTCGCGGCCTTCCTGCTCTGGAACGTCATGGTGCTTCTCGCGCTGTGGCGGCGGGAGGCCTGGGTAGCGGCCGCGTTCGGAGCGGTCCTCCTGCTCGGCCTACAAACAGATGTGATCGGCGTGCACTGGCTCGCAGTCGTCGTCTGGGCAGCGGCGGGAATTGCCCTCGGCCCACCTTCGGGGAGACCGGCTCTCGAGGACGAGGTCGAGGCTGTTGCTGCCACGTCACCGGCCGTGACGCCCGAGTCGAGCTGAGCTGCTACCGCTCGATCGGTGCGAACGATGCGACCCCGAACGCCGCAGCTGCAGCCAGCTGGCCGAAGACGGCCGAGTCGACGCTCTCGAGCCGATCGCACGCGCGGTGGTAGCAGGCGTAGCCGCCGGAGAACAGCCCGCCTGTCGGGATCCCGACCTGTTCGAACGGGAAGTGGTCGGAGCGTCCGGCGATGTCGATCTCGGTCGCACGGAGGCCCCGCCGCTCGAAGTACGCGAGCCAACGCGCCGCGAAGGCGCCCTTGTACACCGTCCGTTCGCCCGACGGCGATCCGAGAACGTCGAAGTTGAGGTACCCGACGATACGGCGGCGATCGACGCTCCTGGCATACGCGCTCGAGCCGAAGAGGCCGAGCTCCTCCGCACCCCAGAATGCGAAGCGAACCGAGAGCTCCGGGTATCTCGCTCGTAGGACGCGGGCGATCTCGAGCAGGGCCGCTGCTCCAGTCGCGTTGTCGTTGATGCCAGGACTGACGAGTACGGAGTCGAGATGCGCGCCGACCATCAACACACGACGAGCGCCATCCCGGGTGTCCGCAACGATGTTTTGCGAGGTCGTCCGCTGACGGCTCGTCACGAGCTCGAGCTCGACGATCGAGCTCGATGCTGACGCCAGCTCCAAGCCGACAGCGCCGGCGATCCCGGCCACCGGGATCGCGGAGGCCTGCGGGCCGCCGAGAGTGCCGTAGAACAATCCGGGCTCCGAGTTGAAGACGAGCAGGGCGATCGCGCCGGCATTCGATGCGTTCCTCGCCTTCACGGCGAAGAAGCACGTTCCCCGGCGTGCGAGCGCGATGACGCCCCGCACCCCGTCGAAGTCACCAGGTTGGCAGCCGTCGTCGGCGGCAACCACCCGTGCCCGCAGACCCCCTTTCGGGGTCGAGGGCGAGTAGTCGAGCGCCTCGACGCGGAGCACCCGCCGGGTCGGCGCGATCTGGGTTCCCTTCTCGACGCTCTCCCGGTAGAGGACGAAGGGAAATCCCACGACTAGAGGCTCGTATCCCGCGCGCCTGAGCTCGGCCCTAACGTGAGCCACCGACGCGCGGTAGCCCGCGGTGCCCGCCGCTCGATTACCGCCCCATCGGTCGGCGATCCGCTCGAAAGCCAGTAGGTCTGCACGCATTCGGGCCCGCGAGAGCTCGCGCGGAAGCTGGGCGACGATCTCGGTTCGCGTCGTCTTCTTCTGATCGGAGGCCGTACTGCGCGCCACCCAGCCGGCTGACACCGGTACAAGCGCAAGAAGCGCGACTGCGAGCGTCCCCGTTCTCGCGATGTGGCGTTTTCGAGGCGTTCGCAGGGTCATCGCGACAGGGTACGCTCAAGGCATGGTGCGCGATTCGCGCGTCGACATCGGTCACACCTGAAGGTCACGAATCTCGACCGCGCGCTCGGCTTTTGGCGCGACGTGCTGGGCTTCGAGGAACAGCCGCGGATGGGGAATTACGTGGTGAAGGCGCCGCGCTGCGCCGTGGCGGGATACGACGCCGTCAGGCCCGTAAGAGAGACGTCAGGCGGCCCGTAAGAGATACGCGCAGGGCCTACCGTCGTGGGGGAGCGGCGAAGCGCCGATCCTCAAGACTTCGAAGGCGCCGGCCTCGGACAACGTCACCGAGGTTCCCGCGACCAGGCAGCGTCCCGACCTGCTCGACCAGCGTATAGCCGACGGCCACCGGGACGACGAGCAGGTACTCGTAAGGCTCGGAGCGTGTCGCCCGTTGCTCGATATCGGAAAGCTGTCGGGCGCGCTCGTCGTGCGTTCGCGCGGCCGACTCCAGCTCGGCCGCCCGGTGATCGAGCGACGTGGTCCGCTGCATGAGTTCGTCGTCACGTGCTGCGACACGCTGTTCCAGCTCTGAGACCTTCTGTGCACGCCGGTGAAGCGCATGGGCGGCCGCGTCCAGCTCAGCCTTCTTCTGGTCGAGCTCCGCCGTGCGCTGCGCGAGGTCCTCTTCACCCGCCTCGATGCGCTGCGCCACCTCGGACAGCTGCCGCTGCTCGGCCATCTGATCTTCCCGTTCGCGGTCCCTCTCCGCCGCGATCAGCCGCTGCTCACGCTCACGGAGCTGCTGCGCGAGAGCCTCCAACCCCGCGGCGCGGGCGGCGAGAGCCCCTTCTCGCACGTCGAGCAGCGAGCTCGCTTCTGCCATGGCAGCGGCTCGCTGGTCGAGCTCCTCGGCGGCGAGCTCGTGGGCGGCCAACTGCCGCTCGCGCTCCTTCAGCTGCCGCGCGGTCCGCGCCAGCTCGGCGGCCTGCTCCACCAGCTGCGCTTGCTGCTTCTCCAGCTTCTGTTCGACCTCCCGACGCCGCTGCGTCGCGTAGGCGCCTTGCTGCTCACGCTCGTCGAGCGCTCGCGCGGCGGACTCGATTTGAGCCTCATGCCTCCGCAGTTCCTCCGCTCGCGCGTCGATTCGCGCTGACGACTGCTCGCGTACGCCTACTCTTTGCTCGCGCTCCCGGAGAAGCCGTGCCTCCTCCGTGAGCTCGGCCGCTTGCTGCCCGAGGGACTCCACGCGGAGTTGCGTGGCTCGCTCCTGCTCATCGATCGCCCGTAACTGCTCCGCAAGAGCGGCGTCCTGCGCGTCCACGGATGCCTGCCGCTGGTCGACTCCGGCTACGCGGCGCGCCAGTTCCTGCCTCGCGGCCCACAGCTCGTTCTCGCCGGCAGCGATCTGCCGCTCGCGCGCGCCGAGCGTCTCGACCAACGATTCGAGCTCCGCTGCGCCGGACGTTTCCGTGAGATCGACTCGGCGTCCTACCGCGCGCGTTTGCCGTGCGGACGCCTTCACAACCGGCGCTCGCCACATCCAGAGCGAGGCCATTCCATGACGTGCCCCTCTCGAGTAGCTCGACCCCGCCCAGGCCAGGCCGTGCACCTGCCTCGAGCTCAGAGGTGGGGCGACCGTGCGCAGCAGCCAGAATACGAGCGTAAGAAGTGCCGCGACGGAAGCAAGCAGCGCCGGGCTGAGCGCAAGCGCCGGGCTGCTCGCGGGGACCTCGACAGGTGCGGGTTTCTCGATGACGCGATTGACGGGCGGCGGCTCGGTGACGATAAGGGGCCGGCCGAGCGGAAAGGTGGAGTGGAGCTCGCCTGGGGACGGATCCGATCGTCCGTCTCCCGCAACCCGCAGCGTTGCGGCTGTGGTCGCCTGCGCTCCGAGGCCGAGTCCAGCCAGCAGCAGCACGAGCACGCCGATCGGCACCCGACTTTCGCCCTTCGCATCGCGCACGGATGGATGATGCGCGGTCCGGAGGACGCCGGACGTGGATCCCTGGCTTGATACAGATCGACGGCGGTACGACGCTCTTCGGCGTATTGAGAAGGCTCCGATGCGAGGGCATGGAAGGGGATGGGGCGTCTCCACCTCGAGCCGTTCAGGCCTCCACGCGCGAGCGCGGCTCCGTGAAGTCCTCACGCGAGCCGCTTCCCTGCCGACCCACCATTCCCTCTCTCGATGCCCCCAAAGGTGGGCATCGAGCTGGGACTTTCCGTCCGTGTACGCTCCGATGGTGGCCATCGACCCGCGCGTCGACATCGGTCACGTCCACCTGAAGGTGGCCGATCTCGAGCGCGCACTCGGCTTCTGGCGCGATGTCCTCGGTTTCGAGGAGCAGGCGCGGATGGGCGACCAGGCGGCGTTCATCTCCGCGGGCGGCTACCACCATCACATCGGGCTCAACACCTGGGAGTCCGAGGGCGGCTGGCCGCCGCCGGCGGGAACGACCGGGCTCTACCACGTGGCCGTTCGGTTTCCGGACCGCAAGTCCCTCTCGGGAGCGGTGCACCGGGTGCTTCGGGCCGGGATCCAGCTCGAAGGCGCCTCCGATCCCGGTGCGAGCGAGGTGGTCTACCTTCGTGACACGGATGGTTAAGTCAAGACGTTGATGTTCTTCGCCCAATCGATCCCTCCCGCTCCACCGACAAAGTCCGGGGCGACGCTTAACCGTATCGCCAGAGGGCGGGCATACTGGAGCTTGTGAACGAGGGGACGACTCGCGTCCGCACGTTCGTCATCGCTGATGTCCGCGGTTACTCGCGGTTCACGGAACAGCATGGCGACGAGCTTGCTGCTCGGCTCGCTGCCAAGTTTGCTGATCTCGTCAGCGCAGGCGTCGAAGAGCACGGTGGGGAGTTAGTCGAGATCCGAGGTGACGAAGCTCTCGCCGTCTTCACATCGGCGCGACAGGCGATCCGTGCTGCCGTCGATCTTCAGGCCATGTTCGAGGAGGAAACGGAGGCCGACGACGAGCTTCCGCTCCGCGTCGGCATTGGCATTGACTCGGGCGAGGCCGTCGAGCTACCCGACGGCACGTTCCGGGGCGCGGCGCTCAACGTCGCCGCTCGCCTCTGCGCTCGGGCTCGAGGCGGTGAGGTGATCGTGAGCGAGGCGACGACTCGGCTCGCCGGTCGACTTGCCGGGCTTCAGTACAGCGATCGAGGGAGGGCGCATCTCAAGAACATCCCCGATCCGATCCATATCCTCGAGGTGTACTCCGAGCGAGAGTCCCGACCGGGCAATCGCTGGGTGCTCTTGTTCTTCGGCAAGCCTGCACGGACGCTCGGCTGGAAGCTCGCAGCGGCCGTCGCTCTGATCGCAGCTGCCACTGCCGGGGCGGTCGTCTACCTGACTACAGGCGATACCGATCCCGGCACCGCCTCGCCTCCGACGGTACCCAGCACAGAGGCGCCCACGACACTGCCGGAGGACGCGGGGCTCGAAGCGCTGGTGCCGGCGGAGCTTTGGACGGACTGTAGGCAGCAAACCGTCGCTGAGCCCCGGGCCGTGGAGACCGCAGTCTGCCTACCGTCGAACGGTATGCCAGACCGGTGGGAGATCTCGATGTACCCAGACGGCGGCACACTCGCGGCAGCTTACTTGGGTGAATTGCGGCGACGCGAAGATCTCGTGCGCAGCGAGGGCAGATGCAACGCCTTCACGTGGGGTGGCGAGCGCGAATGGCTGCACGGTCCGGATAAACCGGGCGGCCGAGAGTTCTGCTACTTCGACGGCAATGATGCGGTCATCGTCTGGACTCACGGGCGTCTGGGGCAACCGACGCACCGCGACGTTCTCGTGATCGCACGCGAAAGCGGCAGCGACCACGCCGGGCTGACGCGCTGGTGGAGGCCGTGGCACCACGTCGTCGGAAAGGCGGTGTGACGCGTGGATAGTGGCGTATTCGTCCTGCGGACGTAATTCGGTTGGCTGAGCCATCAGCCGCCGGCGAATGGCGTTTCAATCTGCCGCTCGTCTGGCAGAGTTCGGTGTGTGTGTGACGTGCGAGGGAGCTCGCACCGCTCGCCGACGCCGAGCAGATCGAGGCACTCTCGCAATGCGATTTGCGAAATGTTCGGAAGCGAGCGCCCGGCAGTAATCTGAGCGCTGTGTCAACTCCTCGGATCGACCCGCGCGTCGACATCGGTCACGTCCACCTGAAGGTCGCCGATCTCGAGCGTGCGCTCGGCTTCTGGCGCGACGTGCTCGGCTTCGAGGAGCAGGCGCGGATGGGCGACCAGGCTGCGTTCATCTCCGCGGGCGGCTACCACCATCACATCGGGCTCAACACCTGGGAGTCCGAGGGCGGCTCGCCGCCGCCGGCGGGAACGACCGGGCTCTACCACGTGGCCGTCCGGTTTCCGGACCGCAAGTCCCTCTCGGAAGCGGTGCACCGGGTGCTTCGGGCCGGGATCCAGCTCGAAGGCGCCTCCGATCACGGTGCGAGCGAGGCGGTCTACCTTCGTGACCCGGACGGAAACGGGGTCGAGCTGTACCGTGACCGCCCGCGCGAGGAATGGCCGCGGGCGGCCGACGGGGAGAGTCTGGCGATGTTCACACGGCCTCTCGACCTCCAGGCACTGCTGGCCGAAGCCGAGTAGCTCAGCGCGGCCTGCTCTCGACGTACTTCTTGAGCCCGGCGAGCTCGTCCTTCGTGGAACTCCTCAGCGTCCGACCGAGAAACGGTGTGGCGACACGCATCAGGAGCGTCTTCGGGAGGAACGTCCAGTCGAAGCTGGCGAGCGTGCCTCCGTTCTCGGGAGCGAGGAGGAAGTCGAGCTCGAAGTCCGCCGGCTTCCAGCCGCCGCGTATCCCCAGCCGGCCCAGCGGCTCGAGAGCCGTCACCACGTCGTCGATCTCGATCTCACGCCCGCGCCAGCGGATCTTCTCCTGTAACCGCGAGCCCACTTCGAGTGGGCCTATCGAGACCTGGCGAAATTCGACGAGCGCGGGCCGCCACGCCGTGTGCGTACTCGGATCGGACACGACGGCCCACACGTCCTCGGGCGGTCGGTCGATGCGGATGCGTTCAGTGATCTTCATTCGTGTCCGCGGCTCCGCTTCGTCAGCTATACCTGACCCATAGCCAAGACGAAACCTGTCGAACAGCTCGAGCGGGTCGTGATCCGCTTCGCAGGCGACTCCGGAGACGGTATGCAGCTGACCGGGGATCGCTTCACCAGCGAGACCGCGATGTTCGGGAACGATCTCGCCACGCTGCCGGACTTTCCCGCGGAGATCCGTGCGCCGGCCGGGTCGCTGCCCGGTGTGTCCGGCTTTCAGGTCCACTTCGCGGACCATGACATCCTGACGCCGGGCGACCAACCGAACGTGCTCGTGGCAATGAATCCCGCGGCGCTCAAGGTCAACATCGCGGATCTGGCGAAGGGCGGGACGGTCATCGTCAACACCGATGCGTTCTCGGACCGCAACCTGCAGAAGGCGGGCTACGCGGCGAGCCCGCTCGACGACGGCTCGCTTTCCGACTTCCACGTGCACGCTGTCTCGCTCTCGTCGATGACGATCGAGGCGCTGAAGGAAGTGGACGGGATCACCTCGCGCGAGGCCGAGCGCTCGAAGAACTTCTTCGCGCTCGGGCTCATGTCGTGGCTCTACAACCGCCCGATCGAGGGGACGCTCGGCTTCATCGACGCGAAGTTCGCCAAGCGGCCCGAGATCGCCGAGGCGAACACGCGCGCGTTCAAGGCGGGCTGGAACTACGGCGAGACCTCCGAGGACTTCGCGGTCTCCTACGAGATCGCTCCCGCGAAGCTCGAGCCGGGCACGTACCGCCAGATCTCCGGGAACTCGGCCCTGACGTACGGGTTGATCGCCGCGAGCAAGCTCTCCGGGCTGCCGCTGTTCCTGGGGGCCTATCCGATCACTCCCGCCTCGGACGTCCTCGAGCAGCTTGCGAGCTTGAAGCACTTCGGCGTCCGCACGTTCCAGGCCGAGGACGAGATCGCGGCCTCGGGCGCCGCGCTGGGGGCGGCGTTCGGCGGCTCACTCGGCGTGACCACCTCGGCCGGCCCCGGCATCGTCCTCAAGTCGGAGACCGTCGGTCTCGCCGTGACGCTCGAGCTCCCGCTGATCGTCGTCGACGTCCAGCGCGCCGGCCCTTCGACGGGGATGCCGACCAAGCCGGAGCAGGCCGATCTCCTGATGGTGATGTTCGGGCGGAACTCGGAGTCTCCGGTTCCGGTGGTCGCGGCCTCGACTCCGGCCGGCTGCTTCGATGCGGCGATCGAGGCCGCGCGGATCGCGATCAAGTATCGGACGCCGGTGTTTCTCTTGTCGGACGCGTACCTCGCCAACGGCTCGGAGCCGTGGCTCATCCCGGACGTCGCCGAGCTGAGCGACATCTCGACCGAGTTCGCGACCTCGCCGAACGACGAAGACGGCTTCCTGCCCTACAAGCGCGACGCCGAGACGCTCGCACGCCCCTGGGCGATCCCGGGCACGCCTGGTCTCGAGCACCGGATCGGCGGGCTCGAGAAGGAAGACGGGACGGGCAACGTCTCGTACGACCCCGAGAACCACGACCTGATGGTGCGGCTGCGCGCTGCGAAGGTCGCTGGCATCGCGTCCGACATCCCCGAGCTCGAGGTCGACGATCCCGGCGGCGCCGACACGCTCGTGCTCGGCTGGGGCTCGACCTACGGAGCGATCGGAGCTGCCGCACGGCGTGTGCGCGCGAGCGGGCGGGCGGTCGCGACCGCGCACCTCCACTACCTGAACCCATTCCCGCGGAACACCGGCGAGGTGGTGCGGGGCTACGAGAAGGTGCTCATCCCGGAGATCAACCTCGGTCAGCTCAGGATGCTGATCCGCGCCGAGTTCCTGGTCGACGCGGTGGGCTACAACAAGGTGCGCGGCCGTCCGTTCAGGGCGGCCGAGCTCGAGGATGCGATCACAGCCCTGGTGGACTCGTGAGGCCGAAGAAGAAGGCGCCCGACCGGCGTGGCGTGCTGCTGAAGGAGCAGCCGTTCACGTTTCGGCAACGGAAGGACGGCACGGTGGCCATCTTCTGGAACCAGCGGCCGGCAACGGTGCTCGCGGGGAAGCTTGCGGAGAACTTCCTGGCTGCCGCACCCGAGTGCACCGGGCACGAGCTGCAGCTCCTGATGGCCAGGACGACCGGCAACTTCAAGCGTGGAAATGAGAAGAGGCGATGAGCGAGAGCGGCAACGGCAACGGGCTCGTGCAGTTGACGGCGAAGGACTTCAAGTCCGATCAGGAAGTCCGCTGGTGCCCGGGCTGCGGGGACTACGCGATCCTGAACGTGATCCAGGGCTTCATGCCCGAGCTCGGGCTCACGCGCGAACGGATCGTCTTCGTCTCGGGGATCGGCTGCGCCGCACGGTTCCCGTACTACATGCAGACCTACGGGATGCACTCGATCCACGGGCGCGCGCCGGCGATCGCGACCGGCCTGGCCGTGTCGAGGCCGGACCTGTCCGTCTGGGTCGTGACCGGAGACGGCGACGCCCTCTCGATCGGCGGGAACCACCTGATCCACTCGCTGCGCCGCAACGTCAATCTCAAGATCCTGCTCTTCAACAACAAGATCTACGGGCTGACGAAGGGTCAGTACTCACCGACCTCGGAGCTCGGCAAGGTGACGAAGTCGACGCCGATGGGGTCGCTCGACTACCCCTTCAACCCGTTGTCGATCGCGATCGGGGCCGAGGCGTCGTTCGTCGCGCGGGCGATCGACACGGACAAGAAGGGGCTGACCGAGGTGCTTGGAGCGGCGGCTCGGCACCGCGGCTCGGCTTTCGTCGAGATCCTCCAGAACTGCAACATCTACAACGACGGCGCCTTCGACTTCGTGCGCGAGGAGAAGGGGAACCGGATCTACCTCGAGAGCGGCGCGCCGATCCGCTTCGGCGCCGAGAGCGAGAAGGGAGTCGTGCAGGACACGGACGGGTCGGTACGGGTCGTCGACGTGGGCGAGGCCGGGAAGGAGGGGCTGCTCGTGCACGACGTGGGCCAGCGCGAGCCGAGTCTCGCGTTCGCCCTTTCCCGCATCACCTACGAGACCGAAGGCGCGGTGCCGCTCGGTGTCTTCCGGAGCGTCGAGCGGCCGGTCTACGACGACCTGATGAGCGAACAGCTCGAGCAGGCGCGCGAGCAGTCGGGCGAAGGCGATCTCGAAGCGCTGCTCCACTCTGGCGACACCTGGACCGTCGGCGTTCCTGGGAGCGCAACCTGAAGAGCAGGTCAGGCTCAAGCCCGACCTGCGGCTAGCGGGTTTACCTCTCGGCGAGGAAGCGGGCGATGCGCTCGGCGATCTCCTCGCCCTTCTCCTCCTGTAGGAAGTGACCTGCCCCGGCGATGATCTCCGCGTGCCCTGCGCCCGGAATGCGCGCGGCCATGCGCTCGGCGGCTACCGGGGTGAAGATCGGGTCCGAGTCCGAGAAGAGCACGAGCGCCGGTTTCTCCCAGCGCTCGAGCGCGGCTCGCACCTCGAGCATCTTCGCGGCCGACGGGTGGTCGAGCTCGGTCGGAACGAGCTCTGGGAACGCGAGCACGCCTGCCTTCGACTCCGGTGTCGGGAAGGGCGCGTTGTAGGCCCCGACCACGGCGTCGTCGAGCTCGGACACACACGTGATCTGCACGAGCTGTCCCGCGACGAGCTCGGTGCCCACGCGGCGGATGAACTCGCGAAAGCGAAGCCATTCGGGCGACGGCGCGCGGCCGGCGCCGATTCCCGTGTTGAGGATGACGAGCCGCGCGACCCGTTCCGGCCGCTCGACGGCGAGCCGCAGCCCGATCGGCCCGCCCCAGTCCTGTACGACGACCGTCGTCTCACGGAGATCGAGCTCGTCTGCCAGCCGCTCGATCGAGCGGTAGTGGAAGTCATAGGAGTAGTCCGCGATCTGCGTCGGCTTGTCGGAGCGCCCGAAGCCGAAGTAGTCGGGTGCGACGACCCGTGCGACCCGCGCGAGGATCGGGATCATCCTGCGATAGAGATACGCCCAGGTCGGCTCGCCGTGCAGGAGCAGCACAGGATCGCCGACGCCCTCGGCGACGTAGTGCATCCGGAGCCCGCCCTGCTCGACGTAGCGAGGCTCGAAGGCGTAGCCGGGGAGACCTGCGAAGCGCTCGTCGGGGGTGCGGTATGACTCCATCCGACCAAGCATCTACCAGGAGGCCCGAGCGTGGGAGAGATCCCGAACGTCTGGAGCGACGAGTGGGAGTTCGAGAGCGACGAGGAATGGGCGGTTGGCAAGTCGACGCGTCTGCCTCGCGGGGAGAAGATCGGTGCCACGGTCGCCGAGATCGCTCCGGAAGGAACGAGTGGCAACTACCACTTCCACCACGGCGCCGAGGAGCTGCTCGTGGTTCTCCGCGGCCGGCCGACCCTGCGTGAGCCCGCCGGTGAGCGCGAGCTGGAGGAAGGGGAGGTCGTCCACTTCCCGGTCGGCCCCGACGGCGCCCATCAACTGATCAACCGCACGGTCGAGGCGGTGCGCTATCTGATGGTCAGCAACCGTCCGTCTCCCGAGGCAGTCGAGTACCCGGACACGCGCCAGATCTCGGTGATGGCGTTCACCGAGTCCCAGCTCGGACGTCCGCTCTGGGACATCAGGACGCTCGGGGAACCGCAGGGCGAGTAGCCGCGGACGACCGCGCGCGTCGGAGGCTCGCCACTCCGATCGTCAGCAGTGACGTAGCCCCGGCGACGCTGAAGGCGAGCTGTGTTCCGCCCAGTTCGGCAAGCCAGCCGGTAAGCAGTCCTCCCACGGGAGCGAGCCCGACGAACGCGAAGAGGTACAGCCCGATCATGCGGCCGCGGAGGTGGTCGGGCGCCCCGAGCTGGACCAGCGCGTTCGCGTTCGCGGTGAACAGGGCGAAGGAGATGCCGACCGCGAAGAGCAGGATGCCGGCGGGCACGGCGTGCTCGACCGGCGCCAACGCGAGCGCGAGGACGCCGAAGCCTGTCGCACCGGTGGCGAACAGCTTCCAGCTCGCCTCTCGGAACGTGGCGGTCACGAGAGCTCCCACGAGGGCGCCGAGGCCGAACGACGCTGACAGGAGCCCGAATCCCTCCGGGCCGACGTGCAGCGTGTCCGCGGCAAGGAGCGGCACGAGAACGTGGAAGTTGAAGCCGACGGTGCTGACGATCGCGACGACGGTGAATACCGCTCGGAGCTGTGGCTCGCGACGGACGTACGCGAGCGCCCGGCGCATACCCTCGACGACGCGGGCGGAGGGATCGCGTTCGACGCGGTGGAACTCGCCGGCGCGAAGCTGCGAAAGGGCGACGAGCACCGCAAGGAAGCTGAAGGCGTTCAGAACGAAGCAGATCCCGGTGCCGGCGACCGCTATGACGACCCCCGCGATAGCCGGGCCGATGACACGCGATCCGTTGAAGAGGCCGGCGTTCAGCGCGACCGCGTTCGGGAGCGAGCGCGGCCCGACCATCTGGTACGTGAGCGACTGGCGGCCGGGAGCGTCGAAGGCGAGCGTGATCCCGCCGAGCGCGGCAAGCACGTAGACGACGGTGAGCGTGGCGGTTCCGGTCAACGTGACGACTGCGAGCGCCACCGAGACGATCAGCGCTGCGCCTTGCGTCGCCATGACCAGCCTGCGTGTGTCTACGCGGTCGGCGACGACTCCCGCGGCGAGGCCGAAGACGGTGAACGGGACGAAGCGGCAGAAGGCAAGCACCCCGATGGCGAGAGGCGAGCCCGAAAGCTCGAGCACGAGCCAGGCGAGCGCGACGTTCTGCATCCACGAGCCGGCCAGGGAGACGAGTTGTCCGTAGAAGAAGATCCGGTAGTTCCGGTGTCGCCTGAGGCTCCGAAAGGTGCGGGTCCGCAGCGCGATCGCAAGCGAGGTCACCGGTGCTCTCCGAGAAGGTGCTGGAGCGCGGGAATCGCTGCTTCGACAGCCTCGAGCTCAGCCGGCTCCAGCGCGCGGAGACGGTCGGCGAGCCACGTCGTTCGCCGCGCGCGGATACGCCGCATCAGCCGTGCTCCCTCGTCGGTCAGCCTGAGCCCCACGCGCCGGCGATCCTCGGTCGATCGGACGCGCTCGAGCAATCCCGCGCTCTCCAGCCGGTCGACGTGGCCGGACAGCGCCGGCGGCGATATGCCTTCCTCGGCCGCGAGCTCGGCAAGCGAGAGCCCGGGGCTGCGCTTGACGAGCCAAAGGAGTGTCGCCTGACGTGCGGTCACTCCGAGCTGCTCGGTCTCCTTGCGAAGCTCGCGGGAGAGGCGAAGAAGAACGGGTCTCAGATCGGATGCGACCTGCTGCGAATCAAGCATAACGTCGCTAATCATTAACGGAGTGAAGCTTACCCGAAGAAGGACGGGAAGCGGGAGGGAAGGGGTCAGGCTTCAGCCTGGCCCCGCTCTCGAGGTGCGACGTCCAAGACCGAGGTCAGGCTGAAGCCTGACCCCAGACCCTCAACCTCGAAGCCAGCTACGACTTCGGCAACGCTTCGAGCTTGTAGCCGACGCCGTAGCGCGTGTGGATGAACGTGTGCCGTGGCGCCGGGCGGTCGATCTTCTCGCGAAGCTTGCGGACGAACACGTCCACGGTGCGGTCCCGGTGCGACGCGCGGCGACCCCAGACGCGCTGCAAGAGCTCGTCGCGGGTCAGGACGCGGCCCTGCTCACGGGCGAGCGTGTATACGAGCCGGAACTCCGTCGGGGTCAGCTCCGCGCTCTCACCGTCGACGAACGCCTGCACGTTGTCCGGGTCGAGGCGGAGCTCCTCGATCACGATCGCGTCGCCGCGGCGCGGCTCGGCTTCGCTGACGCCGCGGCGTGCCGCCGCGCGCACGCGCGCGGTCAGCTCTTTGAGGGAGAAAGGCTTGACGAGGTAGTCGTCCGCGCCTATTTCGAGGGCGTGGACGCGGTCGTGCTCCGTCCCGCGCGCGGAGACGACGATGATCGGAGTGCCGATCCCCTCCGAACGCGCCTGCTCGATGACGCGCCAGCCGTCGATGCCGGGGAGCATGAGATCGAGCACGCAGACATCGGGCCGCTCGTAGCGCAGCCGGGCGAGCCCGGTCTCGCCGTTGGCGACGCCGACCGCGTCGAACCCTGCTGATTCGAGGTGGCGCGCCATGCCGCGGGCGATGACGTCGTCGTCCTCGATGATCAAGACCTTCGCCATCCGGCCACATAGTGACGGCCCCTGGGAGGCACGGGGGCCGTCGTCTGGTTACCGAACGGTAACCGGTTGGTGAAGAACGGCCAAGTGACAACTTGTCACTTGGCCGCCTGTTCGGCCTCGTCCGATCCGCCCGTCAGCCGTCGGCCTCCGTGTCTGCATCGGAGTTCTCGCTCTCCTACTGCTCGGCGGTCAGCTCGACGACGATCAAGAGCGTCTCGCAGCCGACCAGCGTCGTCGACGGCCGCTCGGAGCGGAGCACGAATGCCTTGTCGTCTCCCGGCCCGCAGTTCAAGAGATCGGGATCACCGTCGGCCGCGAGAGCGTGTAGCTCGTCGTTCCCGCTGCCGCCGAAGAGGCGATCAGCGCCCCAGCCACCGAAGAGCGAGTCCGGGCCGTCATTGCCGGAGACGATGTCCGGGCCCTTGTTGCCGGACACGCGATCGCCCCCGTCGCCGCCCAGCAACTCGTCGGCGTCGGAGCCGCCGTAGAGGCGGTCGCCACCGTTGCTGCCGGCGACGCGGTCCGAGCCATGGCCCCCGTACACGAGGTCGCCGTCGTCACCCGCGCGGACACCGTCGTCGCCCGAGCCGGCACGAACCAGGTCGGCGCCGTCACGCGCGTATACGCGGTCATTGCCGGCGAAGGCGCGAATCTCGTCAGCCTGATCGGTACCGCGCAGCACGTCGTCGCCGGGGGTCCCGTTGATCACAGCCGCGGCGGCCACGGCCGTGACGACGAGCGCCGCCAGCACGACGGCCGTGAGTGCAAATGCCTTCGATCCCATCGCATCTCTCCTTCGTAGAGGACAGAGGGATTCACCGACATGTGAGTTTGGGCGGCGTGAGGTGGACGAAAGCGTTACGCAAAGGTTCTGTTAGAACGACAGCGATGGATGCCGACGCGATTCGAGGACGGATGCTCGTGGAGGAGAGTCGCGAGGCAGTGGTCGTTCTCGACGACGGAGATCGCATCCTGATGGCGAGCAGGCGTGCTCGTCAGAGCGTGGACGGAATCCGCGACGGAGAGCCGGCGCCGGCTGATCTTCTCACGGGCGGTCCCGGCGTACTACCCCTCGTTTTCCCCTACGAGGTCGACGGGCGCCGAGAGCGGCTCGTGTACCTCTCACGCGAGGGCGACCTCGCTGCCTATGAGGAGCTGCGCTCTGGCTTCACGGCTGCGGTCTCGCACGAGCTACGAACCCCGCTCGCGCGACTGCTCACGTTGCTCGAGACTGCCACGCTGCCAGGCGAGGACGTCACCCAGCTCGTCGAGCAGGCGACGAACGAGGTGGAGCAGATCACCGAGCTGATCGACGAGGTGCTCTTCCTGAGCGAGCTCGAATCTGGCGCGCGTGTGGTCGCTCTGGGAGCCGAGCCCGTTCTTCCCGTGCTGGAGCATGCCCTCGCAGAGCTCGAGGAACGCGCGGATCGTGCCGAAGTCGAGCTACGGCTCGTGTGCGATCCAGCCATCGAGCTGACGATCCGACCGCGGATGCTTCGTGTGGTCGCGCGCAATCTCGCCGAGAACGCCATCCGCTACGCAGGTCCCGGCGCGGTGTTCACGCTCTCGGCTCGACAGGCGGACGACGGCGCCGTCGTGGTTTCCGGAAGTGACGACGGGATAGGGGTCGAGCCGTCGGCACTCCCCAGACTCTTCGAGCGCTTCTACCGTGCCGACCGCGCGCGCTCCTCGCGGGGCACGGGTCTCGGCCTCGCAATCGTGAAGCACATCGTGACGCAGGCCGGAGGCACGGTCGAGGCGGGCGGTCGCGGCAGCGGGCTCGAGATCCGCTGCCACTTTCCAGCGCCGACCTAAGGGTTATTCACCCTACTTTCACCACATTTTCACCGTCCGGCCTCCCGGCACGAGGATCCGGTGGGAAGACTTCGCCCATGAAACCACACAGATTGATCGCGTTCGTGTTCTCCGCGGCAGTCCTCGTGCTCGTCACGACAGCCTGTGGCGGAGGAGACGCTGGCGGCGATGTGATCACCGCCGACGGCTCGAGCACGGTGGGGCCGTTCGTCACCAAGGCCGCCGAGGACTTCAAGGCAGAGCAGGACGTCGACGTAACCGTCGGGATCTCGGGCACGGGCGGCGGGTTCGAGCGCTTCTGCGCCGGAGAGACCGATCTCTCGAACGCCTCTCGAGCGATCGCCGAGGACGAAGTGGCGTTGTGCGAGGAGGCCGGCGTCGAATACGTCGAGTTCCGAGTCGTCACCGACGCGCTGACAAACGTCGTCAACAAAGAGAACGACTGGGTCACCTGCTTGACGGTGGACCAGCTCAACGCAATCTGGGAACCGGGGTCGAAAGTCGCGAACTGGAACCAGGTGGATCCTTCGTTCCCGGATGTCCCCCTCAAGCTCTACGGGGCGGGCACGGACTCGGGAACGTTCGACTACTTCACCGACGTGATCAATGGTGAGGAGGGAGCCAGTCGCTCGGACTACTCGGCAACCGAGGACGACAACGTCACCGTCCAGGGAGTGTCCGGCGACCGCGGTGCACTCGGATACTTCGGCTTCTCGTATTTCGAGGAGAACCAGGACCAGCTCAAGGCGCTCGAGGTCGACGGCGGAGGCGGTTGCGTCGCGCCGAGCGTCGCGGCTGCGCAGGACGACTCGTACACGCCGCTTTCGCGTCCGCTCTTCGTGTACGCCAACCAGACCTCGTTCGACGACAACGAGGACCTTCGGAACTTCGTCAAGTTCATGTTCGACAACAACGAAGCCATCGCCACGGGCGCCCAGTTCGTCCCTCTGAGCGGCGATCAGATTGCTGAACAGCTCGCCAAGTTCGAGGATGCCACGTCGTAGTGCCACCAGCGGTCGTCATCGAGCAGCCGGCGCCTCTCGCGCTGCCGCGAAAGAGAATCAGGTGGGGCGAGCAGTTCGTCCACCTGATTCTCTTTCTCGCCGCTGCGATCTCCGTCCTCACCACCGTCGGGATCGTGCTCTCTCTGCTCTTGCCCGCGGTCGACTTCTTCCGGGAAGTGAGCCCGGTGGAGTTCTTCACGGGTACGACCTGGGCGCCGCTGTTCCTGGACGCTCACTTCGGTGTCGTGCCGCTCGTGGTCGGGACGTTCGTGATCTCGTTCTGGTCCGCGCTTCTCGCGTTCCCGCTCGGCGTCGGCGTGGCGATCTACCTGAGCGAGTACGCCAATCAGCGGGTTGCGGGTTTCCTGAAGCCGATTCTCGAGATTCTCGCGGCGATCCCGACGGTCGTCCTCGGCTACTTCGCTCTCACCTTCGTGACGCCACTTCTCCGCGACATCGGCCTCGACGTCGAGATCTTCAACGCCCTCTCGGCGAGCCTCGTCCTCGGTGTGCTCTTGATCCCGACGATCGCGTCGCTCTCCGAGGACGCGATGGCGGCGGTGCCTCGCGATCTCCGCGACGGCGGCTACGCCCTCGGTGCCGACAAGCTGCAGGTGTCGACACGCATCGTCGTTCCCGCCGCGATCTCCGGGATCATCGCGGCGTTCGTCCTCGCGTTCTCCCGCGCGGTCGGTGAGACGATGATCGTTCTCATCGCCGCGGGCCAGCTGGCGCAGATCACCTTCGATCCCCGGGAGACGATCGAGACGATGACCGCGTTCATCGGCGCCACCGGCAACGGCGACGTCCCGACGGGATCGATCGAGTACAAGACGATCTTCGCGGTGGGGCTCACCTTGTTCGTCATCACGCTCGTCATGAACCTCATCTCGATCAGGCTCGTCCGCAAGTACCGCGAGGTCTATGAATGACCGTGATCGAGCCGCACGTCGAGCGTGACTTCGAGCCTGCCCCGGAGCAGTTCGGGCGGCGAAGCCAGGCTTGGAAGAACAGGCTGTTCAAGGCGGCGATGCTCTTCTCCATGCTCGTCGCGTTCGGAACTCTGGCGGTGCTCCTCGTCGACACGTTCATCACTGGCTGGCCGGCGCTCAACTCCCAGCTCTTGACCGGCCTTCCGTCGACGGTCGCGGAAGAAGCAGGCGGGCGCCCCGCGATCCTTGCGACGCTCTATCTCGGCGCACTCGTCCTCGTGCTCTCCGTGCCGATCGGAGTGCTCACGGCGATCTACCTCGAGGAGTACGCAGATCGGACGCGCTGGTGGAACAGGCTCATCGAGGTCAACATCCAGAACCTCGCAGCGGTGCCGTCGATCGTGTACGGGATTCTCGGGCTCGCGTTCATCGTCCGCGGCATCGGCGTCGGCCGCGTCGTCTTTGCGGGCGGGCTCATCCTCACCCTCGTGGTGCTGCCTACCGTCGTAGTGGCGTCGCGGGAGGCGATCCGCTCCGTGCCGGACTCGATCCGCCAGGGCGCTTTCGCTCTCGGGGCGACGAAGTGGCAGGTCGTGTGGCGCCAGGTTCTGCCCGCGGCGATTCCCGGAATGGCCACCGGGTCGATCCTTGCGCTCTCACGTGCGGTGGGCGAGACCGCTCCACTCATCATGGTCGGGGCTATCACCTATGTCGCGTTCAACCCGGAGCTCTTCGGTCCCTACACGGCTCTGCCGGTGCAGATCTACAATTGGACGAGACAGCCGGATCCCGGTTTCCAGACCCTCGCGGCCGCCGGGGCGATCGTGTTGCTCGTTATCGTCCTCAGCATGAACTCGGTGGCGATCTTCCTTCGCAACCGCTATCGCAAGCAATGGTGAGGCAATGACGCAGATGGAAACGCCGCAAATCGACAACACCCGTATCGCGGACGCATCGCGCGGAGCCCTCTCCAGGGAGGACATCGAGCGTCGCGAGAAGGTGTTCTCGGTGAAGGATCTCGCGGTCTCGTACAGCGGGAAGGTCGCTCTCCAAGACGTCCAGCTCGACGTTCACCGAAACACGGTGACAGCGTTCATCGGGCCGTCGGGATGCGGAAAGAGCACGTTCATCCGCTGCTTCAACCGCATGAACGACCTGGTGCCGGGCGCGAAGGTCGAGGGGAGAGTGCTCTACCACGGAGCCGATCTCTACAGCGACGACGTCGACCCGGTCGAGATCCGCCGTCGAATCGGCATGGTCTTCCAGAAGCCGAACCCTTTCCCGAAATCGATCTACGACAACATCGCCTTCGGCCCGCGCGTGCTTGCGATGAAGGGGGACCTCGACGAGCGCGTCGAAGGGGCTTTGCGGCAGGCTGCGCTCTGGGACGAGGTCAAGGGCCGACTGAAGGACGGTGCTCTGGGCCTCTCCGGCGGGCAGCAGCAACGCCTGTGCATCGCCCGCGCCCTCGCCGTCGAACCGGACGTGATTCTGATGGACGAGCCGGCCTCGGCGCTCGACCCGATCTCGACCACGCGCATCGAGGATCTGATGCACGAGCTGAAGCGCGACTACACGATCGTGATCGTGACCCACAACATGCAGCAGGCGGCCCGTGTCGCCGACATGACCGCGTTCTTCAGCGTGGTCGTGCACGAGGACGGAAGCGCTCGGCGCGGGATCCTCGTCGAGTACGACACGACCGCGAAGATCTTCACCACACCCTCGGACAAGCGGACGGAGGACTACGTGACGGGAAGGTTCGGATGAGGATCGAGCTACAGGCTGAGCTCGACACCCTGGAAGCAGGCTTCCAAGAGGCGGGAGAGATCGTTCTCCGCTCGATCCGGGGCGCCCTCGATGCGCTGCAGACGCAGGATGTCGAGCTGTGCGACGAGGTGATCGCGTTCGACGACGAGATCGACGAGCGCTACCTGACGATCGAGAGACAGGTCGAGCTCGTGCTGGCGCGCCAGAACCCCGTCGCGAGCGACCTTCGGCTCGTCCTTGCCCTGCTCCACAACGGGCTTCATCTCGAGCGCATGGGCGACCAGTGCGTCACGATCGCCAAGTTGACGAAGCTGTCGAGCCATCTGGGCACCAAGCCGGCCGTCGTGGAAGGCCTTGCCGACATGGGCGAGCGCTGTGCGGAGATGGTCAAGGTGTCACTGACGGCCTTCGCCGCCCGCGATCTCGAGCAGGCTCGCGAGCTGCACCAGCTCGATGACCTCGTCGACCGGGCAAACCGCCAGGTCTTCGACGAAGTCCTCGGCTACGTGAACGATCCCGAGGCGCTCGAATGGGGCATGCGCCAGATCACGGTCGCGCGCTGCTTCGAGCGAATCGGCGACAACGCCGTCGACATCGGCGAGCAGACCGCGTTCCTCGTAACGGGGGAGTTCGCAGAGTTCACGGACGCGTCGCACGACGTGGGACGGCTCGGCTAAAGCGCGTTCACCACTCCGCCACCCTCCGTTCACGTCTCTGCGGCCCATCGAGGGCTCCCCTGTCTCCATGATCGGAGCAGGTTCGCAATCGACAAGAGGAGATGGGACGGATATGAGGCACGATGTTCGGCGCCGTGGCGCCATGCTGCTGGTGGGAGTTGTCGCGAGTCTCGCGATCGTTTCCGTCGCGACCGGGGCAGGCCCCACGTACAACCTCAAGAAGCTGAAGGGATCGATCACCGCGGACGGGTCGTCCACGGTAGGCCCGTACACGACTGCGACGGCAGAGCTCTTCCGCCGCGCAGGCGCCTCGGGCGTGAAGGTAACCGTCGGCATCTCGGGCACGGGTGGCGGTTTCCAGCGGTTCTGCAAGGGCGAGATCGATCTTGCCGATGCGTCGCGGCCCATGCGCATCAGCGAGGCGCAGAGTTGCAAGACCAACAACGTCGGATCCTGGCGTGCATTCACCGTCGCGAACGACGCACTCACGGTGGTCGTCAACAGGGAGAACACCTGGGCAACGTGCCTCTCGGTGGCGGAGCTCAAGAAGATCTGGGAGCCAGGATCGAAGGTGAACAACTGGAAGGACGTGCGTTCGAGCTTCCCGGACCAGGCACTCAAGCTGTTCGGCCCCGGAACCGACTCGGGCACGTTTGAGTACTTCACCGAAGCCGTCAACGGGAGGGCTCGGGCCAGCCGCACCGACTACCAGGCGAGTGAGGACGACAACGTGCTGGTGCAAGGAGTCACGGGCGAGCGCGGCGGCATGGGCTACTTCGGCTTCTCGTACTTCGAGGAGAACCAGAATCGGCTGCGCGCAGTCCAGGTCCGCAACCCGAAGACGGATCAGTGCGTGTCGCCGAGCGTTGCGAATGTCCACAACAACACCTACAAGCCGCTTGCGCGGCCGCTCTTCATCTATGCGAAGGGCTCGTCCTTCAAGCGGACCGAGGTGCAGGCGTTCATCGACTACATCTTCGACAACGAGGTCGCGATCGCAAAGCGCGCGGCCTTCGTTCCGCTGACGAAGGTGCAGCTCAAGCGAGCGAGGACGAACTTCATCCTCGCCGTGAAGGCGGCAAAGAGGACCTGATCTTCCCTCCCACCGACTGCCTGTCGAGCGAAGGGCGGCCACTGGCCGCCCTTCGCTTCATCTCCGTACAGCAGTCCAGCTACGAAGTGATCGGAGCTCCGAGCTCGGACAGCAGCTGCGCGATGCGGCGATCGATGTCGTCACGAATGCTCCGAACCTCTTCGAGCGATGACGCCTCCGCGGGGTCGCCGACCTCCCAGTCCTCGTAGCGCTTGCCCGGGTAGATCGGACACGCGTCGCCGCAGCCCATCGTGATCACCACGTCGGCGGCGCGGACGACCTCGTCGGTCAGGGGCTTCGGGAAAGCCGCCGCGAGATCGACGCCGAGCTCGGCCATCGCTTCGACGACATCGGGGTTCACGATCTCCGCCGGCTCTGAGCCGGCCGAGCGCACATTGACGCGCCCGTCGGAGCGGAGGGTGAGCAACGCTGCCGCCATCTGGCTCCGGCCTGCGTTGTGGACGCAGACGAAGAGCACCTCAAGCGGTGTTTCTGTCACCACCGAAAGGTACTCAGCCTTGTGCAGGTAGTAGGCGCCGCGTCTCGTAGCGCCGTCCGAGGAAGGCGGACGCGGCGATCGCGCCCGCGAGCAGGAACACGACGAGGTTGCCCAAAGGCATGCGCGTCACGACCTCCATCGCTGCGCCCACGAGCCCGGCGGCGGGGAGAGTGAGGATCCACGCTACGGCGATGTTCCCTGCAATCCCCCAACGAACAGCTGACAGCCGACGACTCGCCCCTGCTCCCATCACGCAGCCGGAGATGGTCTGTGTCGTCGATACGGGGACGCCGAGGTTGGCAGTCGTCCAGAGGATGCCCGCACACGCCGTTTGCGCGGCGAAGCCCTGAGGTGGATCGATCTTGGCGATGCGGGTGCCCATCGTCTTGATGATCCGCCATCCGCCCGCGTAGGTTCCGAGCCCCATAGCGAGGGCGGCGCTCGCGACGACCCAGAGCGGTACGTCGAACTCCTCTGCATCGAGATGGCCGGAGACGATGAGAGCAAGGGCAATGATCCCCATGGTCTTCTGGGCGTCGTTCGTCCCATGGGTGAAGGCGACGAAGCTGCCAGATACGACCTGCGCCCGACGGAACACACGGTTCACCCGACTCGGTGACCGCCTCCGGATGATCCAGATGATTCCGAACATCATCGTGAGCGCGATGATGAAGCCAAGAGTGGGCGAGAGGACTCCCGGTTTCACGACCTTGTCCCAGATCCCGTTCCACTTGATCACGTCCCAGCCCGCGGCTGCGATCGCGGCGCCGCCGACTCCGCCGATCAGCGCGTGACTGGAGCTCGAGGGAAGCGCGAGGAACCACGTTACGAGATTCCAGGTGATCGCCCCGACGAGCCCTGCGAGGATGACGCTCAGAGTCACGGCTTCGGTATCGACGATTCCCGTCGCAATGGTCGTGGCGACCTCGAGGGAGTAGAAGGCTCCGGCGAAGTTGAGAACCGCAGCGAGAATGACGGCCGTCCGGGGGGTGAGTGCCCGGGTCGACACACTCGTCGCGATCGAGTTCGCCGTGTCGTGGAATCCGTTCGTGAAGTCGAAGAACAACGCGACGCCGACGACCGCTACGAGTACGGCGTCGTCCACCCGTCAGGCGTTCTTGACGACGATGTTCGCGATGACGTTCGCCGCCGTCTCGCACGCGTCGAGCCCGCGTTCGAGGCCGGCGTAGATGTCCTTCCAGCGGATCACGATGAGTGGGTCGATCGCTCCGTCGCGGAAGAGCGCGCCGAGGGCGTCACGGTGGATGCGGTCTCCCTCGTCCTCGAGTTGCTTCACATTGACCAGCGCGTCCTGCACGCCGCGCATGCCCTTGAGGTTGTCGCACGCGATCGCGAGTTGCTCGCACGCGCGCACGATCACAGCACACTGCTCGACCGCATGCCGCGTCGGCATCTCGACGCCGTACAGGCCGAGCAGGTCGGATGCCTCCTCGAGGTAGTCGACGACGTCGTCGATCTCCGTTGCGAGTTGGTAGATGTCCTCGCGGTCGAAGGGCGTCACATACTGGGTGTTCAAGAGGGTGATCAGATCCCGCGTGAGACCGTCTCCCGCAGTCTCTATGGCCTTCACCTGCTCTTGCGTCACGCTCGAGTTCGGATGCTCGCGAAATCGACGCTCGACGAGCCTCGCAACCTCGAGTGCATTTTCTCCGGCGCTCGCGAACAGGCGGTAGAACTCGGCCGTCCGGGGCGTGAGGCTGATCCGCATCGCGCGGGACGTTAACCAATTGGCGACATTCCCGGTTTACTGCGCACGTGATCGACGCTCACTCGCGGATTCGGGCGTTCACCACTCCCAGACGTGTTTCGTCGCATCCCTGATTACGCTGCGAGTGGTGCGCAAGACGCGTGAACACGAGCTCAAGCTCACGGCCTCCGACGGCTTTCGCCTGAGCGACCTCGACGGGGTGGAGCTGCCGAGCCGAGATTTCGTCTCGAACTACTTCGACACTCCCGATCTCTCGCTGGCGCGAAACAGGATCACGCTGCGCCACCGCGCCGAGGAGGGCAGCCGGCTGTGGAAGCTCAAGATCCCATCGGGCGCCGCCCGTATCGAGATCGAGGTGCCCGGTTCTCCCGCGCATCCGCCCGGTGAGTTGCTCGCGCTCCTCCTCGTGCATCTTCGCGGCGTCGAGCCAGCACGCGTGGCGCGCCTTCGCACGCGGCGGAAGACCCTGCGAACCGACGGTGCGGAGATCGTCGACGACTCCGTCTCGGTCATGGAGGGCCAGCGAGTCAAGGCGAGGTTCCGCGAGCTCGAAGTCGAGCTCGTCGATGACGGCGACGAGCGGACGCTCCGGCGTCTGGAGAGGAAGCTCCTCCGTGTCGGCGCGGAGCCTGCCGACTTCCGGCCGAAGCTCTATCGCGCCATCGACTTCTCGCCCGTCTCCGAAAGGTCGTCGCTCCCGCGAGATGCCTCGCCGCAGCAGGTCGTCGCGGCTGCCCTCGCGGAGCAGCATGCCGAGCTCCTGGCCCACGATCCAGGCACGCGGCTTGGCACCGATCCCGAGGATCTCCACCAGATGCGGGTCGCAACCCGCAGAGCTCGAGCGTTTCTGCGGGCAGCACGGCCCCTCCTCGACCAGGAGTGGGCGGACGAGTTGCGCTCCGAGCTCGGCTGGCTCGGGTCGGCGCTCGGGCCGGCTCGCGACCTCGACGTGTTGGTCGAGCGGATGCGGGAACAGATCTCACGCCTGAGCGACGAAGGCACCGCGGTGGGCGGCCTTGTCGACGGCCTCGAACGACGGCGGAGAAAGGCGCGAGCCTCTGCCGTCACGGCTCTGTCGGAGGATCGTTATCTCGCACTGCTCGATCGGCTCGAAGCGCCGGAGCCACCACCGGCTTCCACCGGAGTGAGCTCCACGCTCGCCGAGCTCTGGTGGGCCGAGTTCGTGCGTACGCGTCGGAGGTTCGAGAAGCTCGACCGCAGGTCGAGCGACGACGAGCTCCACGCTGCGCGGATCAGGGTCAAGCGCACCCGGTACGCGGCTGAGCTTGCCGCGAACGAGCTCGGGGCGCCAGGTGAGCGCTTCGTGGCCGCAGCGAAGCTGCTCCAGGACGTGCTCGGGGAGCATCAGGACGCATTCGTCGCCGAGGAGCACATTCGCGTGTGGGCGGAAGGCAAGCCCGACGCCGACGACGCCGTCCGCAAGCTTCTGAAGCGAGAACGGGCACGCCGCAGGAAGGCGCGTGCCGAGTGGCCGGACGCCTGGAAGCTCCTCGACCGCCGGGCGCGAAAGGCGCGTCCGTGATCCGCGCGGCGGGCGGCGTGGTCACGCGTTCCGGAGAGGCCGGCCTCGAGGTACTCGTCGTCCACAGACAGAAGTACGGCGACTGGTCGTTGCCGAAGGGGAAGGCGCGTCGCTTCGAGCGCGACGAGGCCTGTGCGCTTCGGGAGGTGGAAGAGGAGACCGGCCTCCGCTGTGAGCTCGGCGAGGAGCTCGCTACGACGTGCTACGACGACGTTCGTGGCCGTGCAAAGCGCGTCCGCTACTGGCTGATGACGCCGATCGCCGGCGAGCTCGAGTTCCAGAACGAGGTCGACGACGGCCGTTGGCTGTCGGTCGAGGAGGCGCGAAGCCTCCTCAGCTACGAGCGTGACGAGCAGGTGCTCGGCTCCCTTGAGCCCGACGACACCCACGTGATCTGAGCAGGGATCTCTATCTCGTACGGCACGCGATCGCAGAACCGCGCGACTCTGCCGATGACTCCGAGCGGCCGCTCACCGCGGCGGGAATCGAGCGCTTTCGGGCTGCTGCCCGCGGCCTGCGCCGACTGGGCGTCGAAGTCGACGCAGTCCTCGCGAGCCCGTACGTGCGCGCGTGGCGCACGGCAGAGCTCCTCACGAAGGAGGCCGCGTGGCCGAGTCCGGAGGAATGCCGCGAGCTCGAGCCGTCGACACCTCCGAACGAGTGTTTCGACGCGCTACGGGATCGGCAGGAGTCGACGCTCGCTCTCGTCGGCCACCAGCCGCTGCTCTCGGAGCTCGCCTCGCTCCTCCTCGCCGGCGACGGGCGCCTCCTGCGTCTCGAGCTGAAGAAAGGCGCTGCGATGTGCCTTCGCTTCGACGGAAGCGCTGAGGCAGGTGCTGCAGCATTGCGCTGGAGCGTAAGCCCGAAGCTGCTCGGCTCGCTCGGGCGCTGAGCTTCTAGGCAGCCGCTGCGTCGGCACGCGCGAGAGCGAGCGCGGCGCCCTCACGCAGTCCGCCCCGGCCGACGTCGAGGTCGCAGCCGAGCCGCTGCGCGATCTCGGAGAGGACGAGCGTGCCGCCGAGCAAGGTCTCGGCTCGCTCGGCGGTGATGCCGTGCGGTTCTGCGACGCTCTCGGCGGCGACGCCTGCGAGGGTGGAGGCGAGCTGCTCGAGGTGATCGACGCCGAAGGGACGTCCGACGATGCGACCGACCGCGCGCGCTGTCCCTCCGACCGCCAACGCAGCGTCGGGCCGGGGAGGGTGGAGGTTCCTCGCAAGCTCTCGGATCTCGCGTCGCGCGCACGAGATCCGCTCTTCGTCCGGCGGGTTTCCACCGAGATACGCGCGTGTCACGCGCAGCGCACCGGCTTCGATGGAGCGGACCCAGGTCGGCCCCTTCGTCCGAGCTCCGAGGGCGATCTCGCAGGACCCGCCGCCGAGATCGACGACCGCGACGGTCTCGGGCGACTCGTCCAGGCGTGCGACCGCTCCTTCCCACGCGAGCCGGCCCTCGTCGTCGGAGCTCAGCACGACGACGGACGATCGGGTCGCCTTGGCGAGCGCGCGGACGAGCTCCTCGTGATTGTCGGCCTGTCGGCCGGGAGCCGTCACGATGGTCTCGAGTCGCTCGGCGCCCGCCTTCCGCGCTATCCGCGCGTACTTCGCAGCCACCGAGCGAGTCGCCTTGAGCTTGCGCGAGCCGATTCGTCCGCGGCGATACGCGTCGTCGCCGAGTCGCAGGTACACGCGCTCCCGGTGAAGCTGGCTCACGTTGCCCGCCTCGACCGCCGCCACGAGCAGACGCACCGAGTTGGAGCCCACGTCGATGATCGCGACCTTCATCGGGGTGATTGTTCCCATACGGTCGGCTGGGTCGACTGCTCCATGATCCGCCAGCTCGTCGTCGCGCCGGGGCTCGTCATCCACAGCATGACAGGATCGGCGCTATGCGAGCGCGTCGACGACGAGCGACTGGAAGTGAGCGACGAGCTGCTCCGACTCGGGCAGCAGACGTCCCTCGCCGAGAAGCCCGGACGCGACTCCCAGCTGGACTCGCTCGACGAGGACCCGGTCCTCGGCGCCGACCTCGTCGTCGAACGCGACCATGTCCGCGACCCAGGCCTTGCCTGCGTCGGGCGCGACGAAGTAGTCGAGGAAGCGATACGTGCGCTCGGGGGTGACGGGCAGGATCGGCCCGATCGAGAGGTTCGGCCGGCCGGGCATGACGTTCACGACCGTGTTCGGAAAGAGGAGATGGAACTGACCGCGCTCGACCTCGCCTGCAGGGTCGAACGCCCCGCGAGGCTCGGTGCGGGGTGGGCCGACCTGGGACATCCGCCGACGCCCGGCCTCGAGCAGGTATGCGTCCGGAGACACGTCGACGACCGCGGAGAAGCCGGGATGCGCGACCGGGCAGTGATAGCACTCGAGGAAGTTCTCCGCGCAGATCTTCCAGTTGGCGGCGAGCTCGGACTCGGATCGGTGAAGGAACCGGAGCGAGCCGATGTCGATGCCTGCGGCTGCGATGCGCTCGGGAATGTCCTCCAGCGCGTCGGAGAGCGTCGGCGCTTTCGGATCGGCGTTGACGAAGAGGAACGGCCCCCACTGCTCGAGGCGAAGGGGGACGAGCCCGAGTTGGTCGCTCTCGATTCCGCCCTCGCGGGCCGACCGCGGCGCGGCTACGAGACTCCCGTCGAGGCCGTAGGTCCAGGCGTGGTACGGGCATTGGAGGGTGGTCCTGCGCCCGGATCCCTCGCACACGAGCGATCCGCGGTGGCGGCAGACGTTGAGGAAAGCACGCAGCATGCCGTCTTCGTCCCGGACGAGCACGACTGGGACCTGGCCTGCGCGCGTCGCCCTGAACGATCCTGGCTCGGCGACCTCGTCCACATGGCCCACGTACTGCCACGACGGCCGGAAGATGCGATCTCGCTCGAGCCGGAGGACTGCCGGATCCGTGTACCAGCCCCACGGAACCGTCTTCACCGTGACTGCCGAGTTCACCAGGCGAAGGCTAGTTGCTTGAGTATGCTCAGAGGTATGCGGCTGCGGCGGGTGCACGCCTCTTGACGGACGTCCAGTCGCTGGTCCACGCCGCGGAAGAGCGTTTTCGTCCGCTGACGCTCGCCCGCAACGTCGCCTGGTGGGACTCGAACGTCGACGCCACGGACGAGAACACGCGGCGCCGCGCTGATGCCGAGCTCGCCTCCTCGGATGCGCTGGCCGACCGCGATCTGTTCGAAGCCATCGAAGCCGCCCGAGGCAACGGAGCGGACCCCGACGGCGGCCGCAGGCTCGAGCTGCTCGCGAACGCGATGCGCCGGCACCAAACCGCGAGCTCGCTCCGAGAGCGCATCGTGGAGCTCGAGGCGTCCGTGGAGACCCGCTTCTCTCGCCATCGAGGCGTCGTCGCCGGCAAGCAGGTCGACGACAACGAGATCAAGCAGATCTTGCGCGACAGCGAGGACCCTGACGAGCGCCGCGAGGCGTGGGAAGCGTCCAAGACGGTCGGCCGCGAGGTTGCCGACGATGTGCGCGAGCTCGCGCGGATGCGAAACGAGGCCGCGCGCTCCCTCGGCTACCGAGACTGGTTCGCGCTGTCGCTGGCGACGGACGAGATGAGCGAGGAGAAGCTCCTGGAGACGCTGGCTGCAGCCGACCGCGCGACGGCGGAGCCGTTCGCCCGCTGGAAGGGAAGCCTCGACTCGCAGCTCGCCGGACGGTTTCGCTGTGACGTCTCCGAGCTCCGCCCGTGGCACTACGCAGATCCTTTCTTCCAGGAGCCTCCGGCCGAGGGCGCGCTCGACCTCGACCCGCTGTTCAAGGGCAAGGATGTCGTCGCACTCGCCGGACGGACGTTCGAGGGCATCGGGTTCGCCGTCCAGGGGATTCTCGACCGCAGTGATCTCTTCCCGAGGCTCGGGAAGAACCAGCACGCGTTCTGCATCGACGTCGATCGCGGCGGCGACGTTCGCGTTCTCGCCAACGTCATCGACAACCACGGCTGGACGGACACGATGCTCCACGAGCTCGGACACGGTGTCTACGACCTCGGGTTCGACGAGGAGCTCTCGTGGGTGTTGCGCGACACGCACCTCGTCACGACGGAGGCGTCCGCGCTTCTCTTCGGCGCGCTCGCGGGCGACCGCGAATGGCTGGAGCGCATCCTCGAGGTCGATGCGCAGGATGCGGACGAGCTCGGGGGTCGGCTGCGTCACGCCCGGGCTGCCGAGCTCCTGGTCTTCACGCGCTGGGTACTGGTCATGAACGCGTTCGAGCGCGCGCTCTATGCCGACCCCGAATCCGACCTGAACACCGTCTGGTGGGAGCTCGTCGCCCGCTACCAGCTGCTCACCCCTCCCGACGGGCGCAGCGCCCCGGACTGGGCGGCCAAGATCCACGTGGCGGTCGCTCCCGTCTACTACCACACCTATCTCTACGGAGCGATCGTCGCGTCCCAGGTCAAAGGCGCGCTGCTGAGCGCCGCCGGCGGGCTCGTGGAACGTCCCGAAGCAGGTGTGCTCCTGCAGCAGAAGCTCTTCGCGCCCGGAGCCTCCATCCGCTGGGACCGGCTGGTCGAGCAGGCCTCGGGACGTCCGCTCTCGGTCGACTCACTGGCCCGCGAAGTCGCGGCCGCCTGAAGCGAATGCCCGTCACCCGTGGGGTGACAGGCGTGCTTGCGCACGTCTACGGGAAGCGCGTGGGTCCCGGTCGGTCCGGCACCAGCTTGCCGAGCGTCTCACGATGCCGGGCGACGGTGCCGTACACGAAGTCGAGCAGCGATGGCGGAAGACGGGAGAAGAGGCGAGCAGCGACACGCGTGAGCGTCATGGCCTCCAGGAGTTGTATGAGCCCGTCCCCGTAGCCGGCGACGGATCCGTCTCGGAACGCGAGGCGCCAGGTCGCGTACCGCTCGTCCTCCTCGAGTCCGCCCAGTAGCGGTACGGCTTGCGGGTCGCGCAGCGGAAGGAACGCAAGCGCCTCATCGCGGTCGACGAGGACGACGACACGCGCCGTCCACGAACAGAAACGTCAACCGCCGTCGTAGAGCAGAACCGGCCGAGCAAGCTCGGGCTCCAACTACCCCTCCGCGAGGTAGGCGGCAGATGGACTGCCCGCGGGCGTGAAGACGCCGAGCACGGTCATGTCCCGGTCCGAGCTCGAGTTCTCGACGATGTGAACCTCGCGCGGACGCAGGCGGAACGCGTTGCCCGCAGCGAGCGCCTTCTCCGAGTCGCGCCGCAGGACCCGGCCCGGCCCCTCCGGGACCCACACGATCTCGTCGTAGAGGTGGTAGTGCCACGGTGCCCGGCCGGGCGGGAGGTAGCCGACGAAGAGCGTCGCCCGCGTCGAGCCGTTGTGCGGGCCGAAGAGCAGCCGGAAGCTCCGCGCGCCGGTCGCGTCGGACGTGCTCGCGGCGTCGACGTCGACGACGACCTCACGCACGCCGAGTGGCGCATGCCGGTCGGTCTTCGGGCCGACGGTCGCCTGCAAGATGACGAGCTCCGCGGCGCCCGGCTCCAGCGTCGCGTGCTCGCCGGCCAGGACGAGCGCTGCGGAGCCCTCCTCGAGATCCGCGGGCACGCCTTCCATCGTGAGAGAGCCTGAGCCCGTGACGACGTACAGGAGGGAATCGTGCTCCGGCTCGTGGATCTTGAGCGAATTGCGCTCGATGCGATGACTGGAAAGGGCAAGCGCCGAGTCGGCGACGGCGGGGACGAGCTCGAGTGTGGCGGAGGCCCGATCCACGCGGGGAGCGTAGTTAGGACGCGCTCGATCGGGGGTACGCTCAGCGCGATGCGCTTTCGGAAGGACGCGAAGCTCGATCGCTCTCAGGTGGAAGACCTGCGTGGGCGCCGTGTAGGTGGCGCGCCGATGGCGCTCGGGGGCGGCGGCATCGTGACCCTGATCATCATCGTCGCGATCGCGCTTCTCGGGGGAAATCCGCTGGATACCGGAGGTGGCGCGTCTCCCTTCGACGACCTGGCCGGGCAAACGGCCGGCAACGGGCCGCCGTCCTCGACACTCGAGCACTGTCAGACCGGGCAGGACGCGAACGAGAAGCAGGACTGCCGCATCCTCGCCGTCGTGAATAGCGTCCAGAAATACTGGTCGAAGTCGTTCCGTGGCTACGAGCCCGCCCGGACGCGCTTCTTCACAGGCGGGGTGTCGACCGGCTGCGGGCAGGCGAGCTCTGCCGTAGGGCCGTTCTACTGCCCGGCCGACCGGTTCGTCTACATCGACCTCGGCTTCTTCGAGCAGCTGCAGTCGCGGTTCGGAGCATCGGGAGGACCGCTGGCTGAGGCCTATGTCCTCGCCCACGAGTACGGGCACCACATCCAGAATCTGACCGGCGTGCTCCGCAAGGCGCAGAGCCGCGACACCGGCCCGCAGTCGAATGCGGTCCGTGTCGAGCTTCAGGCCGACTGTTACGCGGGTGTCTGGGTGGCGAACGCGGTGCGTACCGGGTTGATCGTGGAGATCACGCGCAAGGACATCCAGGACGGCCTTTCCGCCGCCGCGGCGGTAGGCGACGACCGTATCCAGGAGAAGGCCCAGGGCAGCGTCAATCCCGAGGCCTGGACGCACGGCTCCGCCGAGCAGCGCCAGAGCTGGTTCGTGCGCGGGATCGAGGGCGGCAGCGCCAACTCCTGCGACACGTTCTCCGGACGCGTCTAGCGCACGTCGCCGGTTCCATTTCGCGCACGCTGGCGGGATGCGATCAGGTAACCGACGAAGGCGCCCATTGCGACCGCGATCAACGCCCCGGCGAGGCTCGCACCTCGAAATGCCGGCGCCTCGACGTCGAGTATCCGCTCCCCGGCGTGCGCGGCGTTTCCCCGCCCGAGGACGATGCCGAGCGTCATCAGGTTCGGGATTGCGAGTACCGCGGCGACGACGGTGGCGACGATGATCGCCCGCACCGTGCGCCGCCACCGCATGACGGCGGCCAGCACCAGGAGCGGGAGGGCGGTGAAGACGAATCCGTAGAAGAGACCCACGAATGTCCCGGTGACGATGCTGCCCTCGATCTGATCGCCGATTCGCTGGGCCCACCAGCGCGGGATCGTCGCTGACGCGATCAGCCCCCCTCCGAGCACGACGACGACGACGATTCCGGCGACGAGGAGCCGGCGCGACCAATTCGCACCGGCTGTCTGCGGAGCATTCATGGCGACGAGTATTCCAGCTGTGCCCCGAGAGCCGAGGAGGGCCAACAGTCGGCCCCCCTCTGCTCCCGCTCCGACACTGCCAGAAGGTCAGCGGACGGAGAACGAGCCGTGCATCTCGTCCGAGTGCGGCGTGCAGACGAATCCGTACCTGCCCGACCCGAGTCGCACCTTGATCGTCTTCGTGCCGACGAACTCCACCCCGGTGAATGCTTTCGACACACCGGGACCCCGCACGTAGAAGTTGTGGTCGTCCGAGCGATCCTTGACGACGATCGTGTAGGTGCCGCGCGTGAGGGTAGTCACGCGCTTCCCGGAAGCGGTCTTGAGCGAGATCGTGTAGCCGGGACCTACGGTTGCCACAAGGTTTGGCGACGCCGCCTCGGCGGTCACGGAGAAGAGCAGGGCGAGAGCTACCAGCGTCGCGAGGACACCTGCGGCGACTCCGACGCCAAGTCGCTTACGAATCGTGACGGTCTCAGACATGACGCTCCTTCGGTCGAGTGCGTGAACGGTTTCAAACTAGGCACGCCGGGCTCAAGCGCCGGTATTGCGTCGGCCAGGAGTCTCCGGCGAGGCGGTAAAGAATCGGTAGACGGCGCGTGCCCGGCCACTCCCGGCACAGGAGAGCGGGCTCACCGCGCAATATCCTGATCGCCATGCTCCGGCGCAGAATTCTCCTGATCGAGGACGAGGAGTCGATCGCCGAGCCCCTCGCCGCGGCGCTCGAGCGAGAGGGCTTCGACGTCGTGACGGCCGCGACCGCGGCTCGGGGTCGCGAGCGCTTTCACGCGGATGCTCCCGATCTCGTGCTCCTCGACGTCATGCTGCCCGACGGCGACGGCAAGGACGTCCTCCGCGAGATCCGGACCACGTCGCGAATACCGGTGATCATGGTCACCGCGCGCGGCGAGGAACTGGAACGCGTTCTCGGGCTGGAGCTCGGCGCTGACGACTACGTGACCAAGCCGTTCAGCGCAGCCGAGCTCGCGGCGCGCGTGCGCGCGGTGCTCCGGCGAGCCGACGTGCCCGCGCAGCCGGCTGAGTCGGTGCTCGAGGTCGGAGACGTCCGCATGGAGCTCGACCGGCACGAGGTCAGAGCGGGGAGCGAGGCCCTCGATCTGACCGTCAAGGAGTTCGAGGTCCTGCGCATGTTGCTCGAGAACGCCGGCAAGGTCGTACGGCGGGAGCAGCTCATCCGCGAGGTCTGGGACACGACCTGGTTCGGCTCCACGAAGACGCTCGACGTGCACGTGAGCGCACTCCGCAAGAAGCTCGGCGACGATCCGTCCTCGCCGCGCTTCATCCACACGGTTCGTGGCGTGGGCTTCCGGTTCGCGTCCGCGGACGAGCTGAACGCCGGCACGTGAGCTTCCGAGCCCGGCTCCTTCTCGCCGCCTTCTACCTCACGAGCGCGACCGTTCTCGCGCTCTCGATCCCGCTCGCGCTGACCGTTGAGCGGCGGGCCGACTCTGACTACCAGGCCGCTGTCCTCGGAGATGCGGCAATTCTCGCCGCTCGGGTCTCCGACCTCGTCGTTGCAGCCACGGGACCTCCCAACTCGCCCGTGCCCCGGCTCGACCGGCTCGTCGCGGAGAGCGCCGATGCGCGCGGCCAGCGTGTGGTCGTGACGGACGCGTCCGGAAAGGTGGTCGCGGACAGCGCCGGCACGGTCTCTTCCGGCGAGCTCTACGCAACGAGCGGGCGTCCCGAGTTTCGCACCGCGCTCTTCCAGGGCCGGATCGACACGCGCACGAGATACAGCGACACGCTCGGGCAGGACCTCCTGCTCGTCACGGTGCCCGTGGTCGATCGCGGACGAGTCGTGGGAGCGGTTCGCCTCTCGGCCGGAACGAAGGTGGTGGGGACCGCCGTCCGCGCAAGCTGGCTCCGACTCGCGCTGCTCGGCGGGGTCGTGATCGTGGCGGGAGTCCTCGTCGCCTGGCTCCTCGAGCTCCCCCTCGGCCGCCAGATTCGCCGGCTGGCGGATGCTTCGGCCCGGCTGGGGCAGGGGGATCTCGCCGCCCGCGCTCCCGAAGAGGGGCCAGCGCGCTCCGCGGCGCTGAACATCGCCGGCAGGCTCGACGGCAGGCGGTTGGAAGGCGTCGAGGCGGTCGGCAAGAACCTCCTGCTCCACTTCGAGGGCGGAGTCACGCTTCGCAGCCATCTTCGAATGCGGGGACGCTGGCGCGTGCGCCCGCGGGGAGGGGCCACGCGTGGAGCGCCGTGGCTGATCCTGCGCTCAGCGGAGCTCGAAGCCTCGCAGTGGAACGGGCCGGTCCTCGAGCTTGGCGGCGACGCGGTGAGGCGGCTCGGCCCCGACATCCTCGAGCGGCCACCGGATCTCGAATCCATGATCTTGCGGCTTCGCCGAGCTTCCGAGCTGCCGCTCGCGGAGGCGCTTCAGCGGCAGCAGCTCGTGGCGGGGATCGGGAACATGTGGGCGGCCGAGGCGCTCTGGTCCAGCCGGCTGTCACCCTGGCTTGCTGTTCGGGACGTCTCCGAGGAAGATCTCCTGTCGCTCCTGGATGAGACCCATCGGATGATGTCCGCCGCCCTCGAGAGCTCGCGTCCCAGTCGACGTGTCTATCGCCGCGCCGGCCGACCCTGCCGACGGTGCGGGACGCCAATCCGCTCCCGCGGCCAGGGCGACGCCAATCGCACGGCCTACTGGTGCCCGACCTGCCAGCCGATCTCGTCCACGTAGCACCAGTACCAATCCTCCCGGGGCTCGGCCGACCGAATGAGCGGATGGCCGGTCTCGTGGAAGTGCGTCGTCGCGTGACGGTTCGGGGAGTTGTCGCAGCACCCGATCTTGCCGCAGCCGAGGCACATCCGGAGGTGCATCCAGCGGCTCCCGATCTTCAGGCACTCCTCGCAACCGAGTAGCTCGTGCGGCAACTCCGTGAGCTTGATCTCGTCGAGATGGGTGCAAGCAGGGGTCACGGCCTCGGGAGGCTACCCCGGGAGCTGGCAGCCGGCTCGAAAGCGCGGGAAGAGGACGTACCCGAGGCGATGGAGACGGCGACGACCGAGGCCGCCCGCTCGTCCGGCGGCCGCGCTACTTCGCGACCGTTCGCGAAGCTCGTCGGCGTGTACCCGGCGTTCCCCCAAGCGGGCTGACGTCCGTCAGGCGGCGAATGCCTCTCTCGCGGCAACGTCGAAGGTCGTGAGCTCGAACGGCAGGAGGCTTCGAAGCCGCTCCTCGCGCGCAACTGTCGGATTCTTCAGCCCTTCGATGAGCGGGCGGGCGACCGTCGCGCCGACAGGTGTGACGAGATGAAGCCAGAGCGAGGAAAGCCTCGGTGTCAGCACCGGCACTTCGACGATCAGCGGCCGCCGGCCCCGTAGAACCGCGATCCGTTCGATCATCTGGCGGTACGTCATCACCTCAGGCCCGCCGACGTCGAAGCTTCGGCCGAGCGTGGCGTCGTTCCCGCAGACGCCCGCGAGGTAGCGGGCGACGTCGTCGAGCGCGACCGGCTGGGTTGGCGTCGAGACCCAGCTCGGGGTGATCATCGCCGGCAGACGGTCGACGAGGGCCACGATCGTCTCGAAGGCCGCGCTTCCCTTGCCGACGACCATCGCGGCGCGCAGTGTGGTGACGGGAGTGGAGCCCGAAGCCAGGCGCTCACCCGTCTCGCGCCGGCTGCGGAGATGCGATGAAGCGGTGAGGCTGTCGTCCCCGAGCCCACCGAGGTAGACGATTTGCTCGACGCCTGCGCGCTCGGAAGCGTCGGCGACGTTCTGAGCAGCAACCCGGTCCTGGCGCTCGAAGTCTCGCGAGCCGAGGGAATGGACGAGGTAGTACACGACCTCTGCGCCGTTGACGGCTCGCGTCACGTCGTCCGCGGAGGCCGCATCGCCCTCGACCCACCGGATGCTCGGTTGCGGCTCCTTCGCAGTGCGCGAGACCGCGATGAGCTCGTGCTCGGCAGTGAGCCGGGGCAGGAGCGCGCTTCCGATGACGCCGGTCGCACCGAAGACCGCAACCTTCACGCGTCCGCCCTCGAGACCAGTAGATCGAAGTAGCGACGGCTGACCGCCGCGTGAAACGGACTTTGGCCTTTCGCGTACAGCGTTCCCGTCCACGTGGGCGCTCCGGCACGCGCCGCCAGGCGGGGAAGGTACTCCTCGACGACGACGCTCAGCTCGAACCCGTCCTCGAGTCGTCGTTGCCCGAGGGCGACCGAGCCCCCCGCGCGCGATGCGAGCAGGCCGCCTTCGATGGCGTACCGGCACGACACGAGGTCGTCCGAAAACACGAGCTCGGGCAGGCCGAACGAGAGAAGTGTCGGACCGCCGAAGAGGCTGAGCCGGGCACGTTCGCCCCGCCAGCGTGCGCGAACGCCACCGCGGGAGACGCGCGCGACGGTCTGCCAATAGGCGATCCCGAGCCAGCGGGCGCCCGACTCGGAGCTTTCGACGACCGAGTCCGCGACGAGCGCGCGCTGCCTCGATTCGAAGCCCCCGGAGTCGAGAGCCCGCTCACTCGTGTTCCAGCCCGAGACCATGCCCTTGCTCACAGCGGCTCGATCGCGGGCTTTCGCAGCACTTGGAAGATGAGCTGTGTCTCTACGTGCTCGACCTCGTCGCGTGCGGTCAGGTCGAGGACGAGGGAGCGCAGGTGCTCCGTGTCCGCGACGGCGACGTGGACGACGTAATCGTCCGAGCCGGTGACGTGGTAGACCGAGATCGACTCGGGCAGCAGGAGGACATGGTCGTAGAAGTCGTCGATCAAATGGCGGTTGTGCACCTGGAGCCGAACGGAGATCAACGCCTGGGTCGGCCTGCCGAGAAGCGCCGGGTCGACGGAGGCGTGAAAGCCGCTGAGGACGCCCCGCTCCCGCAGGCGACGGACGCGCTCGAGGCAGCTCGAGGCCGAGAGGCCGACGAGCGCCGCGAGCTCCTTGTTGGAGATCCGCGCATTATTCTGCAGTTCGAGCACGAGCTCCCGATCGATTCGGTCCAGCGGGACGTAGGCGCTGTTCGATCGAATGATGTTCGGTTTTCTTGCCATCGCGACGAATCAATCCTACTCTCAGGGAAGGACTTCTGACCTTCGAGAGCTTCCGGCCCGGATGCCGAGCAAGGAGAGACACGCGATGACGCATGAAGACGAGCGGCCGGCCCGCGAGTTCCACTTCACTTCCGAGTCCGTCACCGAGGGCCACCCGGACAAGATGGCCGACCAGATCTCCGACGCGGTCCTCGACGCGATCCTGCGCGACGATCCGTACGGGCGTGTCGCCTGCGAGACGTTCGTGACCACCGGTCTCGCGCTCATCGGCGGGGAGATCTCGACGTCCACCTACGTCGACATTCCGCGGATCGTGCGCGAGAAGATCGCGGAGATCGGCTACACCCGCGCCGAATACGGGTTCGACGCGAAGACGTGCAGCGTCCTCCTCGCGGTCGACGAGCAGTCTCCCGACATCGCCCAGGGCGTCGATGTCTCCTACGAGGCCCAGCACGAGCCGGGCGAGGACGATCCGCTGGACAGGCTCGGAGCCGGCGACCAGGGAATGATGTTCGGCTACGCGTGCCGCGAGACCGACGAGCTGATGCCGCTCCCGATCACCCTCGCCCACAAGATCTGCAAGCGGCTCGCCGAGGTGCGGCATGCCGAGGAGCTCCACTATCTGCGACCGGACGGCAAGGCCCAGGTCACCGTTCGCTACGAGATCGACGAGCACGGTCGGCAACGCCCGGTCGAGATCGAGCGCGTTCTCATCTCGACGCAGCACGCCGACGGGATCGACTCGGAATCCCTCATCAAGCCGGATCTCGTCGAGCGCGTGCTACGACCTATTCTCCCTCGGGACATGTACGACGAGGACAGGCTCGAGCACAAGGACTTCGTCTACGTCAATCCGACCGGGAGGTTCGTCGTCGGCGGCCCGATGGGCGACACGGGCCTGACCGGGCGCAAGATCATCGTCGACACGTACGGCGGCGCTGCGCGGCACGGCGGCGGTGCCTTCTCGGGGAAGGACCCGACGAAGGTGGATCGTTCCGCCGCCTACGCGGCCCGCCACGTGGCGAAGAACGTCGTCGCCGCCGGGCTGGCCGACCGCTGCGAGCTGCAGGTGGCCTACGCGATCGGCATCGCCCAGCCGTTCTCGATCCAGGTCGAATGCTTCGGCACCGAGTCGATCCCGGTCTCGCGTATCCGCGAGCTGGTCGTCGAGCACTTCGACCTCAGGCCGGCTGCCATCCTGCGCGACCTCGATCTGCGGCGCCCCATCTATGCGAAGACCGCGGCGTACGGTCACTTCGGCCGCGAGGATCGCGACTTCACGTGGGAGCGGACCGACAAGGTCGAGGCGCTTCGCGAAGCCGCGGGTCTTGCCCGCGAGCCGCAGGCCGTGTAGTGGTCTTTCCGGGAGACCACTGATGGCAGTCACGGTCGTCGGCTCCGTCGCTTTCGATGCCGTCGAGACGCCGTTCGGGAGGCGTGAGCGCATCCTCGGCGGCGCGGCGACGCACTTCGCGCTCGCGGCGAGCTTCTTCACCGACGTGCGCGTGGTCGGCGTGGTCGGCGACGACTTCGGCGCCGAGGAGTTCGCCGTCTTCCAGTCGCGTGGGATCAACGTCGACGACGTGGAGCAGATCGCCGGCGACCGGTCGTTCTTCTGGGCGGGCCGCTACGACTCGGACATGCAGGTCGCGCAGACGATCGACACGCAGCTGAACGTGTTCGCCGGGTTCGACCCGGTGCTCTCCTCCGGCGCGCGATCGTCACGGGTCACTTTCCTCGCGAACATCCAGCCCGATCTCCAGCGCCGGGTCCGCGACCAGTGCTCCGGCGCAGTCGTCACCGGCCTCGACTCGATGAACTACTGGATCGAGTCTGCGCGCGAGTCGCTGCTCGAGACGATCGCCTGCGTCGACGTCGTCTCCCTGAACGACAACGAGGTGCGGATGCTCACCGGGCAGCCGAATCTCGCCCGTGCCGCACGCCAGATCTGCTCGCTCGGGCCCCGCGTGCTCGTCGTGAAGCAGGGCAGCTACGGCGCCTGCATGTTCACGGACGGCGGCTTCTTCTTCGTCCCCGGCTATCCGCTGGAGACCGTCGTCGACCCCACGGGCGCGGGAGACTCGTTCGCCGGCGGCTTCTTCGGCTACCTCGACGCCCATCTCGAGTCGGGGGAGATCACCGACGAGGTGCTCCGCCGGGCAGCCGTGTTCGGCTCGGTGGTCGCGTCGTTCACGATCGAGGCTTTCGGCAGCGAGCGGTTGCAGACGTTGACGCTGCCCGAGATCGAGGCCCGCTTCGGCGAGTTCAGGCAGATGACGAACTTCGAAACGCAGCCGCTGCTCGTCCCCGCGACCGAGGAGTAGCCACGCTGAGCGCGTCGCCTCAGAGAGCGCGCACGACGTCCCCGTCGCCCGCATACCGCAAGCTCGAGGAGATGCTCGCCGCCGAGCGCTGCGTCGTCCTCGACGGCGGCGTGGCAACGGAGCTGCAGCGGCGCGGTTCCGGCGCAGCGCCCGACCCGGAGCTCTGGGGCACATGGGCGCTGTTCCGGGCGCCGCAGGCAGTTCTCGACGTCCATCGAAGCTACGTCGACGCGGGTTGCAACGTCCTCTCGACCGACACCTGGTCGATCCTGTCCGCCCCCGAGCGCGAGCTCCGCCAGGGCCCGGGGAGCGGAGAGGCTGCGCACTGGATGGACGTCGCCCGCCTTGGGATCAGGCTGGCGCGCCGAGCCGTCGAGGAGGGCGACCGCATCGACGGCTGTGCCGTCGCGTTCGCGATCTCGGAGGAGGTCAACTCCTCCCAGCGGCGCGGGACGCTCGACCTGCTCGGCAGCGTCTTCGCCGAGGAGCCTCCCGATCTCATCCTCCTCGAGACCCTGACGCTCGTACGCGACCCGGAGCTCTTCGAGACCGTCGAGCGGCTCCTCGAGACCGGGCTCCCGGTCTGGCTCTCGTTCCGGCGCTGCCGCCACGGCGTCTGTGGGGTGTTCGGGCAGCATTGGGGGCCTCCGGAAGGAGATCTCTTCGGGCGCGCGGCCCGGCGGTTCGAGGAGATGGGCGTCGGTGCGCTTCTCGTCAACTGCCTGCCGGTCGACCACGTGCCGGGGATGATCTCCTGGCTCAGGGACTTCACCGAGCTGCCGCTCGGCGTCTATCCCAACCTCGGCCACCTGGCCGGCTCGCGCTGGCGGTTCGACGAGGAGATCGACCCGGCGGCGTATGCAGAGCTGGCCCTCGCGTGGCGCGAAGAGGGCGCTCAGATCATCGGCGGCTGCTGCGGCGTGACCGCGGAGCACATCGCCGCGCTCGCGAGAGCGGTCGCCGGCACAAAGCCGGGTCGTAAGCGCCCACCGCTCGACGAGCGGCTGCTCGCCGACGAGCTGGACCTCCAGCCGGCGGAGCCGTGGCGCGACGAGCAGGGCCGCGTCGTCTTCCCGCTCCCGTTCCCGCAGCTCATGGTCGACGAGGGGGTCTTCGTGCCCACGACCGGGAGCTACCTCGTCTGGAAGACGCTGTTCGACGGAGATGTCGGGCGCGGCCGGAACTGCCTCGATGTCGGCTGTGGCTGCGGGATCCTCTCCGTCCAGCTCGCGTTGAACGGCGCGGCCCGGGTGCACGCGATCGACATCGACGAGAGCGCGGTCGCGAACACCCTGTCGAACGGCTTTCGGAACGGAGTCGCCGACAGGCTCACCGGGGAGACCGTCGACCTGTACCAGTGGGAGCCGAACGAGCGCTTCGACCTGATCGCCGCCAGCCTCTACCAGATGCCCGTCGACCCCTACGAGGAACCGAGCGGGCATCGTCCGCTCGACTACTGGGGCCGCAACCTGCTCGACCACTTCATCCGGCTCCTACCACGACTTCTCGCCGAGGACGGAATGGCGTACGTGATGCAGCTGTCGATTCTTGGTCAGGGCCGAACCGCACAACTGCTCGCGGACGGGGGGCTCGAGGCCAAGGTCGTAGACTTCAGCTTCTTCCCGTTCGGCCCGGTCTTCCTGCAGAACAAGACCCAGATCGACCGTGTCGAGCAGCTCTCCGACGCCTATCACCTACGGTTTGCGGAGGAGGACGTGATGGTCGCGTACCTGCTCGAAGTGACCCGATCCTAGAACGAACCACTCAGAGGGAGTCGTCGCATGACCCAGACCGAAGTACGTGAGGTTCCGGCCGTGGACTTCAAGGTGGCCGATCTCTCGTTGGCCGAATGGGGCCGCAAGGAGATCGGCCTCGCCGAGCACGAGATGCCCGGCTTGATGTCGGTGCGCCGCGAGTACGCCGACGAGCAGCCGCTCCGCGGCGCCCGCATCACCGGCTCGTTGCACATGACGATCCAGACCGCCGTACTCATCGAGACGCTCGTCGCGCTCGGCGCCGAGGTGCGCTGGGCGTCCTGCAACATCTTCTCGACGCAGGATCAGGCCGCCGCTGCGGTCGCGGTCGGGCCGGACGGCACACCGGACGAGCCCAAAGGCGTCCCGGTCTTCGCCTGGAAGGGCGAGACGCTGGAGGAGTACTGGTGGTGCACCGAGCAGGCGCTCACCTGGCCCGACGGCGGCCCGAACATGTTGCTGGACGACGGCGGAGACGCGACCATGCTCGTCCACAAGGGCGTGGAGTTCGAGCGCGCGGGTGCCGTTCCCGATCCGGCGAGCGCCGACTCGGAGGAGTTCCGGATCGTGCTCGAGGTCCTGCAGCGCTCGCTCGAGTTCGAGCCGCAGCGATGGACGCGGGTCGCGGAAGAGATCAAGGGCGTGACCGAGGAGACGACGACCGGCGTGCATCGCCTGTACCAGATGGCCGAGGCGGGAACGCTGCTCTTCCCGGCGATCAACGTCAACGACTCGGTCACGAAGAGCAAGTTCGACAACCTCTACGGCTGCCGGCACTCGCTCGTCGA
>Ga0208612_1000042_pt1 | contig 94307 bp, 105 predicted proteins | sample AntDryMetagUQ889_FD_188089 | JGI IMG/M metagenome (GOLD analysis project Ga0208612, IMG submission 188089) | Polar desert microbial communities from Antarctic Dry Valleys - UQ889 (SPAdes) | ecosystem: Environmental > Terrestrial > Soil > Desert | place: Antarctic Dry Valleys | collected 2008-12-31 | reverse complement strand
CGTGCTCGCGCTGTCGGCCGCGATCCACCTCAACTGGCAACTCGGCCAGCCCAGCCGCGCACTCAGCGCCTACGGGCATTAACCGATCAAGCATCTAGATCGTCGAGCGGACGCTCTCGACCGTTTCCTTGCCGATCGCCCTCACGACCTCCGGGCGATCGAGCAGGCGCGCACGCTGCTGCGGCGTCAGCCGGTTCTGGACGTACCGATCCTCGAGGACCTCGGCGAGGGCGCGGCCGCGCTCGTGCTCGCGAATGACGTACGCCGCCACGCGCTCCTCGGCCGGTGAGCGCTGAAAGAGGAATGAGAAGAGGTCGCGGAAGGCCATCGCAGTGATTGTATCCTGAGTCCGTGCGCAGGAAGTCCGCCGATGGGCGCTGTGCCGAGCGAACGCTCCGCGGTGTCGACGACGCGGGGCGCGAGGAGCGGGTCGTGGTCTGGATCGAGCGACGGCCGGGAGCGATCTGGTCTGTCGGCCGGGCCGTCAACCCGCAGCACCGGGCGAGCGACGAGCCGCGACGCGACGACTGGCTCTTCGAGGGCTACGAGCTCTCCGACGCGCTCCAGGCCGCCAACGACACCCTCGAGGACGACGTGCGCGTGCTCGAGCAGGACGGCACAACCGACCGTGTGCGACCCTTCACGCGCAGCGAGGTGCTTCCCTTCCTCGAGCGTTACTTCTTCGGCCGCCGCTGACGTCTGGGCGGCCGCGGCTCCCGCCGGGCGGAGCCCGGCTCCGCCGCCGCCTCGCATCGCGCCAGACGCCAGCGGAGAGGGAGTGACGAAGCCCTAGCCGGGCTCCTTCGGCCATTGGAGGTTCGCATCCGGGATCGGGTCCCCGTGGGGATCGTGGGTGGGAAAGCCGAGCGCCTTGTCGATCCGCGCCTCGAGCTCCTCGGAAAGCGCGTGCTCGAGCCTGTTTGCCTCCTCGTGCACGTCGTCGATCCCGATCCCGAGCGTCTCGGCGAGGTAGAGCTCGAGCAGCCGGTGGTGGCGGATCACCTCCAGCGCGATCTGCTGCCCTGCCTGCGTGAGCGTGACCCCGTGGTACGGGGCGTGCTCGGCGAGCCCGAGCGCCGCGAGCTTCTTCACCATCGCGCTCGCCGAAGCATCGGAGACTTGCTGCCGCCGTGCGAGCGACGAGGTGGAGACGCGCTCGCTCTCGACGCCGAGCTTGTAGATCTCCTTCAGGTAGTCCTGGATCGCGTCGCTCAACTGGGTCCCGGCCACGGGTCAATGCTAGCCTCGCTTCCTTGCTGATCCGCCTCGGACATAGCCCCGATCCCGACGATGCTTTCATGTTCTGGGCGATCGCCTCGGACGCGATCGACACGCGCGGCTTCCAGTTCGAGCAGGTGCTCCAGGACATCCAGACCCTCAACGAGTGGGCGCTCGACGGGCGGTTGGAGGTGACGGCAATCTCGCTACATGCCTATCCCTTCGTCCAGGATCGCTACGCGCTGCTGCCCCACGGCGCCAGCATCGGCTCGGGCTACGGGCCGGTGATCGTGGCGTCGGAGCGTTTGTCGGTCGAGCAGTTGCGTGCGGTCGAGATCGCGGTTCCTGGCCGGCTGACGACCGCGTTCCTGACCGCTCGCCTCGCCCTCGGCGATTTTCGCTTCCGGGAGGTGGCTTTCGACCTGATCATCGACGAGGTCACCTCAGGGCGCGCAGAGGCCGGCCTCCTCATTCACGAGGGCCAGCTGACCTACGCGGACGCGGGACTCATCAAGGTGCTCGACCTCGGCGAGTGGTGGCTGCTCGAGACTGGGCTGCCGTTGCCCCTCGGTGTCAACGTGGCCAGGCGTGACCTCGGCGAGCGGCTGCCGGAGCTTTCGGCCGTGCTCCTGGACTCGATCCAGGCCGGCCTGAAGAACCGCGACGAGGCAATGCGCTACGCGATGCGGTTCGGTCGCGGCATCGACTTCGCCCTCGCGGATCGCTTCGTCGGGATGTACGTCAACGAGCTCACGTGCGACTACGGCGACGAGGGCCGGCAGGCGGTCGAGGAACTGCTGCGCCGCGGCGATGCGATCGGAGCCTTTCCAGAGCCGGTTCGGGTCGACTTCGTGAGCTGACTGTGAGCAAGCCGCCCGCCCGGCGCGTCGTCGCCATCGCGAGCGGCAAGGGTGGCGTGGGCAAGTCGACGCTCACGCTCAACCTCGCGCTGGCGCTCCGCTCGTCCGCCGCGGCGCGGCCGTCGGGATTCTGGACGCTGACGTCTATGGGCCCGACATCCCACTCATGGTGGGGCTCAAGCGGACTGAACGCGCGAAGGAGCTTCAGCTGTGGCGTCTCGGCCGGCCGATCTCGCTGCCCCCGGTCGAGGTGCACGGCCTCAAGCTGATGTCCGTCGGCTTCCTCCTCGGGGAGGACCAGGCGCTCTCGATGCCGGCGGGATCGGTGGAGCTCGTGCTGCGCCAACTCGTGAACGAGACCGACTGGGGCGAGCTCGACTACCTCCTCGTCGACCTGCCCCCGGGTACGGCAGACGTGCAGCAGCAGGTCGTCCGCCTGCTCTCGATCGACGCCGCGATCGTCGTCGTCGGGCCCCAGGACGTCTCGCACCTCGACGCAAAGCGCGTCCTCGAGCACTTCGAGGAGACGGGCACGCGGGTTCTCGGCGGCGTGGAGAACATGGCCGCCCTCGTCTGCCCACACTGCGGCGAGACTGTTCCGGTGTTCGGCGAGGTGCCGGAGGAGCGTTCGATCTGGTCGCTCGGCGTGGAACGGCTCGGCTCGATCCCCCTCGACCCGAAGGTCGCAAGCGGACAGCCGGTGCTGCTGGCCGCCCCCGAGTCAGCGCCGGCGCGCGCCGTTTCTGCGATCGCCGACCGGGTCGCCGCTGCTCTTCCCTGCTGATTCCGACCAGAGCCACCAGCCGCGGGCGATCCAGCCCAGGTCGAGAGGCAGGAGCCCGGCGCTCAGATGCCCGTTCGCAGCCGTCAGGATGAGCCCGAGCGGGATCGAGAGGGTCAGCAACGTGTCAAACCTCGAACTCGATATCGTCTCGCCGATGGCGGTCGCGACGGGACGCGAGTTCGGGCTCTTCATCGACGGGGAGATCGTCGAGGGATCAGAGACCCGCGAGCTGACGGAGCCGGCGACCGGCGAGACCTTCGGCAGCGCGCAGCTGGCCGGCGAGGCCGAGGTCGATCGCGCGGTGGCGGCCGCCCGCGCCGCGCTCGACGGAGACTGGGGGAAGACCTCCGCGAACGAGCGCTCGCGGCTCCTGCACGCGCTGGCCGACGCGATCAAGGCGAACCGCAACGAGCTCTCGGAGCTCGAGGCTCGCAACGTCGGCAAGGCGATCTCCTCGGTCAAGGCGGAGCTCGCTGGCGCCGTCGAGAACTTCCGCTTCTACGCGTCCGCGATCGCCACGATCGCGGGACGCTCGAATCCGATCGGCGGCTCGCTGCTCTCGTACACGCTGAAGGAGCCAGTCGGCGTGGCGGGCCAGATCGTCCCTTGGAACTACCCGGTGCTGATGGCGACGTGGAAGCTCTCCCCCGCGCTCGCGGCCGGGTGTGCCGTCGTTCTGAAGCCCGACCCGCAGACACCGGCAACGGCGCTCCGCCTGGCGGAGCTCGCGGCCGAGGTCGGCTTCCCGGCCGGCGTCGTCAACGTCATTCCGGGCGACGGCCCGACCACGGGCGCGTACCTCGTCCAGCATCCCGGCGTCGACAAGGTCGCGTTCACGGGCTCGACGAAGACGGGCGGCGAGATCATGCGCCTCTGCTCCGACCCGATCAAGCGCCTCACGCTCGAGCTCGGCGGCAAGAGCCCGAACCTGATCTTCGCGGACGCCGATCTCGCCTCCGCGATCCCGAGCGCGGTCTGGTCGATCTACTACTCGGCCGGCCAGAGCTGCGAGGCGCGCTCGCGCGTGCTCGTCGAGCGCGCGATCTACGACGACGTGGTCTCGCAGTTCACGGAGAAGGCGCAGGGGGTCAAGACGGGCGACCCCCTGGACGCCGAGACCCAGATGGGCTCGCTCATCTCGACGGCGCACCGCGACAAGGTGCACGCCTTCGTCGAGGGCGCACGCGAGGAGGGAGGCGAGGTGCTGACGGGCGGCGAGCCGGCCGAGAAGGGCGCCTTCTACCCGCCCACCGTGATCGCCGGGATCGACAACCGCGCCACGATCGCGCAGGACGAGGTCTTCGGCCCGGTCGTCACGATCATCCCCTTCGAGGACGAGCGCGACGCGATCCGGATCGCCAACGACGTCAAGTACGGGCTGATGGCGTCCGTCTGGACCGGCGATCCGGCGAAGGGGCACCGGATCGCGAGCAGGATCAAGGCCGGGACCGTCGGGATCAACATGCCCTACACCGCCTTCCCGGGTCTGCCCTTCGGCGGCTACAAGCAGTCCGGCTTCGGCCGCGAGCTCGGGATCGAGACGCTCGACCTCTACCTCGAGACGAAGAGCGTGACCGTCAACACCGGGTCGCGCCCGATCAACCCCTTCGGACTCTGACCTACCGCTGGGCGGTCCTGGCGGCCGGCACGGCGGCGCAGGCGAGCTTCTCGACGATCTCCTTCGCGGTCGCGGTGCTCGCGCCGGCGTTGCGCGACCGGTACGACCTCTCGCTGACGCAGATCGGAGTCGTCGTCGCCGCCGAATGGGTCGGGCTCACGCTGTCGATGCTGGCGTGGGGCTTCGCAGTCGACCACTGGGGCGAGCGCTGGACGCTCGCAACGGGGCTTGCGCTCTGCGCGGCCTGCCTCGCCGGAGCTGCGTTCGCGCCGGACTTCGGAACCCTCGTCCTCCTGCTCGGGCTTGCGGGACTCGCCGGCGGAAGCGTCCAGTCTGGTAGCGGCCGCGCCGTCATGCGCTGGTTCGCCGCCGACGAACGCGGCCTCGCGCTCGGCGTGCGGCAGACGGCAGTGCCTGTCGGCGGTGTGATCGCGGCCGTCGTCCTGCCGCTGCTCGGGGGGCCGCAGGCCGGCTTCCTCTTCCTGGCGGGCTTCGTCCTCGCGGGCGCGATCGCAGGCGCGCTCGTTCTCCGAACGGGCACGCCGGAGCACGTCGAGATCTCGGACGTCGAGTCGAGCCTACGCGATCGCGCACTGTGGCTCGTCTGCGGCGCGAGCGGCCTCTACCTCGTCGCCCAGGTCGCGATGATGAGCTTCCTCGTCCTCTTCCTCGTCGACGACCGCGGCTGGTCCACAGGGTCGGCCGCCGCCGTGCTCGCCGCCGGTCAGGCGGTCGCGGCAGCGATGCGGATCGGCGTCGGTCGCTGGTCGGACACGCTGCGCTCGCGCGTGCGGCCGTTCCGACTCGTCGGCGCCGCGGTAGCCGTCTCGCTCGCGCTCGTCGCGACGACCGCGACAGCCGCGAGCTGGCTGCTCGTCCCGGTCGCCGTCGCGGCGACGGGCCTGTCGATGGCCTGGAACGGACTCGCGTTCACGATCGCCGCCGAGATCGGCGGCAGGCGCAGCGGCGCCGCGATCGGCCTCCAGCAGACGGTTCTTTCGGCGACGGGCGTGGTCGTACCGATCGCGTTCGCCGCCACCGTCTCATGGTCGTCGTGGCGAGCGGCTTTCGCGCTGGCGGCGTTCTTCCCCCTTGCGGGCTGGTGGGCGTTGCGGCCGTTGCGCGGACGCTAGAGCCGGGTAGGAGAGAGACATGCGCCTCTATCCCGATTCCCGGCTTCAACGCCTCGACCTCATGGCCCGCGATCTCGCGGTCGTCCTCGGCCTCGTGATCCTTGGCAAGGTCGGCCTGGAGGTTCACGACGCGGTTGACAAGCTCGCAGTGCTCGGTGAGGGAGTGGAGAGCGCCGGCAGCGCCGTCTCAGGCGGTTTCGAATCGGCAGCCGAGGCCGTCGACGGCGCACCGGTCGTCGGCGACGAGATCGGCGACGCGCTGCGCGGCGCGGGCGAGGGTTCGGGGGGCGAGGTGGAGGGTCTCGGTCGCGGCGGCGCTGGTGCGGCACACGACCTCGCCGACCTGCTCGGGCTCGTCGTCTTTCTGATTCCCGCGGTCTTGCTCCTTCTGTGGGCGCTACCGCCGCGGATCCGCCAGATCAGGCGCCTGACCGCCGCCGCGCGCGTGCTCACGGTGCCCTCGGAGGAGCGGCGGAAGCTCGTCGCCATGCGCGCGGCGTTCTCCCTTCCCTACGGCACGTTGCTCAGCTACACACGCGACCCGCTCGGCGACCTCGAGGCCGGGCGCTACGACGCGCTCGTCCGAGCGGAGCTGGAGCAGGCCGGACTCAGGCCGCCGCAGTAGTACCGTGCCCGCGTGCGGATTCTGGAGCGCCTCGAGGAGCTGTACGCGATCGGGAGCGGCCCGGGCGCCAATCGTCCGGCCTACTCGCCTGCAGAGGACGAGGCGATGGAGCTCGCCACAGGCTGGATCGCGGCCGCCGGGCTCGAGGTCGACCGCGACGCGGCAGGCAACCTGATCGGCAGGCTTCGCGGGACGCGCGGGGACTTGCCGGAACTCTGGACGGGGTCGCATCTCGACTCCGTCCCGGCGGGCGGTCGCTTCGACGGCGCGCTCGGGGTCGTCGCGGGGATCGAGGCAGTGGAACGGCTCGGGAGGCAGGAGCGCACGGTCGCCGTCGTGTCGTTCCGGGGCGAGGAGGTCGGCTGCCTCGGCAGCCGCGCGCGCACCTCGGAGATCGGCGAGCTGCCCGGCGCGTTCCTGGAGCTGCATATCGAGCAGGGGCCCCGCCTCGACCGCGCCGGCGCCGCGCTTGCGGTCGTACCCGCGATCGTCGGCTACGCCCGCGGCGAAATCACGCTCAGCGGCCGCGCCGGCCACGCCGGCACCACACCGATGGACGATCGGGACGATGCGCTCGTTGCCGCCGCGGAGCGGGTGCTCGCGATCCGAGAGGCAGCGCTCGGCATCCCCGAGGCGGTCGCAACCGTCGGCCGCATGGTCGTGGAGCCGGGAGGCGTCAACGTCATTCCCTCCTCGGTCACGTTCAGCGTCGATGCGCGTGCACCGGATCGGGAACGCCTCGACCAGTTGGTTGCGGCAATCGGCTTCGAGCCGACGCTGCTCGTCGAGCCCGTGGCGATGGACGAGGCGGTGTGCGCGGCTGTGCGTGCCGCTCTCGGGGAGCTAGAACTGCCGATCGTCGAGCTCTCCTCCGGCGCCGGCCACGACGCGGGGATCCTCGCAGCCGCGGGCGTCCCGAGCGCGATGCTGTTCGTGCGCAGCCTGAATGGCGGCGTCAGCCACTCCCCCGACGAGCTCAGCTCCCCGAAGGACATCGCGTTGGCGGTGGATGCGCTCGAGCGAACGCTCGAGCGACTTAGTTGCTGACAGCAACTATCTCTGGAGCGCCTGCTCGCAGGTACTCCGAGGGCTCCCCCGGCTAGCCAGCCCGTTGCGATCCCGCGCTCGTTGTCGACGGTGGTGGAGTGCGGCTCGTAGACGAGCTCGACGGACGTGGTCAGACCTCGCGGAACGAGATCGGCTGAGCGCCCTCCCAGAGCGTCCGCCGACCGAGCTCCTTCAGGTGCTCCTGCCCCTCGACGAGCGTCGCGAAGTGGTTCGCCCAGAGCTGGCCTGCCTTGCTCGCGAAGCTGCAGTAGCCGTAGGGGAACAGGAGCTCCGTCTCGCTCTGGCCGCCGGGATAGAGGGCGAGCTCGCCCGGATGCGGGTAGCTCGTTGCGTTCTCCGGCCCGATGCCGAGGTCGCGGTCGCCCCAGGGGATCCAGTTCGACTCGCCGCTCCAGCGGCAGTGGATGATCCGATCGTCCAGCGGCAGGATCGCCTTGAAGGCCGCCACCGTCTGCGGCGCCAGCTCGTCCTCCCAGCGGGCAAGGAAACGGCAGCCGGCGGCCTGGATCTCGAGCATGGCGGGAACCTATCTCGCCGTGCCAGTCGGCGAGTCATATTATTGTTATGAAGACCGCGGTCTCGATTCCGGATGAGCTCTTCCACAGCGCAGAAGAGTTTGCCCGTCGGCTCGGCAAGGCTCGGAGCCATGTGTACCGGGAGCGCTTGCCGAGTATCTGCGCCGCCGTGACACACAATCCGTCACCGCCTCGATGAACGCTGCGGTGGATGAGGTTGGCGCAGATGTCGACCCCTGGGTTGCGGAGGTCGCCCGAAGGACGCTCGAGCGGACCGAGTGGTAGTCGCACAGGGCGACGTCGGCGCGGTCGACAGAAGCATCCTTTCCGAGCGGGTCGGCCGGCTCGGCCGACAGCAGCTCGCTCTCGTCTTCGAGGGGATCGACGTCGTTCTGGCCGCGCCTGACCGGCCGGCGTAGGATCGGCTCTGTGCTGTACCTCCCCGCAGCGTTCGAGCCGCTCACCGACGAGCCCTGGGACGAGGAGCGCGTGCGCGAGCGGATCCGGATGATCGTCGTCGACACCGAGGCGGCATACGAGCCGGTGCAGCTCTGGCCTGCGAGCGACGAATGGGACACTTCTGGCGGCCGTGCGACGCTCCCGCTCACACGGCTGTATGCAGGTGCGGCCGGCGTCGTCTGGAGCCTCGACGTGCTCCGCCGGCGTGGGCACGCCGAGATCCAGATCGACCTGGCGGCCGCGGCGGCGCGCGCGCTCGAGAAGTGGCGCGCCGACCCGGACAGGCCGGAGCGACGGGACCCGCCCATGAGTACGAACGCGAGCCTCTACTTCGGGGAGAGCGGCCTCCTTCTCGTCGGCTACAAGCTCGCTCCTAGCACCGAGCTCGCCGATGCCCTCCACTCCCTCGTTCGCCAGAACTGGGACTGCGAGACGAACGAGCTGATGAGCGGCTCGCCCGGGACGATGCTCGCGGCCAAGGCGATGCTCGACTGGACCGGTGACGAGCGCTGGGCCGACGCGTGGCAGGAGAGCGCGGAGGAGCTGTGGCGTCGGCGCTACCTCGACGGCTTCTGGACCTACCCGCCGTACGGGAAGGCGCCGGGCGCCGCCCACGGCATCGGCACGAACACGAACGTTCTCCTTCAAGGAGGCGATCTGCTCCCTGCTGACCGCCGCGACCGCCTCCCGACCGAAACCGCCGAGGCGCTCGCACGTGTTGCCGTCGTCGAGGACGGGCTCGCGAACTGGCCGATGTCGACCGACGATTGCCGGGAGCTCGAGTGGCAGGACGAGATCCGCCTGCAGTGGTGCCACGGTGGCGCTGGTGTCGTCGCCTCGGCCGCGTGCTACCTGGAGGAGGAGCTTCTGCTCGCGGGCGCGGAGCTGGTCTGGAAGGCGGGGGCACAGCCGATGGAGAAGGGGCCCAGCATCTGCCATGGGACGGCGGGGAACGGGTACGCCCTGCTGCGGACGTTCGGGCGCACCGCAGACGAGCGCTGGCTCGAGCGGGCTCGGCGCTTCGCGGTGCACGCTCTCGACCAGGTGGAGCGCTGGCGCGAGCTTCGCGGCCGCGGTCGCTACTCGCTCTGGACCGGCGACATCGGCGCCGCGCTCTTCGCCGCCGACTGCCTCGACGTGAACGCACGCGTTCCGGTCGTCGACTACCTGTAGCCGACTACCGCGCCGCCGCAGCCCACGAGACGAGGATCACACGCTCCTCGGCGGTCATGCCGGTGGCGTTGCCGGGCGGCATTGCGTTCGCTTCCACCAGCCGTTGGATCGCGGCCGCGTTCATCGCCATCTGCGCCAGCGTCTCCAGCCGCACCCCGAGTGGAGCCGAGACCCCCTCATGGCAGGCCTGGCAGCGCGATTCCACGATCTCCTGCGCCTCTGCGTCCAATGCCTCGTCGAGCAGTGCCGGCTTCTCCTCCGGGGCGAGGGCGAACGCGAGCGCAACCGCTCCGATCGCCGCGACCCCGAGCAGCCACAGCGGCATCCGCCCGCCGTGCATCAGGTTGAAGAAGTGCCGGACGACGACCAGGATCGCGAAGATCGCGAGTAGCACGAGCCAGGCGCGGTCGCTCCCGAACGTGAGCGGGAAGTGCCCGGCGAGCATCGTGAAGACGACGGGCAGCGTCAGGTAGTTGTTGTGCACGGAGCGCTGCTTCGCCCGTAGGCCAGGCGCAGGATCCGGCTTGCGTCCCTCGTGCTTCGCCCGGAGAAGCTCCCGGTGGGCCGGGATGATGACGAGGAACACGTTCGCCGCCATGATCGTGCCGAGGACCGCGCCGACCTGGAGATACGAGGCACGCGCGGCGAACAGCCCGCCCGAGATCCATGCCGTGCCAACGACGAGCAGCGCCGTCGTGACCGCCACTGCGAGGTCGTCGCGCAGCAGGCGACAGGCGGCGTCGTAGACGAGCCAGCCGCCCAGCAGCAGCCCGGCCGAAGCGCCGATCGCCTGCCACGCGGAGAGATCCGAGACCGCCGGATCGACGAGCCGCGTGTCCGCGTCGGCCCAGTAGAGGAGCACGAGGAGCGCGAAGCCGGAGAGCCAGGTCGTGTACGCCTCCCACTTGAACCAGTGCAACGGCTCGGGCAGGACGCGCGGCGCGACGCGGTATTTCTGCGAGTGGTAGAAGCCGCCGCCGTGTACGCCCCAGTACTCGCCGGCGACTCCCTTGTCGATGTCTACCCGCTCGCTCGGGGGCGCGAGCCCGAGATCGAGGCGGATGAAGTAGAAGGAGGCGCCGATCCAGGCGATCCCGGCGACGACGTGCAAGAACCGAAGGACGAGGTCGGCGATGTCTCTCAGGTAGTCCGGGTCCACCGATCCCTCGCGATCGCGACGAGCTCACGAACCGCGGTGTCGAGCTCCTCCTCCCGCGTGCGCGCGAGACGCTCGCGCAGCACGTCGAGAATCTCCGCCTTCGGCCGTCGATTGACGAAGACGACGAAGCGGAAGCCGAACTTCTCCTCGTAGACCTGGTTCTGGTAGGCGAGCTCGGAGAGGACGACCGGGTCTGCGTCCTCCCCCTGCTCAGCCGCCGAGCGCGCCGAGAGACCGGCGCGCGCGCCGATCGCGGGATGGGCGTTCAGCGCCTCGATCTTCTCCACCTCCGAGAGGTCTGCGATCACCTCGTCGGCCCGCTCGAGCGGATCCGGAAGCTCGGCCAGGCGCTCGACGAGCCGCGTCCGCCCTTCGAAGAGCTCCGCGAGCTCTTCGATCGTCAGGATCCGCGGTAGCTCGTGCATGAGTAGGGAGAAACGAGCAGCGGGATGTGGTAGTGGCCTTCCTCCAGCTCGACCTCGAGCTCGACGCGGCGAAAGAACGGCGACGGAAGATGGAAGACGAGCCGGTAGGCGCCGGGGGCGAGATCTTCGGCGAGCCTGGCGCGGCCGTCAGCGTCGGTGCGCTGCTCCGCGAGCATCTCCTCGCCGCGCTGCAGCCTGACCAGCACGTCGAGGGCAGGCGCGCCCGCGCCCGTGTCGAGCACATGGGTGGAAAGGGAGATCACGGCTGGAATCTTCGCGCCTGGACCCGATGGAGGCGGGCGATCTCGCTCTCGTCGGCACGGACGAGAACGCCCTCGGCCACGATGAGCTCGCCGCCGACGTAGAGGCGGTCGACTCTGTGGGGGGCGGAGAAGACGAGACCGTCGACGGGGTCGGCGGCGCCGCCGAGCTCGAGCCCGTCCGTCCGCCACACAGCGAGATCCGCGCACATGCCGGGACCAATCCTGCCGATGTCGTGGCGGCCGAGCACGGAGGCTCCGCCGCGGGTGGCGAGACCCAGGGCCTCGCGCGACGTCATCGCCTTGGGACCGCCTGACGCCCGCGCGACGAGGAGCGCCTGCTTCACGTCGAAGCCCAGATCGCCGCGCTCGTTGGAGGCGGAGCCGTCGACGCCGAGCCCAACGCGCACGCCGGCGTCGAGCATCGACCGCACCGGCGCGATCCCAGCACCAAGCCGCAGATTCGACGTCGGGCAGTGCGCGACGCCCGTGCCGGTGGCGGCGAAGCGGCCGATCTCGGCCGCCGTCAGATGGACGCAGTGCGCGCACCACACGTCGCCGGCGAGCCATTCGAGCCGCTCGAGATATTCGACGGGAGAGCAGCCGAAGCGCTCGCGGCAGAACTCCTCCTCCTCGACGGTCTCCGCGAGGTGCGTGTGCAGCGGGAGGCCGAGCTCGCGTGCGAGCGCGGCCGACTCGGTCATCAGCTTCCCGGTCACGGAAAACGGGGAGCATGGTGCGACCGCGATCTGAACGCGTGCGCCCTGACCCGGTTCGTGCAGCCCGGCCACCCGCTTCGTGTCCTCCATGATCGTGTCGATCGACTCCACGACCGAGTCCGGTGGAAGTCCCCCATCGGAGGCGCCGAGATCCATCGAGCCGCGGGAGGCGACGATGCGGAGCCCGAGCTCCCGCGCCGCCTGAACCTCGGCCTCGATCAGGCCCTGTTCGCCATTCGGGAAGACGTAGTGATGGTCGAACACCGTCCCGCAGCCGGAGAGGGCGAGTTCCGCAAGGCCGGTGCGGGCCGCCGCGTACTCCGCCTCCGCGTCGATCCGCGCCCAGGTCGGGTAGAGCTCGACGAGCCACTCGAAGAGCGTTCCCTGCGGCGCCCGCGCGCGCGTCAGCGTCTGATAGAGGTGATGGTGGGTGTTGACGAGTGCAGGGGTGACGACGGCGCCGTCGAGGTCGATTCGCTCGTCCGCCTGCGGCTCCTCCCCGTTGCCCACGGCGACGATGAGTCCGTCCTCGACGTGTACCCAGCCCCCGTCGAGCTCCGTGCCCGCGTCGTCCATCGTGAGGACGTAGGCGCGCGCGAGGACGGAGGACATCGCGGCGGAGCGTATCTTTGTGGCGTGGAGGTCTTCACCCCTCGCTCTCTCGACGAGGCGCTTCGCATCAAGTCGCAGCACCCGGCGGCGCGGCCGATCGCCGGTGGCACGGACCTGCTCGTGGAGCTCAATTTCGACCGGAGTCGACCCGACGTGATCCTCAATCTGGCTGAGATCGCGGAGCTGCGTGGCTGGTCAAGGGAGGATGGCCACCTTCGGCTCGGCGCCGGGCTGACCTACACGGAGGCGATGCGGGCACCGCTTGCGGAGCTGCTGCCCGCACTGGGCGAGGCATCGCGCACGGTGGGCTCGCCGCAGATCCGCAACCGCGGGACGATCGGGGGAAATCTCGGGACGGCGTCGCCGGCGGGCGATGCTCTTCCGCCCCTGCTCGTCGAGGAGGCGCAGGTCGAGCTGGGGAGCGTGCGCGGCGTTCGCTCGCTGCCTCTGACGGAGTTCCTGGTCGGCCCGAAGCGGAACGCGCTCGCCGAGGACGAGCTTGTCCTGGCGGTGCGCCTACGCCCGAGCGGGCAGCCGCAAACGTTCATGAAGGTCGGGCCCAGAAACGCGATGGTGATCGCGGTCTGCTCCCTTGCCGTCGTCGTTGACCGGGAGCGGGGGGAGCTGCGCGCCGCCTACGGCTCGGCTGGTCCGGTGCCCGCTCTCGTGACGGTGCCGCTCGAAGAGCGGGACCGGTTCGCGGAGACGGTCGCGTCCGCCGCCAGTCCGATCGACGACGTTCGCGGAACGGCCGCCTACCGGCGCCACGCGCTGGCCGTGATCGCAGCACGCGGGTTGGAGAGGTGCCTGGCGTGAAGATCGCCGTGACGATCAACGGCGAGCGCTGCGAGGGTGACGTCTGGGCGGGAGAGAGCCTCCTGAACGCGCTTCGTGACGGTTTCGGTCTTCCCGGCTCGAAGAACGCGTGCGAGCAGGGGGAGTGCGGCTCGTGCTCGGTGCTCCTCGACGGGGAGCTCGTCTGCGCGTGCCTCGTGCTGGCCGCCCAGGCAGACGGTCACGAGGTGACGACCGTCGAGGGGCTGCGCGAGGACGGCGGGCTCCACCGCGTGCAGCAGGCTTTCGTCGATGCCGGTGCCGTGCAGTGTGGCTTCTGCACCCCCGGTCTCGTCGTCACGACCGCTGCGCTGCTCGATCGCATCCCGAGCCCGTCGGAGGACGAGATCCGCGAGGCCCTCTCCGGCAACCTCTGCCGCTGCACGGGGTACGCGAAGATCTTCGATGCGGTGCGGCTCGCCGCCGGAACATGAGCGCGGCGCCTTCCCGGACACTCGAGCTCGGCCGTGTCGGCGACGCGGTCGTGCGCAACGACGGCGTCCCGAAGGTGACCGGCGAGTTCGCGTACTCGAGCGACCTCTTCGCCGCGGGAGTGCTCTGGGGCAAGACCGTCCGCAGCCCCCACGCCCACGCGCGCGTCATCGACATCGATGTCTCCGCGGCACTGCGCATGCCGGGCGTTCACGCGGTCCTGACGCACGAGGACGTCCCCGGCCAGAAGACCTACGGGCTCGAGTTCCCCGATCAGCCGGTGCTCGCGTTCGACCGCGTCCGCTACTTCGGCGAGGCCGTCGCCCTCGTCGCGGCCGAGGAGCCCGAGCAGGCCCGCCGCGCCGCCGCGGCCGTCGAGGTCGACTACGAGCCGCTCGAGCCCGTCACCGACATGGAGCGCGCGACCGAGCAGGAGCCGCTCCATGCCGATCGGCCCACGATGACCCACGGCTATTTCGACGACCCCCGACCCAACGTCGTCCGGCACATGACGATCCGGCACGGGGATCCCGACGCCGACGGGGACGTCAGCGTCAGCGGCGTCTACGAGATCGGCATCCAGGACCAGGCATTCCTGGGCCCGGAGTCGGGCCTTGCCGTCCCAGACGGCGAGGGAGGCGTCGATATCTACGTCGCAACCCAGTGGCTGCACGTCGACCGCGACCAGGTCGCGCCCTGCCTGAACCTGCCGCCGGAGATGGTGCGCATCCACCTCGCAGGCGTCGGCGGCGCGTTCGGCGGCCGCGAGGACCTCTCCATGCAGCTGCATGGAGCGCTCCTCGCGCTCCATACGAACCGGCCGGTGAAGATCGTCTACAACCGGCAGGAGTCGTTCGTCGGGCACATCCACCGCCACCCGGCCCGGATCTGGTGCGAGCACCGCGCCACCCGGGCGGGCAAGCTCGTCAACGTCCGCATGCGAATCCTGCTCGACGGGGGCGCGTACGCGTCGAGCTCCACTGCCGTCACCTCGAACGCCGCCTCGTTCGCGGTAGGGCCCTATGTGGTCGAGAACGCCCTGATCGAGTCGACCAGCGTCTACACGAACAACCCTCCCTGCGGGGCGATGCGAGGCTTCGGCGCCGTCCAGACCTGCTTTGCGAGCGAGGCGCAGATGGACAAGCTTGCGGCAGCCCTCGACATCGATCCCGTCGAGCTGCGGCTCCTGAACGCGCTGAAGCCGGGTGACGTGCTGCCGACGGGCCAGCCGATCGACGGGTCTCTCCCCGTGGCCGAGGTGATCCGGCGTGCCGCCGCGCTGGAGCCGCCGGAGCCCGAGGAGCTGCCGCGGGAGGCGATCAGGTTGCCCGGCGGCGCGGGGAACACGACGCGCGGGGAGGGCGTCCGCCGCGGTGTCGGCTTCGCCGTCGGCTTCAAGAACATCTGCTACTCGGAGGGCTTCGACGACTTCACCGCCGCCCGCGTGATCCTCCGGGTCGACGGCCCCGCCGAGATCCATTGCGCCTCCGCGGAGGTCGGCCAGGGCGTGACCGACGTCATCCTCCAGGTGGCACGTACGGAGCTTGGCACAGACGACGTCGTGCTCGCGCCGGCGGGGACGACCCACGTCGCCTCCGCCGGCTCCGCGTCGGCCTCGAGGATGACGTGGATGGCGGCAGGTGCGGTTCAGCAGGCCTGCCGCGCGGCGCTCGAGGAGCGCGAGCGTGTGGGGTCGGGCGAAGTCGACGTCGAGCGGATCTACCGCCACCCGCGCACGACGCCGCTCGACCCGGCGACGGGCCAGATCACCGGCGAGCGCGCGCACGTCGCCTTCGCGGTCGCCGCGATGCGGGTCGTCGCCGAGGTGGATATCGACCTCGGCCTCACGCGCGTCGTCTGGATCGGCACCGCGCAGGACGTCGGCAAGGCCGTCAACCCACTCGCGGTGGAGGGTCAGATCGAAGGCGGCACGGCGCAAGGGCTCGGGCTCGCGCTGATGGAGGAGATCCAGACGCGCGACGGCCTGATCACAAACGCCAGCTTCACGGACTACCTGATTCCGACGACGCTCGACATGCCGCCCGTCGTCGCCGAGCTCATCGAGGATCCCGAGCCGGGTGCTCCCTACGGCGTCAAGGGCGTCGGCGAGCCACCGACCGTCGTCTCGACGGCCGCGGTCGTTTCGGCGCTGCGGGCGGCGACGGGGCGCGAGTTGACCCGCGTGCCGGTGCGGCCCGACGACATCGTCGGGCTTTGAGCCTCGAGTTCGAGCTCGGCGAGTGGGATCGCCAAGCTGCACGCAAGATCTTCGGCGAGCGCGACGTCGGCCAGGCCATCCTGGAGGTCATCGATGCAGTGCAGTGCTTCTTCCTCGCGTCGAGCGCAGGAATGCTCTTCGGCCTCACCCTTCGTGATGGTTCTCGAGTGGCGCTGAAGGCGCTGCGCCCGCGACCGGGACTCAGTGCAGGCAGAGCGGTACAACAGGCTCTGTACGAGCGCGGCTTCCCGTGCCCCCGTCCTCTGCTCGGCCCAGTGGCGCTTGGCGATGGCTACGCGGTCGTCGATGAGTGGATCGACGGCGAGCAACGTGACCTCCATGAGCCTCCACGTCGGCGCCAAGCCGCACTCCTGCTCGCAGAGCTCGTCACCCTCGCACCGCAGCGAAGCGATCTTCCGCGCGCGCTCGAGCGGACTGGTCTCTTCCCTCGACCGCACCATCCGCGTTTCGACTTCCGTCGTCCCGACGGCCAGTGGATCGACAAGGCTGCCATGCGCGTGATCGACTCTCTCGACTCGATCGCCCAGCGGGTGGTCGGTCACTCCGACTGGGGTGCACGGCACTTCGGCTGGGTCGACGAGCGGATCGCGGTCGTCTACGACTGGCCAGACAGCGTCGCGCTCGAAACGGAGGAGACGATCGTGGGACAGGCGTCGGTGGTCTTTCCATCGACCTGGGACCTCCCGGTCGAGCCGAAGGCGGCAATGCGCGCGGAAAGCGATGCATTCGTCGGCGAGTACGAGGAGGCGGCGGGACGGCCGCTCGATCGTCGCCGGGTCGAGGCGGCGCAGACCTACCTGCTCGCGTACTGCGCTCGCTGCGAGCTCTCGGATCTCGACGGTCAGGACGGCGACTTCCAGGTCGCTCTGCGCGAACGCCTCTAAGCTTGGAACATGTCCTCGCTGTTCAAGAAGGCGCACAAGACGCACGCGTTCGCGCAGCCGGCCGGCGTCCTGTACCCACAAGGCCGTGAGGAGGGACGCCATTCGGCGGAGGCGAACCCTAACCCGGCCAGTCGGACATTCACGCAGCTTTGCGAGCGTGTGCCGGATGCGGCCACTCGTGCTGCGCTTCTCGGGGTCTCCGTCGAGGTCGAGGCAGCGTGGCAGCAGGGAAAGCAGCTGCCGTTGTTGAGGGCGCGCCGAAAAGAGCTGGAGCGAGTTCTGCGAGAGCTCTGACGCGAGAGACTCGCGCTCTGCTCTCAGGCGCGGTAGAGCGCAAGCGCTGCTCCGACCGCGAGCAGCACGACCCCGAGAATCCGCGGCCAGGCGAGCGCGACCTGCTCGACGCCGAAGAGGCCGAAGCGGTCGATCACGACACTCATCGCCAGCTGGCCGGCGATGAGGATTCCGATCGTCGCAGTCGCACCGATGCGTGGCGCGCAGACGGTGATCGAGAAAACGACGAGCACGCCCATCCCGCCGCCGCCCGCCCAGTACCACCACGGCGCGCGGAACGCGTCACCGAGCCCGCCGAGGCCCCCGCGCAGGACGAGCAGAAGGGTCGTCGCCAGCACAGTCGAGAAGGCGAGGTTCGCAGCGAGTGCCTCGATCGAGCCGATCCTCTCGCCGAACCGGCCCATCACGGCCACCTGAATCGAGCCCGCGAAACCGGCCACGAGGGCCAGCGTCGCCGCCGCTGCTGTGCCTCCGCTCAAGAGGACGAAGCTATACGCTCGGGCCTCCTCGAGCGAATAGGAGTGCACATGATCCGAATGGTGGTTCTCTACGAGAGCGAGCCCGACGAGGAGCGCTACCGGCGCCACATCGACGAGTTTGGCGTGAAGGTCGAGTGCGACGCCTTCCGGCACGGCAAGGTCTTCGGCTCACCCTTCGACAAGCCCGCGTTCGGCTACTACGCCGAGTTCGAATGGTCGGACATGGAGAGCTTCAAGGCCGCATCGCGCTCGGAGGAGTTCGCCGCCAGCGGCAAGGACGCGATGGAGATGGGCATTCCCTTCACCGCGACCTTCGTCGAGTTTGCCTGAGCTCAGCGCACCGCGTCCGCTCCCGCCCGAGGAGCTCGGGTTCGAGCGGATCGTCTACGAGAAGGCGCCGCCTCGCGCCACGGTGACGCTGAACCGGCCGGAGGTGCTGAACGCCTTCGACTTCCTGATGCTGCGCGAGCTGGCGCGCGCCTTCGAGGACGCCTCCTGGGACGACGCGATCCGGGTTGTTGTCGTCACCGGCAACGGACGTGCCTTCTGCGTGGGTGCTGACCTGCGGGCCTGGGGGGAGGAACTGCTCGGGAACTCGAAGGAGTACTGGAAGTGGTTCGGCGCCTTCAAGGACATGCACGACCGGCTGCGCGAGATCGGCAAACCGACGCTCGCGCGCGTCCAGGGCATCGCCGTCGGCGGCGGCAACGAGCTGCAGATGGGCTGCGACCTGGCCGTGATGGCCGACGACGCGTTCATCCGCCACGTCGGGCTCGAGCACGGCTCCGTTCCCGCCGGGGGCGCGACCCAGTGGCTGCCGATCATGATCGGCGATCGCCGCGCCCGCGAGATGATCCTCCTCTGCGACGAGGTGCCGGCACCGCAGGCGGCGGAGTGGGGTCTCGTCAACTGGGCCGTTCCCCGAGCGGAGCTCGATGCCAAGGTGGACGAGGTGGCCGAGAAGCTCGCGCGCAAGCTGCCCGAGACGACCCGGTACGCCAAGCAGCAGCTGAACTGGTGGCGCGACGTCTCCTGGCACGAGACCGTCGGCCACGCCCGCGACTGGCTCGCGCTCTCGATGCTGGGCGACGAGGCCCAGGGCGCCGTGCGCGCCTTTCTCGAGAAAGGTCGAACATCAGATGCGTGAACTGCTAGCATCAGATGTATGCCACGTACGACGCTTGACCTCGACGCCTCTGTCCTTCGCGAGCTGAAGCAGCGCCAGCGCGCGGACCGGAAGACCCTCGGACAGCTTGTCTCGGAGCTCCTCGCCATCGCGCTGTCGCAGACGGCCGGAGAGGCGTCTCCGCTCGAATGGCACAGCGCGCCGTTGAAGGCGAAAGTCGATCTCGAGGACAAGGAGGCCCTGTACAAGGTGCTCGATGCGCGGTGAGCGCAACGATCGATGCGAACATCCTCGTGTACGCATCCGACGTCGAGAGTCAGGTGCATCGGCAGGCCCGCACGTTTCTCGAGGAGGTCACGCGGGGGCCTGACCTCGTCTACGTCTTCTGGCCCGTACTGATGTCCTATCTCCGGATCGTCACGCACCCAAGCATCTTCGACAAGCCGCTTCAGCCCGAGCGCGCGCTCGCGAGCATCGACTCGCTCCTCGCGCGTCCACACGTCCGTACCCCCGGTGAGGACGAGGCGTTCTGGCACGTCTATCGTGCGACCGTCGAGGACCTGCCGGTTCGAGGCGACCTCGTCCCGGACGCCCACGTCGTGGCGCTCATGCGCGCGCACGGCGCCGGCACGATCTGGACCCGCGATCGCGACTTCCGCAAGTTCTCGCGCATCCTCGCGCGCGATCCATTCGAGTAGGCTCGCCGTCGTGAACGAGGTGCTGACTTCCCGCGACGGCGCCGTCCTCACGATCACGCTCAACCGGCCCGAGGTCTTCAATGCGTTCAACGCCGCGCTGCACGCGGGACTCGCGGAGGCGCTCGCGGAGGCAGCCGACTCGAGCGTCCGCGCCGTCGTCATCACCGGCGCGGGCAAAGGGTTCTGCGCCGGCCAGGACCTGAAGGAGTTCCAGGAGATGCCGGAGTCGATCCAGGAGCGGCTCGAGCAGACCTACCACCCGAACATCCGTGCGATCCGCTCGCTCGAGAAGCCCGTGCTCGCGGCGGTGAACGGCCCGTGCGCGGGCGCCGGGCTCTCGCTCGCGTCCGCCTGCGACCTCCGGATCGCCGCCGACACGGCAACCTTCGTCCCCGGCTTCATCGGCATCGGCCTGGTGCCTGACTCCGGTGGCTCCTACTTCATCCGCAGGCTGCTCGGTACCGCGCGGGCGTTCGACTGGATGACGACGAACAAGCGCCTGACCGCGGCCGAAGCGCACGCATGGGGACTTGTGAACGAGGTCGTGGAGGCCGATCACCTCGCTGCCCACGCGGCCGAGGTTGCGAAGACGTACGCGGGCCTGCCGACACGCGGGATCGCGCTGACGAAGCACCTGTTCGACCACGCTGACACCGCCACACTCGAGGAGCAGCTCGCTCTCGAGGCCCGCCTGCAGCAGGAGGCGACCGGCACGGCCGACTTCGCCGAAGGCGTCGCGGCCTTCGTCGAGAAGCGCCCGCCCAAGTTCACCGGCGCTTGATTCACACGGTCGACTACCACACGGCCGGCGAGCCTTTCCGGATCGTCGTCGGCGGCGTGGAGCCGCCGCGTGGCCGGACGATCCTCGAGTGCCGCCGCGACGCGGCGAAACGTCTCGACCACGTTCGCGCCCTGCTCGTGAACGAGCCGCGCGGCCACGCCGACATGTACGGCTGCTTCGTCGCCCCGCCCGAGCCGGGAGGAGACCTCGGCGTGGTCTTCTTCCACAACGCGGGCTACTCGACCGCCTGCGGGCACGGCACGATCGCGCTCGTCACCTGGGCGCTCGACGAGGGGATCGTCGCCAGGCGCGAGCCCGAGACGCACGTCCTCGTCGACGTCCCGTCCGGCCGCCTCGAGACCGTCGCGCGGGTCGCGAAGGGGAAGGTGCTTTCGGTCCGCTTCCGGAACGTGCCTGCCTTCGTCTGGGCGGAGGACTGGCAGGCTGCCGGCCGCAGCGTCGACGTTGCCTTCGGCGGCGCGTTCTACGCCTCCTGCGAAGAGCGGGTCGAGCCGAGGGAGCTGCCGCGGCTGATCGAGCTCGGTCGTGCCATCAAGCGTGATCTCGAGACTGAGCACGAGATCGTGCATCCACTCGAGCCGGAGCTACGCGACATCTACGGCGTCGTCTTCTGGCAGAAGGAGGGCGAGCGCACGCAGCGCAACGTCGCCGTCTTCGCCGACGGTGAGGTCGACCGCTCGCCGTGCGGCAGCGGCACCTCCGCCCGGCTTGCGTTGCTCGACGGTCGCGGGCTGCCCCGCGGCGATGAGCTGCGTCATGTGAGCGTCACCGGCACCGAGTTCCGTGGGCGGGTCGTGGGCGACGCCGAGGTTGCCGGGCGTCCCGCGGTCGTCACCGAGATCGAGGGAAGCGCATATCGCACCGGCCGCGCCACCTTCGAGCTCGACCCCGACGATCCGCTCGGCGTCGGTTTCCTGCTCAGGTGACGCCTCACGTCGCTCCGCAGTGGGCGCAGAAGCGCGTCCCGACACGGCGCGGTTTCTCGCACCGCGTGCACGGGGCGACCACCTGCCGGCCGCAGCCCTCGCAGCGCTCGTTCCCGCGGACCGGAAACGCGCAGAAAGGACATTGGCCGTGCCGGACGCGCCGGACCGGCAGCCGCCGCGCGAGGTAGCGCTGCAAGAACCAGAACGCCGCCAGCGTCGCGAGCACGCCCATCAGCGAGAGCAACAGCAGCCCCGAGTCGAGCGGGTTGAAGTAGTCGGTCAGGTAATCGACGGCGAGCGCGAAGGCAAGGATCGTCCCGAAGACGAGGACACCGCCGCCAAGCGGCAGGTATCTGGAGCCCCGGTTCCGGAGCCGCGCCAGCGCGACGAAGCCCGCGAGGACGGAGGCGAGCACGAGTGCGAGCCGCAACAGGAAGGTGACGAGCTCCTGCCGGTCGCGTCGCTCCTCGACGCGAGCCGAGACCCGTCGTTGCGCGGCCTCGGCCGCCGGACGGGCCGCGGCAACCGCCCGTGCCGCAGTGGCCGCCTCGGCCTGGGCTGCGGCGAGACGCGCCTGCGCCGCGCGATAGTCTCGTTCGAGCGCGGCACTGGGGCGATCGGCGTCGAGGGCCGCCCTGAACTCCTCGCGACGAAACTCGACGTCGCGTCGCGCCTCACCCTGCCGCGAGGTCGCCGCATGGAGCCGCCTCTGCGCGGCGTTGTGCCGATTCATGGCGGCTCGCTCCGCCGCCGTCGGCTCCGCGAGCTCGATCGTCTCGCGCACCCGGTCGTCGATCTCCTGGTAGCTCCAGACCCCGCCGATCAGCAGGAACACGACCAGCACGAACGCGAGCAGCTTCTCGCTCTTGGTCGTCTGGAGTTCCTCGATGTCAACACTCGCCGTCATCGGTGGCACCCCCTTCAATGGCCGTGCGTGGACGGATACGCAGTTCGAGCGTGCAGTCGAGCGCGTTCGCGACTCGCAACAGCGTGTCGAGCCGGGGCACCCGCCCGCCGCCTTCGAGGCGAGACACGGCGGACTGCGTCGTGCCCGTCAGTTCCGCGAGCTCGCGTTGCGACAGCCCGCGCCGGACCCGCTCCTGGGCGATCCGCTCGCCCAGGCTGCGGTAGACGTCGCCGAACTCGTCGCGCGCGCGGAGTCGTGGCATCGCACGAATGCTATGTATCGCATCTATGCTATGTCAAGTGCGACCGGACGGTGGCGCTCGAAGATTCGCCGCAGATCCACACCTCGCGGCAGCGTCCCGAGGGCGCGACCACCTGCACGCTCGAGGCGCGTGGCGCAGAATGCCTCGGCGACAGCCGGACTGCCGTGCCGCAGGAGAAGCGACGCCTGGAGCGCCAGCGCGAGCCGCTCGACGAGGTAGCGGGCGCGTCCCTCCTCGACCTCCTCCAGCTCGTCCACCACCTCGGCGAGCGCGAGCTCGACGCGCGGATCCTCCGCGAGCCGCACCTCGGCGAGGAAGGCCTCCAGGCTCTCGGGCGACCTCGCCAGGGCGCGCAGGACATCGAGGCAGTTCACGTTGCCGGCGCCCTCCCAGATCGAGTTGAGCGGGCTCTCGCGATACAGGCGTGGCAGCCCGGACTCCTCGACATAGCCGTTCCCGCCGAGGCACTCGAGCGCCTCGGCGACGACGCTCGGCGTCACCTTGCAGACCCAGTACTTCGCGACAGCGGTTGCAAGCCGCCGAAAGGCGTGGTCGCCCTCGTCGTAGGCGCGGGCCAGTCGCATCGCCGTCAGCGTCGCCGCCTCCGACTCGACACAGAGGTCGGCCAGCACGTTCTGCATCAGCGGCTGCTCGGCGAGGCGGCGGCCGAACGCAAGACGGTGCTCGGCATGGTGCGTCGCCTCGGCCACGGCGCGACGCTGCAGGCCGGTAGAGCCGAGCACGCAGTCGAGCCGCGTGTGATTGACCATCTCGATGATCGTCTGGACGCCGCGGCCTTCCTCGCCGACGAGCCGTGCTTCCGCGGAGCGAAGCTCGAGCTCGGCCGACGCGTTGGAGCGGTTGCCGAGCTTGTCCTTCAGCCGCTCGATCCGGAAGCCCTCCTGACGCCTCGGCATGAGGAAGCACGAGAGGCCCCCGGGCGCCTGCGCGAGCACGAGGAAGACGTCAGACATCGGCGCCGAGCAGAACCACTTGTGCCCGTCGAGCCGGTACATCCCGTCGCCGGACGGCTGAGCCGTCGTCGTGTTCGCGCGGACGTCCGACCCGCCCTGGCGCTCGGTCATCGCCATCCCGCAGAGCGCACCCCCGTCGCCGTAGCACAGTGAAGTCAGCCGCGGCTCCCACTCCGCCGCAAGGTCGGGCTCCGCGCGGAGCGCCGGCACTGCCGCGAACGTCATCGACAACGGGCAGCCCGTGCCCGCCTCCACCTGCGACCACGTGATGAACATCGCGGCGCGGGCGACGTGCGCGCCGGGCACGGGCTCGCGCCAGGGCAGCGCGTGCAGACCGGCCTCGACTCCCAACTGCATGAGCGAGTGCCACGAGGGATGGAACTCGACCTCGTCGAGTCGATTGCCGTACCGGTCGTGCGTGCGCAGCACCGGCGGCTGCTCGTTCGCGAGCCGGCCCCACTCGAGCGGCTCGCCCCCCAGCGCCTGTCCGAGCGCCTCGGCCCGCTCGCGCCCGTACCCCCCGCCCTCCCGCTCGAGCGCCTCGACGAGCGGCCGGTTCTCCGAGAAGAGGTCGTACCCGGCGAGGGGCGGCGGTTGGTTCATCCGCTCGGCGTCGTGCTTCGGCAGCGACAGGTCGGCTGGACGACTCAGAACGGCTTCGCCTCGAAGACGATCACGGAGCTGAAGTCGACGCCGTCGACCTGATATGCGTAACAGCCGGGCGCTCTCACCCGAGTGAAGGAAGGTCGATGCCTTGGCGGCGGGAAGGAGGGCATCCGCAGCTCACGCGGCGGGACGAGGCCCCTGTCAAAGCGGAGCTCGTTCGGTCCGTCGAGCTGACGGCCGCGGATGAGCGCCGGGCCGCGGTACGCGGGATCGATCATCCACAGCACCTTGTTACCGAACCAGATGCTCCCGTAGAAGAGGCTCTCCCGCGGCATAGGATCGAGGTAGCCCAGGATTGGCCTCCCCTGCCCCCAGTCCAGTCCGCCAGGGTAGGCGGGGCCCCGGCCCCACGCCGTGCCGGCAAGACCGATGCGCGCCAGGTCGCCGTTCGGATCGGGCGAGGTCGTCGGGCACGGGCTGCCGGCGGCGATCGTCGGTATGCGAAACGGCCGCTGGAGCCGGTACCAGACGTCCACGGGTGCACGCCTCCCTCGCACCTGCACACGAAGCCAGCCCGGGCTTCGGGGGGCGCATGCACGGCCGGTCGACGAGAAATTGAGTACGCACACCGTCCAGGAGCCGGGCGACGGAAAGCGGATCGTCCCGGTCCAGAGGTAGGGATCGCTCGGCTCGCGCACCATCCGAAGCCGCCGGCTTCGCCCGTCCGGGGAGATCGCCGCCACCCGCCAGGACGCGCTCGGCGGCAAGAGCGCCGGAGGCGTACTCTCGAGCGACCAGAAGGGTCGGAGCTGAACCGTCGCGACATCCTCTGCGCGCGGCTGGTCGGGAAAGACGTCGACGCGAACGGTCGCAGCGGCATTCGCGGCTCGACCGCCTGAGAGGAAGACAGCGAGCGCGGCCACCCCGACGGCCACTTTCTTCATGGCGTAATATCGTACGCGCCCCATTCCGGCGGCGCTCCGCGCCACCGCTAGCCGCGCGAGCCCACCGGACCTAGGCCTTCAGGAGGCTAGCGACCTCGGTCTCCTCGGGGAAGCGTCCTTCGCGCTGCTTCGAGAAGACGAGCTCCCTGTCGGCGAGCACGTCGAACTGGCTCTTCTCGCCCGCGACGGCTGAGGCCTCGTGCCCTCGCTTGCTCAACGCGGCCGCGAGACTCGCGGCCCGGCGGTCGTAGCCGTCTCAGACGGGGCAGTAGTGGATCTCGACGCGCACTCGGCGTCAACGCTACCTGCGCGCTCGGAGATACGCGGACGCCACCTTTCGGCTGCCCTGCCCTTTCTCGACCAGTGGCCGCATGTGCGCCTCGTACCGCTCTCGCTCCTCGCCCGTCAGCACCTCGCTCAACACCTCGCGCATCGTCGGAATGTTCGGGTTCCACGCGATGTCGAGGAACGCGTCCCACGAAAGCGGGTCGGGTGGCTTCACTTCGACCTCGAGGGTCAGCTCGACCTTGGCGAACCCGACCTCCTCAGCGAGATTGACGAGATCGCGGTCGTCGAAGTTCACCATCGGGTCGCTGTCACGCGGCTGGAGCCTGTCGAAAACACCCTTGACGCGGTCCTCGAGCTCCTGGATCGGCGCCGCGTCCCAGGCGCGCCCGAACCGGTTCAGCCGGTTGATCGGCTCGAAGAGCGAAATCCGCCCACCGGGGCGAAGGACGCGGATGAACTCCTCGAACGCGCGGCGCTTGTCCTGCACGTAGATCAGCACCGATCGAGTGGTCACGACGTCGACGCTCTGACTCCCGATCTCCGACAGGTCGTCAGCAGGAGCGCGCACGAACTCGCAGCGTTCGAGGACCCCCTCTCGCCTGCGATCATCCTGCACTCGTCGAGGAGGTCCTGCGAGACGTCGCTGAAGATGACGTCCGCGCCGCGCTCGAGCGCCCCGAACGCGATCAACCCGTCACCGCACCCGACGTCGAGCAGCCTCTCACCTTCCCGTGAGATGCCGCATGGACTCGCGGCGCACGTCGTCGCTGCCGCCGAACCGGCGCTCCGAGAGCCATTCGGCCCACCGGTCGCGCCGGGTCATATCGTCTTGAACTGCTCGAACGGCTGGCGGCAGCTCTCGCAGTAGCGCACGGAGCGGCACGGGGTCGGGCCAAAGATGTTGTCGAGCCTGGTCTCCGTCGAGCCGCAGTAGGGACACCGGAAGGCCTTCGACTGCAGCTGCACGAGCGTCGGCGCACCGGCGGCGCGGGGGGCTGGCGGGGCGAAGCCCGCCTCGCGCAGCTTCTCGCGCCCCTCCGGGGTGATCCGGTCGGTCGACCACGAGTCGTCCATCACGACCTCGACCTGCGCCTCCGCGCCGAGCTCACGGATCCTCTCCTCCATCTGCGACCGCATCGTCTCGAGCGCGGGGCACCCCATGAAGGTCGGCGTGAATTCGATGCGCACGCGCAAGCCCTTCACCGCCACGTCCTTCACGACACCGAGGTCGACGACCGAGATCACCGGGATCTCGGGATCCGGGATCTCCGCGAGCGCCTCCCACACGCGCTGCTCGGTCAGCTGCACGAGGGTCGCCCCCGAAGGAGATAGTTGCTGTCAGCAACTATCTCGGCTCGGCTCACCACTGCGCCCCCGCCGGAGCTGAGCGTCGTACCATCGTCATCTCCTCGAGCAGCCCTTCCAGCTCCACCTCGTGCCGGCCCCGCGGCACCGGCTCCACGTCCGGGAGCTCGAAGGGCAGCCGCTCGCGGACGATCGCCTCGAAGCCCGGCCGCAGCCCGTCGTCGAGCACGCCGAGCGCGTAGGGCCAGAGCTCGTGGACGGCCTCCTCGAGGCGGCCACGTCCCTCGTCGGTCGCAAGGAGCCGCTCGACCCACATCTCTGCGTGCATGCGGTGGTAGATCTCTTCGCGATCCATCTTCGCCGCGAGCCCCGCAACCTCGGGATCCCCGGACGCCTTCAGGGCCTCGAGCCGAATGGCGTCCGCAGTCTCGTAGAGCCAGTGACGCGCGATCGTACGTGCCCATTCCAGCCGGCGAAGCTCGACGAGCGGCGTGCAGCGGTAATCCTCGGGCGCACGGTCGAAGGCAAGCGAATCAGCGTCGGTGCCGAGATCGCGGGCGGCAAGCTCGTAGAGGGCCCGCGCGTGCCCGATCTCGTTCTGCGCGATCGACGAGAAGGCAACGTCCTCCTCGAGGAAGGGCGCGATCCCCGTCCACTCCGAGTCCCGCCAGCCGAGGATCAGCTCATCGTCGGCGAGCTCAAGAAGGAGGTTTGCCCGCTCGTTCACGCGCCTCCTTCAAACGCGCCTTGATCGAGTAGCCGTCGACGCGACGGTACTTGAGGTCGAACTCGTCCGGGAACTCGTCGATCTCCATGATCTCCTCCCGCGGCACCACCCACAGCGCGACCGACTCCTGGCGGCGCGCATAGAACTCACGCGCGTAGGCGTCCGCGAACTCACGGTTGGGCGCATGGAACGAGCCGCCGTGGACGAACCCCTGGCCCTTTCGCTCCTGCCGAAAAACCTCGAAGATCAAGCGGCCTCCGGCAGCATCACGCGCGAGACCCAGTCGACCTCGGCCCGCGCGAGACGCCGGAAGGCCAGCCGCTCCTGCGAAGCAGGGCCGTGGCCGGTCACGACCGCCATCAGCTTGTCCCAGTCGGGCTCGGTGTACTCCCAGACGCCCTCCTCGCTGCGGCGCAGCTTCGGGTCGGGGAGCTCGAGCCCGAGCTCGAGGATCTGCGGCACATAGCCCTCGAGGAACTGCTGGCGGGCGTCCTCATTTGCCTGGCTCTTGATCCGCCAGACGAACATCGGATCCTCCTCGGCCAGGATCGGGGTCCCGTGGAAGTGCATCAGCGGCTCCCACCAGCGCAGGAGCGCCTCCTGGACGAGCTCGAACTGCGCCGCCGTCCCCGTGACCATCGCGAGCACCGTGTCGCGACCGTGCAGGATGTGGAACGACTCCTCCCAGCAGACCTTCTTCATCACGCGCGCATACGGGGCATACGAGCACTTGAGGAGCGCCTTCTGACTGATGATCGCCGCGGCATCGACGAGCCACGCGATCACGCCGACGTCACCCCAGCTCTTCGTCGGGTAGTGGAAGACGTTGTGGAACTTGGACTTGCCGGAGATGAGATCGTCGAGGCAGGCGTCGCGCGGCTTGCCGAGATCCTCGACGACGCGGTAGATCAGCTGGCAGTGGCCGACCTCGTCCTGGATCTTCGCTGTCAGCGCGAGCTTCCGCTGCAACGTGGGTGCGCGGAGGATCCAGTCGCGCTCGGGCAGGACTCCCATCAGCTCGGAGTTCCCGTGCATCTCGATGAACTTGATCAGGCGGGCGCGGTACTCGTCGGGCATCCAGTCACCCGTCTCGACCTGGCCACCGGCCTGGACGAACTCCAGAAACTCGTGCGTGCGCGGATCCACTGTCGCCTCCATAACGAACGGTCGTTAGCATGGAGTGTATCGCCACGAGACGCCGCGAGCTAACCCGCCAGGCCGCCAGGCTCTTCGCGCAGAAGGGCTACCACGGCACGTCGATGGGCGACCTCGCCGAGGCAATGGGGGTGCAGAAGGGCTCGCTCTACTCGCTGACCGAGTCGAAGCAGGAGCTCCTGTACGAGACGATGCGGGAGGGCGCGACCGCCTTCCACGCCGGGCTCGACGCGATCCCGGAACAGGCACCGGCGACGGAGAAGATCCGGCTTGCCCTCCGCGCCCACCTGCGTGTCGTCTCCGAGCAGCTCGACATGGCCACCGTCTTCATCCGCGAGTGGCGGTATCTCGAGGGCGAGCGCCGGGAGCAGATCGTTAGCGAGCGGCGCCGATATGAGGAGCGCCTGCGTGCGCTCTTCCGGGAGGGGCGCGAGCACGGCGAGCTGCGGACCGACCTGGACGAGAGCGCCGCCGCGCTGCTCCTGCTGTCGGCCGCGAACTGGGCCTACACCTGGCTTGCCCCCGGGCGCGACACGGACGACCTCGCCGACGGGTTTGCCGCCATCCTCGTGGACGGCATCCGCGGTTATGCGACTCGCCCCTGACCGGTCCTGACACTGAGTACGCTCGGCAGATGTCGAGCGCCCTGATCGTGAACCCCCGCGCGAGCCGAGTGAGCGACGACGCCGTCGACCACGTGGCGCGCATCCTGCGGGTCGGCGACGTGCTGCGCACAGAGCGGGCGCAGCACGCGACCGAGCTCGCCGCCGCGCTGGCGGGTGCCGAGCGGATCTACGTCTTCTCGGGTGACGGCGGCTTCAACGAGGTGTTGAACGGCGCGCCGGCCGGCGCGGCACTCGGCTTCGTCCCGGGCGGCGGAACGAGCGTCCTCCCGCGTGCGCTCGGGTTGCCGCGCGATCCGCTCGAGGCCGCCCGGCGGCTCGCGCAGGGACACACGCGCCGGATCTCCGTCGGGCGTGCGAACGGCCGACGGTTCGGCTTCAGCGCCGGGATCGGGCTCGACGCCGAGCTGATTCGCCGCATGGACGCACGCGGCCGGGATGCGACCGGCCAGCGTCCGGGCGACCTGATGTTCGCCTGGACCGCCCTGCAGGCGCTCGCCGCACACCGCATGCGCTTCGAGCCCCTGCTCGAGATCGAGGGCCACGGAAGCGCGAGCTTCGCGCTCGTCGCCAACTCCGACCCCTATTCCTACGTCGGGCGCCTGCCGCTGCGGCTGCCGCGCGGGGCCGACCTCGAAGGTGGCCTCGATCTGCTGGCGCCCCGCCGCTTCCGCCCGCGTCACCTGCCCGGAGCGGTTCGCTACCTCCTGACGGGCCGGACGGGGATCCCACTCGTCACGTTGCACGACGAGGACCGGATCGAGATCCGTTGCCTCGAGCCGATGCCGCTCCAGGTCGACGGCGAGGACCTCGGCGACGTCACCGAGGTCGTGCTCGAGGCCGAGCGGGACGCGGTTGACGTGCTCGTGTAGGGCGCCTACTATAGTCCGGTGCGGACTAGTCCGGACATGACTACGCAAGTCACCGCCACCGAAGCGGCGATCCTCGGGCTCCTCTCGCGCGGGCCGAAGTCGGGTTATGACCTGCAGAAGACGGCCCGAGCGAGCGTCGGTTACTTCTGGAGTCCGGCCCGCAGCCAGATCTACGCAGTCCTGCCCCGCCTCGTCGATACGGGACTCGCAACCAGGCGCTCGATCACGCAGCAGGACCGCCCCAACAAGCACGTCTATCGGATCACGACAGCCGGCCGCCACGCCCTGAAGTCGTGGCTGGAGACTCCGGTGGCGGATCTCGGTTCGGGCCGGGACGAGCTCCTGCTCAAGGTGTTCTTCGGCAGGGTCGCCGAGCCAGAGGCGGTGGTCGGCCACATCCACGCCCGCAGGCACGAGGCCGAGCAGCTGAAGGCAGAGCTGGAGGAGATCGACAGTCGTGTCGGGCCGCGCGGCGACGTGCACGCCGCAATCACTCGCAGCTACGGGATCGCGTGGGCGACCGCGGTCATCGGCTGGGCGAAGACGGCGGAGCAGGAGCTCGGCTCGTGACGCTTCTCGTCGCCCTGGCGCTCGCTCTGACCGGCCCGGCCGGGTACACGAATCCGACGCCAGGAAAGGCCGTCGCGCTGCAGATCCCCGGGATGCACCTCGCGAAGGTGCGCCGCAATCTCGTCTATGCCCCGGGACGCCGACTGGACATCTACCGCCCGCCCAGAGCTGGCGGCGCGCTCCCCGCCGTCCTCTTCGTCCACGGCACTTCGCGCGATGAGAGCCCCAAGGACGCCGGCGTTTTCGTCGGGTGGGGACAGCTCGCGGCCGCATCGGGGGTTGCGGGCGTGACGTTCAACCACCACGGCGCCCAGGAGGACATCGAGGGCGCGATCCGCTACGTCCGACGGAACGGGAGGCGCCTCGGCATCGACGGTGACCGGCTCTGCCTCGCCTCCTTCTCCGCTGGCGTCACGCCCGCCATGCTCGTCGCGCTGAAGGCGACCGCCGGCAAGCTGCGCTGCGCCGTCGCCTACTACGGCTTTCTCGACGCGTACTACGAGCAAGCATCGCCGCGTGCGCAGCTGACCGCAACGAGCCTCCCGGTCCTCGTCGCCAAGGCTGGGATCGATGCACCAGGGCTCAATTCGTCCATCGACCGCTTCGTTGCTCGAGCTCGGAGAGTCGGTGCGCCCGTCGAGCTGCTCGTGCATGAGCGCGGGCGCCATGTCTTCGACGCAGCGGCGAACGACTCACGCGCACGCGCCATCCTCCGGCGCACACTCGCCTTCCTCCGCCTGCAACTCCAGCGCTGAGCAGCTCTGGGGTTAGCATTCCGCGGGATGGCTCAGGTGCTCCCCGTGGAGGGCGATCTCCGGCGCGTCATCGGCGACGGAGAAAGCGTCCCCGACGGCGAGGTCGCAGGGCTCGACGAGAGCGATCTGCTCGAGCTCTACCGCTCGCTCGTGCTGCTGCGCACCTACGACGAGCGATCGGTCGTCTACCACCGCCAGGGACGCGTCGGGACGTACGCGATCTTCTGGGGGCACGAGGCGATGCAGGCCGGGTCCGTCCATGCACTCGAGGACGACGACTGGATCTTTCCGAGCTACCGCGAGTCGGCGATCGGCCTGCTGCGCGGGATGCCTGCGGCGACCATTCTCTCCTGGTGGCGGGGCCATCCGAGCGGCTGGTGGAACCCTGCCGACTACAACATCGCCTCAATCTGCGTCCCGATCGCGACGCACGTGCCGCACGCAGCGGGCCTTGCCTGGGGTAAGCGCCTGAAGGGCGAGCCCGGGTGCGCGATCGTGTACTTCGGCGACGGCGCGACGTCCGAGGGGGCCTTCCACGAGGGCGCGAACTTCGCCGCCGTGATGCGTGCGCCGGCCATCCTCTTCTGCAACAACAACGGCTGGGCGATCTCCACGCCCGTCTCCGCGCAGACGCGCGCCCAGACGCTCGCCGACAAGGCTGTTGGGTACGGGATCCCGGCCGCGCGCGTGGACGGCGGGGACGTGCTCGCGGTGTACGAGGCGACGCGGGAGGCCGTGCGGCGAGCGCGTGCCGGCGAGGGGCCAAGCTTCATCGAGGCCGTCACGTACCGCGTGGCCCCGCACGCGACCGCGGACGATCCCTCGGCCTACATCGACGCGGAGCAAGTCGAGGAGGCGCGGGCGAACGAGTGCGTCGGGCGCTTCGAGCGGTACCTGCGCAGGCTCGACGTGCTCACGGACGAGCTCGAGCAGCAGACCAGGGCGGACGCGCTCGTCGTGATGCGCGCTGGGATCGCGACCGCCGAGGCCGAGCCCATCCCAGACCCCGGCCTTCTCTTCGAGCACGCGCTCGCCGATCCGCCGGCTGCGTGGGAGCACGACCTGGCCGAGCTGCGGAGGATCCTCGGCGAATGACCGAGCGGTTCCTGGTCGAGGCAGTCAACGACGCGCTCCACGTGGAGATGGAGCGCGACGCGGCGGTGATGGTGCTCGGTGAGGACGTCGGTCGAGCGGGCGGCGTCTTTCGCGCGACGGCCGGTCTGCGCGATCGGTTCGGCCCCGATCGCTGCGTCGATACGCCGCTCGCCGAGGCCGGGATCCTGGGCTCGGCCGTCGGGTTGTGCATGGCCGGTTTCCGGCCGGTCTGCGAGATGCAGTACGACGCCTTCTCGTATCCGTGCCTCGACCAGCTGATCACGCACGTCGGTCGCTACCGCTGGCGCACCGGCGGGAAGATGATCTTTCCGCTGACGATCCGCATGCCGTACGGGGGCGGGGTCCGCGCCCCCGAGCTGCACGACGACTCGCCCGAGACCTACTACGTGCACACGCCCGGGATCAAGGTGGCCATTCCCTCCACCCCGGCGGACGCGAAGGGCCTTCTCGCTGCCGCCATCCGCGATCCGGATCCAGTGGTCATCCTCGAGCCGAAGCTCGTCTACCGCACTGCCCGCGGCGAGGTGCCCGAGGGCGAGCACGTGGTGCCGCTCGGCAAGGCGCGACTGGCGCGGGAGGGCTCGGATCTGACCCTCGTCGCCTATGGAGCGATGGTGCCGGTCTGCGAGCGCGCGGCCGACGAGCTCGACGCATCCGTCGAGGTGCTCGACATCCGCAGCCTGAAGCCGCTCGACGAGGAGGCCCTGCTCGCGTCGGCCGCCAAGACAGGACGCGTCGTGCTCGTACAGGAAGCGCCACGTACCTGCGGCTATGCGGCCGAGCTGGCGGCGATCCTCGCGGAAAAGGCGATCCTCGACCTGCGCGGGCCTGTCCTGCGGGTGACGGGGTACGACGTCCCGTACCCGTACTGGTCGATCGAGGACGCGTACATGCCCTCGGTCGCGCGCGTCGTCGACGCCGGCCGGCGCCTGCTCGCGTTCTAGTGGCCGTTCACGAGCTGCCGCTCGACAGGGCGACGCTGCACGGCCACTTCTCCCCCGGGCTCACCCCGGTCCTGTCGATCGACCCGGGCGATTCGGTGCGATTCGCGACGCCGAATGCCGACTGGTATCTCGAATCAGGCGAGCAGCTGGAGGCGCGATTCCCCACCCTCGACACCGGTCACGCGCTCGCCGGTCCGATCGAGGTGCGCGGCGCGCCGGCCGGATCGACCCTCGTAGTCCACATCGATGAGGTGCGGCCGGGCTCGTGGGGCGTCACCCATGCGGAGCCGCAGCACGTCGTCCGCTGGGAGCTCGAGGGCACGACGGGGCGGGGCGCGGGCCGGAGCGTCCGGCTGGCTCCGTTCCTCGGCGTGCTCGGGATGCCGCCGCCCACGCCGGGTGTTCACTCCACGATTCCGCCGCGGCGCTGGGGCGGGAACATCGACTGCAAGGAGCTCACGGCCGGCAGCACCCTCTTTCTCCCGATTCCGGTCAACGGTGCGCTGTTCTCGGCCGGCGACGGCCATGCCGCCCAGGGCGACGGTGAGGTCTCGGGAACAGCTATCGAGTGTCCGGTCGAAGCGCAGGTGACGCTCGACGTACGCGACGACCTGCCGCTCGAGTGGCCGATCGCACGAACCGAGTCGGCGTGGCTGACCTTCGGCTTCGACGAGCACCTCGGGAGGGCAGCACGAATCGCGGTGGAAGGCATGCTCGACCTCATGGAACGCGAGCATGACCTCACCCGAGAAGATGCACTTGCACTCGCCTCGGTCGTCGTCGACCTGCGTGTGACGCAGGTCGTCAACGAAACACTGGGTGTGCACGCAGTGCTGCGCGATGATGCCCTGCGTTGCTCATGAAAGACCGCCGTCGAGATCCGCCCTACCGCATACGTACAGAGCGCCTCCTCCTCCGCTGTTGGAATCCCTCCGATGCGCCGCTGCTCAAGAACGCAATCGATTCCAGCCTGGAGAACCTCGGCAGGTGGATGCCGTGGGCGCGGGAGGAACCCACCTCTCTCGAGGAGAAAGCGGAGCTCCTGCGGCGCTTTCGCGGACGGTTCGATCTCGGCCAGGACTTCGTCTACGGCATCTTCGACGCGGCCGAGACGGAGGTCGTGGGCGGGACGGGCCTCCACACACGAGCGGGCGATGACGCGCTCGAGATCGGCTACTGGATCCGTGACGGCCGTGTGGGAAACGGGTTCGCAACGGAGACCTCGGCGGCGTTGACTCGCGTCGCGTTCGAGGTGTGCGGGGTCGATCGGGTCGAGATCCGGGTGGATCCCGCCAATGCGGCGAGCCTGGCGATCCCGCGCAGGCTCTACTACGGGGAGGAGGGGACGTTGCGACGTCGGCTGCCGAACGGCGAAGACGCGCCGTCCGACGTCACGATCTTCTCCCTGTTCGCGGCCGAGGTCGCCGGAACGCCCGCTGCCGACGCCCGGGTCGAGGCCTTCGACGCGCTCGGTGAACGCGTCTTGTAAGCCCGGGGCGGCTCCGCCTCCGAAGCGAGCGGTGAGGGAAAGGCGAGCCATTCATTAGGGTGGGTCGCGCCGTGGCCTACGAGTTCAAGTTGCCCGATCTGGGCGAGGGTTTGACCGAGGGCGAGATCGCACGCTGGCTCGTCGCGGAGGGCCAGGAGATCGCCGAGGACGACCCGCTCGTCGAGATCCAGACCGACAAGACGACGGTGGAGATTCCCTCTCCGGCCGCCGGAACGGTGACGCGCATCTTCGTCGCCGAAGGCGACGTCGTTCCGGTCGGCACCGTGCTCGTCGTCATCGGCGACGAGAGCCCGACGGGGGCGGCGGCCGAGGGAGATGCGAGACCCGCCGCGTCGCGAGACGAGCTTGTGTTGCAACAACACAAGCTCCCACCGGCACGCGTTCAGGCCACGCCGCTCGTGCGCCGGCTCGCGGAGGAGCTCGGCGTGGAACTCGACTCCGTAGCGGGCTCCGGGCCCAACGGGCGCATCGTCGAGGCCGACGTGCGAGCCGCGGGCGGGCGGGAGAAAGTGTTGCAACAACACAAAGTTCCCACGGCACGCGAGGGGCGGCGGGAGCCCGTGCGGGGAGTGCGACGCCGGATCGTCGAGCACCTGACCCAGGCGCACCGGGAGGTGCCGGCCGTCACCTTCGTCGAGGAGTGCGATTTCACGGGAGTGAACCTGCAGCTGCTCGTGCCGCTCGCGCTGAAGGCCACGGCGGAGACGCTCAAGGAGTTCCCGGAGCTGAACGCGCGCCTGGAGGCCACCGACGATGGATCGAGCGAGATCGTCTACCTCGACCGCTACGACCTTGGACTCGCCGTCCAGACTGAGGAGGGACTCGTCGTCCCGGTCATCCGCGGCTGTGATTCGGCATCGCTCGAGGAGCTGACAGCCGAAACGGTGCGTCTGGCCGAGGCCGCCCGTTCGGGCAGGCTGACACCGGAGGAGCTCCGGGGCGGAACGTTCACGATCACGAGCGCGGGCAAGCTCGGGGGCGTGTTCGTGACGCCACTGGTGAACTACCCGGAGGTCGCGATCCTCGGCATCCACCGCATTGCGTCCAGGCCCGTCGCGAGCGGCGGGCAAGTCGCTATTCGCGACATGGGCAACGTGTCCGTGACCTTCGACCACCGTGTGGTCGACGGCGCCCGCGCTGCCGCGTTCTGTCTCGCCGTCGTCGAGCGCCTGCAGGCGAGTCGACGTCGAGACGTCGAGCGCCTGCAGGCGAGTCGACGTCGCTCCTGACGAGCCTCCGGTCGCCCGCTCAGGCGACGGCGAGCTCGGGGGCCAGATGCGGCGCGAGCATCACCTCGATGCGAGGGGCGCTCGTCCGGCCCTCCAGGCGAGCCACCGCACGCTTCCCCTTCACGAGCACGAGCGTAGGTACCACCTCGATCTTGAACCGCTCCGCAAGCTCCGGGCTTGCGTCGACGTCGACGCGCCTCACGCGCAGCCGGCTCCGCTCCTTGCGCGCCAGGTGAGCGAGGAGGCTCTCCATGCGCCGCGCCGGGCCCGAGCGCTCGGACCAGAAGAACACCAACAAGGGGCGCAGGTCTTCGCTCACGAATTCTCCTCCTGAGTGATGCAGAGCGGGTGGACGTGTTGTATGCCCTGAAAACGGACCGGCCAAACGCGTTCCCGCTGGCACCGCGCTCTCTACACTCCGAACGAGATGGGCGACTGGTACACGATCGGCCTCACCCTGGGTTTGGGCGCTGCCATCGGTGTCCTCTTCGCCGGCCTGCTCTCCGCGACGCCGTTGGGTCGCATTGCGGGTGTCGTACTCGCGGGCCTCGTCGGCGCGGCCGCAGGAGTGCTCGTCGAGGATTGGGCCGAGATCGCGGCGGGAGCTACCGGCGGTCTCGCTGGTGCCGCCGCTGCAGCGATCATCGTCGGAGGGGCTCTGCGGCGTGGCGGCACGCGCGGCGGCCTCGGGCTGATCGTCGCGGTCGTTGCGGTGGGGCTGGCGGCGCTCGCCTTCGTCCCGGTGGTCGGCTACCTCGAGGCTGTGGGACTACCGGCGCTGGCCGCACGGCTGCGCCGCACGCGAGGCGAGCGATATGCGGGCCTCCGCTCGCTCGCCAAGGACTGAGCCACGCCGCAGCGCAAGCTGATCCTCATCGTGATCGACGGCCTGACTCCGTCGATGTTCGAGAGTGCTGTCGCCGAGCGGCTGACGCCCACACTGGCCTTCCTCGCCGGCGAGGGCACGTACGGCCGGGCAGTCTCGACCTTCCCTTCCTTGACGCCGGTCTGCCTCTCCTCGCTCGCGACCGGAGCACATCCGGACGTCCACGAAATCCCGCATCTCGTCTGGTACCACCGCGGGGAGTCGCGACTCGTCGAGTACGGCTCCTCGTTCGGCGCGGTGCTCGCCGCCGGTGCACGGCGCTCCCTGCTGGACACGATCTACGAGCTGAACTCGAGCCATCTCGGGAGCCGGGCCGTCACCGTGTACGAGGCGCTCGAGGATGCGGGGCTGACCGCGGCTGCGATCAACATCACGTGCTACCGCGGACGTACTCCGCACCGGCCGACGGTGCGCATGCTGACTCGCCCTGCCTACGGCCCCAAGCGCTTCTTCTTCTACAGCTTGTTCGAGTCGGACGTCACCGGCGCGCCGCTCGCAGTTCGGAACCGGCCAGCGGGCACGATCGACGCGTACGCGGGGTCGGTCGGTCGCTGGCTCGTCACGCGCGACGGCTTCGACTTCCTCGTCTTCTACCTCTCCGACTACGACTACGCCTCGCACGCCCAGGGCCCGGATGCGGCGCACGAAGCGCTCTCACGTTGCGACGCCACGGTCGGCTCGCTGGTGGAAGCGGCCGGTGGTGAGGCCGAGTTCCTGGAGCGCTATGCCGTCATCCTCTGTTCCGATCACGGCCAGACCGAGGTCTCGGAGATCGCCCGCCTCCAGGACCACTTCCCCGATGCGCTCGTTACCGCCTCCAACCGCGCAGGCATGGTCTACGCCGACGGGGAGGCGGGCCCGCTCGCACGGCGGCTCGACGGCGTTCAGGGAGTGGAGGTCGTCCTCTTCCGCGAAGGCGACGAGGCAATCGCCCGGCGTGACGGTGAAGAATTGCGCTTCAGGCGGACCGAGAGCTCCTTCTCCACGACAGGACACGAGGGCATCCTGGACTACCCGGACGGCCTTGAGCGTGCCTGGGCGGCGCTCGCGAATCCCAACGCAGGCGAGCTGCTCGTCTCCGCCACTCCGGGCTGGGAGTACTCCGATCTCGGCGGCCGCCACCACCTCGGCGGCGGCTCCCACGGCTCCCTGACGACCGGCGACTCGGAGGTGCCCATGCTCACGATCGGCCTGGATCGACAGCCGACGTCGATCACCGGAGTGATGCCCCTCGCCCTCGCGCACTTCGGCGTCCCACCGCCACCGTACGCACGGATGCTCGTGGCGCCATGACCGCCCGCACGCGGCTGCTCGACCGGCTCCGCCACCACGGCGTGCGCGACGAGCGCGTGCTCGAGGCGATCGCACGGGTACCGCGCGAGCAGTTCGTCCCCGAGCGGTTGCGTGAATCAGCCTACGACGACAATGCACTACCGATCGGGTACGGCGCGACGATCTCGCAGCCGACGATGGTCGCCCGCATCTGCGAGGAGCTTCAGCTGGGGGGCACCGAACGCGTGCTCGACGTCGGAACCGGGTCGGGATATCAGGCTGCCGTCCTCGCCGAGCTCGTTTCCGAGGTCGTCTCGATCGAGCGGGTCCCCGAGCTGGCCGAGCAGGCTCGGGCGAACCTCGCCGCGAGCGGCTACGGGGCGGCGGTCGACGTCCTGGTCGGAGACGGGACGCTGGGCGTGCCGGAGCGAGCGCCGTACGATGCGATCGCGGTCGCGGCCGCTGCGCCCGAGCCGCCGCTGGCGCTCTACGAGCAGCTGGTGGTGGGCGGCCGGCTCGCCGTGCCGGTCGGCAGCCGCCGGGGACAGCGACTTGAGATCGTGACGCGCAATCCCACCGGGCCGGCCGTCGTCCGTTCCGTGCCGTGCCGGTTCGTCCCGCTGGTCGGACAGGAAGGATTCGCCGAGTAGGGGCGAGACCTGGCCTCGCTGCTAGGCTCGCGCGGGTTTCATGGAGCGTTCCCCAGCCGTCCACGCGCCCAGCGCGCTCGCCCGCACGCGCGGAGCGCTCAAGCGCCGGCACAACTGGGTGCAGCTCGTGCGCTTCTGCATCGTCGGGACAAGCGGCTACATCGTCAACTTGGCTGTGTTCGTGGCGCTCTTGAAAGGCCTCGACTTCCACTACCTGCTCGCCGCCACGGGCTCATTTCTCGTTGCTGTGACGAACAACTACACGTGGAACCGCCTCTGGACGTTCCGCCGCCAGCGCGGCCACGTGGCCTACCAGGGGCTGCGCTTCTTCATCGTCTCCGTGGTCGCGCTCGCCGCCAACCTCCTGGTCCTCCACGCTCTCGTCCAGCTCGACCTCGCGAAGGTGCTCGCGCAGGCGATCGCGATCATCCTCGTGACGCCGCTGAATTTCATAGGAAACAAGCTCTGGTCCTTCAGGTTGCGCTAGCGACGCTCGCGCTCGCGGGACCCGCGCATGCGGCTACCACCGCTCCCACGACCCCGGTCTACGACGGGGAAGGCCGCCTCGTCCAGACACCGTTCGCTCCCGCGGCGGGCGCACGACGACTGACAGAGGAGCAGGCGGTGGCAGTCTTCCGCCGCCACGGAAAGGTCGCCGATTGGCTCGACCGCTATCCCCCGAAGCCACAGACGGACGCGGAGTACCGACCGGCGACCGGGGAGTGGGTCGTGAAGATCTGGTCCGGCAAGGCCGGGCAGATCGCGCTCGGCAAGGTCGACGACGGCTCCGGTGCGGTGCGCGAGGCGTGGACGGGGCCACAGGTGGCCTGGACAATGGCGCGCGGCGGTGCTGGTGCGTTCGGCGGCCGAACGATCAACACGGCGTGGGTCTGGCTGACTTTCTGCGCCGCCTTCCTGCTCGGGCTGGCCGACCTGCGACGCCCTCGCTCGCTGCGGAACCTCGACCTACTCGCGCTGCTCTCGTTCACGATCTCCCTGCGCTTCTTCAACGAGGGGGAGATCTTCTGGAGCGCGCCGCTCGCCTATCCCCCACTCGTCTATCTCCTCGCCCGCTGCCTCTGGATCGCGCGTCGCGACCGGCCGCCGCGCGTTTCTCGCCCCGTCTGGCCGGTGTGGCTGCTCGCTGCCGCCGCAGTCTTCCTCGCCGGCTTCCGCGTCGGGCTGAATGTCGAAGCGCCACGGAGCGTGATCGACGTCGGCTTCGCGGGCGTCGTCGGAGGCCAGCGCATCGCGAACGGCCAGATGCCGTACGGGAACATGCCGGAGCAGGGGGACCTGAAGCCGTGCGGGCCGGCCGACGCGGAAGGAGAGATCCGGGAGCGGATCCAGACCAACGGCCGGTGCGAGGCCTCCAACGCGCGCGGCGACACGTATGGGCCGGTCTCCTACCTCGCCTACGTCCCCGGCTATCTGGTATTCGGGTGGACCGGGAAGTGGGACGAGCTGTGGGCGGCGCACGCCACGTCTCTCCTCTTCGACGCGCTCTGCCTCATCGGGCTCGCGCTGGTCGGCCGCCGCTTCGGCGGCAACCGGCTCGCGGCGACGCTTGCCTTCGCGTGGGCCGCCTATCCCTTCACCCTCTACGCGTCGAACTCGAACACGAACGACACGATCATGCCGGCGTTCCTGATCTTCGGCTTCTGGCTGGCCGCCTCGCCGTGGTCGCGTGGAGCGGCCGTCGCGCTCGCGGGCTGGACGAAGTTCGCAGCGCTCCTGCTGGCGCCGCTCTGGCTTTCCTATCCCGCCGGCTGGCGACCTCCCGCCCGCCGGTTCGCGGCTGGCTTCGCACTTGCCACGCTGGCTGCATTCAGCATCCTGCTGCTCGAGCCCGAGCCGCTGCACGCGGCACGCGTGTTCGCAGAGCGGACGCTCGGCTTCCAGCTCGACCGCGACTCCCCGTTTTCGATCTGGGACTGGGGTCAGTACCACGCCCGCGGGATCCCCGACCTGCAGCGCGTGCAACAGGTGCTCCAGGTGCTCCTCGTCGGCGGTGCCCTGCTCGTCGCCTTCGTGCCGCGCAGGAGGTCGCCCCTCCGGCTGGCTGCGCTCACGGCAGCGCTCCTCATCGGCTTCGAGCTCGTGCTGACGCACTGGTTCTACCTCTACATTCCCTGGTTCTTCCCCTTCGTCGCCTTCGCAATTCTTTTCGGTCGTGACCGCGTCCCGTCGGTTCACTAGCGTCGCCGCACTCGCCGCGAGCGGGCTCTTCCTGCTCTGCTGGGAGGTCTCCGACACCGGGCCTCTGAACCGGGAGCAGATCGTCGACATACCCGTGTACGAGACCTACGGGAACGCGATCGAGCGCGGGCTAATCCCGTACCGCGACTTTCGGCTCGAGTACCCCCCGGGAGCACTGCCGGTCTTCGCTCTGCCGGTGCTCGCAAGCGAGCGGGGCGATAGCGCCGGCTTTCGTCGAGCGTTCGAGGGCCTGATGAAGCTGTTCGGGATCGCGACCGTCTCCCTCGCTGCAGCGCTGCTCTTGGGTCTCGGAGCCTCGCGGGCGCGGGTGACGGCCGCACTCGCCGGCATGGCCCTGTTCCCGCTCCTGCTCGGGTCGGTCGTGCTGACACGGTTCGATCTCTGGCCGGCGCTCTTGACAGTGGCGGCGCTGACAGCGCTCGTGTGGCGGCGCGACCGCCTCGGCTTCGGCCTGCTGGGGCTCGCGGTCGCGGCGAAGCTGTATCCGGCGGTGCTGGCCCCGCTCGCGCTCTCCTACGTGTGGCGGCGGCGGGGCCGCCGTGAGGCGCTGGTCTGCCTCGGGGTGTCGGGCGCGATCGTCCTGCTCTCATTCCTGCCCTTCCTCGTGCTCGCCCCGGACGGCGTCGCGTACAGCCTTGGCCGACAGCTCAGCCGACCGCTGCAGATCGAGAGCCTCGGGTCGGGATTCTTCCTGGTCGCACACCAGCTCTTCGGGCTGGAGCTCGAGATGCGCTCCGGCCACGGCTCCCAGAACCTCGAGGGGCTCGGGCCGGCGGTTGTAGCAGTCGGCCTGAGCCTTCTCCAGCTCGGCGTGCTCGCTTGGATCTGGCTGCGGCGACCCGCCACCGCCGAGGAGCTCGTCCGGTGGGCTGCGGCCGCGCTCGTCGCGTTCGTGGCGCTCGGGAAAGTGCTCTCGCCGCAGTTTCTGATCTGGCTCGCGCCGATCGTCCCGCTCGTCGCGGGACGGCGAGGGCGGAGCGCGTGGGGATTGCTCGCGAGCGCGATGGTGCTCACGCAGTTGTGGTTTCCCTCCCGGTACTGGGAGCTGGCACTGGAGTTCGATCCGCTCGCGTCATGGCTCGTGCTGGTGCGCGACCTCGTGCTCGTCGCGCTGCTCGTCGTCCTCGTGCGAGCCTCTAGGGATAGAGGACGCGAACCGGCTCGATCGCCGTAGCACGACCGGATGCATCGCAGTCGATCAGCGCGCCTTCGATGCGCACGTCGCCGTCGGCCGGTTCGAAGCGAACGGGCATCCCCGTGCGCATCCGGTAGATGGCCAGGTCTGCCTTGACGCCGATGACGGAATCGTGCGGGCCGGTCATTCCGACGTCAGTGATGGCGGCGGTGCCGCCCGGCTGGATGCGCGCGTCGGCCGTCTGCACGTGGGTGTGCGTGCCGACCACGGCGGTGACTTTGCCATCGAGCCAGCGCGCGAGCGCGATCTTCTCGCTCGTCGCCTCGGCATGCACGTCCACGACGACGACCCGCGTTTCTGCCCGAGCCTCCTCCACGAGGCCGTCGATCACCTCGAACATGTCCGTCGCCGCCGAGAGAAAGAGCGAGCCCAACACGTTGATCACTGCGACCTTCGTGCCGTCGGTGGCGGTTCCCACCGCGAGCCCTCGTCCCGGCGCGGCGGAAGCCATGTTTGCAGGCCGGACGACACGCTCGGAGCCGGAGAGATACGGGTTGATCTCGCGCCGTCGCCAGGTGTGGTTGCCGAGGGTGATCACGTCGGCCCCGGCGGCGAGGAGCCGCTCGGCCAGCTTCGGCGTGATGCCGACCCCGTCGGCGACGTTCTCACCGTTCAGGATGCAGAAGGAGACGTCCAGTTCGTCGCGGAGCGAGTGGAGACGGTCCTCGACAGCCTTCCGGCCAGCCGAGGCGACCACATCTCCGACGAAAAGGATCCTCAGCGTGTTACCGGATCGAGAGAGTGGCCGCCGGATGGATCTCCAGGGTCACGTTGTTTCCCGCATCCTGCGTGTGGCGCGCGAGCGCCTGGTACTCGACCTTCGACAGATCCAACACGACCCCGATCTTCGAGCGACCGGACGCGACCGTGGAGCCGACCGTCAGCGCGGGATCGGGCCGAAGGTGCGTCAGCGAGACGATCACCGACGGCGCTTCGTGAGGGCGGATGTCGATTCGCGCGCCCTGGACACGGTTGGAGACGACGTAGTCGGTGATTCCGACGACAGCCCCGTCGACCGGCGCGTAGACATCGGTGCCGGGCGCGGCGCCCACGTCGAGCGCGGAGGTTCCCGGCCCCCTGCTACCGCTCAGCTGAAACCAGACCAGACCGTCCTGCCTCGTGCCTGCGATCCGGTGCCAGAGCCGGGAGAGCAGCCCGGCGTTGCCTTGCCGGCCCACCGGATCGAGCGTGAGCGCCCCGGCACCGGCGCGGTGGTAGCCGATCGCCGTCACGGCGCTCTGGGCAACCGGGAGCTGCAGGCGGAGCGAGCCAAGGGTCGCGACGATCTGCGACTGCGGAGCGCCGCCGGGCAGCACGCTGGCCGCAGCGAGCGGTCGCGGTGTCGACGCCCCGGAGCCGAAGGCGGTCACAAGAAGGGTCAGCAGGAGAACCGCCGAAAGCAGAGCGGCGGCGGCGATGCGCCTCGCCCGAAGATCGGCACGTTGCCGGGCCGGGCGACGCCTGCGCGCGCGCAGGCGTGCGGCGCCGTCCTGGGTGGCCGAAGGCATGGGCGGCACCATATCCCAACCTTCCGAAACCTTCCACCGGCCGAAGCCCGGGTCGGATCCAGGTGTCCAGCCGTTGAAGAGGGCGGCGATACCATCGCCGCGATGACCCGGCCCGAGCTGCTCGCTCACGCGCACCACGGTAGGGACGCCTCAGGACGGAACCCATGACGACGCTTCTGGCCGCGCTGGGCGTCTCGCGCCGATACGGCGCTCGCACGGCACTGGAGCCCTGCGAGCTCGAGCTGCGTGCATTCGAGGCAGTTGCCCTGGTAGGCCCCAACGGTGCCGGCAAGTCGACGCTCCTCTCGATCCTCGCCGGCGCGCTCGACCCCACGAGCGGCCGAGTCGAGACCGCGGAGCGCGTCGGCTGGGCTCCACAGCGCCCCGCGCTGTACGGGAAGCTGACGCCACGCGAGAACGTCCAGCTCTTCGCGAGACTCGACAGTGTGCCGTCCATCTCGACGGACCTGCCTGACCGTCCCGCGGCGCAGCTGTCGGTCGGCCAGCGACAGCGGCTCAACCTCACGCTCGCCTTCCTCGGCTCGCCGCGGGTGCTGCTGCTGGACGAGCCCACGGCCTCGCTCGACTCGGAGCGACGCGAGGAGCTCTGGGCTCGCATAGACGAGCTGAAGGCACGCGGGGGCGCCATCTGCTTCGTGACGCAGAACGTGGACGAGGTCGAGCGGGCAGACCGGGTCGGCTTGATCGAGGAAGGGCGGCTGAGGCTGCCTTGAGGAGCATCTCGCTCCTCCTTGGCAAGGACCTCCGTGTGCTGCGCCGATCGCCGTTGCTGCTCGGCGTCCTCCTCGCGTACCCGCTCGTGATCGCCGGCTTGGTCGGGCTGGTCGCGAGCTACGCGAGCGCGAAGCCGCGGGTTGCACTCGTCGACGAGGACACCCTGCCCGGTCAGATCAGGCTCGGAGGCCGCACCTTCCACGTCGAGCGGACGATCGACCGCGTCGCCGAGGAGGTGACCCTCGTCCGGCTGGACGGCGAGGAGGCGGAGCGCCAGTTGCGCTCGGGCAGGATCGTGGCGCTGCTTCGCGTTCCGCGCGGCTTCGTCGCGGACCTGCGCAGCATGGCCCGCAGTCCACGCCTGGAGCTCGAGACCACGCGCGGCGGGTTGTCCGTCCGCGTCACGCAGCAGGTGCAGGCCCTCGTCTACCAGCTCAACCGGCAACTCGAGGACGCCTATGTGGAGGCGAACCTCGAGTACATCCGCCTCCTGATCGAAGGCGGCAGGGGTCGCTTCCTCGGACAAGACTTCGACGTGCTCGGGCTGGAGCGGGCCGAGGCGCTGCTGGAGGCGCTCCCGCGCGGCCCGCGGCTCGACCGGCTCAGGGAGTTCGTTCGCATCGCTTCCGCTGCCCTCGCCGAGACAGACGATGCGCTGCGGGCGACGGCGAATCCGATCGAGCTCGTGGAGACGGACGACGAGGGTCGAACGTGGGTGCTTTCCGCTCAGGCTCAGTCCTATGCGCTCGCGCTCACGATCTCGTTCCTCGCGCTGCTGCTCGCGGCGGCCGCGCTCGCCGCCGAGCGGGACGAAGGTGTGCTGGCACGCCTTCGTCGAGGCCTCGCCGGCGCCGGCGAGCTCGTCACGGCCAAGGCAGCGCTTGCCGCCGCCGCAGCCGTGGTGGTCGGCCTCGGGATCGTGCTCGCGTTCGGCGCCATCATCGAGCTCGGGGACGTCGAGGGCGGCCAACCGTGGTCACGTGTCCCGCTCCTCGTGGTCGGGCTGGCGCTGGCTGGAGGCGCCTTCGGCGGCCTCGGCGCCCTACTGGGGGCGCTCGCCCGGGATGCGCGAACGGCCTCGCTCGTTGCGATTCTGGCCGCCCTCCCGATCGTCTTCCTCGGCCTCGTCCCACGCGAGGTCGCGCCCGCGGCCGCTTACGTGAGCGACGCCTTTCCTTTCGCGCACGCCCTGCGGTTCTTCACCTCCGCACTCTTCGACCTCGAGCCACTGGGTACGGCCGCTCGTGAGGCGGCATGGCTCGCGGGCCTGACACTGCTCTCCTGCGCGGCGGCCCGGGCTGCCGTTCGACGGCTGAGCTGACGTACCCTGTCCCTGTGAGCTCGTTTCCCGTCACGCGCCTCCGCCGGCTCCGCCGCACGGACGCGCTGCGTGCGCTCGTGCGCGAGACGCGGCTCGACCTCGACGACTTCGTGATGCCCCTCTTCGCGTGCCCGGGTGAGGGGGTCGTGCGGCCCGTGGACGGCCTCGACGGGATCGCCCAGCTCTCGGTCGACGAGCTCGTGCGCGAGGCTGGAGAGCTGGCCGGTCTGGGCGTGAAGACTCTCCTCCTGTTCGGCATTCCCGAGGAGAAGGACGAGGAGGGCTCGGGCGCCTGGGAGGAGGACGGGATCGTGCAGCGGGCGCTCCGGGCGCTTCGTGCTGAGCACCAGGGACTCGTATTGATCACCGACGTGTGTCTCTGCGAGTACACCTCGCACGGCCATTGCGGTGTGTTGCGCGACGGGGAGGTCGCGAACGACGAGACGCTCGACCTGCTTGCCCGCACCGCCGTCTCGCACGTGGAGGCGGGCGCCGACGTAGTCGCCCCCAGCGACATGATGGACGGCCGTGTCGGCGCGATTCGCGAGGCGCTTCCGGACACGCCGATCGTCGCCTACTCGGCCAAGTACGCATCCGCCTTCTACGGGCCGTTCCGAGAGGTGGCCGAGTCGGCACCGCAGGAAGGCGACCGCCGCGGCTACCAGATGGATCCCGCGAACGCGCGCGAGGCGCTGCGCGAGTGCGAGCTCGACCTGGAGGAGGGAGCCGACGTCCTGATGGTGAAGCCCGCCCTCCCCTATCTCGACGTGATTCGGACAGTCCGCGAGAGCTTCGACTGTCCAGTCGCGGCCTATAACGTCTCCGGCGAGTACGCGATGGTCAAGGCTGCCGCCGAGCGCGGCTACCTCGACGAGCGACAGGCGGCGCTCGAGTCCCTGACCGCGATCAAGCGCGCCGGCGCCGACCTCGTCTTCTCCTACTGGACGAAGGATCTCGCGCGATGGCTCTGAAGCAGCGGAGCGACCTGGCGCGCCGCGCGGAGCGCCTGATCCCGGGAGGGGTCAACTCGCCGGTGCGGGCGATGCGCGCAGTCGGGCTCGACGAGCCGATCTTCATGCGCAGCGGCTCCGGCTCGACGATCGAGGACGTGAACGGCAACCGGTACGTGGATTGGGTGATGTCGTGGGGACCGCTGATCTTCGGTCACGCAGACCCCGAGACGCTGACGGCGATCGGGGTTGCCGCCCGCCGCGGCACGACCTTCGGCGCGCCGACCGAAGCGGAGGTCGAGCTCGCGCAGGAGATCGTCGACGCGGTGCCCTCGGTCGAGCTCGTGCGCCTCGTCTCGTCGGGCACCGAGGCGACGATGAGCGCGATCCGGCTCGCGCGGGCAGCCACGCACCGGGATCGGATCCTCAAGTTCGCAGGTGGCTACCACGGACACGTCGACGCCCTGCTCGCGAGCGCGGGCTCCGGCCTCGCCACGCTGGGCATCCCCTCGAGCCCGGGCGTGCCGAGCGGAGTGACAGCCGACACGATCGTGACGGCGTACAACGACCTCGACGCCACCGCGGCGGCGGTCGAGCGCTACGGGGAGGGCCTCGCCGCGATCGTGGTCGAGCCGGTGGCGGGGAACATGGGAGTCGTGCCGCCCGCGCCGGGCTTCCTCGAGGCACTGCGCGCGCTCTGCGACGCCTCCGGCGCCTTGCTCGTCTTCGACGAGGTGATCACCGGCTTCCGCGTCGCGCGAGGCGGTGCGCAGGAGCGCTACGGCGTCATCCCCGACTTGACGATCCTCGGCAAGATCGCCGGCGGCGGCCTGCCCGCGGCGGCCTTCGGCGGGCGCGGCGACGTGATGGAGCGGCTCGCGCCCTCGGGCGACGTCTACCAGGCCGGCACCCTCGCCGGGAACCCGCTCGCGACCGCGGCCGGGATCTCGGTCCTCCGCCGCCTGCGCGACCCGCTGGTCTACGAGGAACTGGAGGCGAAGGGAGCACGGCTCGAGGCGGGACTGCGACCGTTCGGCCGGGTTCACCGCGTCGGCGCGATGGCGACCCTCTTCCTCGCCGACGGCGGTATCCGCACATTTGCCGATGCACAGAGGAGCGACACGGATCGGTACGGCGCGCTGTTCCGCCACCTGCTCGAGCGAGGCATCTACATCGCACCGTCGCAGTTCGAGTGCCTCTTCGTCTCGCTCGCGCACTCCGACGCGGACATCGACCGCACGATCGCGGCCACCGCAAGCTTCTTCGAAGCTTCCGGTGGTTAGGCTATGGACTCGATCTGGGACCGCCTCGCCGAAGAGGCTGCCGCCGAAAGCGTGCTCTGGGCGGACGCCCTGCTTCCTAACCACGAGCGCCAGCTCGTGGCGGTGTTCAGCCCGCTCGCGCCGCAGCGGTTCGCGCTCGGTCTGGAGTCGATCTACGAGGGCTACCTGCTCCATTACGGCCGCCCCCGGCTGTTCGAGCCGGGAGCTGCGGACGCGGCGTTGCTGCTCGGGGACTACCTCTACGCGCACGGGCTCGTCCGGATCGCCGCGCTCGGGGAGGTCGAGGCGGTCGCAGCACTCGCGGAGCTGATCTCGGCGTGCGCGCACCTCCGCGCCGAGGGTCACGAGGGCGACGGCGACGAGTGGGTCACCGCCGCGGGCCGGCTCGGCGGCGAAGCTGACGCGGAAGCGGTCGAGCGAGCGCTGAACCTGCACGCAGCGCGCTTCGGTTGATTTCGCCACCGCCCGGGGCAGAGAATGTTCCCGTGGCCGAGGCCAGCGCTCCCGTCGCCGATCCGCGAGCCCGCCAGGCCGGCAGCGCGGAGACGAACCCGTACCAGGCCGTCACGCTCTTCTTCGACCGCGCGGCCGATCACATCGGGCTCGGGGACGAGATGCGGGAGATCCTCCGGACCTCGTACCGCGAGCTGACCGTCCAGGTGCCCGTGCGGATGGACGACGGCCGGCTGGAGGTGTTCACGGGCTATCGCGTCCAGCACAACGCCGCGCGAGGGCCCTACAAGGGCGGCATCCGCTACCACCCGGACGCGGACATCGACGAGGTGCGGGCGCTCGCGGCGCTGATGACCTGGAAGACCGCGCTCATCGACGTGCCCTTCGGCGGGGCCAAGGGCGGGGTGCAGTGCGACGCGCGCGAGATGAGCCTGGGCGAGCGGCAGCGGCTGACGCGTCGTTTCACGAACACGATCAGCTACCTGCTCGGCATCAACCGCGACATTCCGGCGCCGGACGTGAACACAGACGCGCAGACGATGGCCTGGATGATGGACGCCTATTCCGCCCGGTACGGCTACACGCCTGCGATCGTGACCGGGAAGCCGGTCGAGCTCGGCGGCTCCCTGGGCCGCGAGGCGGCAACCGGGCGCGGGTGTGTCTACTGCCTGGCCGAGGCTGCGCGCGACTACGGCGTGGAGCTCGCCGGGGCGACCGTGGCCGTTCAGGGATTCGGCAACGTCGGCTCGTGGTTCGCTCGCCTGGCGCCGGAGCTCGGTTGCCGCATCGTGGCCGTCTCCGACGTTCGCGGCGGCGTGATGCGGAGCGAAGGTCTCGACGTCGGCGCACTGCTCGAGCACGAGCGCGAGACCGGCTCGGTCGTGGATGCGCCCGACACCGAGCCGATCTCGAACGAGCAGCTGCTGGAGCTCGACGTGGACGTGCTCGTCCCGGCAGCGCTCGATCGGGTGGTCCACTCGGGCAACGCCGACCGGATCCGGGCGCGCATCGTCGTCGAGGCGGCAAACCACCCGGTCACTCCGGGCGCGGACGAGGTGCTCCACGCGGCCGGCGTGGTCGTGATCCCGGACATCCTCGCGAACGCCGGTGGAGTCACCGTCTCCTACTTCGAGTGGGTGCAGAACATCCAGCAGTTCCGGTGGGACGAGGAGCAGGTGAACACGGAGCTCGAAAAGCGGATGAAGGCGGGATGGGCGACCACCTACGCTCGGGCCACCGCAGACGGGATCCCGCTTCGACTCGCCGCCTTCTCGATCGCGGTCGAGCGGGTGGAGCGAGCCGACAAGCTGCGCGGCTACGCCTCCTGAGTTACGATTTGCCGATGACCGCCTGGCTTCTTGCGAACGCGGCCGAAGAGGGGCGCAACGTGATCACGAGCATGCTCGTCGTGGGCCTGATCTTCGTCGCGGTGATCGCCCTCGGCGAGACGTCGCGGGCGCTGCGCCGCCGCCGCCGCGCCCACTAGACGCTCGCTTTCTCCCGGTCCAGACTGGAGCGGATGCGCTGCTACCCGTCGGGGTGGCCGCGCACGTCAGATTCGATGTGACGCTACCGTGGCTTGGTTGTTCCGCCTACTCGTGCCGTTTCTCGCTCTCGCGACGCTGGTCGCCGTCACCACAGCGTTCAGTCACGCTGCTGCGACCTCGCCCACCCGCATCATCTTTGCGAGCGATGCCACCGACGAGTTCGGCGAGCACATCGACCTCGTCGCCGTCGACGGTCGTGGGCGTCCCAAGCGTGTTGGAGACCTCGGTCGGGGGGTCCACGCCGCGCCCTCGCCGGACGGCCACCGAATCGCCTATCTGCACGAGGAGCCGCGTGACGACGGACCGCAGCTCTACGTCATGAACCGTGACGGCACGCAGAAGCGGCGGTTGACGCAGCTTTACTTCGATCTCGGGCTTACTCCTCTCCTGTGGTCGCCCAATGGGCGACGGATCATCTTCGGACGGGGCGGCCCGAAGATCGGGATTGCAGCAGCGGACGGAAGCACGGTGCGGTACATCCGCACGGCGCACGCCGTCTCGCCGGACTGGTCGCCGGATGGCAAATCGATCGCGTACACAACACAAGAACAGACGGAACCGCTGTTCCTCGCCCGTGCCGACGGCAGCCGAGCCGCCGGATCGGCATTGGATCCTCACCGCGGTGGTCTCCCGATGGCCGACGGCTCGTCGTCGTTCGCAACCGGCAGCTCTGGATCGTCGATGCCAGAACACACCGGGCACGCAGGCTACGGCACGGCAAGCTCGAGGCCATGACCCCCGTCTGGTCGCCGGATGGAAGACGCCTGGCCTTCGTCGGCTCCACCTTCTCCGGCATCCGCAGATCGACAGGGCTGTGGACGCTCGAGTTCGCGACCGGGCGCCTGGAGAGGGTGACGGTCGTCGTACCGGCCGATAGCACCGGGCTCTCCTGGAGCCCGGACGGCCGTTTCCTCGCGTTTGCTCGCCAGGGAGGGTTCCTCCAGGTCGTGAGCGCCGGCCGACGCGACAGCGCGCGAACACTCGATTCGTGGCCGCCGCGACGTGCGGCCGGTTCGCCGAACTGGCTCGGACGCAACCGGCTCATGCTCTCGACCGGCGTCACCGAGAACGATCGCGAGATCTTCGTCACGGACGCGGACGGCGGCTCGGCTATGCGTGCCCTGACCGCAAACCGTGCGGCGGACTTCCAGCCGACCGGATCGCCGGACGGTGGATCGATCGCCTATGTCTCGGCTCCGCAGGGCGGCGGAAAGCCGGCGATCTACGTGATGCGGTCCGACGGGAGCGGGAAGCGGCGGCTGCTCGGTCCGGACGTACCCTCCCAATCCTCGCCGGCCTGGTCTCCAGACGGCGCCGAGATCGCGTTCGCGGCACGTGGCACCATCTACCTGGTTGACGCCGCAGGCGGAGCTCCGCAACCGCTCGTGCGTGGATCCGAGCCGGCCTGGGCGCCCGATGGTCGATCTCTGGCCTTTCGCGGCGCGTTCGAAGGGAGGTACGGCATCTGGCTGATCGGGCGCGATGGAACCGGTGTGCGCCGCGCTCCGGGGTATCGGCTTCCCTCGTTCAGCCCCAATGCTGCGCAGCTCCTCTTCCAGCGACCGGTAGCACGTGACGCGAACGGCGTCTTCGTGGCTGACCTCGCGACGGAGAGCGAGCGCCTCCTCACGAGGGGACGCAACCCGGCCTGGTCGCCGGATGGCACGAGGATTGCTTACGACACCCGTGCTGCGATCTGGACGATTCCGAGCGAGGGCGGCGAGCGCACGCGCGTATCGACACTCAAGGGCACGTCGGAAGACCCCGCATGGCTTCCTTCTGCGGCGCCATAGCGCCAGCTTGTGACGCCGAGTCGTCACTAGACTGACCGCGATGGCCCCGCCCGCAGATCTGCGCGAGTGGATTCGCCTGCTCGAGCGGGAGGGGGAGCTCGTCCGCGTCTCCGCCGAGGTCGACCCCGACCTCGAGGTCACGGAGATCGTCGACCGGACCGTGAAGGCCGGCGGGCCGGCGCTGCTCTTCGAGAACCCGAAGGGCGCCCGGCACCCACTCCTGATCAACCAGTTCGGCACCGAGCGGCGCATGTGCCTCGGCTTCGGCGTCGAGCGGCTCGACGACGTCGCCGGAAAGCTCGAGGACGTGCTCGAGATGCAGCCGCCACAAGGGCTGCTGGAGAAGGTGCGCGGCCTGAAGAAGCTGAAGTCGATCGCCGACTCGCGCCCGAAGACCGTTTCCCGCGGCGCCTGTCAGGAGGTCGTCCTCACCGGTGAGGACATCGATCTGGGCCTGCTCCCGATCCAGCGCTGCTGGCCCGGGGACCCCGCGCCGTTCATCACCCTCCCCGCCGTGATTACGAAGGACCCGCACACGGGCGTCCGCAACGTCGGCATGTACCGAATGCAGAAGATCGACGCGCGCTCGACCTACATGCACTGGCAGCTCCACAAGGACGGCCGGGCCGACTACCTCGCCACCGAAGGGCAGATTCCGGTCGCCGTGGCGCTCGGGCTCGACCCGATCACGGCCTACTCGGCGAGCGCCCCGCTGCCCAAGCACATCGACGAGTTCATGCTCGCAGGGTTCCTCAAGGGCGAGCCGGTCGAGCTCGTCAAGGCGAAGACGGCCGACCTCGAGGTGCCTTCGAACGCCGAGATCGTGCTCGAGGGCGTGATCGAGAAGGACGAGGTCGGGCTGGAGGGCCCGTTCGGCGATCACACGGGCTACTACACCGCGCCCGAGCCGTTCCCGATCTTTCGGCTGACCGCGATCACGATGCGCCGTAACGCGATCTATCCCTCGATCGTCGTCGGCAAGCCGCCGCAGGAGGACGCGTGGCTCGGAAAGGCGACGGAGCGGATCTTTCTCCCCGCTGTGAAGCTGACGGTGCCGGAGATCGTCGACTACGACCTCCCCGTCGCCGGCGCCTTCCACAACTGCGTGATCGTCTCGATCCGGAAGGCGTTCCCCGGGCACGCGAAGAAGGTGATGCACGCGATCTGGGGACTCGGGATGCTGAGCCTCTCGAAGTCGATCGTCGTCGTCGACGCGCATGTGAACGTGCACGACTACGGCGAAGTCTTCTTCTACGTCGGCGCCAACGTCGACCCGAAGCGCGACGTCGTCCTGACCGAAGGCCCGCTCGACCACCTGGACCACGCGCCGACGCTCCAGTTCATCGGCGGCAAACTCGGTATCGATGCGACCGCGAAGGGGCCATCCGAGGGAACGCGCGAATGGCCGGAAGAGATCGTCATGAGCGCAGAGATCCGCGAGCTCGTCGACCGCCGCTGGAGCGAGTACGGGCTGCCGACGCAGGGCGACGGCCGAGTAGTACAGAATGGCCCCCCAAGGCGATTGCGGCAGCTGGTACGTCGTTGACACACGCTACGGCGCCAGGGTTGAATCACAGGAGGATCGGGACTTGAGCCAGCACGACACCGAGAAGCCGCACCTGCCCCCGCCGAGCCTCTGGCCGATCGGATTCGCGATCGGCATCGCCTGCGTCCTGACGGGCCTCGTCGTCAGCTGGGTCGCGGCCGCCGTGGGCGCGCTGATCGCGCTCGTCTTCGGGTTCCTCTGGATCCGGGACATCACGAGCGGCGTCCGCCAGCCCGCGGCCCCGGTCGAGACTGAAGCACGTCCCCTGCGTGACACTGGCGCACCGCCCGCCGCCGAGGGCGAGGCCGCCATGCCCGTCATGTCGGAAGAGGAGATCGCGGCGTATCCACGCAGCACCTTCCTCTCGGCTGCCACGCTTGGCCTCGGCGCAGTGATCGGCGGCATCATCACCGTCCCCGTCCTCGGCTTCGCCGTGCTGCCCTCGTTCACGAACCAGCGCAAGCCGAACGTCGACCTCGGCCCGCTCGAGAACTTTCCTGAGGGGCAGTTCATCATCGCGACCTACCTCGAGGATCCGAAGGTAGGTGAGGTCAGCCGGCGCACGATGTTCGTGCGGAACAACGGTCTGCTCGAGGACAAGCCGAGCTTCACCATGCTCTTCTCACGCTGCGTGCACCTCGGCTGCCCCGTGCAGCCGAACGGGATCATCGACAGCGAGAACATGAAGACGGTGGGCGAGCAGAACGTGGAGCTGACGCCCGTACTGGTCTCGAACTTCGGCTGCCCCTGCCACGGCGGCCAGTACAACACGGAGGGCAACCGGACGGCGGGGCCGCCGGTGCGCGCGCTCGACCGGGCCGAGTTCTCCGTGCGCGACGGCAAGCTCTACCTCGGCGAGTTCTACAGCGTCGGCGAGGTCAAGGGCGCGGGCGCCAGGGCGCGCATCAAGAAGTACGGCCATACGAACCCGGGCGTCCACGTCGACGGGATCGAGGCGTGGCTCTACCCGATCGAGGTGCCTGGGTAAATGGCCACCGCCGCCAAGAGGAAGTCGCCGCGCCGGCGGCAGCTCGAAGCCGCTGTCCTGTATCCGGTGGACTGGCTCGAGGAGCGCTCCGGTCTCGTCGGCGGGATCAAGTACTTCCTCTTCCGCAAGGTGCCGCGTGACACGGGCTGGTTCCACACGCTCGGCTCGGCCACGCTGACTGCGTTCCTCGTCCAGGCGATCACGGGCGTGATCCTCGCCTTCTACTACAAGCCCGACCCCGACTCGGCCTACCAGTCGATCCAGGCGATCACGAACGACCTCACGCTCGGCTGGCTCGTCCGCGGCATGCACCGCTGGGGGGCGAGCGTCTTCATCATCCTGATGTTCCTGCACATGGCCCGCGTGTTCCTCTTCGGCGCCTACAAGTATCCGCGGGAGCTGAACTGGATCATCGGCGTGCTGCTGCTCGCGCTCGGGATGGCCGAGGGCTTCACGGGTTACCTGCTGCCGTGGGATCAGACCGCGTACTGGGCGACGGTCGTCGGGATCAACATCAACGGCACGGCGCCCTTCCTCGGCCCCTTCCTCGCGCAGTTCCTGCAGGGGGGTGCCGCCATCGGGGAGGACACCCTGGGCAAGTTCTACTCGCTGCACATGCTCGCGCTCCCGGGAGCGATCATGGGCCTGATCGGACTGCACCTGTACCTCGTGATCCGGCTCGGAGTGACGTCGCCGCCGTGGTCGCCCGAGGCGGCCGGCCGCGACCGCGCGCCCGTCGTGCCGAGCGCGAACGGCCGCGAGGGTCTCGTCCGGCCGGGAGCGCGCGGAGGTGCGAATGGCTCCTAGCCGGCGGATCGTGGAGCGCCGCGAGGCGCACCAGCGCTACAAGGAGGACGTCGAGCGCACCGGGAAGCCGTTCTTCCCGCACGCGATGTTCCACGACACGGTGATGAGCCTCGTCGTCGTGTCCGTGATCGTGGGCCTCGCGACCGTGTGGTACCTCGACGCCGACGGCACCGAGGCCGGGGTGCTCGGGCCCCACTACACCGAGGAGGCCGATCCCGGGACGACGAACTTCATCCCGCGGCCGGACTGGTACTTCTACTTCCTCTTCTACCTGCTCCGGATCTTCAAGTGGCCGGAGTCGGTGATCCTCGGCACCGTCGGCATTCCGACGATCGCGCTCGTGCTCCTGCTCGCGCTGCCCTTCATCGACCTGCGGCGGGAGCGGCGGGTGCTGCGCCGCCCGGTCGCAATCGTGGCCGCGATCCTCGTGGTGCTCTCGATGGGCGTTCTCACGTACAAGGGCGCAACGGCGCGGGAATCCCTAGGCAGCGAACTGACCGAGGCGGTGCCGGTCTGGGCGGAGCGTCAAGGGTTTGCGGGCAACGAGGAGGCCGTTCGTGGCGCGGAGATCTTCGCCCAGGCCGGTTGTGCCCAGTGTCACCTCTATCTCGGTACGGGCTCGCAGAACTTCGGCGCGCCGGATCTCTCGGACATCGGCGGTGAGGACCGGGGGGCAGAGTACTTGCAGAGCTACGTCAGCAATCCGGCCCAGTTCGGCAACAACGACATGCCGCCGTTCGCCGGCCTCGGCGAGGAGAACCTGCAGAAGCTGGCGGTCTTCCTCGAGGCCTCCAAGGGCGTCGAAGGCGACTAAGTGCCCCTTCAGGCAATACAGGCCATCGCTTCCGGCAGCATCACCTGAAGGGGCACTAAGTGAGGGTCTTCCTCGGCGTGACGGGCGCCTCGGGCGCACCGTACGCCGCCCGGCTGCTGCGCGCGCTCGCCGAAGCGGGCTGCGAGGTCGGCCTTACCGCCTCGGCGGCCGGGATCGAGGTGCTGGCAACGGAGCTCTACGGCGACGCTGACCTCGCACGGGCCGACGTGCTCGAGCGTTTCGCCGGCGACGCCGCTGGCGTGACCGTCTACGAGGTCAACGACTACAAGAGCCCGTACGCGTCCGGCTCCGCGATGGTCGACGCCTACGTGGTCTGTCCGTGCTCGATGTCGACCGTGGGCACGCTTGCGGCCGGCGCGATGGCGAACCTGATCCACCGTGCCGCCTCCGTCGCTTTGAAGGAGGGCCGCAAGCTCGTGCTCGTGCCGCGCGAGACGCCGCTCTCCTTCATCCACCTCAACGGCCTGGCGACACTACAGCAGGCGGGCGCGACCATCCTGTTCGCCGCGCCGGGCTTCTACCACGGTGCGCGCACGATCGACGACCTGGTCGACTTCGTCGTCGCGCGCATCCTCGATCAGCTGGGCCTGGACAACGCGTTGATGCGGAGGTGGGGCGAGTGACGGTGGAGTCGGGTTCCCTAACGCCGGACGCAGTCCGGCGCATGTTCGACCGCATCGCACCGGTCTACGACCTCATGAACCGCGTGATGACGATGGGGCTCGACCAGCGCTGGCGGCGCCTCACGGCTCGCGCCGTCGTCAGTCCGGGAGACCGGGTGCTCGATGCGTGTTGCGGCACGGGCGACCTCGCGCTCGCAGCCCGCGCGGCCGGCGGCGAAGTCACGGGACTCGATTTCTCCGAGCGCATGCTCGAGCGCGCGCGGCGCAAGGCACCCGAGCTCGAGTGGGTGCGAGGGGACATGCTCGAGTTGCCGTTCCCGGGCGAGAGCTTCGACGCGGCAACCGTGGGGTTCGGGGTTCGCAACGTGACCGACCTCGAACGTGGCCTCGCCGAGCTGCGCCGCGTCCTGCGGCCCGGAGGACGGCTGGCGATCCTGGAGATCACGCGCCCGCGGGGACCGCTGCGCGCCTTCTACCGGCTCTGGTTCGACGTGCTGATCCCGCTCGCAGGCAAGATTCTTCCGGGTGGAAAGGCCTACACGTACCTGCCGGCCAGTGTGCGGCGCTTTCCGGGGCCGGAGGAGCTCGCGGAGCTGATGGCTCGGCACGGCTTCCGCGACGTCTCCTTCCGCCGGCTCGCGGGCGGGATCGTCGCGCTCCACCTGGGGACTGCAGCTTGACGGTCGCTGTGCGACCGTACCTCGACCAGGTCGAGGAGCGGCTCCACGAGGCGGTGGCCGCCTACCCTGGCCTCGTCGGACGACTGGGTCGGGCGGCTCTCGACGCCGGCGGCAAACGGACGCGACCGCTGTTGATCCACCTCGTCACGGACGATCGCGAACGCGCGCTGCGCTGCAGCGTCGCGGTCGAGCTCGTGCACACCGCAAGCCTCGTCCATGACGATCTGATCGACCGCGCGCCGCTCCGCCGGGGGCGACCGACCGCCTGGCGCACGAACGGCGACGACGCGGCGCGCACGACGGGGGACTACCTGTTCGCACGTGGCTTCGCGGAGCTCGCCGACGCCGGTGACCTCGAGGGCGTACGCATCCTCGCCGACGCCTGTCTCGCGCTGGTGCGCGGCGAGGCGCTCCAGCGCCGCCAACGCAACCGACCTGACACGACGGTCGAGGACTACCTGGACCGGATCGCCCTCAAGACCGGGAAGCTGTTCGAGGCCGCGTGTCTGCTCGGGTCGCGCGACGCGAGCCTCGGCCGCTTCGGGCTCAACCTCGGCATCGCCTTCCAGATCGCCGACGACGTGCTCGACTGCTCCGGGGACACGCTGGAGACCGGGAAGATCGCGGGCACGGACCTCCGAGAAGGCACACCGACGCTGCCGCTTCTACTCGGCGCGCGGAAGGACGACGCCGTACGCGCCGCGCTCGCGGGCGGAGCGCGGACCGGCGTGCTGCTCCGCCTCGCTGCGACCGGCGCGTTGGAGCAATCCCTGAAGGTGGCCCACGGCTACGCTAGGCAGGCACGCGAGAGCATCGACGGCGCCGTCCATCGCGCCGAGCTCGAGGCGCTCGCGAACGCAGTCGTAGAGAGGAGAAGCTGACTCGGTGGCCGTGCTCGTCCGTACCTCGTCGCTCGAGCCCATCCGGGAGAAGGTCACTGCCGGAGAGCGGCTCGACTTCGAGGACGGCCTGACGCTGCTCGAGACCGACGACCTGCTCGGCCTCGGCGAGCTCGCCGACCTCGCCCGCCGGCAGCGGGGCGGGACCGACGAGGTCTACTTCGTCCAGAACCTCTACTTGAACCAGACGAACGTCTGCCGCGTGAAGTGCAAGTTCTGCGCGTTCGCCGCCACCCAGAAGCAGGAGCAGGCCTACACCATCTCGACGCAGGAGCTCGTCGAGGACGCCGTGCGCCAGCGCGAGCTCACCGGCTTCACGGAGATCCACATGGTGAACGGCGAGAACCCCCACGTCGGTTTCGACTTCTACGTCGACACCGTTCGCGCTCTACACGAGGCACTGCCCGACGTGCACCTGAAGCTGTACACGGCGTCGGAGATCCACCATATGACGACGCTCTCCGGGCTTTCGCACGAGGAAGTGCTGCGCGAGCTCAAGTCGGCCGGCCTCGGGTCGTTGCCGGGCGGTGGCGCCGAGGTGTTCGCCGAGCGCGTGCGCCGGCTGATCGCCCCCGGCAAGGAGCACCCCGACTTCTGGTTCGAGACGCACGACGCCGCGCACCGACTCGGCATCCCGACGCACTGCACGATGCTCTACGGGCACGTCGAGACCTACGAGGAGCGGGTCGACCACCTCCTGCGCCTGCGCGACCAGCAAGACCGCACGGGCGGCTTCCTCGCCTTCATCCCGCTCGCCTTCCATCCTGAGAACACGGTCTTCGAGCGGCGCGGCTGGCGGCACACGACCGGCTCGGACGACCTGAAGGTGCTGGCCGTCTCGCGGCTGCTACTCGACAACATCCCGAACATCAAGGCCTACTGGATCATGATGGGGATGCCGCTCGCGGCCGTCGCGCTGCACTTCGGCGCGAACGACGTGCAGGGAACGGTGGTGCGCGAGCAGATCTTCCACGCCGCCGGCGCGCGCACCGAGACTGAACAGAAGATCGACCAGCTCGTCCGCTTCGTGCGCGATGCCGGCCGGATCCCGGTGCAGCGCGACACCCTCTACAACGAGCTCCGGCGATGGTGACGCTGCAAGTCATGTCTCCCCGAGCCATGCCTCGGGTCAGGTCTTGCGTTGACACATCGACCGTCGGTGCTCGAATGCAAGACCTGACCCCCGGCGTGGCCGTTACGGACTGGGGACGGCGTTGATCAGACTCGGGCGCATCTCCTACGTCAACATGGCGCCGGTCTTCCACCGGCTGAACGCGGACGTCGAAGAGGTAACGGGCGTGCCCACCGAGCTCAACCGGATGCTGCTCGACGGGCAGCTCGAACTCGCGCCGATCTCCTCGATCGAGTACGCGCGCCACGCCTCCGCGCTCCGGATCCTGCCGCGCATGTGCGTCTCATCCGAGGGCGCGGTCGACTCGATCCAGCTCGTCTCGCAGGTTCCGTTCACCCAGATCCGCTCGATCGCGGTGACGCCCGAGAGTGCGACGTCCGTCGTCCTGACGAAGGTGCTGCTCCCCCACGTCGAGCACGTCCCGCTCGAGGAGGACGCGGACGCCAAGCTCCTGATCGGCGACGCCGCCCTGAAGAGCGCGTTCGAGGATCCCACCCCCCACTACGACCTCGGCAAGCTCTGGCTCGAGCGGACGGGGCTGCCGATGGTGTTCGCGGTCTGGGCCGCGCCGGAGCCGGTCGTGCCGGGGCTGCCGGAGCTCGAGCACGCGCTCGTGTCCTCCGTCCGGCTGGCGCGTGCCGAGCCCGAGCGGCTGGCCCACGAGGCGAGCGCCCGCTACGGCTACCCGGCGGGTTACCTCGCGCGGTACTTCGAGAAGCTGCGCTACTCCTTCGGCCCGCGCGAGCGCGCCGGCCTCTACACCTTCCTCGAGATGGCACGCGATGTCGGGGAGCTCGAGCACGTGCCCGAGCTTCGGTTCGTGCAGCGGGAGCCGGTGAAGGCATGAACGCCGTCGCACCGATTCTCGAGCAGGCCCGCGACGGCGAACGGATCTCGGACGACGAGGCTGTGACGCTTCTCCGCTCGCGCGAGCTCGTCGCGATCGGACGCGTCGCCGACGAGCTGCGCTGCCGCAAGACCGATCCCGGCCGAATCACCTTCATCGTCGATCGGAACCTGAACTACACGAACATCTGCGTCACCGACTGCGACTTCTGCGCCTTCTACCGCCCACCCGGCGACCGCAACGAGGGCTACCTGCTCCCCAAGCCGGTCATCTTCAAGAAGATCGAGGAGACGCTCACGCTCGGCGGCACCGGCCTCCTGATGCAGGGCGGGCACCATCCCGACCTCGGGATCGACTACTACGTCGATCTCTTCCGCTCGATCAAGGAGCGCTACCGGATCCACCTGCACGCGCTCTCGCCGCCCGAGATCCAGCACATCGCGCGCCGGTCCAAGCTGACAGTCGCGGAAACGCTGTCGCGCCTCCGCGACAGCGGCCTGGACTCCGTCCCCGGTGGTGGCGGCGAGATCCTGGTGGATCGCGTGCGAGAGATCATCGCCCCGAAGAAGACCAAGAGCTCGGAATGGCTGAACGTCATGCGCGAGGCGCACCGGCTCGGCATGTCGACGACGGCGACGATGATGTACGGGCACGTCGAGACGCTCGAGGAGCGCGTGGAGCACATGCGCCGGATTCGCGAGCTGCAGGACGAGACGCGCGGCTTCCGCGCCTTCATCTCGTGGACGTTCCAGCGCGACGGCAACCGCCTCTCGGACAAGGTCCCCGACGAGGCGATGCCGACCTCGTTCGACTACCTGCTCACGCAGGCGGTCTCCCGAATCTACCTCGACAACGTCGACCACATCCAGAGCTCGTGGGTGACGCAGGGGATGAAGATCGGCCAGGTCGCGCTCGGCTTCGGCGCCGACGACATGGGCTCGGTGATGATCGAGGAGAACGTCGTCTCCGCCGCGGGCACGACCCATCGCACCTCGACAGAGGAGCTCGTGCACCTGATCAAGGCGATGGGCAAGACGCCGGTGCAGCGCGACACGCTCTACCGCGACGTCCGCGTCTGGAACTAGGCCGCGAACTCGATCGCACCGCTCCGCCTACCGCCTTCCGCGAGGCGGTTGAAGGTGACGAGGGCGAGCCCGAGCCAGACGAGCCCCACGAGGAGCTCGAGCGCCGCGTTCACGATGATGCTTGCCGCGCTGCCGCCCCCGAGAACGTCCCGGATCGCGTGGAGCCCGTGCGTGAGCGGCAGCGCTTGCCCGACCCACTGGATGGGCTCCGGGAAGAACTCGACGGGAACATTCACGCCGCAGATCGCCATCATCGTCGCGGAAACGACGTTCGCCACGACGTTGCGGGTGCTCATCGCCCGCAACACGAGCCCTCCCAGGAAGATGCCGAGCGCGTACGAGGAGGAGGCAACGAGAACGAGGAGCGGCAGGACGAGCAGCGAGCGAAGCGCAAGCTCCAAGCCGAAGAGTGGCGCTGCGACGAAAAAGGTGCCCGCAGAGCTGAGCACGCCCTCCGTCAGGCCCCAGGCGCTCCGGCCTGTGAAGACGACGACCGGGCTCGACGGGCTCGCCACGTGAAGCGGCAGCGTGCCCGCCCGGCGCTCCCATGTCGTGCCCGCGACAGCGAAGAGCCCACCCACCGCCGCGAGCATCACGGCGTTCCCGATGAGCAGGTACTCGACCCTTGCCTGTGAATCTAGGAGCTTGCCGATCAACGCGAAGAACGCGACCTGGGCGAGCACGCGGACGTACCACCCAGCCAGCCAGGTCTTCCAGGTGTAGATCGTCGCGTAGTCACTGAAGCCGCAAGCGGCCGCATGCCGCAAGACGCGCAGTGTCGTCATGCCAGCCCGACCTCGCCCGTCCTGCGCACCCGACGCAGGATCCGCTCCAGCGTGAGCCGTCCGACGGCGAAGCCCGCCGCGCCGAGCACGACCACCATTGCGAGGCGATACGCAAGGTTGTCGACCGCCGCGGGAGCGAGGCTGTCGCGGAGGAGATCTGCGCTCCACGACAGGAAGACCGCGGACGAGGCGGGTTGCACCCATTCGGGCAGGAAAGAGACCGGCACGAGGATGCCGCCGAGGACGTAGAACGGATAGCTGAGGGAGTTTTGAAACGTCCGCGCGCTGCGGGTGACGACGAACAGCGCCGCCATGATCAACGCCGTGCCGGACATGGCGAGCGCGGTCGCGCCGACTGCGAGCACGAAGGCGACGGGGTGGTGAAACTCGACGGACACGCCGAAGAGGCCGGCCCCGACCGCCCAGACCTCGACGAACGCGACGAGAGCGACGCTCGTGACGGCGAGCACGCGCCCGACGACCAGGGTGGGGAAGCTCGCCGGTGCCGCGATCGCCGGCTCGAGCGTGCCCTGCCACCGGTCGTCGGCGATGATCTCTCCCGCGACTGTCAGCGATAACTGCCAGAGCGCGATCAGCACAGGCGCCAGCAGCGCGTACTCCGTCAGATCGTCCCGGCCCGCATGGCGCACGATCGCCAGGAAGACGACCGCGAAGAGCGGAATCGTCGCGAGCGGCATGAGGTAGTCGGGATCGCTACGGATCACCCGGAACTGGAGGCGATAACCGGCGGCGAACGTGCGCACGCCTTTACACCCGCATCCCGCGCTCGCCGATGAGCTGAACGTCGACCTTCTCGAGACTCCGCAGCGATGTCCTCACGGAACTCATGCCCCAGCAGCTACGCGCCGTAGTCGAGCGAGCCGTCGCGCCGGCCCCGGGAGGCAAGGCGGTTGAACGAGGCGAGGGCGAGCGTCATCCAGCCGACGGCCACCGCCGCCTCGAGCGCCGCGTTGCCGAGGATCGTTGCTGTGTCCGCGCCGTCGAGCACGCCGCGGATCGCGAGCAGCCCGTTCGTCACCGGCAGCACCCGCGAGAACCACTCGAGCGCCTCGGGGTAGTACGAGAGCGGCACGTTGACGCCGCACGCGGCCATCAACAAGACGGTCACCGTGAGGACGACGAGGCCGTTGATGCTGCGGAAACGGAAGACGATCCCGGCGAGGAACGTGCCGAAGCAGTAGGACGCGAGTCCGACGACAGCCGTTAGCGGGACGACCGCGAGCACGCGTGGCCACGGCAGCTCCATGCCGAACAGCGGCCCGGCGATGAAGAGCGCGGCCAGGGCGCTCAGGGCACCGTCGGCGGCGAGATACGAGCCGCGGGCCGAGAAGACGAGGATCGGGCTCGATGGGCTCGCGACGAGCAGCGGCAGCGTCCCGGCCCAGCGCTCACCCGTGGTCATGTTCAGCGAGAAGATCCCGGTCACGGCCGCGATCAGGATCGAGTTCCCAACGAGGAGGTAGAACGTCTTCTGGTCGTCGCCGAGACGCTCGCCGATCAGGGCGAAGAACGCGACCTGGGCGATCACGCGCACCATCCAGCCGGCGAGCCAGCTCTTCCAGGTGAAGATCGCGCGATAATCGGCGAGCCCCGCCCTGAAGGCGTGGTGCATGACGTTGACCGTCGTCGCGAGGGCGGTCATGCGGTCGCGAGCTCGCCGTTCGTGCGCATGCGACGCAGCACGTGGAAGAGGAGCGCCCGCCCGAGCAGGAAGCTGAGCGCTCCGAGGAGGACGACCACCCCGATCCGCTGCCATAGGTCGTCGATCGGCGGGGGCTTCAGGCTCGCGCGCAGGAGATCGGCGCTCCAGGACATGAAGATCCCGGTCGAGATCGGCTGGATGAATCCGGGGAGGATGGCGGCGGGCACGAAGACGCCGCCGAGGAGGTAGAGCGGGTAGCTGAGCGAGTTCGTGAACGTGTAGGCGTTCCGCGTCAGCACGAAGACCGCCGCGAAGGCGACCGAGGTGCCCGCCGTCGCGAAGGCCGTGACGAGGAGCGTCACGACGAGCGCAACCGGGTGCTCGAACGGAATCGAGACGCCGAATGCGAGCTCGCCGACGATCCAGACCTCGAGGAAGGAGATCAGGCCGAAACAGGTGAGCGCGGCGATCCGCCCGAGCAGGACCGAGGCGAGATTCGCGGGCGTCGCGAGCAGCGGCTCCAGCAGGGCCTCCCACCGGTCGCCGGTGATCATGTTGCCGGCCTGCTGGAGGGCGATCCACCAGAGCGTCATCAGCACCGGCGCCATCAGCGCGTCGGCCTGCAGGTCGGGCCGCCCGCTCTGTCGGACGATCGAAAGGAAGATGAGCGCGAACAGCGGCGCCGTGGCAAGCGGAATGAACGCGTCCGGAGCCGCGCGGATGATGCGCAGCTCGAGCCGGAACCCGGCGAGGAAGGCTCGCACTCAAAGCTCCAGTCCGCGGTCGCCGATCAGCTGGACGTAGACCTCCTCCAGGCTCGGCAGCGAGGTCCTGACGGACGTCGCGCCCGCCTCGACGAGCCGCCCGAGCACGACCTGGGTCGCGCCCTCCTCGTCGACCTCGATCCGCGCGCCTCCGTCGATCTCCACGACGCTGCTGACGCCGGTGAGGGTGCGAACCTGGTCGAGCACCGCGCCATCGACGCCCTCGACGTCGATCCGCTGGAAGCGCGAGATCACGCGGCCGAGCGTGCGCGGCGACTCGGTGGCGACCACCTTGCCGCGGTCGATCAGCGTCACGCGGTCGCAGACGGTCTCCGCCTCGACCATGTCGTGCGTGGCGAGCAGGATCGTCCGGCCTTCCCGGCGAAGCTCCGCGATCAGGGTGCGAAACTCGCGGGCGGCCAGCGGGTCCATGCCGGTCGTCGGCTCGTCCAGAAAGAGCACGGTCGCGTCGCCCACCAACCCCCGCGCAAGGTGCAGGCGCTGCTTCATGCCGCGCGAGTAGGTCTCCACGCGCTCGTCAGCGCGCTCCGTCAGGCCGACACGGTCGATCAGCCGCTGCGTTCGCGCCTTCGTCTCGCGCGCGGAGAGCTTGTAGAGCGCGCCCCAGTACTCCAGGTTCTGGCGCCCGGTGAGGCGCCAGTAGAGGCCGCGCTCGCCGCCGAAGACGATCCCGATCGCCGGCCGGACGGCCTTGGTCTCCTCGACAACGTCGTGTCCGAGCACCCGCGCGCGACCGGACGTCGGCAGCAGCACCGTCGAGAGGATCTTCACGAGCGTCGTCTTGCCTGCCCCGTTCGGCCCGAGCAAACCGTGGATCTCGCCGGACGGAATCGACAGCGACACGCCGTCGAGGGCGACGACAGGCGGCTTCTTGCGCGGCTCGAAGACCCGGCTGACCTCTTCCATCTCGACGGCGGCGCTCAAGCGTCCCTAGTCTAGGGGGTCGCGAGGCCGCCACCGCCGTGCGCTCTCCGCCGCGTCGGGCATCCCGCACGCTTCGATGCGCGCGACGATTGCGTCGATGTCGATCGGAACGCGCCGCAGCTCGACCGACAGGCTCCCGTCGTCCGCAGCCGTCACGATCCCGTAGGCGGCCCAGGGGTCGAAGCGGAGGTCGTCCTCCAGCTGCTCGTGGTCGTACGACAGCCCGACGCTGCCCGGGTTCACCCAGATCGTCGCCCCACGCCTCCGCACGAACTGCAGGTGGACGTGACCGCCGCGACGACGTCCGCCTCGACACCCTCCAGGTGCGCCCGAGACTCCTCTTCGGAAGTCGATGGCAGGACCACAGGATCGAACGAAGCTGGGACGGCATGGCAGGCGAGCAGCGTCCGCTGCCCGAGGGCGACCTCTAGCGTCGGCGGGAACGTAGCGGCGTACGCACGCTGGCCGACATCGAGCTGCTCGAACGTCCAGGCTCGCTGCACGAGTTGCCGCTCGGTCACCGGCTCCGCCGAGCCGACCGCAGCGGACCCGTCGAGCACGAACGCGTCGGCATTGCCCATCACGACCGGCCAGGCGAGCTCCCTCACCAGGTCGGCGCAACGCCCGGGATCCGGGCCAGCCTGGATCAGGTCGCCGAGACACACCACCGCATCGGGTGGGTCGCGATCGAGGTCGGCGATCACCGTCTCGAGCGCGACGGCGTTGCCGTGGACGTTAGAAACGAGCGCGACGCGCATTGGCAGCAGCCTACGCTGTTCGGATTCCGTAAATCCCTGCAAAGCGTGACCGGCGCTTCCGCTACCGTCAGCCGGGGTCGTGCTTCGCAAGCTGCTCATCGCCGTCAGCCTCGCCCTCGTGCTCGCCCCTGCCGCGGCTGCACAGCGTGTGACGCTGATGCCCGGGGTCACATACGAACGCGGCGTGCAGTTCACGCCGCACGGGCCGGTCGCGCTGCACATCGTCACGGGGCCGCGTCCGACCGGGCTCTACGCGCTCCGTCCCGTCCTCTCCAACGAGGCGATCCAGGGCAGGGAGCGCGTGACGGCGATGCAGCGGCGGCTCTCCTCGACCGCCACGATGGTGGGCGTCAACGGCGACCTCTTCCACTGGGAGACCGGACGCCCGAGCGGCGTCCTGATGCGCGACGGGGTCGTCGAGAGTCCGCCCTACGGCGACCGCTCGAGCGTCGGGATCACGGCTGACGGCGCGCTCGACGTGCGCCGGGTCGAGTTCTTCGGCACCTGGCGCGGGCTCGGCCAGCGCCGTGCGGTCAACGACATGAACGAGCCGCCCGACGTGAACGGGGTCTCGCTCTTCACCCCGAGCTACGGCCCTGCGACCCCTCCGCTTCCTGGCACGGTTGCCGTCGTGCTCGCCCCGTTTCCTCCCGCCCTCCCGAACACCGACCTCTACGGAGCCGTCGTCGCCGTCGCGAACGGCGCAGGCACGGCGATCCCGAGAAACGGAGCCGTGCTCGTCGCCCGTGGAACGGCAGCGCAGCGGCTGACGGCGGAGGCGCCGATCGGCAGCGAGCTCACGCTCCGCGTGATCCTCAGGCCCGACTGGACCGGCATCACCCAGGGAATCGGTGGCGGACCCGTACTGGTGCGAAATCGTGGACCCGTCTTCCGCTCCTACGAGGCGTTCAGCCCCTCGCAGCTCGTACCGCGCAACCCCCGCACAGCCATCGGCCAACTCGCCAACGGCCGCGTGATCCTCGTCGCGACCGACGGGCGCCAGCCCGGCTACAGCGTCGGGATGACGAACTTCGAGCTTGCGCAGACGATGGCTCGGCTCGGGTCAGTCACGGCCTCCGCGCTCGACGCCGGAGGCTCGACGACGCTTGCGTTCGAGGGCACCCTGCTCAACCGCCCGTCGGATCCCGGCGGCGAGCGGCCCGTCTCGACATCGTTGCAACTCATGTACTACGGCGTCTTCGTGCCGCCAGCTGTCCCCGTCGTCTCACCGAACGGCGACGGCGTGGACGAGACCCAGCGGCTGTCGTACAAGGTCGTCGCGCCGTCGGCCGTGACGGCCACGCTCACTGCACCGGACGGAACACAGCCGTTCGTGGAGACGCTCGAGCGGACTCCGGGGACCTACGCCATTCCGTTCCCGCCGACCGAGCCACTCGCCGAGGGCCGCTGGCAGCTCGACGTGTCGGCGACGGACGACCAGGGCCGCGCGTCGACCGCTCGCCAGAGCTTCAGCGTGAACAACACGCTCGGCGACGTGAAGCTCTCGCGGAAGGCCTTCGTTGCACGCGCACGCGGCCGTCAGTTCGTCCAGGCGGGTGTGACGCTCACGCGACCGGCGCGCCTGACCGTCACGGTCGAGACGCGCACCGGCGGCGTCCGGATTGCGACCATCGCCGCTGCCCGAGCCGAGAAGGGTCGCTACCTCGTCCAGTGGAACGGGACCACCCGCGGCGGCCGCGCCTTCGTCTACGGCGGCGACTACGTCCTTCGATTCAGGGCCGTCAACGAGCTCGGTGTGGCGGAGCTCGTCAGCAAGCCGGTGCGCGTGACGGTCATTCGCTCCGCCCCCAAGAAGCCGAAGAAGACCACCCCCTCGGGGTAGAGTCCGCGCCCGTGCCGGTCGCCTCCATCCTGTCGGCGATCACCGATCTGCTGACGACGCTGATCGGCGATCACGGCCTCTACGCCGTCTTCGGCCTGATGCTCCTCGACGCGGTCTTCCCGGCCGCGAGCGAGCCGGTGATGGTCTACTCCGGCGCCGTCGCCGCAGGCGCGTTCGCGGGCCAGGACGTCGTGCTCTTCGGCTACGAGTTCGGGCGGGGCGCGCCCGCGTATGTCGCGATGGCGACCGCGGGCACCGTCGGCTACACAATCGGCTCCCTGCTCGGCTGGTGGATCGGGGCGAGCGGCGGTCGCCCGTTCCTCGAGCGCCACGGGCGCTGGCTGCATCTGAGCGAGGCCAAGCTCGAGCGCGCCGAGCGCTGGTTCGAGCGCTGGGACGACTGGGCCGTCTTTCTCGGCCGCGTGACGCCTGTCGTGCGCTCGTTCGTCTCGATTCCCGCCGGCGTCTTCAGGGCGCCCCTCGGCCGCTACACGCTCCTGACCGCGCTCGGCTCGGCGATCTGGGCGTTCGGCTTCGCCGCCGTCGGCTGGGGCTTCGGCAGCCGGTGGGAGGACTTCCAACACTGGTTCCGCTACGTCGACTACGCGATCGTCGCCCTGATCGCGGCGGGGATCGCGTTCGCGGCCTGGAGGCTCGTCAAGCGGCGCCGAAGAACCGCCGTCGAAGCCGGTTAGACTGGCCTGCCTTGAAGATCCCGCTCATCGACGTGAAGGCGCAGTACGGGCCACTGATCCCGCAGCTCAAGCAGGCGTTCGCGGACGTCCTCGAGGACGGCCAGTTCGTCTTCGGCCCGAACGTCGCTGCGTTCGAGCAGGAGGCGGCGGAATACCTCGGCGTCCCCGAGACGGTCGGCGTCGCGAATGGCACCGACGCGCTCGTCCTCGTCCTCGACGCGATGGGGATCGGGACAGGCGACGAGGTCGTCTGCCCCGCATTCACCTTCTTCGCGACGGCAGAGGCGATCGCACGCGTGGGCGCAGTGCCCGTCTTCGCCGACATCGATCCGGCGACGCTGAACCTCGATCCCGCCGATGTCGAACGGAACCTGACCGCCCGGACGAAGGCGATCATGCCGGTTCATCTCTTCGGCCGACCGGCGCCGCTCGCCGAGCTGGCGGCCCTCGGTCTCCCAATCATCGAGGATGCCGCACAGGCGTTCGGCTCGCCAGACATCGCGCATACCGGCATCGCCTCCACCTTCAGCTTCTATCCGACGAAGAACCTCTTCGGGCTCGGCGACGGCGGACTCGTCGCCGTGCGGGACACCGACCTGGCGGAGCGGCTCCGAATGCTGCGCTTCCATGGCTCGAAAGCGAAGAAGACCTTCGAGTTCATCGGGTACAACTCCCGCCTGGACGAGGTGCAGGCAGCAGCGCTGCGGATCTTCCTGCGCGAGCTCGACGGCTGGACTGCTGCGCGGCGTGAGGCGGCCGCTCGCTACGGCGACCTCGGACTCGGCGCGCTGTGCGAGCTGCCGGCGGACGAGCCTGGACACGTCTACCACCTCTTCGTCTGCCGCTCCCCCGAGCGCCAGCGAATTCGCGCCGCCCTCACCGAGGCGGAGATCGGCAGCGCGCAGTACTACTTACCGCCGCTCCACCTCCAGCCCGCGCTGCGCCACCTCGGTCACGAGGAGGGCGCGTTTCCGGAGACCGAGCGCGCCGCCGCCGAGAACTTCTCGCTGCCGCTCTGGGCCGGGATCACCGCCGAGCAGCAGGAGCGCGTCGTCGAGGCGGTGCGGTCGGCGGTCGGCGTCGCGGCATGAGATTCCCGATCACGAGACACAGGCTGCCTCAGCTCGCCGCAGACCTCGCGATCGTGGTCGCCGCCTGGTTCCTTGCGTTCCAGCTCCGCTTCGACCCGGACATCCCGGTCTTCTACGACCGCTACTACGACGCCGAGATCTTCGCGCTCCTCGTCGCGATCAAGCTCTCCGTCTTCGCGCTCTTCGGGTTCTACAACCGCTGGTGGCGTTACGTCTCGACGCGCGACATGTGGCGTGCCGTTCTCGGCGTGACCGCGGCCTCGCTGGTCGCGAATCCCCTCGTCTTCACCTTCTTCGACGTCCACCGCGTCGCCGTGCCGCGGATGATCTGGGTGCTGGACTGGCTCGTCTGCCTCGGCTTCGTTGCGTCGTCCCGCCTGCTCGCGCGGACGATCATCGAGCGGCCACAGGGCTCCTCGCTCGTTGCACGCGGCAAGGAGGTGATCCTCGTTGGAGCGGGCGACGCCGCGCAGCTGATGCTGAAGGAGATGCTGCGGACACCCGCGCTCGGCTACACACCGATCGGGTTGATCGACGACGACCGCCGGAAGAAGAACCTGCGCTTGAACGGAATCCGCGTGCTCGGGACGTCAGACGAGCTGGCGCAGATCCTGCGCGACCGGCGGCCCGACGAGCTCCTGATCGCAATCCCCTCCGCCTCCGGCGACGTGCGCCAGCGTATCGTCGAGATCGCCCGGGCCGAGAAAGTACCCGTCAAGACCCTGCCTGGACTGAACGAGCTGATCGCCGGCGACCTCGATCTCGCCGAGCAGATCCGGCCGGTGCAGGTAGAGGACCTCCTCGGACGGGAGCCGGTCGAGGTGGACCTCGAGGCGATCCATTCCTATCTCGCCGGCAAGGTCGTCCTGGTGACCGGCGCCGGCGGCTCGATCGGCTCCGAGCTATGCCGCCAGATCGCCCGGGCCGACCCGCAGCGGATCGTGCTGGTCGACCAGGCCGAGGGCGCCCTCTTCGACATCGAACGCGAGCTCGTGGACGAGCGCGGGTTCTCCGCAGGCGTCCCCGTGCTCGCGGACGTGCGCGACCCGAACCGGATGGGCCAGGTGTTCGAGCGCTACCGCCCCCAGGTCGTGTTCCACGCCGCCGCGTACAAGCACGTGCCGCTGCTGGAGGCGAACCCGCTCGAGTCCGTCCGCAACAACGTCCTCGGCACCCGTACGGTGGCCGACGTCGCGATCGCGCACGGGGTCGAGCGCTTCGTCCTCATCTCCACCGACAAGGCGCTCAACCCGCACTCGATCTACGGCCAGTCGAAGACGCTCTGCGAGTGGATCATCGGCTCCCACGGCGACCGTGACGACGTTCCGACGCGATTCGTCGCGGTCCGCTTCGGCAACGTCCTCAACTCCGCCGGCAGCGTGATCCCACTCTTCAGGCGCCAGATCGAGCGAGGCGGCCCGTTGACCGTGACCGACCCCGAGATGACGCGCTTCTTCATGACGATCCCCGAGGCCGTGGCCCTCGTGATCCAGGCGGGGGCAATCGGGGGTCGCGGGCGCATCATGGTGCTGGACATGGGAGAGCCGATCCGGATCCTCGACCTGGCGCGGAACATGATCCGCCTGTCGGGCAAGGAGCCCGACCGCGACATCGAGATCTCGTTCATCGGTGCCCGGCCCGGCGAGAAGGTCCACGAGGAACTCTTCGCCGAAGGCGAGACGTGGCAGCCGACCTCGCATCCGAAGATCGTCGCGCTCGACGTCGCGCCCGTCGATCGCGCCTGGCTCGAACAGGCTCTCGACGAGCTCGAGGCGCTCGTCCACTCGGGCGACACGCTCGAGCTCGTGGGTCGTCTCGCCCGGGTCGCGCGCAAGCCGAAGCGGCTCGAGGCGGACGCCGTCGAGGCGGCGCCCACCTCCGAGTCCGCCTAGCCCTCCTACGTTTCCGGGATCTTCACCAGCAGGAGCTGGCCGTGCTCGCGCTTGTAGAGCGTCGAGCCTCGCATCTCCTGCTGCTGGTTGACCGAGTGGGCCTGCACGGTGACGTAGAACCAGCCCGGCCCCATCGAGTCCGTCGCGTCGACGATCCCGGACGACTCCCAGTTCCCCTGCTGCGCGTTGGCGTCGAGCGACGCCTGATTCACCCTTGCGACGACCGTGAGCGTCCGTGTCTGCAGGTCGTAACGCCAGATCCGGGCGGTCGTGCCGTTGACGTTGCTCGCCGCATACTGGTTCTGGGAACCCGGATCCTCCTGGATGAGCAACGTCCGTTTCGTCGTCTCGAGGTTGTCGGGGTTGTGGATCAGCGAGACGTCGCCGGCACTGGCCGCGCCCTTGGCGTCCGCGTCGATGAGAATCGAGAAGCTCGTCACCTTGCGTGGATCCTGCTTGTCGAGCTGGAGCCGGAAGATACGGCCGTTCGGATACGGGCCGGCCGTGCCGGACGGGCCGCGCCGCAGACGACCCGTGGTCGGATCCGGTAGCGCGCGCGGTTCGCCTGTGTCGGCGAGGTAGACCACGTTCGGCGTGTTGCGGTCGTAGGCGATGTCCTCCACCCGGATGAACTGGAAGATCCCGTTCGCGTTCGACCAGTTCTCGAGGGCGGTCTGGTCGCCCAGGGCAACCGAGACCGGCACCCGCACCATCGTTCCGCTCACGCTCCTGGACCCGGACAGATCGCCGTAGTCGTTCACGGCCAGGTCGTCCGACTTGAAGCCGTAGAGCGCGCCCGAGTCGTTCATCAACCCGAAGGCGCCGTGCGTGAGATACATGTAGAGCTGAGATGACGGAGCGTTGAACGTGTCGTCGCCCGAGAGGATGACGGACACCTTGTAGCCCGGAATCGCGACCGCGTTCTCGTGGTTGTGACGCCCCATCGAGTAGACCGGCTTGTACGTGTTGTTCTTGATGTCGTAGGCGACGACCACGCCTGCCTGCTCCGCGCCGGTGCGGGCCGGGAACGCCTCGCCGGTGCGGTTCACGAAATCGGTCGCCTCCTCGTTCGTCAGGACGACCGGCCGCCCGAAGCCCGCAGCCTTGCCGTCTGCCAGGAAGTTCGAGCAGAACCGCTGGTAGTTGGCGCTCGAGGGGATCACGTACGAGCCGGAGGTGATCTCCTGCGTCCTGCGGTTGACGACGAGCCGGCTGAGCATCGAGTTGCTGAAGTCGCTGACGTTTGCCGGGAAGGGCACCAAAGAGAGCTCGTGGTTCACGTACAGGTGCGCCTGATTCGGCCCGGTCTTCTGGACGGCGACTCCGTCCGGGATCGATTCGAACATGTAGTCGCCGACCTTGTCCCCAACGCTGATCAGGGGCCGTACCTCCACACCCGTGACAGCCCCCGAGAGCATCGCGGGCACCGTGGTGGCCGATTGACTCGTGCCGGCAGCCGGCGCGACGCCGGCCGCCACGGCGGCCGCGAGCCCGAGAGCGAGGAGCGGTCCAGCCGTCCGTCTGAGCACCCGCATGCGAAAAACCCCCTCAGTCGAAATGTGAAGATCCGGAGTATGACGAGGCTGGAGCGGATCGTGCCGAGAGGAGCAGGTCGAGCAGGAGTTGCGGGTCGCGCCGCGTCCGCTCCTCCGTGCCGGCCTCCCGCTTCCGGAGGGCGAGTGCCCGCGGATCGGTCAGGGGCACGAGCCGCCGCTCCCGGATCAGCCACTCGTCCACGCCGCCGAGGCGTCCGCCGTAGGTCGTGTGGACGGGCACGCCGAGGGCAACCGCTTCTCGGTTCATCGTGCCGCCCGCCGACACGACGAGATCGGAGAGCGCGATCAGGCTCTGCGCGTCGACGGCGCGCTCCGGCACGATCACGGAGGGGAGAGCGAGCGTCTTTACGTACGCTCGCTGCTCCTCGGTTCGGGGGATGACAACCGCCTGCACCCCGTCGTCACGCCCCAGGTGCTCCAGCGTCTGCGGGAAGAGCGGGTTGGAGTGGCGGTGGTAGAGCGAGACGTCCGGCGGCGGCCGGAGAACGACGACCACCCGGCTCGTGTCGACGCCCAGCTCGGCGGTTACGTCCGGGTCGGGCTCGAAGTCGGCCAGGTAGTACTCCTCCTTCAGGCCGGGGTACTGGAGCAGCTTCGGTGGCCTGGCGCCGTACTGGGCGAGCCGCTCCGGCGGGATCGCCTCGGGGACGACGACCTTCGTGGCGGCGCGGCAGCCCAGCTGATGCTGGAGAGTCGCCCACTCGTAGTCGAACGTCGTCGAGCACGGGATCCCAAGCCGCCGCGCAGTGATCGTCAGCTCGTGCGAGCCGTGCGCCAATGCGACGTCGTAGTCGCGCCCCTTCGCCCAGCGCCGGAGCGCGCTCAGGCGCGAGGCCAGCGACCGGGCCTTGCCGAGACTCGAGCGACCACCGTGCCGGCCGATCACCTCCGACTCGAAACCGTGGAGCTCGAGCAGCTGCTGGGTCTGCGCGTAGTCACGCGACGTGATCTCGACCTCGTCCCCGCGCGCGCGCAGGAGCTCGATCAACGGCCGAAAGACAAGTACGTGAGCGGACGCCGTCATATCGATCCAGACTCTCACGCCACCACCTCCGACAGCCGCGGCTCGCGTAGCGCCCCCGGAGATCGCTCGACGTGGTGCTCGTGCCAGAGGGTGAAGGCGAGCAGCCCCCAGAGCTGGCGGCTCAGGTCCGCGCGGCCGCCCACGTGGTCGTCGAGCAGCCCCGTGACGGTCTCCGGCCGGAAGTAGCCCTGGCGGCGCAGCGTCTGGGGCGAGAGCACCTCGCGGGCAAACGGCTCGAGCTCGCCGCGCAGCCAGGCCGCCGCGGGAATCGAGAAGCCGCGCTTGCGTCCGCGGACGATCTGCGGCGGGAGCAGCGGCGCCGCAGCCTTCCGCAGCAGCAGCTTCTTGGTCAGGCCCCGAATCTTGTGCCGGGTCTGGAGCGCGGCCGCGAAGGAGTCGACCACCGGGTCGAGGAATGGCACGCGCGCCTCGAGCGAGTGAGCCATCGACGCTCGATCGGTCTTCACGAGCAGATCATCGACGAGGTAGACGCGCGCGTCGACGTCCTGCAGCCGCGCCAGGAGCTCCGCACCCTCCGTCTCCGCAAAGCGCTCGCGGTAGACGTCGACCGGGTCCCACCCGTGTCGGCGCCCCGTCAGCTCGGCACGCACGTCCGGCGAGAAGATCTCCTTCCAGCCGTGGTGGCGCTCGAGCGGCGGCAGGTGGGCGGCACGCGTGAAGCGCTTCGCCTTGTAGTCGAAGCTGGCGCGCGCCGCCGAGACGGGGAGCCGCTCGACGAGCGGCCGCGCAACCCGCGCTAGGCGCCCGATGCGCAGCGCGAGCAGGTCGGCCTGGTAGGTGTAGTAGCCGCCGAAGAGCTCGTCGCCGCCCTCGCCCGAAAGCGCGACCTTGACGTCTTCGGCGGCCAGCTGGGACACGAGGTAGGTCGGGAGCGCCGACGAGTCGGCGAAGGGCTCGTCGAACGCCTCGGCGAGCGCGGGCAGCAGCAACGCCGCATCCGGCCGCAGTACGAGCTCCCGATGCCGCGTCCCGTAGCGCTCCGCGACAAGCCTGGCATCCCCGCGCTCGTCGAAGGAGCCCTCCTCGAACCCGATCGAGAACGTCCGCAGTGGCTCGGCGGACTCCTGCGCCGCGAGGGCCGTGAGCACCGAGGAGTCAACGCCGCCCGAGAGGAGCACGCCGACCGGCACGTCGGCGACGAGATGAGAGCGCACCGAGTCGCGGAGCCGTCCACGGAGCTCCTCCGCAAGCACCTCCTCGGACTCCGAGCGAAGATCCGCGGCAGCGCTCGGCGCCGGGCGTGCATAGCGCTCCATCGTGATCACGCCGTCCTCCCACACGAGCACGTGACCTGGCATGAGCTTGCGGGTCCCGGCGAAGATCGACAGGGGGCCGGGGATCGAGTTGAAGGCGAGGAACGCCTCGAGTGCATCGAGGTCGATCTCGCCCCGTGGGAGCGCGCGCAGTTCTGACGCGAACGCGAGGACTTGACCGTCGAGACAGTAGTACAGCGGCTTGATCCCGAAGCGGTCGCGCGCGAGGACCAGTCGTCGGCGCGACGCATCCCAGATCGCGACCGCGAACATCCCTCGGAGCAGCGTCGCGAAGCCGGTGCCGTGCTGCTCGTAGAGGTGCACGAGCACCTCGGTGTCTCCGTGCGTGCGGAAGCGGTGGCCCTCAGCCTCGAGCTCCGCTCGCAGCTCCCGGTAGTTGTAGAGCTCGCCGTTCTGGACGACGACGATGCTGCCGTCCTCGTTGCCGATCGGCTGGTCGCCCGTCTCGAGGTCGATGATCGACAGCCGCCGTGCCGCGAGTCCGGCGGGCCCCTCGACGTGGAGGCCGCTCGAGTCCGGTCCGCGGTGCACGAGCGTCGCGCTCATCGCCTCCAGCCGAGCCCGATCTGCACCCGCACTCGAGACGATTCCGCAGATCCCGCACACGGGGTGAGTCTAGGCGCCGCGCCCGGCAAGCCCCTGAACCGACTGGCGCAGCACGCGCCAGGCAGTCGCGGCGACGATGCGGAGGTAGAGGCCGACTGAGCGGTCGGCGATCCACTCGAGGTCGTGGGCCAGCTTCTCGCCCCAGGACGGCTCGCGTCCGATCCGCGTCTGCGCGAAACCGGTCAGACCAGGGCGAACGACAAGCCGCTGCCAGTAGGCCGGGATCTGCTCGCACAGCTCCTGGAAGAAGCGGGGCCGGATCGGGCGGGGCCCGACGATCGACATGTCGCCTCGAAGCACGTTCCAGAGCTGCGGAACCTCATCCAGCTGCGACGCACGCAGCCACTTGCCGAGGCCGGTCAGTTCCGTGGGCGTGCGCTCATCGAGCTCGCGGCCGTACCACTCTCCCAGGCGCGCCTCCGCGCCGGGCCTGAGCGTGCGGAACTTGCGCATCGTAAAGACGCTGCCGTTCCTGCCGACCCGATCGCCACGGTAGAGGACCGGCGGGCCGGAGGTCAGCCGGATGGCGATCGCGATGGCGATCGCGACCGGCGCGAGCGGCAGGAGCGAGATCGACGCGATGACGATGTCGAGTGCACGCAGGCGCCGATCGACTCCCGGCCGCTGGAGACCGTGGAGCGAGAGGTTGGAGTACCGCTCCGCCAGCGAGGCCTGCGGATCGATCTCGATCATCGGGGAAAGCTTGTCACACCCTTCAGGCCGCGACCGGAGCCTCAAGCCCGCGCCCTCGCTGCCGATTCACGTCCTGTGGCGACGCTGCAGCGTCAACTGCGCTTGTCCGAGGTCATCTCGGCCCTGTCGTACGCGCTCGACATTACCGAGGGACAACCCCCGGGCCACGCGGTGCGGAGCTGCCTGATCGGCATGAGACTCGCCGACGAGCTCGACCTCCACCCGCGGGAGCGTTCGGCCCTCTACTACGCCCTCCTGCTCAAGGACGCGGGCTGCTCGTCGAACGCCGCCAAGGTCTGCTCGCTCTTCCGGAGCGATGACCTGCGCCTGAAACAGGCGGTGAAGACGGTCGACTGGTCGAGCGGGACGGAGAATCTCCTCTGGTCCGCTCGCAACGTCGCCCCTGAGGGATCGCCGTTCGCGCGCGCCGCCGCGCTCATCCGGCTTGGGCTGACGCGTGGAGCCCAGACGGACATCTTCCGGACGCGGTGCGAGCGCGGCGCCGACATCGCGAAAGAGCTCGGCTTCCCGGAAAAGACCGCGGACGCGATTCGAACTCTGGATGAGCACTGGGACGGCCACGGTCAGCCGCTCGGCCTCCGCGGCGAGGAGATCCCGATGCTCGGAAGGATCCTCTGCCTGTCGCAGTCGGTCGACGTCTTCGTCGTCACGCACGGGCAAACCTCCGCCTTTCAGATGGCCCGCGATCGAGCCGGCACATGGTTCGATCCTGATCTCGTACGCATCCTCGAGGCGCTCGAGGACGACGGCGACTTCTGGACGCGCCTCTCCTCCGACGAGGCCGACATGCTCGTCGGCGAGGTCGAGCCCACGGAGCTGATCGCACGGGTCGACGAAGGCGGCCTCGACCGGGTCGCGGGCGCGTTCGCGCGCGTCATCGATGCGAAGTCCCCCTTCACCGCGCGCCACTCGGAACGGGTCGCGGAGGTCGCAGCCGGGATCGGGACGCTCCTCGGCCTCGACGATGACGAGCTGAGGCGGCTCCAACGGGCCGCACTCCTCCACGACATCGGCAAGCTCGGGGTCTCGAACCTGATCCTCGACAAGCCCGGCCGCCTGACCGACGTCGAACGGACGGCGGTCGAGCGCCATCCGAGCCACACGCGCGAGCTCCTGGCGCGGGTGACGCCGTTCGCGGAGCTGGCCGACGACGCGGCCGGCCATCACGAGAAGCTCGACGGCACCGGCTACCCACTCGGCCTCCGCGGCGACGACCTGTCGCAGACGATGCGCATCCTCGCCGTCGCGGACATCTTCGAAGCCATGACGGCGGTGAGACCGTACCGCGCGCCGTTGCCGCTCGACCACGTCCTCGCCGAGCTCGGCGCACAGGCGGGAACGAAGCTCGACGGCGAGTGCGTCGGCGCATTGCGGCTGTGGCTCGACCTCGAATTGGCATAGAATCGCATCGGTCGGATAAGCTGTCCTTATGGACACGCGCCAGTTGGCCGCCTTCTGCGCCGTGGTCGAGCGGAAGAGCTTCTCGCAGGCCGCCGAGCGGCTCGGCGTCACCCAGCCGGCGGTCTCATTGCAGGTGCGCTCGCTCGAGAAGCGGCTCGGCGCTCAGCTCCTCGACCGGTCGGGCCGGCGCGTCGAGCCGACAGAGGCCGGACTGCGGCTGTACCGGGGGGCACAGCGACTACTCGCGCTCGAGGAGCAGCTCGTCGAGGAGGTGGCGGGCGAGAGTCATGGCGAGCTGGGTGGCGAGCTCTCGATCGGCGCCTCGACCGGTCCGGCCGCGATCGTCGTGCCCATCCTCCTCTGCGAGTTCCAGCGCGCCAACCCCGGTATGCGGGTGTCACTCACGGTCTCGGACACGCAGTCGATCGTCGACCTCGTCGCCGACCGGGAGCTCGAGCTGGGGATCGTCGGAGCCGCGCGTCGGCACCGGTCCGTGCGCTTCGAGCCCTTCTTCGAGGACGAGGTGATTCTCGCCTGCCCACCCGATCATCCGTTCGGCGGCCGCACCGTGACGCTCGACGACCTCCGGTCGGAACAGCTGATCGTGATGCAGGAGGGGGCAGGGGTTCGACAGATCGTGGAGGACGGGCTGCGGACGCGCGGCATCCGCCTGCGCGACCTCGACGTCCGGCTCGAGCTCGGGCTGCAGGAGTCCGTGCGGAGCGCGGTCCAGGCAGGTTACGGCGTCACGTTCATCTCGCGATCGGCCGTCGAGTCCGACCTCTCCGCGGGAACACTGGTGGCCGCACGGGTCGACGGCCTTGACGCCACGCGGGAGATCTCGCTCGTGCGCGCCTCAAGGCGCACCGCCACGCGCGCCGCCGAGGCCTTCGTCGAGTTCGCGCGCGGCCGGCTGACGTGATCGTCCGCTGGGGCCTGGACGAGTTGCCGGAACTGCTGTCCGAGCGTCCGTTCCTCGTCGCGAGCGAACGCTGGAGAGGCCTCGTCGAGGCGGCCGAGATCTGGTCCGAGATCCCGTCGCACAGGATCGAGGTTCCCGAGGGGTGCGACGGCATCGTTGCCATCGGCGGCGGCAGCGCGATCGACACCGCCAAGGCCGCATCGGCATCGAGCGGCCTTCCGCTCGTCTCCGTGCCCACCACCTACTCCGGCGCCGAGTGGACGACGTTCTTCGGCGTCCGCGACCCAGACCGCCGGCTGAAGGGCGGCGGCGCCGGCGCACATCTCGCCGGCATCGTCTACGAGCCGGAGCTGACGCTCGAGCTGCCGCGGGCCGAAACAGTCGGAACGGCGCTGAACGCCCTCGCCCACTGCGCCGAGGCGCTGTACGTCGAGGGCCACAACGACGAGGCCGATGCCGAGGCGCTCGAGGGCGCGCGACTAATCGGAGAGTGGCTTCCGCGCGTTGTCAGGCACCCGCGTGAGCTGGAGGCCCGGTCGGGGCTTCTTCGTGGTGCCTGCCACGCCGGCGCGGCCCTCGGCAAGTCGTTCCTCGCGCTCGGCCACGCGATGGCGCAGGCGCTCGGCGGGCGCTACGGACTCCCGCACGGAGCGATGAACGCGCTCTGCCTGCCGCCCGCGCTCCGCTTCAACGAGAAGACCGTACCCGAGGCCGTTGCCCGGTTCGGGGCCTCCCTCGGCGCGTCGGATCCGGCAGCCCAAATGGAGGAGCTCGGTCGCCTGGGCGGCTTCGAGCGGCTGCGCGACTTCGGGGTTCCCGCGGGCGAGCTGCGGGGGGTTGCCGAGGCGGTGATCGAGCGCGCCGGAACCAAGGCGAACCCCCGTCCGGCCAGCGCGGACGAGGTCGAGCGACTCCTACGCTCGATCTGGTAGTCGAATAAGCTCAGCTAATGCAGTTTATTAGTGCAGCTGGTATCCTTAGGCGATGGCAAGCGCCTCCTCCTTCGACGTGCTCGTGATCGGGAGCGGGGCATCTGGGCTTGCCGCGGCCGTTTCCGCGGAGCGCTCTGGCGCCTGCGTCGGGCTTGCGACGAAGGGCTCGATCCAGGCCTGCAACTCGGCCAAGGCCCAGGGCGGTATTCAGGCCGCGTTCGGCGACGACGACTCGCCCGACCAGCACGCCGCCGATGTCTTCAAGAGCTCACACGAGAGCGCGGACATGCGACTCGTCGAGGTGCTGACGGGAGACGCGCGGAGCGCGATCCACTGGCTCGAGGAGCTCGGCGTCGAGTTCACGCGAGAGAACGGCGGCTATCGTCTTGCACGCTGCGGCGGCGCATCCGCGAAACGTCTCCTCCAGGTCGGCGACCGCACGGGGCACGCGATCACGAAGGCGCTCCGCGACGCGTTCGAGGCGGGCTCGGGCACGCTCTTCGCCAACAGCCCGCTGCGCGGACTCGAGGCCGCGCCCAACGGCTGGCGCGCTACCTGCGGCGAGCACGAGCTCGAGGCGGCGACGGTCGTCCTCGCGGCCGGAGGACGCTGCTTTCGCGTCGCCGAGGAGCGGAACGAGCTCTCGACGAATCACCCGAACGCGACCGGCGAGGTGACGAGGATCGCGCTCGACATCGGAGCCGAGGCGCGCGACCTGGACGAGCTGCAGTACCACCCGAACGGCGGCGCCTGGCCCGAGACGATGCAGGGCTACTCGATTCCCGAGACGACGCGCGCCTACGGAGCGGTGCTCTTGAACGCCGACGGCGAGGAGTTCACCGACTCGCTCGGCCCGCGCGACGTCGTCTCGCAGGCCATCTTCGACGAGATCGAGAGAGGCAAGGGCGTCGAGACGCCCGACGGCCGGCCGGCGGTCTACCTCGACACCACGCAGATCTCGGAGGCCGACGCCGAGGTCTCGCTCCCGTACATGCTGCGCCGCTACCGCGGGAGCGGAATCGACCCGCTGCGGGAGAAGATCTTCACGTACCCGGTCCTCCACTACCAGAACGGCGGCCTCGTGATCGATACCGACGCCCAGACCACGCTCGAGGGCCTCTACGCCTGCGGCGAGATCGCGGGCGGCACGCACGGCCGCAACCGGATGATGGGCAATAGCCTTCTCGAATGTGTCGTCTTTGGGCGACGCGCGGGGAAGGCCGCATTCGAGAAGGTTAGGAGTTGAATGTCTTCCACGACTGTCACTAACCTCCAGGACGCAGTTCTGGAGGCGGCGGCACATCTCTACGTCTGGGCGCTGAAGGACATCCCGCAGGACCTCCGCGACGCCCTGGCCGCCGCGAGGGATCGCGAGACCTCGGTGACGGGGCAGCGCGTCCTCAACACGATCCACCGCAACATCAACATTGCGGACGACGAGAAGAACCTCGTCTGCCAGGACACCGGCATCGCGGTCTACGCCTGCCGCGTCGGCGAGCACTTCCCGCTCCATCCCGCGCGCATCTACGAGGCACTGCGCGACGGCACCGCGCGCGCGACGATCGAGCACCCGCTGCGGTCGAACGCCGTGCACACGATCACGCGCGAGAACACCGGGCCGAACATCGGCTACCGGCTGCCGATCGTGCACTGGGAGTTCATCGCCGACTGGGACGGGCTCGACGTGAAGTGCGTACCGAAGGGCTCCGGCTCCGAGAACATGAGCTTCCTGAAGATGTGCGTCCCCGCTGACGGCGTGAAGGGGATCAAGCAGTTCGTGCTCGAGTCGATCGTCGGGGCCGGCGGCAAGCCGTGCCCGCCGGGGATCGTCGGCGTCGGGATCGGCGGCTCCGCCGACTACGCCATGTACCTCGCGAAGGAAGCGATCGCGCGGCCGGTCGGAACGCGCAACTCCGACCCGATCGTGGCCCAACTCGAGGACGAGCTCTACGGCCTCCTGAACGAGACGGGCATCGGCCCGATGGGCCTGGGCGGCGACGTAACCGTGCTCCAGTGCCACATCGAGCACGCGGACACGCACATGACGCTGAATCCGGTGGCGGTCAACTACCAGTGCTGGGCGGCGCGCCGCGCCTCCGTCCACGTCGCGGCGGACGGTACCCTCGACTACGACCGGGAGTTCTAGTCGTGGCTCAGCACACCGTCACGTTCCCCGTCACCGATCCGCAGGAGATCTTCAAGCTGCGTGCGGGCGACGAGGTCACCGTGCAGGGGCACATCATCGGGATCCGTGACCGGACGCAGATCCGCATCTTCGACCAGGGGATCGAGCCGCCGATGGACCTCGAGGGCGCGTTCCTCCTGCACACGGCGCCCGGGGTGCGCAAGCTGGAGGACGGCCGCTACGAGAAGGTCTGCATCGGGACGACCACCTCCGCTCGCATGGTGCGGTTCACCGAGCCGCTCGGCACGCAATACGGCGTCCGGGCGATCTGCGGCAAGGGCGGCTTCCCGGACGAGGCAATCGAGCCGATGCGCCGGCTCGGCATGGTCTATTTCGCGATCGTCGGCGGCGCCGCCGCGCTCGAGACGACCCAGATCGAGGAGATCGAGGAGGTCGCCTGGGAAGAGCTGATGCCGGAGTGTCTCTGGAAGTTCCGCGTCAAGGACTTCGGACCGCTCACCGTCGGCATCGACGCGCACGGAAACTCGCTCTACCACGACGTCCAGGCGGCGGCGCAGGAGAAGCTGAAGGAGCTCTATGCCCGCCTTTGACGACTTCCTCGACCTGCCTCCCCGCAGTCCCAAGCCGCGCGAGAGCGGACTCACGCACGTCATGGACAAGGGGCTCAACCTGCGCGAGATCGAGGGTCTCTTCGACACCGCCGGGGAGTACGTCGACATCGTCAAGCTTGGCTGGGGCACGAGCTACGTGACCCAGAATCTCGAAAAGAAGATTGCGCTCTACCGCTCGTTCGACACGCCGATCGTCTGCGGCGGCACGCTCTTCGAAGCGGTCTACGCCCGCGGCAAGCTGGACGGCTTCAAGCGCTGGCTCGAGCACTTCCGCTTCTCGCACGTGGAGATCTCGGACGGCACGCTCGAGATTCCGCGAGAGCGCAAGCTCGAGCTGATCGCCGACTTCGGCCGCGACTTCACGGTCCTCTCCGAGGTGGGCTCGAAGGACGACGCGGTCAACTACGCCCCCTACCTATGGGTGCAGTGGATCACCGAGGAGCTGGCGGCGGGGGCCTGGAAGGTGATCACGGAGGCACGCGAGGGCGGCACGGCCGGCATCTTCCGCCCGACGGGCGAGATGCGAACCGGGCTCGTCGACGAGATCGCCCACTCGATCGACTTCCACGATGTCATCTTCGAGGCGCCGGTGAAGAGCGCGCAGGCCTGGTTCGTCAAGCACTTCGGGCCGGAGGTCAACCTGGGCAACATCGCACCGGAGGAAGTGATTCCACTCGAGACGCTCCGCCTGGGCCTGCGCGGCGACACGCTGAAGGAGATTCTGCTCGCCGACGTGCCCGCGCCTGCGTCCTAGGCGCGCCGCTCCGCCGCTGCCGGCAGCAGCGCCTCCGCCTCCCGGACGTAGCGTGTGGCACCGACCGGGCGGAAGAAGGCGAGCGCCTTCTCGAGCTGGGCGTAGGCCTCGACGCGCAGGCCTTCGGTGACGAGCTTCTCGGCCGAGCGCAGCCGTGCGTACGCCTCGTGCGGCCGCGTCGCCATCTGTGCGAACCGCTCGGCCGCCTCGGCGTAGTCGCAGCGCAAGAGGGCATGCCCGGCGACGACCCATTCGGACTGCCGTTGCTCGCGCGCCAGCAGCCGATCCAGCTCCTCGGCGTAGCCGACCTCCGCTGCCGTCCAGCAGAAGTGGATGTACGACCACGGCGGCGGCAGGCGCCTGGGGCCCAACGCGCGGAAGTCGAAGTCCGCCGCTTGCTCACGTGCGCGCTCGAGTGCGCCCGACGCAGCGAACGCGCGTACCGCGAACGCGAGGGATTGGAATATCCGGTCCGGCTGCCGCACCACGAGCGCGAGCTCGAGCGCGCGCTCCGCATCGGCAACTGCTCCCTCGGTGTCGTCGCGAGCGAGCCTGATGCTCCCGCGGTGGCAGTGCGTCGACGCCTGCAGAGTGTGCCCTCCGGCCGCTTCGCACTCGGCGATGAACGCATCTGCGAGCCGGACACAGTCGTCCCAACGTCCGCTGTCGAGCGCGGGCAACAGCATCATGCCTCGCCCGAATCGCGCTAGGTCGACGTCGCCGGCCCGCTCTGCGAGCAGCAACGCCTCTTCCAGGAGGCCGAACGCCCGCGGCAACTCGCCCACCCCGTAGAGCATGACAGCAAGGTTGTTACACGCACGCGCGCCTTCGCGCAGCGCGCCCCGGCCGACGGCTACCCGCCGGCTCTCCTCGAGGTCGTCGAGTCCTGCGTCGTCTCCGAGCTCGGCGCGCGCGCCCCCCACGGTCGTCAGCACGGCCGCACGCACCTCGTCCAGGCCGAGCCGGTCGGCCGCATCGAGCGCGTTCCGCCCCACGCTGATCGCTTCCTCGTTCTCGCCCTCGAGCAGGCGAAAGCCGGAAACCGCGGCCAGCACGCGTGCCTTGGCCGCGGTCGGAGGGCCCTCGGAAAGAAGCGCAAGGGCGTGCTCGTAAGCTCCCCTGGCTCGATCCCAGATCCCTCGGAACCACCACGCTCGCGCCAGCAGTGCCTGCGCCTCCGCTGCGCGGTCTTCATCGCCGGCTCGGAGTAGCGCGTCGCGAGCAACCTCGAGCGCTTCGAACTGACGCTCGTCGGCCGCGAGATGAAGAGCATGCGCTCTGCGAAACAGCACCTCCGCGCGCGACGGATCATCCAGGGGCGAAAGCTCGAGGGCCTGCCCGTAGAGATGGGCGGCTTGCGCGAAGGCGTTCAGGGCGAACGCGCGGTTGCCGGCGTCGCGCAAGGGGACGTGCGCCTGCTCCTCGATCGCCGCCGTCGGCAGGCCTGCAGCTCGGGAGAGCTCGAGCGCGCTCACGTAGTGGTGGACGAGCAGCTCGGCGTGATCCACCGGCCGGCCGAGGGACTCGAGCCACTCCGCCGCCTGCCGATGCTTCTCCGCCCGGGCCGCACGTGGGATCTGCCCGTAGGCGACGTCGCGGACGAGCAGGTGGCGGAAGGCGTACTCCGCCTCGCCCGTGAACGACGAGCGGCGCTCCCTGCGCACGAACTCCTTGCGCTCGAGCGCGTGCAGCTGCTCCTCTGCCGCCCAGCGGTCCGCCCCCGTGAGCGCCGTCGCGCCGCCCAGCCAGAAGACCTTGCCGAGGACGGCGGCGTCCTGCAGAAGCGCCTTTTCCTCTGCCGGCAGCGCATCGATGCGGCCCGCGATCAGGCCGTGCACCGTCTCCGGCAGCTCCTCGGCCTGCCGGCCCTCTGCCAGCATGCGCACGAACTCCTCTGCGTAGAGCGGGTTGCCGCCCGCGCGTGCGAGCAGCGTCTCCTGCACCTTTGCCTCGAGCAGCGGCTGCTCCAGCAGCTCGTGCACCAGCCAAGCGGTGTCCTGATCGGAAAGGGCCGCGAGTGAAAGGGTGACCGCGTTCGCCTTGCCGCCGCCCCAGTCCGACCGGCGCGCCAGCAACTCGGGCCGTGCGGTCGCGACGACGAGGATCGGTACGCCGCTTACCCAGTCGGCCAGGTAGTCGACGAAGTCGAGTACGCCGTCGTCGGCGAAATGGAGGTCCTCGAAGACGAGCACCAGCGGCCGCTGCTCCGCGAGCGCCTCGAGAAAGCGCCGCCAGGCGGCGAACGCCTCGCCGCGCCGGTCGGAGCCGAGCTCACCGCCCTCGAGGCCGACGAGCGGGCGTAGGTGGCGCTCGAGCCACTGCGCATCGGCGGCATCGGCGACAAGTGCCGCGATCGCCTCGCGCAGCTTCTTCTCGACGCGCTCGTCCTCGTCCGTCTCGAGCAGGCCCGCCTGGGCCTTCACCATCTCACTGAGCGCCCAGAAGCTGACACCCTCGCCGTAGGGCAGCGAGCGGCCCTGCCGCCAGAACGTGAGCTCGCCGCCGGCCTCGACCGCCTGGAAGAGCTCGTAGACGAGCCGGCTCTTGCCGATCCCGGGCACACCGACGAGCGTGACGAGTTGCGGCTCACGGTCCTCACGCACCCGCCGCAACGCCGCGATCAGCACCTCGAGCTCTTTCTCCCGCCCGACGAGCGGCGCCCGCCCTCCCCGCTCCACCTGCACCCGCGCCCAGGCCTGCAGAACCTCCCAGGCGGGGATGACCTCGGCCTTGCCCTTCGCAGCGATCGCGCACTGCTCGCCATACTCGATCGCCCGGGTGGTGGCGCGCTGCGTCGTCTCGTCGACGAGGATGCCGTTCACCGGGGCCGCAGACTGCAGGCGCGCGGCGGTGTTGACGACGTCGCCCGAGGCCATGCCTTCGCCTGCGGCCGGCCGCGCGCTGAGGGCGACCAGCGCCTCGCCGGTCGTGATCCCAATCCGCACTTGCAACCCGCCCTCCTCGCCGGCCCACTCCCGGATCGCCAGCGCCGCCCGCACGGCCCGCTCCGGATCGTCCTCATGCGCGACCGGCGCCCCGAACAGCGCCATCACCGCATCGCCGATGAACTTCTCGACCGTACCGCCGAAGCGCTCCAGCTCGTAGCGGACTCCGTCGTGGTAGCGCGAGAGCAGCACGCGAACGTCCTCAGGGTCCATCCGCTCAGCCCGCGCCGTCGAGCCCACGAGGTCGCAGAAGAGGACGGAGACCACCTTGCGCTCCTCGCGCGCCGCCCGCGGCTCCTCCGTCAGAGGCGTAGCGCAGGCGCCGCAGAAACGGAAGCCCGCGGGATTCTCCTGGCGGCAGCTGGGGCAGGTGGGCACAGCTCAAGCCTACGACGACGGCGGCCTGGAAGCACGGCTTCTCATCGGCGGAGTCACCTGCTCGTGCGGGGCCGAAAGCGCCGGAGCGAAGCGGAGACGGAGCGCCTCAGCGCCTTCCTCGGGACTCGACCCAGCCTTGACATCGCACCGCCAGGGCCATAGAAGCCAGCACCTTGGGCGCGCCGCTCTCTGCCGTCACGCCAGGCCTCGCGCTCGCGGCGAGCGCCGCGGCGCTCGGCCTCGCCGTCCACGCGCTCGTTCCCGGGATTCCAGCCGTGCTCGTTGCCGTCGCGCTCGGAATCCTGCTCGCCAACTCGCTGGGAACGCCGGTGGGAGCGGACGCCGGCCTCGCCTTGGCCTCGGGGACGCTTCTCAAGCTCGGCATCGTGCTGCTCGGCTTCGATCTCGTCTTCCAGGAGACGCTCCGGCTCGGCGCGCGCGGTCTGGCGGTTGTGCTCGCGGTCGTCGTCGCGACGTTCTTCGGCACCCGGTGGGCCGGCAGGCGGCTGGGCGTCTCCGACGGCCTATCGTTGCTCGTGGCGACCGGCTTCTCCATCTGCGGGGTCTCGGCCATCGCCGCGGCCCGCGACGTCAGCGATGCCGACGAGGAGGAGGTCGCCTACGCGATCGCGCTGGTGACGCTCTGCGGCACCCTTGCGATCGTGCTCCTGCCCGCCCTGGGCGGCGTCCTCGGGCTCGACGATCGAGGCTACGGCATCTGGGTAGGGGCGAGCGTCCACGACGTCGCCCAGGTCGTCGCCACCTCGTCGGCGGTCGGCGGCGTCGCAGTCACGACCGCGATCGTGGTCAAGCTCACCCGCGTCCTGCTGCTCGGCCCGCTCGTGGCGTGGATCGCGTGGTCGCAGGGGCGGAGCGCCGGCGCCGCGCGAGGACGGCTCGTCCCGCCGCTCTTCGTGCTCGCGTTCCTCGGTGCCGCGATGCTACGGAGCGGCGACCTCGTTCCGACGGGGCTGCTGCCGGCGATCGACGGGGCAAAGGTCGCTCTGCTGGCGCTCGCGCTCTTCGCCGTCGGCGCAAGGGTCGAGCTCCGCCGCTTGCTCGCCGTCGGGCCGCGTCCGCTCATGCTCGGGCTCTGCTCCTGGACGATCGTCTCCGCGGTCGCGTATTTGGGCGTCCGCGTGGTCGGGACATGAGCCGGATCCGCACGTTCACGTGGGACGAGGTTCGCGCGCGCCGGCTTGCTCGCAGTCAGCTGCTCGAGCGCGCGCCGGCCGAGCGGCTCGTCGAGGTCGTGCGGGGCGTCGGTGGCATCCATGCGCAAGTGATGGCCTCGGCCGAGCTCCAGCTCGCGGCACGCGTCGAAGGGATTACTCAGGCCGACGTGCGCGAGGCACTCTGGGAGCGGCGCGAGCTCGCAAAGGCGTGGACGCTCCGGGGCACGCTCCACCTACATCCAGCCGACGAGCTTCGGCTCTGGACGGCTGCGCGCCGGGCGATCCTCGGCGAAGCCGACCTCGAGGCGGACTCGCAGGAGCAGGTGGACGCAATCGTGAACGCGATTCGGGAGGTTCTGGCGGGACGGCGGCTCCTGCGCGAGGAGCTCGCCGACGCTGTGGTCGCGCGTGTCAGGTCGGCGCCGCGGGAGCGGCTGGCCTCCGGCTGGGGCTTCTTCCTCGGCGACGCGGCCGACGCCGACCAGCTCTGCTTCGGCCCGCCGCAGGGCCAGAGGGTGACGTTCGTTCGGCCCGAGGACTGGCTCGGCCCACAGCCGCCGTTCGAGCCCGAGGAGGCGCTCCGTGAGGTCGCCCGACGCTACCTGGCCGCCTACGGCCCAGCGACGCACCGGGAGTTCCGCCAGTGGTTCTCCTCGCGGAGCTTTCGTCCCGCCGACGCCAAGGAGCTGTTCGACGCGCTGGCCGACGAGCTCGAGGAGGCGGACGTGGAGGGCCGCCGAGCCTTCGTGCTCGCCGGCGACTCCGGCTCGGATGCCGGCCGCAGCTCGGTCCGGCTGCTCCCCGAGTACGACGTCTACGTGATGGGCTTCCGCGAGCGGGAGCAGCTCGTCCCGGATCCCGTTCGGGCGCAGGTCGCGGCCCACGGCAAGGGGCGCTACGAGGGGCCGGCAGGCGTGCCGTTCCTCCTCATCGACGGCAGTTGCGCGGGCCTCTGGCGGCGCAAGAAGACCGCGCGAAAGGTTGAGCTGACGGTCGAGCCGGCGCGGAAGCTAACACGCGCCGAACGCGCAGGCATCGAGGCGGAAGCGGAGCGGATCGGCGCCTTCTACGACCTCGACCCGAAGGTCACGATTTCCTTGGCTTGAGAGCGGTTGCTATCACAGTTGTTGGGTGGGCACGCGTCCCAGCTGCGACGAGCAACTGCAACCGGACGCGAAGATTGGTCGTTATTGCCTGCACGTCATCGACCGCGACCGAGGAAGAGGAGATCTTCGTCATCCTCGAGGGCGACGGGACGCTCCAGCTCTGGCCGTCGCCACTCGGGGAAACGCGCGCCGCGAAGCACGAGGAGATTCCCATCCACGCCGGACATCTGATCGCGCGGCCGCCGGCTACCCGCGTCAGCCACGCGTTCCGCGCCGGCCCGAACGGCCTGACGATGCTCATCTACGGCACACGACGGCCAAACGACATGTGCTGGTACCCGCGCTCGAGCAAGATCGCTTGGCACGGGCTCGGCGTGATCGGGCGCATCGAGTCGCTCGAGTACAACGACGGGGAACCGGACGACTAGAGAGTCGAGTCGAGCCGCGCCTCGACATACTCCCGTTCGTGCTTTCGGAGTCGCCACTGGAATCGACCGAGCACGGCCTCGTGCCGACGGGGAAGGGGTGGTTCGTCCTCAACGCGCGTGAAGCGCCGTGGTACCGACGCGATGGTCGTGGTTTCTACTGCGAGTTCGAGGGTTTCGAGGAGCACGAGCCGGACTTCTCGCAGCTAGGGATCAACCTCACGGTGCTGCGGCCCGGCGAGCCGATGGGGATGTATCACTGGGAGGCTGATCAGGAGGATTTCCTCGTCATCGCGGGTGAGGCCTTGCTCATCGTGGAAGGTGAGGAGCGGCCTCTCCGCCAGTGGGATCTCGTCCACTGTCCGCCGGGGACAGAGCACACGATTGTCGGGGCCGGAGAAACGGCGTGCGTCGTCGTCGCGGTCGGCGCGCGTGACCGTTCGACCGGTGCTGATTGGGGCGCATACACGGTGGCTGAAGCGGCGCGTCGCCACAACGCCGGGGTCGACCAAGAAACGACCGAGCCGAAGCAGGCATACGCGCGGTTCGGGGCGTCCGAGCGAACGCAGTACCGGGACGGCTGGCTTCCCGGCGACACGTAGACGCACCATCGTCGCCTGCGTCAGCGTTCAAAGATGTCCCCGGGGCGTCGGGCCAACGTGCGGTCGCCCTATGCTCCGGCAGTGGTTCCCGAGGCCAAGTTGGAGCAGACCGATGCAGGCCTCGTGCCCGCCGGCGCCGGGTGGTTCGTCCTGAATGCGCGGGACGGACGCTGGTTCCACAAGCCCGGCCGCGGCGACAGCATCCCGCTGACTGGCTGCGACGAGTACGAGGCCGAGACGTTCTTCCCGATGCTTGGGATGTCGATCCAGGTGCTGTCGCCAGGGGAACCGAACTGCACGTACCACTGGGAGACCGAGCAGGAGGACTTCCTCGTGCTCTCGGGTGAGGCGCTGCTGATCGTAGAGGGACTGGAACGGCCGTTGAAGCAGTGGGACTTCGTGCATTGCCCGCCCGAGACGCGGCATGTGTTCGTCGGCGCGGGCGACGGACCGTGCGTCATCCTCGCGGCGTCGTCCCGACAATTCCAGAAGGACGGCCCGTGGGGCTTCTACTCGGTCGACGAGACGGCCGCTCGCTACAACGCGTCGTCTCCCGAGGAGACACAAGACGGCAGCGTCGCCTATGCCCGGTTTCCCCCGGAGCAGGAGACGCGCTACCCAGGAGGGTTGCTCCCGGGCGGCTAGGCGCGGCAGAGGGCTGAGCAGGACTGTCGGCGAGGATCCACCGGTGAGAAAGCATAGGCGTGTGGCGACAGGCCGTGAGCAGGTCAGGTCCGCGGTCGGTACTCCGATGGGCCGGCCAACACGACGAGGTATCCGTCGGGATCACGCAGCCAGATCTCCCGCTGCTTGGCGTTGGGGTTTACGTGCACATCACGCTCGACCTGGGCTTCAATCCCTCTTGCGCGTTGCACCGCCGCGTCGAGATCCGAGACCTCGAACCAGAGCAGGACACCGTTGCCGAGTAGTGGCGGGGTCAGGTCTTGCGATCGAACAAATCTCCGCGAAGAGGTTCGTCGGAACGCAAGACCTGACCCTGGGCGGCGACGCTAAGGCTGCGTGGACTACGGAGCTTCGCGGCGTGAGAGAATGTGAGGATCGCGACGTTCGTTATCGTGCATGGCGGCTGGGGCGGTGGCTGGGAGTGGACGGCGGTCGCCCAAGCGCTGCGCGACCGTGGTCATCAGGTTTTCACGCCAACCCTGACTGGCCTGGGAGAGCGCGCGCACCTTGGGCGGCCCGAGGTTGGGGTGGCCACCCACGTGGAGGACGTTGTGGCGGTCCTCGAACTGGAGGACCTTCACGACGTCGTTCTCTGCGGTCATAGCTACGGGGGCATACCCGTCACGGGCGCCGCCGAGCGGGTCACCGAGCGGATCAGGCTGGTCGTCTACGTCGACGCGCTCGTGCCCTGCGACGGTCAGTCGGCGTTTGATCTTCTGCCCGAGCAGTTCTATGACACCGCGCAGGCTTCGGCCCGAGAGCATGGCGATGGTTGGCGAGTCCCAATCCCGATCTCGCTGCTGCCGCCGGAGGGCTGGATCACGGAGGCAGAACGGTTCCGCTACGTGTCTCGGCTGCGGGACCAGCCCCTCGCGACCTTTGCCGAGCCGGTTCGTCTCGCAGGGGCCCTCGATTGCCTTCCCCGTGCCTTTGTCCGCTGTACCGGTGGCGATGTCGGCGGCAACCTCGGGGGCGACCCGATCGCGCCCGTGGCCGCTCGCGCCCAGGCTGAAGGCTGGCTCTACCGCGAACTCGTCGCGACGCACGACCCACAGCTGACCGCCCCGGCCGACACGGCAGCTGTCCTCCACGAGTTGGCCGCTGCCGCGTGACGGGGTCAGGTGTTGCGATCGAACAAACCTCCGCTCCTCGACTCCCCCGAAGAGGTTTGTTGGAGTGCAAGACCTGACCCTAGCCAGGAGCTCCACCGTGCCGACCAGGTCGCCGTTGGCGAAAGGCGGCGAGAAGCAGCCGCCGACCCTGCTCGACCTCGGCGTCAACGGCTCGAACGCGCTGCGCGCTTGCTCGTGCCAAAACGGCGCCAGGTAGCTGACCGACGCGCCTCCGGCCACGCAGTCGACCAGGCCCCCTGCGAGCGCGTCGAGTTGCTCATCCAAGGCGGTCGAGGCAAGACGGCGGATCTCGATCTGCCCAGCCACTTGCGTCTTGAACTATCACGCCCGCGCCGGCATTCGCAAACCGGCATGCGGGCGACCACGTGCGACCTCGCTAGCCCGAGAGGAACTCCTCGCGGAAGGGCACCGGCGCGGGCCGTGTGAAGCGCGCGTACGTCTTGGCGGGCTCCGGCGTCTCGACCTCGACGCCTGCGCCGTGCGCGAGGGCGGTGTCGTCGACGGGATACACGCAGACGTCGGGACCGACCCGGCTGCCGACGGCGAGCACGAGCGACGACGTCGCCCCGGCGCCGACGATCACGTGGGCGACGTCGCGCGGGCAGTGGAACAAGTCCCACTGCCTCAGCGGCACCTCCTGACCCTCGACGATCAGCAGGCACTCTCCGCGCAGCACGAGGAAGTCCTCCTGGTACGCCTCGCGGTGATACATGCACATCGGCTGCCCCGGTTGGAGCACGTTGAGATTGATCCCGAGCTCCGGAAACCGGACGCCGTCGTCCTCGAAGCCGCAGAAGTTGCCGAGCTCGTTCTCTGTCCACCGTGCCTCGCGGGCACTGCGGACGAACCAGTCCGTCATCGCAGGTCAGGCACGCGGTCGGTACTCCGACGGGCCCGCCAGGACGACGAGATATCCATCGGGATCGCGCAGCCAGATCTCCCGCTGCTTGGCGTTGGGGTTCACGTGTACGTCACGCTCGACCTGGGCTTCGACAGCTCTTGCACGTTGCACCGCCGCGTCGAAGTCCGAGACCTCGAACCAGAGCAGGGTGCCGTTGCCGAGGGGCACGTCACGCGACGCGAGCGGCCCGTGGTAATCCTCGACGTCGATGTGGTGCAGCTGCAGGACGAGCTCCCCGCCACTCACGAGCTGCTCGTACTCCTCGCCCCCGTGTGCACTCTCGACCCCAAGGACCTGCGCGTAGAACCGGCTGGATTTCGGGACGTCACGGACGGCGATGAGTGGCTGCGGCCAGATTCTCGCGGTCATTGAGTCACTCTAATGCCACGAGCGCCGGCTCTAGTCCTCTCCGTCCCAGTAGTCGAGGATCGGCCCGGGCCGGCTCAGGAGAATCCGCTCGCCTGCAACGCTGCGGGCGCCGATCTTGCCGCTGTCCAGATACTCGATGACGTCCGGGGCGATCAGCGTCGAGAGCATCAGCACGCGGATCGGAGAGTCGGTGCGGTTGCTGACCTGGTGCGCGCCGTCCTTGCCTCGCGGGAAGCAGACGACATCGCCTTCCCTGAGGTCGTGCTCGCCTCCGGGTGAGCGCAGCGTAGGTGCTCCGCGGACGACCGCGAGCCACTCCTCGTTCGCGTGATGCGTGTGGTACGGCCACAGCCGGTCGCCCGGCTCGAGCTCGTACATGCTTCCACCGATGAGCTCGGCGCCGATGCGCGCGCCGACCCACGCGTCCTTCGAGCGCCAGCCTTTGCGCTCCTCAGTCCGGTCCCAATCGTCTCCGTGCAGATTGACGATCTTCACGGCGGGAGCCTAGCCGGACGGCGACCGCCTGTTGGGGTGCGCAGCGAACTCTGCAGTTGCGACGTCCGCGCTCGTGAATTCCACGCCCGAGTCGGGGACGACGGCGGCTGCCCGTGTGTGAAGACCCAACACCGGATGTTCACGTCCGCTGCGACAATTACAACCCCTGAGGTCTGCGCCGCGAAACCTGGCCGAGTGGGTCGCCTGCACCAGTGATGCTTCTATGTCTGTCAAGTCGGCAGTGGCGTTCCGTGTTCGAGTAGGCGGTAGAGGTTGCGGGCGAGGTAGCGCTTGAGGCAGCGGTTTGCTTCGC